>Ga0076046_112_pt1 | contig 12315 bp, 12 predicted proteins | sample RifGroB1_FD_68143 | JGI IMG/M metagenome (GOLD analysis project Ga0076046, IMG submission 68143) | Parcubacteria bacterium GW2011_GWB1_46_8 | reverse complement strand
ACACGCCGATAATCATCGGCGTGTCGCAGGGGGAAGCGGAGTTCATGGGCATCGAGACTATCGCGGCTATTGTTCGGGCATTCCGAGAGAAAATGAACCTACCCGTTTTTCTCAACGCCGATCATTTTAAAGACATGGCAATGGTTGAGTCTGCCGCCAAAGCCGGATTCGACAGCATTCTGTTCGATGCCGCAAGCGATTCGTGGGAAGATAATATCGCAAAAACAAAACAGGCGGTTGATCTGGTAAAATCCATTAACCCGAATATTCTTGTGGAAGGAGAGTTGGGTTACATCGGGGTCGGTTCCGTGGTACGGGATAAAATCCCTGAAGGTGCGGTGATTGACGAGTCGTTTATGACCACCCCCGAACAAGCAAAAGAATTTGTCTTTAAAACCGGCGTCGATCTTATTGGTCCGGCTGTGGGGAATATTCACGGGATAGTCAAGGGATATAAGGAAAATATCAATATTAACCGGATTACATCTATCCGTGCCGCAGTAGAGACACTGTTGGTGCTTCACGGCGCCTCGGGCATCGGCGACGAATTGTTGCGCCAGGCAGTCAAAGCAGGCATCAGTATTATTCACATTAATACCGAACTGCGGGTGGTATGGAAAGACGGTCTTACAAAATCATTGAAAGAGTCCGGCGATGAAGTAGCTCCGTATAAGATTTTGAAACCGGTGGTAAGCGACCTGAAACAGCTTATTTTACATAAAGTAGGATTGTTCCACGGATAAGTCGCATTGTATGCGCGCACAATATTTTCTTTGGTTCATTATCGGGTTCAGCGGCTCGATTATTTTCCTTTCCGTTATCGCATTGCCATTATGGGCTGTCGCGGTTGGTTTTGCCGTGACATTGGGATGCGCCTGGCTATCCCCCTTGATTCGCCTCAAGGTTATCTCTTTTTGTTTCGGATGTTTATGCGGGATTGTACGGGTTGCATTTCCCGATCCGTTTATCATAAGCGGAAAGTTTTTCGATTCCGTTATCGCGGGCTTGCATACCATGAGTTTGCGTTTGAATATCGTGTTTCAGAATATTTTTCCCAATCCCGTTTCCGGATTTGCCCAGGGGATTATTACCGGCGGTCAGGGTGTCAGATTCAGCCGGGAATTTTCCGACGCCTTGCGGACGACCTCAACCATGCACCTGATCGCGGTTTCCGGATATAACGTGAGCTTGATCGCGCGCTATATGCAGCAGTTTTTGTCATGGTGCACGGTGCCTCGAAAGATTATCTGGGTATTTGCGCTTATCGGAGTATGGTTATTCATCGTGTTTGTCGGGGCGCCGTCATCCGCAGTGCGGGCAGGGGTAATGATTTCGTTTTTCGTTCTTGCGGAGAGGTTTTCGCGTAGCGGTGAATCCTGGAGAGTTTTATTGTATGCTTTGGTATTGATGCTTTTCCAGGATCCCCGTGCTATTTTTGATCTCGGGTTTCAGTTGTCGTTTCTTGCTACTACCGGCATTATCGTAAGCGCATCGAGCCATAGGGAAAAATCAGAAGGTACGGTACGGTCGTTGGTGAGGGAAACGTTTTGGGCGCAGCTTATGGTTTTTCCGGTTATCGCGTACCATTTTGGAGTCGTGTCGGTTTTCGGAATTTTGGCAAACCTGATTCTTGTACCCCTTATGCCGTTTTTCATGCTGGTAAGCGTTATCCCGGCTATCGGAGGCCTTATTCATATTACCATCGGTAAAATAATCGCCATGGCGAGTTTGCCCGGATTGTGGCTTGCGACAAAGGTCATAGAGTGGTGCAGTAGACTACCTTATGCGAGCATACCGGTTCCGAGAATCGGACTTATATTTTTGATTATGTATTACAGTATAGTTGCCGTTTATATCGTGCGTACCGCGACAACTCATCAACATCATGAGTAATCGGTTGAAATATTGGATTATCGTATTTTTGGCATCGTGCAATATCGGGATTTTCTGGTATATTGCGGGTCAATTTTCTTTTGACGGATTGGTGTTGCATTTTTTGGATGTCGGACAAGGAGACTCGCAATTGATTGTCACCAAACATGCCCGTGTATTGATAGATACGGGTGCGTCGTCGCGGGCGGCAAACGAGCTCGACCGGATTATGCCTTCGGGGAACCGTGTCATTGACATGGTTTTGATTTCGCATCCGAACGTTGATCATTTTTACGGTTTGATCGAAATCATGAAGCGGTACCGGGTAAGGCTGGTGATATATAGTGGGGTGGCGGCCGATGACGCGAAATTCCAAAACATGTTGGACGAAGTTCGGAAAAAGAATATTCCGATTCTGTACGCCAGACAAGGAGAGGAACTGGTGTGGGACGGCGTGCGCCTCAAGGTATTGTGGCCGGACTTCCAATTTGCTATCGGGGAATCGATTTCCGACCCCAAACTCAACGACACGTCATTGGTGACTTTGTTGTCGTATAACAATTTTGACGCGTTATTTACGGGCGATATTTCGGCGACTATCGAAAAGAAACTCCTGGGCATTCTTTCCGATATAGAAGTTCTAAAAGTTGCGCATCATGGGTCAAAATATTCCACAGCTGAATCGTTTGTTAAGGCGCTTACTCCCGAGATTGCGATTGTTTCGGTGGGCGAGAACCGCTATGGTCATCCGTCGGCGGAGGTCTTGGGGCGTCTTAGGGTTTTTACCAAAGAGATTTTCGATACGTTGTCGCGCGGAACCGTGACAATCATTTCAGACGGATTCGGGTATGAGGTTTCTTCGCGAAAATAATTGCGGCTTTTTCGAAAAAATAGTATAGTAAATAATCAATATTTATGGAAAGAATCTTTATCTCCGAAATACCGTCCCATGTCGGCAAAGAAGTTATGGTCTCCGGGTGGGTGCACGCAATCCGTGCTCAAGGGAGCATTGCTTTTCTATTGGTGCGCGACCGGAGCGGATTGGCGCAGGCAGTGGTTTTAAAATCTTCAGGAGACGGTTCATTGTTCGAGTTGGTGAAGTCTTTATCGGTTGAATCGGTTGTTTCGGTTACGGGAAAGGTCAAGCAAGAAGCGCAGGCGCCCGGCGGTTATGAAATCGAACCAATCGCACTCACGGTGCTATCGAAAGCCGCGCCCGAGCTGCCTATTCCAGTAGTCGTGGAAAAATCAGGAGGAGAAACAGATATTACCAAACGTTTCGATTGGCGCTGGCTTGATTTGCGCCGTCCGGAAAAATTGAAAATTTTCCACGTATGGACAGCGCTTGAACAGGGGTTCAGGGAGCAGTTTGCCGAAGAAGGATTTATCCAGATTTATGCACCATCGTTCATGAACGCTCCAAGCGAATCAGGGACGGATGTGTTCGAGGTGAAGTATTTCGAGAAAAAGGCATATTTGGCGCAGTCCCCGCAGTTTTACAAGCAAATGGCCATGGCCTCGGGGTTCGAAAAAGTATTCATGGTGGGACCGGTATTCCGAGCCGAACCGTCGTTTACCACCCGCCACATGACCGAGTTTACCGGCTGGGATTTCGAGATGTCGTATATCAACTCCCATCACGAAGTGATGGATATTGAGGAAAAACTTTTAGTGGCGGGATTCAAAAAAGTAAACGAATCGACGAGGTTGGGTGTTGAGGTTCCTTCGATGCCGTTTCCACGCTTAACCATGGCAGAGATAAAGGGAAAACTGAAGGCCAACGGTGTGCCGAGCGAAAAAGAAGGAGATTTGAGTCCCGATGAAGAGCGGAAAATATGCGAACTGATAAAAGAGGAAACCGGATCCGACTTCGTCTGGGTTATAGATTATCCGGCATCGGTTCGGGCGTTTTATCATATGCGCCACGAGGATAAGCCGACTCTTACCAAAAGTTTTGATTTATTGTACAAAGGCGTTGAAATTACGACCGGCGCACAGCGGGAGCACCGTGTGGAGATTTTGGAAAAACAAGCTCAAGAGAAAGGCATTGGACTCGACTCGATTAAGGACTATCTTAATTTTTTCCGGTATGGGTGTCCGTCGCACGGGGGAGTCGGTATCGGCCCAGGGAGAATCATCATGGGCATGCTGGACTTGCCGAGCGTTAAGGAAGCGACATTCCTGCCGCGCGACGTAAAGCGTTTGAATCCGTAAATTAATTTTTAAATTTACATGGAACATCCGAAACAAGAACGGACACTCGTAATTATCAAACCAGATGGGATACAACGTTCGCTTATCGGCGAAGTCGTGAAGCGGTATGAGCGGATCGGTTTGAAAATGGTCGGGTTGAAGTTACTGGTTCCTACCAGCGAGCTTGTCGAGAAACATTATTTGGTTGACCCTGATTGGAGAATAAAACGCGGTAAGAAAACAATTCAAGCGTACAAGGATAAGGGATTGGAAGCGCCCGAAACGGATCCGGAGAAGTCGGGACAGATTACTTTGAATGTATTGAAGAAGTATTTCACTTGCGGCCCCGTTGTGGCAATGGTATGGCAGGGCATGAATGCGGTTTCTGTCGTGAAAAAGATTACCGGCGGGACCGAGCCGTTGACCTCGGATGTCGGAACGATCCGTGGCGATCTGACGATAGATTCTTTCCAGGTGGCGGATATTGACGGACGTTCAGCGCGCAACATTGTCCATGCTTCCGGTTCCCTGGAAGATGCAGTGAAGGAGATTCCACTTTGGTTTACGGACAGTGAGTTGCTTGATTACCGTTTGATCAACGAATCAATCCTTTACGATGTTAATCTTGACGGGATTCTTGAGTAGAAGGTTTTGATCCAGTATGAAATTACGTATTTTCCGAAAGGGATAGCAAAACATTCTTAGTTTATAAACCGGGTTAATTTCTTTGAGCAATATCTTAAGAAGAAAATACGTTCGTCAAATATTTCATACGAGATTGACACGGTTCTGTGGATTGGGGCGTAGTTAATCAGGAAACAACCTTGTTTCTCGGAGTTGTGTTCGGTATTGACCGAGTTATACTATATCAGGCTCCGACATGTAGCGGACTTGGGCTGAGTTTATCTCAATAGGGAGTTCAAAAGCGTCTCGGCCTGCGGGTCGGGATTGAGGATTCCCACTTGGTTTTTGCCAAGCATCCGCTGCATGTCGGAGCCTTTTGTATTCCAGAGGCATGCGTTCGCCATGTTATACTGTGTTCGTTATCGTTTTTAAATATTGTTTATGTTCGATCCTATTTTACAGAAAGAATACGTGCACAATTGGCCGATTGCGTTTGAAAAGGGTGCGCGTGATAGCGGATTGCGTCATCTGCAGTACGACATGAGCGAGGCGGAGGTCGGGGTGCTGTGCAATGAAGCGAAACAAAAGCGCATTGCGTACTTCAAGGATCGGTATAAGGCTTCGTATGTGTTATGTTACTTTCGGTACGATGATTTCTTTCTTTTGATAAAAGGTGAAGGAAATTTCACGATGGAAGATGTTTATGTGCATAAGTGGCAGGTTGTTTATGAAAGTAGTCTGTCGTCCACCGTCGTTTCGTATTTGAAAGATGATTTGGAAGAGGCGGAAGCGGAAGTATTTTTCAAAGCTGCGCAAGAAGACGGGCAAGCGCATTTCGAAGACGATGATGATCGTAACTACACGCTCGTATACGATACGAGCAACCGGGAATACATATTGATGCGCCGGTACGGTTCCTAAAACGAAACGGATACATGACATTTATTTTTTCTCTTATTCTCGGCGTTGTGGAAGGGTTTACCGAATTTCTTCCAATATCCTCAACCGCGCACCTGATGATTGTTTCACGTTTTCTCGCCATTCCCGCAACCGATTACCTCAAGACATTCGAGGTGGCGATTCAGCTCGGAGCGATAAGCGCGGTCATGGTAGTTTTTTTCAAAAAGATAATTTCCGATTTATCACTCGTTAAATATATGGTTATCGGGTTTATCCCCACGGGTCTGATCGGCTTTGCCGCGTACCCCTTGGTACGTTCGTGGCTCGGGAGCGTTTGGGTGGCGTTGGGGGCATTGTTTCTGGGCGGAGTTTTCATTCTTTTGTTCGAAAAATTATTCAAAGAAAAGAACGGCGGACTGGATTACAAGAAGGCGTTTTTAATCGGATGTTTCCAGTGTGCGTCTTTTGTTCCCGGAGTTTCGCGGGCTCTGGCGACCATTGTGGGTGGTATGGTTATGGGATTGCCGCGCCGATCCGCAGTGGAGTTTTCGTTTCTGCTCGCCATCCCCACGATGATGGCCGCGACGGCATTTGACCTCTACAAGAATTTTTCCGTATTTACGCCGGAATATTGGCGGTTTTTTGCTGTTGGTTTTTTTGCCGCATTCATAAGCGCGTTTATAGGAATCAGATTTTTCGTTGATTTGGTGGAAAGGAAGAACTTGGAAGTTTTCGGGTGGTACCGGATTTGCCTGGTTATTATCGTGATTTTGGCCTCTTTTTTGTTTTCAAAGCCGTTCACCGGATGATTTTATGATGCATCGCGGTATAGCCACATTTGGACTTGATGAGGGTAGATGCCCCAAGTGGCTGTTTGAGCGCATGACCAATCTGTCGCGCCAGGCAATAGAGATTATTGTTGCCGAGTACGGAGCCGACGAATTCATCAAGCGTCTCGGAGACCCCGCGTGGTTCCAGTCATTGGGAACGGTCTTGGCCTTCGATTGGAACGCCTCGGGCCTCACCACAATTCTGACCGCGGCTCTCAAAGAAGCGGTGCGGGGAAGGGAAAGGGAATTGGGTATTTTCGTGTGCGGCGGGAAGGGCAGGACATCGCGAAAAACTCCGGAGGAGATCAGGCGTTGGGGTTCGTGGCTTACGTTACCGGAAAAGAACTCCGAAACATTGGTCTATAATTCCAAAATGGCGGCGAAAGTTGACAGTGCCCTGGTGCAGGACGGGTTCCAGCTGTACCATCATGCGTTTTTCTTTTCGAAAACCGGTGCGTGGACCGTGGTGCAGCAGGGCATGAATACGAAAACCGCTTCGGCGCGTCGGTATCACTGGTACTCCGCCAATATGAAAGATCTCATCAACGAACCGCACACCGGTATCATGAGCAGCATGCGATACAAGAAGGTGCTTGACCTGACGGCGCAGGCGAGTATGAAAAATCGGAATACGAGCTTGGCCCTGACGGGCCAGGGATTCGGATCGTTGTGGAAAGATATCCGGATTCTATATAACCACTCAACCAGCTTGAACCAAACCTTAGCGTTGAAGTTTAAAGGAGATACTTTGACCTCTTTGAACTTGGAGCAAAAAGAATTTACCTGGCATCCGGTCGTCGAGGAAAACTTTTTTGAAAGCCCGTATTTAAAGAAGATTCTTGACAAAGTATGCGGATACCATCCCAAGAGTTACGAAGAGATGGTATCATTACAGGGGGTGGGGGCTAAAACCGTGAGAGCGCTTACGTTGGTTGCCGAGGTGCTCTACGGCGCAAAGCCGTCATATCAGGATCCGGCACGGTATTCGTTTGCGTTCGGCGGCAAAGACGCCACTCCGTACCCGGTGGACCGCCCAACCTACGACGCAAGCCTGAAGCTGATTGCCGAAGCGGTTAGGCGTTATCAGACAAAGTCGGTATTCATAAAATAACCTTATTTATAAAGCTTTTATGGAACAACCGGAAAAAAGAAAATGGGATTACGTGTTGTGCCATGCATGTCCCACAAGAGATTCGGAGAATTTCGTTTTTGGAGACGATGTGGGAAAGCAGGGGGTTGGCAGTTGCCCGACTTGCGGCACGGAGATTTATCATGTCAAATGTGGTGAATGCAGTGACGAATTCGAGGTTGGTCCGACCAACAAGATGCTTTATAAAGAATTTCATGCGGAAGACCATACATGGGAGTGTTCGAGTTGCGGGAGTAAGAAACATCAGCCATTACCAACCGAACATATCACCGTTGTGCGAGATTTGCCGCCGGAACTGGAAGAAGAATTCCGCAAAGAAAGTGCCGTGCTTCGCGCCAAGGTTCGCCGCACAGGTACCATAATACTGGTTGTACTTTTGATTGTTTTCGCCATCACGTTTTTAAAATTAAAATAAAAATCATTGTATGAACCTACTCGAAAAACAATATCCGAAAAGTCCCGGCGGCGGGGGCGGGGGGATTGAACATTTTAAAACGGTAAACCAATGGCTCGATGGGGTAATCGATGACCAGGGCAAAGAGGTTTCGATTCATTGCAAGCAAGAAAAGAACGGTAATCAAACCATAGAAGTTTTCAGGAAAACAAAACATCAGAAGAAAACAAACAGGGGGACTTATCGGACGCACCGTATCGTAATCCAAAGGAATGAAATCGGCGGAGTCTCCGATGTATTGCACTCGTTTTTCAAAAGGCAGTTTAGCGGTGGAGAGCCCGATTGGGTTACAGTAAGAGGGGGAGCAGAAAAGGTCCCGCAGTGGGTGTTGTCCTGCGTCAGAGGGAAAATCGTTGATTTCGACTGCGATCTTTCTTTAGGAAAAGGTGGTTCCGAGGCGGAAGAAGACCCTTCTCGGTGGTGGGATAGGTAAAATTGGTACCCCTTGACAAAACCTTAATTTAGATAGATAATATAGGTACGTATTAATAAAAATACTTTATGTTGTTTACCAACATTTTGAGGGGACAGCTCAAAAAAGCAGTCGCGACTTTTTCGGTTGTCACTCTTTTAGTTTCTTTGTGTGCGCCGCTTGCGGTTGCTGTTACCCCTACTGCGATAATTTATTCTATAAAGGATTCTTATGTTAAAGCAGAAAATGGAGATGGCAACTACGGTACCGAGAAAATAATGAAGGTCAGAAACAAGAGCGGCGCTAATCAATGGCGAAGCTTGGTAGCCTTTGATCTTTCTTCAATTCCTTCTGGTTCTACGGTAACGAGCGCACAACTAGAGATTTATCTAGACAAAGCTCCAAATGACCTTCGGACATATCAGCTGTACCGTATTACTGGGACCTGGGTTGAAGGTACTGTCACATGGGACAACCAACCAGGAATGAGTGCCCTATCTACTAATTCAGTTTCTACTGGTACTACTGATGATGTATGGAAAGAGTGGGACGTAACCGCTGATATTCAGGCATTTGTTGATGGCACTTATTCTAATTACGGCTGGTTTATAAAAGATGGTAATGAAAATGAAAACCCAACTAAGACAGGTGAATTTTGTACAAAAGATTTTTCTGGATCAGGTGATTGCGGAGACGGCTTACATAAACCTCAATTAGTGCTTTACTACACAACTCCTGTTGTCGACACTGACCAAGACGGCGTTCCAGATAGTTCTGATAATTGTCCATTAAACGCTAATCCAGGCCAGGAAGATATGGACGGTGATGGCCAGGGTGACGTCTGTGACAGCGACAGGGATGGAGACGGAATTCCTAATTCTACTGATAACTGTGTAGATGTAGTAAATCCGGCCCAGGAAGACGCTGATTCAGACGGCGCAGGGGATGTCTGCGATGATGTTGACGGAGATGGAGAAGTGGGAGTTTTAGACTTAGGAATAATTATTGAACATTTTGACGAGAAACCCCCGCGTGACCTGAGAGCTGATATTGACGGTGATGGAGTTTTAAACGATTCTGATAACTGTGTCTATGTTTCAAATAGTGATCAGGTTGATGTTGATCAGGATGGAATCGGTGATGCCTGCGATAGCAATATCGACACAGATGCCGACGGCATTCCTGATACCACCGACAACTGTCCATTGACGCCAAACCAAGACCAGGCAGATATGGATCAGGACAATATCGGCGATGTCTGTGATAATGACAGCGATAATGATACTATTCTTGATGACGTAGATAATTGTGTATATGCTCCAAACCTTGATCAGGCAGATACTGATTCGGATGGAATCGGCAATGTGTGCGATCCTACGCCCGATGGTCCCGATACTGATCAGGATGGCGTAGCGGACATGTCTGATAATTGCCCGAGCATATTTAACACCGACCAGGCAGACGCGGACCGGGATGGCGTGGGTGATGTTTGCGATCTTGTTTGTGCCGATGGCCTGGACAATGATCAAGATGCTTTAATTGATTATCCAGCTGACCCTGGTTGCACAAGTTCGGAAGACAGTGATGAAACCAATCTTGCACCCGTATACCAATGTTCAGATGATATTGATAATGATCAAGACGGATGGACTGATTTCGGTGATCCGGGAGACCCGGGGTGTTCATCCCCAACCGACGACAGCGAACTGGATGAACAGACCCCTACTCCTACCCCAACACCAGAAGTGAGCCCAACTCCAGAACCAACTCCAACCCCGAGCCCAACCCCTGACCCAGGGTACCCAATTGGTGGAACCTTTATGTCAACGGGTCAGGTTGCGGGAGCTTCGACAGGCGGTCAGGTTTTGGGAGCACAGACCTGTGATGCAGAACTTGACGAATACATTATGGCGGGCAGGTCAAACAACCCCGCAAAGGTAAGGAGGTTGCAGGAATTCTTGAACCAGTATGAGGGCGAGAATATTCCGGTAACCGGGGTATATGGTCCTTTGACCCAAGCGGCAGTCAGCCGTTTCCAGGTGAAGTACCATTCAGAAATTTTGCTGCCATGGGTATCGTACGGACACCTCAGTGAATACTTGCCCACCGGTCATGTATATAAGACCACGCAACGCTGGATCAATATGATTCTTTGCTCGGGGACCGATATCCCGATGCCCCAGCTTCCATAACTTTTAGGAAAGTTATTCCACAAAACACTCCCGTAAGGGGGTGTTTTGTTATGGTATACTGTAAAAACAGTTATGATCATTGCCGAATCCGAGAAAAAGCATATTAGCAGATTCGAGAAAGACCGGGAAGCCATTGCGCTGTATTTGGTGGATTTTTTGCGGACTTTCGCGATCTCGCTTCCGGGCATATTCGTTCCCCTGTTCATCTTCCAGTACTCCAATAAGCCGGTTTTGTTCGGCGCGACCGCGCTTATAAATAACCTGATATGGGTGGTGGTGTACTATCTGATTTTTTCGTTCTCGGCAACGGTTTTGAATTTTTGCGCCACGAATCTGATATTCAGGCACATCGGTTTCAAACGTTCCATGCTTTTGGGCATGGTTTTTTTGATGGCCGGGATTGCCGTACTCCTTGGCGCGGGATCGCAATTTTCGGTTATTCTGGTGGCGCCGGTTCTGTTCGGTATTTCCGTTCATTTATTCTGGATACCGTTCCACATTTTTTTCGTGCGTAAGTCCAATGCGGGCGGGAACTTCGGCAACGAAACAGCGCTCCAGATATTTGTCCAGGGCATTGCGGGGTCTCTGGGGCCCCTTATTTCGGGGTTTATGATCAGCATGTGGGGATTCCAGCCCGTATTTGTGTTGACTATCTTTGTGCTGTGCTTGGCATCGGTTCCGGCATTCTTATTCGTGACCGAAAGCTGGCACCGCGAGCACCATACGTTTTCTATCGTGCGGTCGTACCTGAAAACCCGTGCGACCAGGAACCTGGGGCTTGCGATCGGATCGAGGGCAGGCGAGGCGGTGCTTTTCGAGATTTTCTGGCCCATCCTGCTCTTTACAGTGCTGCAGGATTTTGCCAAGGTTGGCGCCATTACCGCAATTTCTTTCTTTCTGTCATCCCTGGTTATGATCTGGGCCGGTAAACAGTTCGAGAATCATAAGGGGAGCAGGATATTTCCCACGAGCGTATTCATTAATGCGGCACTCTATATTATCCGTCTGTTCTTGCTGTTCCCTATGGGGATGTATATTATTGATATCATTGATCGCATGAACGGGAAAATATATACGGTTGGGTTCTCTTCGACGGTCTATGATGCGACTAAGGAGTACGGGGAATCGGATTTTACGATTTATCGGGAAATCGTTTCCCATATCGGTCAGGCAATCATGCTTGCGTGTACGATCGTGCTCTTACTGCTGCTGCCCGATTGGAAACTTATATTCATCGTGTGCGCCCTGTGTTCTTTGGGGTCGCTGCCGGTGTATCTTGCAAGCAGGAAAAAATAAATTATTCATATGAATCCGCGACACATAGCGTTTTTAATGGACGGGAACCGCCGCTGGGCAACAGCGCAAGGGAAGATTCCTGTTCTGGGGCATAAACAAGGAGTCGAAGCATTAAAGAAAGCGGTGCGTGCGTGTATACAGCGCAGTATTCCGTATATTACGTTTTGGGCACTTTCAACGGAAAACCTCAAGGAGCGTTCGGAAAAAGAATTGAACTATCTGTTTAAACTGATCGAATCAGCGGAAAATTATACCAAAGAGTTCCAAAAAGAGGAGCGTTTTGTGTCTATTGGGGATATTTCAGGGTTGCCGAAGTCATGTCGGGCTGTTTTAGGAAGATTGGAAGAAAAAACAAAAAAGAACACTAAAATTACGGTATGCGTTGCTTTCAA
>Ga0076046_110_pt1 | contig 13895 bp, 24 predicted proteins | sample RifGroB1_FD_68143 | JGI IMG/M metagenome (GOLD analysis project Ga0076046, IMG submission 68143) | Parcubacteria bacterium GW2011_GWB1_46_8 | reverse complement strand
TCCTATTTCCATCCAACGCTTGACCGGGCCCGCGCCGAAGCGGAACGGCTATGCCGGAAAGAAGGCGCGGAATTCTTAGTGCTGGAAGTCGTCGGGAAGGGCGGGCCGGGGCCGGTACGCTGGGACGAGTTCACCGGACGAGGCTTTTTTATCGGAGAAAACAATGGGTAAAAGAGAGTGCCGGGTTTGTCATAAGATAAAAGACTTGAAAATGTTTTATAAAAACAAAGCATCCCGTCTTGGCAGAATTAGAATGTGTAAGAAATGTTGCAGTATAAGTAAAAGAATAAATGGACAGAGATATAGAGACACCGAGCAGTTTGGAGGAAACCGAGAAAGAGCCATTAAAAAAGATAAATATAAGTGCGTTTATTGTAGCATGACCAGGTATCAACATAAGGAGAGGAAGACGGTAATGGGAGACGTAAGAAATACAAGAATAACTCAATGTCTAATCTTCAAACCCTTTGTTCCTCATGCCACGGGAAAAAAGAGGGCGGGAAAGTACGATCCTGGCGATTCGGAGAAAGACATCCTAACTCAAGGCTTACCGAAAAAGATGTTATTGAAATAAGAAAATTATATGCTCCAAAAAAATACACTCAAAAGAGATTGGCTAAAAAATTTCACGTCAGTCGAAGGGCGATTACACATGTTTTGAGGAGGACAACTTGGAATCATATTTAGTGATAGAATGAGCCGATCACGTTGCGCCAAATACGGGAAGATTTTCGATACCGATGAGGAGCTGGAATCCGATAAGGACGGGAATGTGTTTGTAATGATTGTTATGAGCATGGAAGGGGGAATGAATGTTTGAAGAACTCTTGAAACCAAGCTTCACCCCGTTATTTGTCCTGTTAACCTGCGTGGTTTTTGCCTGGATTGGGTATATCGGCCATGGTGATGGCGATCAACCGCCAGGAGGCGCCAATGCGTAAAAAACACGACCGCCGTGTCTTCGGCACCGCCGATGCCTTCGAGTGCGTCAAATGCGGGGGAAAAGAAGAGATCATAATGCTCTGCCGCCGGAAAACTTCCCGGACAGTTTGTGACGAGTGCCAGAAACAGCAAGGTGAGGGATGGATAAATATATCACACCCCCGTGTTACGGTTTCAATATCGAAACCCAGGACAGGTCGCCGAAGGGAAAGCATTATCCGTTCCTGAGGCAGTATTCTTTAAAGAAAAAGAGATACGTGATAACGATTGCGCTGGACACTGGGGAGATTAAGGAGTCTGGAGGCATTTGTGATGACCTCCAACGCTAAATACTTTAAAAATATATTCATCTGGCTCATGGTACTATCGTGTTTTGTGGCTGGATGGACATTCGATGGGTTCAGGCGCAAGAAAGAGAACTATCGCTTCCTTTGGAAGAAAATGGCAGAATATGAACAACGGTTGTTAAAATTGGAGGTCAAATGTCATACCATGAAAGCCCAATAGAAAAGCAAGATTACAAGTGTTTTGTTGGAGCTTTTGTTCTAGTCATCGGGTCGATCTGTGCCATGCTGTTTGGTTTTGCCTGGCTGTCAACGGCGGAGAGAATCAGCGCGGATGTTTTTTGGGCCGCGCATTTAGAAGGCAGGATAACGGCATTAGAAAATCGTCCGATTTTAATAGAGCATATTCACCCGGAAACGAACAAGGGGTTTACGGGAAAAGCAATAAAATAGGCCCCTCACCGGAGCAAGGGGCCTATTCCAATTTATTTATTCCCGAACCATGTCCCGGTATAAGTAATCTTCACATATCCGGAATATCCCTTATCGTCTTCAAACCAAGCCGAATTGTCATTGGGTAGGATATTATACAAGTCCTTGCTGGCCTCCACCCCAAGCGTCCAGTCCTGATTAAACCTGACGAGGTTGGGAGCATCAAATTTCGCCCCAGCCACGCCTTCGGAACCGCGCTAACCGCCAACAACAGCATTGCTAACAACATTGATTTTCTCATCTTGCTACCCTCCTTTTATTGTACTGCTTTTTGACTTGGGTTTGTGTCCATGTTTCTCTGGAAGTCAAGCTCACAATTCGTGCAACTTATCAGCCCATAGGCGAATTTATCTGCCTTGACGCTCATCAAATTCTGGCTTTTATAAGCACATCCATTAAGCAGGAGAAATCCCAGCAATATTACCAGATACCTCATTATGCACCTCCATGTTTGCCATTAAGTCCGAATCCCAAATGCCGTAAAATTCAAAATTCTTTTCTTCTGCTTTCATCAGGTCATTCAGGTCTTCCGGGGACGGGTGGAGCGGGATACTGTTTTTCATCCGCGGCAGTACTCTTAACCACGCCGCGACCCGTTCAGAGCAATATGCCCGGAACGGTGAATTGAACCAGCGCAAGCCAAACGCTTGTCCCAATATTCCCGGATAGTCGTAAAATCTCTGCCACCACGGGGCGCTAAGGTCTTTTTCCATCTTTTTTGCCAATGCCCATCGTTCTTCTTCGGTGAGGTTTTTAATGCTGAAAAATTTTAACCGATTCCCATCTTTCATATACCGGGACAGCGGTGCTTCGGAGAACATATTTCCTTGCGAGGCAAAGAAGTTCTTTCGGTGCATGACCATGATATGCGAAAAACTCCCTGACGTCCTGATTTTTATCAAGGACTGGATAACTCCGCTGGAGAAATCTGACAGGACTATCAAGGGAAGGTCTTGTATGGGGATGCCACGCGGATCGATGAACTTATTTTCCGTCATTTCGCCTCCGGCTGATACCACGTTTGACTTCCCTCATCCCAACACCAATATTTCTGTTCGTACCATTCACAGTAAGGTTGCTTCTGTTGTTGAATTTGTTGTTGAAGTAATTCGTTAGCTTTTTCATTAATTTCATTCGCCCGTTGCTGTGCGACCACATACTGCTCGATGTTATCCACCCTCTTGGGCATATCGGCAAAAGTGACGACGGTACGGGAGAATAAAATAACTACGCCGATCAAAGAGGGCACGCCGACAAGCCACATCCACCTCTGGATCTCAAAAGTTTTCTTTTTCATTTATGGAATACCGCGTCCCAAACAATTTTTGCGACCAGCCCGATTGCCGTCGTAAATATCACATAAGCTGAACGATCCGTATTTTTCTTATGTTGCACAAGCCGGTCAACGTCCATTATCAACCCGCCCTTGGCTTCATCCCTGCCGAAAAGGATGTGGCTGTGCCGATCTTGTATATCCTCGATCGTTTTTAAACTCTGGCTTATGCTTGATAAAGAAGTTTTTATCTCGTTCAGGTCAATGTCATTTTGCCTTCTGAAAATATTATCGCTCATTACATATAACTCCCGTTTGATTGCTTATGCGGCTGTTTCCCCTGTGATGCAAAAACCTCCACATCCCTGACATTTATCTCGTATTCCAACATTGCCTTCATTGTATCCATGACTTTGATAAGCGACTCTGCCAGCTTCAAATTTATCCCGACAAAATCCCGGTATTCTATCTTTGAAATGGCCACTAAGACGTTATCAAGGTTATCGCTTGGCTGTCTATTCATTTGACTTTTGTGAATATTTATTATATATTCATATGCTTATCAAGAACGGATTTTTTATGTTTAAAATTGAAGCCCCCAGTAGGTGCAAAGACTTAACCGTTTTTGATAAGCCACCGAACAGGGCTTTTTTAGTTTGGAGGTATTTATGTTCAAGGAATGTCTTGTCTGCAAAAAAATCTTTAAAACTTTTCCCAGTAGAATAAAGACGGGGGGCGGAAAATATTGTTCTCAAGAATGTACGGGAAAACATAGTACAGGAAAGCCTATAAATGTTAGAGAAAATAATCCAAACTGGAGGAAACTTGGAGAACAAAATCATGCATGGAGAGGAAATAACATTACGTATAAACATCTCCACACAGGTTTTCGATGTCGATTCTTATCCAAAAGGTGAAAATAAATCAAACGCTAAACTCTCTGAAAAAGATGTCATGAGGATTAGAAAGCTTTACATGGCTGAAAAATATTCTCAACATAAATTGGGAGAAAACTTTGGAGTTTGTGCAATGACAATCAATCGTATTATTCTTAGAAAGATTTGGAAACATGTTTAGCATAATCTACACACCGCCGCCCCGCCTTAAACTGTTCCGGGCGGTCTTTCGTGGCCGCCTCTCCGCACTCCTTAGGTTTGTTTCTATCCCCTGGATGTCGCATATCGAAGTCCCCGGCCCCTCGCTCTTTGTAAGCGTTGCCTTGCTCACCCGACCATGTGCGGGCTTCCAGTGGACAAGCCGGAGACTATTTTTCGTAAATAATAAACACCTGTTCACCCCGTTTGACAACTTTCTGCCGATACCCGGCCATGAGCGCCTTATAATCCCACTCGCTAAATCCTGCGGGAGGGCAAGAAGCCCTTAAAACCGGCTCACCTTCGGCGTTTGTGGACAAAGTAACGGCAATGCCTTCTCCGTTGCCCGTTTTACCCAGCAAATCCTTCGCTGGCTGGGCAATCGGCTCTTTATCCGCCATTTCCCCTGTCTTTGGCTTAACGGCCTCTGGCGGGTGAGAAATTTTGATACAAACGTTACCGTCGGAATCTTTGCCTTTTGTGCGGTCGCTTCCAGCAGGCGGAGGCCATCCGGCGTCACACCAGTAAGCGGGCTGGGCAAAAGCCACGCCGCAGGTCAGATGGGTCAAGAGAAAACATAGTATGAGTTTGAGTTTCATGGATAGCTCAAATTTCTTTCTGCCACTGATGTTAAGCCCGTGTTGTTGACCCCGTCTACACCCGTACCTGCCGTTATATCGCTTCCGCAGGGAACACTGAACGAATCTCCATCAGCGCTGGTTCCGTCAGGGACATCATCTAAAGGCATATATTTAACCAAAGTTGCCGGTTGAATCTGGCACGGCATACGTCGCGTGCGAGCGTTATGATATAAAGCAACTTCGGCGGCGCTTAACGCCACATTATCCCAGAAAGCGATTTCATAAACGTTCCCATCCCAGAATGAATTCGGCGTCCCTTCGTTGTTTCGCGCTCCTATAAAAAATTCCCTTGGGAAGGCGCCATTTTTTACACCAATAGCATCAACTGTCGTGTCAATAGCAACTTGGACACCGTTCATATACAGAATACCGTCAGCTTCTGAATCATCATAAGTAAGGCAAACACTAAATGGAGTGTTGACTGTTATTGTAGTATCGGAACAAAGACCTTCGGCGGGAGTTGAAAGATTACCATTATCATCACGAATATAAACCAACAAATGCAATCCATCATTACCAACACATGATGCTCCGTTACTGACGCCGAACTGAACTAGACCGTCCGGTTGAACAGAGTGACTTATATATGCCGCGATATATTCCTCACCAGACGCCGCATTATCAAGACTAGCCCAGCCGCAAATACTAAAATCATCCGTCGCCGAATAGCTCGGGGTATAATTGGAGTCGATATAGTCATCCACATTGTCAAAAGCGACACCGCCCCATGACAGAGATACAAGACTAAATACCAGAATTAAGGATAAGAGCAATTTCTTCATCAGTAAAACCCAATGCTTTTAGTTTAAGCTTGAGGGAATCCATCTTTGTTTTTTCCGCCGCTTCGGCGTCCATCTTCGGTTGCTCGATAGCGTCCGTCTCTGCTTTTGTCATGTCCACGATACGACTCCCTGTAACGATGGATTTATCAATTTTCTTATACGCTATGCCAGCGTCGGTATATTCTTGTTCCGTCGCTTCGATACAACCAGGGGTGATATTCTTATTATTATTCTCACAAATTCCAAGACGTACTCCGTCACCGTTCATCCTGTTTAGTCCGTCAGGCGTTTGGCATATCCAGTTTTCGGCAAACCCCGGAGAAGTCAGAAAACTAAAAATCAGAATTGTTTTACCGAGTAAATTCATAATTCACTCCAACAATTTCAGTGTCCCCCGTTGCTGTAGAATTTGCCGGGTCATCAGCATCCATTGAAACATAAATCCAAAGCATGTCACTAGCCGCGCAACTATCGTCGGTAACAGTAATGTTTAGATTGCTTAAATATCCAACAGTACCAGGGACTGTTTCTGTGGCTGTAGCCGCGTTTGCGAAAGATGCCGTTACAATATCAGCCGCGTCACCAGGAGTTGTACACATGACTGCCGCCTCAAATTCAACCGTCCCGCTTGTCGCGGAAGTCATGCTGTATGCAATCTTGATTTCACTGTGAGCCGTCCAATAATCTGGAAGACGTATCTGGTAAACCGCCGCTTCATCTATGGTCGCATCGAAAAGCAGTCTCCACGATCCTTCCCCAGCATCTATTTGCGCGCCTTGGGTGGAAGCATCGCCTCCGCCAATTGTTTGCACAACAAACGCACCAGTCAACTTCGCGGAATAAATCGGGAGGTTGATTGATTCTGTTATGGCCAAATCAGCGTCTACTACAGAGTCATTAGTTAACCCTCCGACAGGAATTGTCAACCCTGTTGTAAAAGTCGGGCTCGTCCCCAGCACCACCGCCCCCGTCCCCGTTGAAGTCGTCGTCCCCGTACCTCCGATGGCGACTTCAAGCGTGCCGGTGCTGAAGAAAGCCGTGGCGGAGTCGCCGGTTGTGGCTACGGTGTTGTCGCCGGTGTTTGTACCGGACAGGTTTGACCCTGTAATTGCACCACCGGCGTTTAACGCACCGCTGGCTTGCAATATCCCCGAAGCATCGACTTTCAGCGTAACATCCGCGCCGGCTGGAGAGGCCTCCCATGCGATATTCTCCGCGTTTCCAAGCCGTACAATCCCGGCATCGGCGGGGTCGGCATTGTTGGAAATGAACGCTGGTGAAGTAAGAGAAGTTGCCGCCGTAGCCACCCCTAATTCCCAGCCAGTAACGGTGACGGAATCGGCTATCGTCGCGGCATTGCCAACAGATGTCACTTCCCCCGTCAAATTGGCATTGGTAATTACCGTATCAGCTTCGATGACATTGCCCGCCGCTGTCATGGTTTTATTGGTCAACGTGTCGGTGGTATCACGTCCGACAACCGTATGTGTGGCATCCTGAAAAGTTATCACCTTGTCCGAAGTCGCCCAGTCAGGGAAAGCAAGCCTGCCCTCGATGGTATCATCGGTCAAACCTTCTGAAACCAAACCGTTGAGAGCAAGGGCCACTTCGTTTGTCAGTAAGGCAATATCCCCGGAAGCGGCGTTAAAATTAAATTTCCACGTAACATCATCCGGCGTCGCGGCGGCGTCCAGAGCAATGTCTATGTAAATATTATCAAGAAAGTTTGCGTTTGTAGCGGCGGTAGTGTTGACGGTGATGTTGTCGCCGGCTGGGGTGTCCTCCGTGCATTGCACCAGCGTCCCGTCGCCAATGCACCATTTATTGAGCGTCACCACGCCAACCTGGTCGTTATCTCCTGTGTTTGTGCCGGAGAGGTTTGTAGCCGATAATGCTCCCGTAACAACCACCGCTCCGCTGTTAAACGTAACCACTGGGTCAGTCCCAGAAAGATTAAACGTCCAAATATTCGAAGCGTTGCCGCCGGCGCCCCAGGTCAAGGCTTCGAGTTCGGTGGCGTCAATGCCAAATGTCGCCGTGTCCGGTGAAACGGCGGCGTTGAAGGTTATGTCAATACCAGTCGTCCCGCCGGTTAAGTCAACACCAGCGGCGTCTCCAACGGCTGTTGTGTCAATGAGAATGGGGTCCCCACCGCCGGCCCCGGTTTGGTCGGCGATAGAGCAAGTGCCATCTCCGTTGTCGGTGACGTTTGAATTTGCGAATTTAATTTTATACCCAAAACAAGAAGGACTTGCATCTTCTTCGGTAATTTCAAGAGGTGGGAAGGTTGTTTCTTGAGCGAAAACAATATTTGAAAAACCTGCGATTAGTGATATAATCAAAATGTGATAAATAATTGCTTTGAATGTACAAAACCTTATAAAACTTCCCACAAAAGACGAAAATTTTGTTCTAAAAAGTGTTACCTTGCCGATCGGATAAGGAAACATTTTGTACCAAAAACAGCTTTTAAAAAAGGAATTTGCCCGCCAACCGCATGGAAAAAGGGTTGCCCTGCACCACCAACAGCTTTTAAAAAAGGATTTGTCCCTTGGCATAAAGGGAAAAAGTGTCCTAATCTTTCTAGGGAAAATCATTATAATTGGAAAGGTGGAAAATGGCGGCTTCCTTCGGGATATATTCAGGTTATGAATAAGGAACATCAATTTTCTAATGTTAGGGGATATGTCCTTGAGCATCGCCTCGTTATGGAGAAACATATTGGGCGATACCTGACCACTGAAGAAGTTGTGCATCATATTAATGGCATTGTTGATGATAACAAAAAAGAAAATCTTGAACTTATTGCAACCAATTCTGAACATTCCAGACTTCATTCTATAAAAAGAAAAAGAAATATCCACGGGAGATGGTGTAAAGTCTGCCGCTAAAAGTATTCGTTGCGTTTTCATGGAAATTTTAGTATTCTAAAGTTAAATAAGGAGCAAATATGGATTTCATTTATGGCCCCGTTTTCGGAATTTTAATCATTTATATTATCGAGTTATATACTAAAAAGGTTCGGTAGCTATTCTCCTGCCGATTCCACCGCCTCCGATAGTTTTTGCCGCAACATAACCAGCCGCCGCGCCTGCCCCATATTTTTTTAAATTTCTGATTCTCTCCGCCGCATTATTAAGTTTATTTATATTTGCCGCATCCTTAATTATTGGATGGTCAACATATTTTTCCAATTCAGCGATATGGTCAATCTCTTGCTTACTCAAAGGATTTTTTGCACCGACCCTTGATAATTTGGATTCCGTGATTTTTAAATCCCCGGTGCTTCTATTTAAAAACCTTTCTTCGTTCCTGAACGCTTCCCTTGAAAGCTGTCTGGCTTTTTGTAATCCTATTAATCCTGACCTCTCTCCATCGGTATAAAATTGATTGACAACCTTGCTGACATCTACGTCAGAAGGTTTATTTTTGTATAAAGAGTTAAGTTTATCTCGCAAAAAAGTATACTGATCCTTGTTTACCAATGTTTTAAATCGGGCGGCCATCAGCTTACTTCCCTGCGGAATCGTTAAGCTTTCAACCGCGCCTTTTGCTTTTATGTATTTAACGCCAGAAAGAGCATCCGCGCTTTTATAAAAATCCAATAGTTTTCCATAAACAGAATCACGCGATATTTCACTACTCCCCAATTCGGTTAGATTTCCTCTATCGGTAATCAACCCCAATCTCTTCAACCGTGTTCTTGCCTGCTGTATCGCGGGACGAATATCTATTTGTTTTCCTTTAGGAGCGTTATCCATAACGCTTTGATAAGTCCTATCGGCTTCAGACAATTTACTGTTTAATTTAGATTTTACTTGATCGACTAAAGAAGCGTTTGAATTACCGTATTGACTTTGTATTCTGACAGCTTCTTCTTGAGATAACCCACCTCTAAAAAATTTGTTAGGTGCTTGTTTGATAATCGGAATTGTTTTTTGTATTCCTCTACCGGCAACTGGTAGAACTGCCCCACCAGCCGCTTGCGCCGCTCTCTGCCCCAAAGCGACAGGATCTTCGGTCGGGGTGTATAAACCACCCGCCGCCGCGCCTTGCAAAGAGCGCTGTAATAATGTCGGAGCGGTCGCCGCCGCTTTGATAATAGGATTTTTGAACCCGCCGACAATCCCAGCCATCTTTGAAGCCAGATCCCCCGCGCCGCTTTCCGCTTCGGGATAATCAAATCCCGCCTTGTTCGCTATTGACCGTGGAGCGTTTAAGAGGAATTGATTGGTAAAATGCGCCGGAATAGCGGCAATGTCTTTTCCTGTTTGGTAAACACCGCGGGCAACCCAGTTTTCTTTAGGGATTAAATCCTTCCCGCCGGTCATTGCGTCAATGACATCTTTACGGGGTTTTGGCTTTATGCTCGGCGTAATTGGCTTATTTATTCCCAAAGAAGTGGCAATTTCTTCCACATCTTGTGGAGTTGGTTCCCGATCAAGTGTAACCGTCATGCCGTTCTCGAATTTCAATTTAGGCATTATTCAACGCTCCATTTTATGCCAGCCGATGTTTGCCCAGCTTTGGTCGAATTTTCAGACAGTATTTTGCTTGCAATATCCTCGATCTCTTTTAAATATCTTAATGCGTCTTTTTCGCTAAGACCTCTTCGCAAAGCTGTCGTCGCATTCTCTAACCGCTGTCCTTCCTTCTCACTTAATTGACCAAACCCGGTAGAACCAGTTGCGCTTGCGTCCTTTAGTCTTAACATTAAGTCAACGACTAATTTATCTCTTAACTTTTCGACGTTGGCGAGCCAATTTTTCTTTTTGTATTCACCTGGGAACGGAGGAAGATCGCCAGCCGCGCCAAAATACTTTAATCCGCTCTTTATTTCAGCGACTGTGTTAATAGTGTCTTGTGCCGAAGTCCTTAATAAATCGACCGCCTTTTTTTCTACTTTCTTTGTTTTTTCCTGTTCAACGGCAAATTTTTTATCTTCAACAGACGGCGTTTGTTTTTTGTTCCAAATATCAAACTCTTTGTTTTCTTTTAATTCATATTCAATACCACCGTACTTATTCCGTTTCGGGACTCGGATGTATTGCTGGGGCCTGACTTCAGTGGCCGGTTTCTGTTCATTCGGCAACAAACCGTTTGCTTGCCCAATATCCAGCATGGTATTGCCTAAATTAGATTCTATGGCTGGAGTCTCTGATAAAACACCTTTGAAACCATCTGATGGGACTTCCGTCGGCATGGTAGGATTTACATTTTCATTTTGCCCGCCCTTCATGGAATTTAAAATTTGTCTCAATTCAAGTTGATCTAAAATTTTACTTGGGTCTAAATCGGCATATTTTTGCTTTATCGCCGCCTCTCCCATCGCCGTTTCAAGGCTCGATGGCCCCGCATTCGGCCTGCCGCCGGTCATAAACTCGCCCAGACGCCCCATCATGCCCTGCGGCTGGACCTGTGGTGTGGCTTGGGGGATGGGTTGACCGCTTATGAGGGCATCGAGGATCTGCTTATCCCTGTCCTGCTTCATGCGGTTTTCTTTAATGGCACGGGCTTGGATCCAGGTGTCTGTTAATTTCTTCATATCAAACCCGGATGATGGATTTGGATTGTACTGTTCTAAATCGCCTACATAAGGTTGAAGTAGCGGCATATATTCTCCTTATCTATTCATTAACCATTGTCGTTCTGCTTTTGTAGCCCCACTACCCGCCCCTCCGGTCGCCCCCCCGGTCACCGCACCCTTTGCCTCGCTCATTTTAGCCTGGATCAACGGGAAAAGATATTGATCAAAGATACTTTGTTTGGTATCAAACGTCGGCTGATAATAATTGTACGTCCCCGGACTCGCCAGAGTATTCGCCGCGTTAAACTGCATCCCCTGGCTGTTTATAAAATCTTGATACATCCTGTCCAGCGCGGATTGTTGTTGCTGGGTCTGATACCCTCCGACGCCCATGAGCGCTTGAGCCGTACGCAACGGGGCATCCTGGTTGTATTGGTCTAATTCTAAAGATGGAGCTACGGCGGCCAGTTGGTTACCGCGTTCTTTCTCATACATTCCAGCAAGGATGGAGTTTAGATCCCTTGTCGTCGCACCTATGAGCTTATTCTCCGTATTGAGCCGCCCGGATGATTTTAACATCCCGCCTATCTGCGCCGCTTGCCTTGCCTGTGTCTGTGCCTCGCCAAGATTAGCCAATGACTGCGCCCGGTAAGATTTATAGTATTCGGAATTGTAAGGGTCATACCCGCCTTCCATCGTCTTTTGTAGCTGGTTTTGCGCTGTGGAATATAACCGGCTCGGTTGCCTGTTGGCGTAGCTCTCCACGAGGCCGGGAAGATACCCTTCATAAGACTGCGGGTCTGCGCTCATCCTCCCGGTGTATCTCGTCCCTCCGGGGTCGGTGACGGCCTTCTGGAGATAATCATACGCCGTGTGCTGTTGCGGTGTCGTTATTGTGCGCGGAGCTGGAAGCTCGGTTTTCTTTGACTGGAAAAGACCGCTCATAGTATCTCCTTTTTAATATTCTAAAATTTTAAATATTTCCCGGTTGCCTTCAGTGAAATTGTATTTATGGCAAAACCCCAGTGCCTCCCTGTTGACGTAGGCGCTTATCCGTTTTATCCCAAAAGTCCTCGCCCACCCCTCGACACCGGACATGAACTCTTGCCCTTTTTCGGAATGCGGGTCGATATAGGTCAGCATGATAAATACCTCATCTTCGAGCAACGGCTTGATTATCTGGGCGATCATAAAACTCTGGATGACCTTTTCTTCATCGTCGGTTTCCACCCAAACTCGGAACGTCCGTTCGTTAAAATTCTTTATCCACCAAATTTTAAGGTCTCTAACAGAATAAGACAGGTTCTTGATGTTCGGCAACAGCTCGAATATCTGTTTAAAGTGTTCCGGGTCGGTTGTCCGGATTATCTGTGTCGATATTGTTGACATCATCTACTTACCTGCGTATAATACTCATTATGAAAAATATATATCCTGAAAATCCTAACGCTAAAAATAAAGTTCGTAAGTGTTCTATCAATGGTTGTGAAGATTGGTATTGTGCAAAAGGATTTTGCCAAAACCACTATAATCTTTGGCGAAAGCACGGGACACCTTTTAACAAAAGGGCGGCAAACCTTATTCATCGGCCATATCATTTTAGTAGTTCTGGATACAAACTCATTGGCGGTAGAAAAGCAATTCTTGAACATAGACTTGTAATGGAAAAACATCTCGGAAGAAAACTTGTTAGGAAAGAAATAGTCCACCATAAAAATGGGAATAAGATTGATAATAGAATTGAAAACCTTCAACTTGTTACTCGCAGTCAACATATGAAAATCCATTGGCCAGGAAAAAAATGGACAAACAAGAAGCCGTGCAGGAGATGCAATAAAATTAAACCTGTTTCTGAATTTTATAAAAGAAGAAATATAAAGGCTGGAACATGGCACTATCATTCTTATTGCAAAAAATGTCAGTTGACGATGAGTTGCGTGGCAAGACGCAAGCATTGGAGTGAATATCTTCTCTCTCAAAGAATATATAGAAGAAATAAGAGTATTAGTTAGCACTTCTCGATACCTCATAGAAAACTCCACTTTTACAAACTAATTTCAATACATCATCGACGTTTGGCGCCCATGCCGCTGATAGTTTGAATGGTGCCGAATCCGCGATGGAAGTATTCACATCCCCACAAATAATAATTATTTCTTGTCCATCTTGCCAATCTTGGAAATTTGTGTACGCCGTCCCGGCGGTATTCGCCGTTATGAAATTCTTGCCGTTCCTGACCGACGGCGCAACAGTGTTTATCGGTAGGACGGAGACCTTCAGAGTCAGGTCGTCATAAAAGTTTGTGTTCATTTCTTCCAACAGAAGAAAGAAATTTTCAAAGACCGTTTTTAATACCGGGTCTTTAACAAAGGTCAAGTCAGGAGCTAATATCGCTTTTGGTGTTTTCACTTTACCTGCTTCCTAAAATCTCAAAAGAATCTTCGTCAAAAATTATCCCCAGAAATCTGAATCGGTTTTGCGCCGAAAATTTAATCAAAAAATTCTTTGCCGTGTAATTCGGGTAAACGTCAAGGAATAAAAATTCTTCAGTCCCGTCAAGGGAAATACTCCCAATGCTCTGCCAGCTACTTTCATAATCCCGCTTGATATAAACATCTACGGTCCCGGCATCTTCATTTCTAAAAATGCACCGCATCTTGGTGAGCCGTTTAACGTAATTCATTCCCCTCTTGTTCTCGGTCAAGTCAGTGGCAAGTACGAACATCCGGTCATACGCCGCCCCATCATCAGTTTCGGAAGCAAATAACCGGAACGTGTCGCCGCTGTAATCCGTGCAAAGCTCTCTGGGGGCGCCCTCTGTCCCCGTCCGGGTGTCCCATTTGTCCCAAGTGATCGAATC
>Ga0076046_105_pt1 | contig 27846 bp, 42 predicted proteins | sample RifGroB1_FD_68143 | JGI IMG/M metagenome (GOLD analysis project Ga0076046, IMG submission 68143) | Parcubacteria bacterium GW2011_GWB1_46_8 | reverse complement strand
AAATGCATGCGAATGATACAAATCATACGAATAAAGAAACCCTTAATTTATCAAAGGCCGAAGAAATTTCTCCGGCTATTTTCTCCGGGAACTGTTTCGCCAAGATCAGGTTTCTGATAATCTCTGAGCTTTCTTCTATGCTTTCGTTGTCCTTGATATTAATTCTTTTCCACATGGCATCAACCTCGGTATTCACGTCTGTTTCCTTGAAGAACTGCTCGAAGGTTGAAGCTAAAACCACAAAACCAGTCGGCACGGGGACGCCCATCTTAGCCAACTCTCCCAGGCTTGCTCCTTTGCCGCCAGCGCGTGGAACATCCGTCCGGTCTATTTCCCTAAGAGACTTGATGAAATCCATTTATATAGAATAGCACGGCGTGGGCAGAAAATGAATGTCATTTTTACAACCAAAAAACCGCCCCTTTGGCGATTTTCTTTGCTCCGGCGGGAGGATTCGAACCTCCGACCATCTCCTTACTCGCTCCCCCCGCTTTCGCGGGGACGCGGGACTATCTCTTATCCATTTCCACTTAGGAAGAAGGATCCAGGTGCATAGTCTCTGAACCTTCCCCAACAAATCATTGGGGCTCGGCTGCGGGTTACCATGTTTACACGAAGGCTTCCCGTCAATTCTCCTGGTTTTCCGATTCAGCTTTCACTGAATGGCTGCTAAGAAATCACAGGGAGCCGCTCTACCACTGAGCTACGCCGGAATTACCACAGTCAGTGTAACAAAAATACACCCTTTTTCAATAGGAACCATTATTAAATATCGTCTTAACACCTTGTGTTATAATAATATGATGAATCGTTTTTGCAAAAAACACGGCCTGGTCAAACACCTTAAAAGGAAAGATGGAATTTATAGATGTGCTTCCTGCGCTTCGGAATGGGTGGTCAACAATCGAAAAGCTAAAAAAGAAAGGTTGGTTAAACTTTTTGGCGGGAAATGTACCCTTTGCGGCTATAAAACATATGTCGGCGCACTTGATTTTCACCATATAAATCCAGAAGAAAAAGAATTCACTTTAAGCGTAAAGGGATTGTGTTATTCTTGGACATCTATATTAAAAGAGGCTAAAAAATGCATCATTGTTTGCAAAAACTGTCATGCAGAGATAGGCGTTGGCATAAAGAAAATATAAAGTCCGATACAGGCTCGTTGTTCAAGGAGAAAATAAAAGCTACAATAGTTTATCCGTATGTTGACCCGAAAATACACAGAAGATAACGTCATGACAGAACGGGTAGACCACCTGATCGAGCATCGCATCCCTTGGCTTTTGATTGGTGTCTTAGGCGGACTCCTCGCCACCATCATTGTTTCAAAATTCGAGGCGGTTCTTGCCACGAACACGAAACTCGCCTTTTTCATTCCTATTATCGTGTACTTGAGCGATGCCGTGGGAACGCAAACCGAAACAATTTTCATCCGCGAACTTTCTCATAAAAAAATACATTTTGTAAAATACATTTTCAAAGAGAGCATGGTGGGTTTCGGACTTGGCATTATTGTTGGACTTATTCTCGCTCTATTTGCCTGGTATTGGCTCGGATCGATTTCCATGGGGCTGACCATAGGGCTTACCATGCTTATTAACCTCACCACCGCTCCTTTTCTTGCGGTCTGTATCCCTATGATTCTTTATCGGAAACGTTCGGATCCCGCATTAGGATCCGGTCCGGTGGCGACCATTATCCAAGACCTCATCAGTTTACTGACGTATTTTTTTATAGCAAGCCTTATTATTTTTTAACCGGACGGATTGCTTTTGTTCAAGATCCCGGTTTTCTTTCTTTAAGGTCGGTTTGCTTGGTTTTTGAGCTATCTTCTCCCATACGCTCCAAAATAATTGTTTCTGCATTGAAGCGTACACCGAGTTGATGATTTCCACCCCGACCTTTTGATCGTTTTCCCAATTCATGATCGATACCGTGTCATTGAAAATAGCTGTATACTGACGGATTTTCAAGACTTCCGGATCGACGTAACGCGGCACATAATACTTTTCCCAGTTGAGTACTTTGGTGTAGGTGAACTTGCCCGTAAAGTTCCCTGGGTCAACCTCTTCTTCTATTTCATATAAAGTGATTTTTCTTCGCATTTGCTCCTCTCTGACCTTATCCGCAAACGAGGCGCCGACAATCTCGTTCCGTGTTTGATACCCATAGAGCAAGATTTCTTTTTTTGCGGCAAGCTGGTTCCACATCATTTGTTTCAAGCCATCCAAGCCATCATAGTGTTTGATTTCAAACTTGTTTTCCAAACGGCTGGGTAATGACGATAATTCGTTCATAATCTCGGGAAACATCTCTTTTTGTTTTTGAAGACTATATTCCTGTTCATGAATCAATAATTCGAGATTCTGCGGATCAGAAGCTTTCAATTTCAATCCCCTGCCGATATTGGATTCTTCAATAAGCTTTTTTGCTTTCAGCTTATCAAGATACCGGTAAATTCTTGATCGGTTGATATTTGTCTCACGGGATAGATCTAGTGGTGTTTTCGATCCGTTTTCCAAAAGGAATAAATAGATATCAACCTCGATTTTATCAAGACCAAACGACTCCAGTTGCGATAAAAGTATTTGTTTGTTCATATAAACAGACAGTTATTTGTCTATATTATGAACCTGATTTATAATACTGTCAAGAGTTGCCGTTCAGCGACTCTAGCACAAAAAGGAGAGTTACCATGTTGATCATAAGCATTGATCGCAAGGGGTATTTGGACAGGAAAGATGTTTCGGTGTTCCTAGCGGGTCTTCGTTGGGCCGCGTTTGGAACAATCCCCCAGAAAATCCGAGAGAGAAACGAACTCGAGTTCGAGAGGGATTGCATCGCGATTCACCTGAACATCGGCCCTAAGACCTTGCTGGGGCGGCTACTAAAGCCGATTATCTCCGGGAGATTCCCCGAGTACCTCGCGCTGATGTTTTTCAGCGCAAAGCCAAAGTACATCCCCCACAATGCAGATATCATCGCTGATATCTCGTGGGTTGTGGCGAAGTTCCTGAAAGCCAAAGGACTCAAGGACGCCGCCGCCTGGGCAATGCCCTTTCCGAAAGGAAAATGGTTCCACGTAGGAGAGGTGTAAGCCAAACTCAAAGGGCCACCTATCACAGGTGGCCCTTTTGCTTTATTTCTTTGACATATTCCGGAAATCCTGTATAGTACCCACTGGCAAGTGTTTAACTGTTTTTATTTCCTTGGACACATAAAAAGAGGAGTAAACCCCCGCACCCAGGAGTTAAAACGTAGTTGAGAGAACATTTAAATCTGGGTGTCAGGGTTCACCCTCGCCCCAAAGAATGACATATTTTGGGTGAGGAGGTAAAGTAGGAGAACATAGGATTGTCGTAAAGGGTCGACTTGCCGAAAAGAATAATTATTTGTCTCAGGAAATAAAAATATGGCTATGAAACTATATGTTGGTGGATTGTCCTATGACACCACTCAACAGACATTGCAAGATACCTTCGCGCAAGCGGGTACCGTAACTTCCGCAACCATCATCATTGACCGCATGACCGGCCGATCAAAAGGATTCGGTTTTGTGGAAATGGCGACCGAGGAAGAAGCGAAAAAAGCTATTGAAATGTTCAATGGCAAAGAACTCGAAGGCCGAACCCTTACCGTGAACGAAGCGCGACCATTGGAAGCGCGTCCAAGCGGTGGCGGCGGATACAACCGTGGGGGTGGAGGTGGCGGCGGATATGGCCGCGGAGGCGGTGGCAGAGGGCGTGACAGCTATGGCGGCGGCGGAAACCGCAGGAACAGCTGGTAATTACATCTGAAACCAAAATCAAAAAACACGGTGAAAGCCGTGTTTTTTGATTAATGATAATAGAATAAAATGATATAATGAACTCTCGATCATATTCACCCATTCATTACCATATTAACGAAAATCTCCAATCGGCTTCTTCGGCATTGCAACTCGCACGGGACGAATTGAACTTTAAACGAGCCGGGGCAACTGTCGAACAAATCCAATTACAAAAATTACAGGTACAACAGTCTCAAGCAAACAGGGACACGATCATGGCCCAACTAAACAAAACCGTATTATTCTCGCCCATGACTGGTCTTGTTACCAAAGTTGATTTTGAAATCGGAGAGATCGTTTCCCCCAACACTCCTGTGATACATATGATTTTCGATAACCAATACAAAATAGAGGTGAATGTCCCCGAAGTTGAGATAGCGAAAATACAACCCCGGAACCAAGCAACCGTCACTCTGGACGCATACGGAGAGAGTATTGATTTCAATGCGACAGTCGCCCTGATTGATCCTTCGGAAACCATTATTGACGGTGTGCCTACCTACAAGACAACCCTCTTCTTTACCCAATAAGATGAGCGCATCAAGCCCGGTATGACCGCAAACCTTTGTCGGGCTGGAGCATCGCATCAATCATCATCCCTCCCAGTTCTCCGGAGGAGAAAAACAACGGGTTGCCGTTGCCCGAGCCATTGTCTGGAAAGACAAAAGGAAAACTCCTTGCGAACAAGGAGTTTTCCCAGCGTTCTTGGAGTCTCGCCGAAGCAATTCTCCAAGAACATTTTGAATATATCAGACGTAAAGAAATTGTCAAGAAGGGTTGTGGATATTTTCGTCCAAAATCTTCGTTACCCGATCAACCGTAAAATGCACAAAATCCCGCGATTCCACACTTTTAAATCCTACGGAATCGGATAGTTTGAAGGGACCGATTTTTGTTCTCCGCAATGACGTCATAATAGCGCCGCATCCCAACAATATCCCGATGTCCTGTATCAAAGATCTGATATAGGTTCCTGTCGAACAGACAACGCTCATTTCGACAAACGGTAGGTCAAGCTTTGCCACCTCTATGGCATGAATGGTAACTGGATGGGGTTTTGGTTTCACGGTGATATTCCTGCGCGCATACCAGTACAGACGCTTCCCTTTCACTTTCTTGGCGGAATACGGCGGAGGTGTTTGTATGATATCCCCAATAAACGGCTGTATGGTTTCACGAATCTTGTCCATGGATATATAGGGAACCGACGCGGTCGCGATAATTTGCCCGTCGATATCGTAGGTATCCGAAGTCTTTCCAAGCTCCAGTGTCGCTATGTATTCTTTCTCAAAATGCGAGAATCTTTGGGCCAGCTTTGTTGCTTTTCCGGTAAGGATAATCAACACGCCTGTTGCCAAGGGATCAAGGGTCCCGGTATGGCCGGCCTTTTTCAGGTTCAGTGTTTTTTTTATCCATGTCACTGCTTGCTGTGAGGTCATGCCCGGAGGTTTGTCCAAAACAAAAACACTATCTTCTTTAAAAATCATAAAGATTTTTCAAATCATCAGGAAGGTGATCGATTCTTCCGAATTCTTTCACCGGAATCGATTTGATTTTTGTTTTTATTTCTGGCTTCACGAGGGTAATGGTCATTTCCTCAATTCCTCCGATGCTTTCGCAATCATCCTCGATAAGAATATCCGGCACCACCTTTTCCGCGATATCCTTGTATTCCTCGCTGCCCGACCGGTACAATAATCTTCCGTCCGGAAAATTATGATCTTTCAAGACTTTCTCGATTTCATTTACCTCGTTGGGTTGCCGTCGGGAGGTCAAATAGACGATCTCCGCACTGGCATTCGCCCACATTTTTACCTTTTCCGCGGAATTTCCGATGGGGATATAGGAGCTGTATTCACGAACCGATCGATTCAAAGAAATGACCTGCTTGACGATCTCTCCTCTGGTGCGGCCACGCGAGGCACTGTGCGCGATTATTGTACCCTCGGTGAAAATCATTATTTTCATATCTCCATAGTATACCCCCGCACTTGCAAAAATAAATCTCACTTCCTTTCTTAAAGGCATATCTTACAGAAACATAAAAACATATATTAGACGCAAGTGATGGGGTATACACAAGATTACCGTCCGTCTGCTATACTGTTGGGAATAACTATCCGTTCTATGATAAGTACCATCGGTTTTTTTATGATTTTAGGTAGACCGCTGTTCGTTTGGTTCGGTATCGCGGCGTTTTCCGCCATGCTCGTAACGGTTGCGATCGCGATCCTTAACGACAAGGGAATTCATGCTATTCCTTTCAAGTTCCATCATCCCTTTGCCATTACGACCGCGATTCTTGCGACCATCCATGTTTTGTTTACTTTCGCCCGAACCATAGGACTTTAATATGCAACTGCGCTTCATCCGCAAACAGCACGAGAACGGCAATGTCTGGTCTTTTTTCTTTGAACCGGCATCACCCTTTTCCTGGAAACCCGGTCAGTTTTTATATTGCTCCTTGAAGCACAACCATATGGACAACCGCGGAGATCACCGCTATTTCACCATTGCGTCCGCACCACATGAACAAACAATCAGGTTTACGGTACGCTACTTCGAAACCGCAAGCAGCACGTTCAAACAAAAGATGTTCTCTCTTGAGCCCGGCGCCGGCATGGATGTCTATCCCCCGGATGGTTCGTTTACCATAGAAGACTATTCGAAAAAATATCTTTGCATCGCCGGAGGCATCGGCATAACTCCGTTCCGTTCCCAATGCAATAATTTTAATCACGAAAAAGCATTCCCCGATCTTGTTTTAGTTTACGGCAGCCAGACGCCCGACCCGATATTCTCACAAGAATTCGATGCATACACAAAAACCTATCCCCGATTTAACGTCCTCTACCGTATCGCCCCACAGGTAATCAACGCGGAATTTATTACCGGACACGTTGCCGATTACAAGGAACGCCTCCTTTATGTTTCAGGGCCCGAACCAATGGTAAAAACCATCGCCCCCATGCTGCAAACCTTGGGCGTGCCGAAACGGTTCATTAAGACCGATTACTTCCCCGGCTATACCATATAGTCACCAAGGAACCATGTTCTCTTTCATCACCGTCAAAACAGAAAAATTAGTACCCGGAGGATATGCTCTTGGATTTTATGAAGAGCATCCAGTTTTCTTGTGGAACGCGCTACCGGGAGAGGTTGTAGAAACCGCCATAGATTATAAACGCAAAGGGTGCTGGTATGGCACTGCCCGGCGTATTATTCAAAAATCACCGTACCGCATCGCTCCGTGCGAGAATCATTTTTTAAGCTGTTCACCGTGGCAAATCATTGATTACGACCAAGAAATCATCGAAAAAAAGAGTGTTCTCAAGGAAATAACCAACGGAATCATCCCTGAATCAGTCACAGATCCCGAAATAATTACCGGAAATCCCTTGGGATACCGCAATAAATTGGAGATTAGTTTTACTGACGGCCCCGAGGCACTGGCAACCATGGCCTTTCATGTACGCCATGGCGCAGGATATCTTCCCATCACAAAATGTCTTCTCGCGAATGAACCAATTAATACGGTACTTCAACAATTCCAGGAAAGTCTTTGGAAGGCTCGCATTGTTTCGGAACAACTCAAAACTCTCGTGATACGCAGTACGCGTGCGGAAAATGTTACGGCATCCTTATACGTTACCCATGAAGACTTCCCTCTGCCGACGGATGTCGTCTTGAATAATCGCCTTACCGGGTACCGTGTCATATACTCCGATCCGAAATACAGCGACACGGTCGAAAGCAAAATACTCGCGGAATACGGTTCTCCGGATTTATGCGAAACTGTTTTGGACAAACAATTTCTTTTCTCTGATCAATGCTTTTTCCAAATCAACGTACCTCTTTTCGAAATAGCGCTTCGCGATATCCAAACCCATATCGACACGGAACACGAAATGTACGATGTATTTTCGGGAGTTGGTACCATCGGACTTTCGGTACAGGCACATAAAGTAACACTTATTGAACAAGATCCTTGGGGATCCGGTTACGCACGGAAAAATCTCTCCTTGCATCAAAATGCCCTTTCCAAAATCGTCGAGGCGGACGCCACCAAATACGATGCTTATCGAAAAAACGCGATTATCGTTTGTGATCCTCCCCGTTCCGGCCTCACCCCCAAGATGATTCAAACCATGATTAAAGCAAACCCAGTGCGCATCATTTATCTTTCATGCAACCCGATAACCCAAATGCGCGATATTAAACTTTTTTCCGAGGGATATATCCCTGTATCCCTGAAAGCGTACAATTTTTTCCCCCGCACTCCTCACCTTGAAACACTGATAGTACTCGACAGGATACCCGCGTAAAGATTTTAATATCAACAATACTCTTGGAATCCCAACGTTTTTATGGTATAGTTACTCTACAGAATGTATACCCAGAAACCTCTTATATCGGTTGTTATTCCGGCGTATAACGAGGAACGCTACATCAAAAAAACTCTTTTCAGCCTTCAGAAGCAGATCTATCCGAACTTTGAGGTCATTGTGGTAGATAACCAATCGACCGACCACACTGCTTCTTTAGCCCTAGCGCATGGCGCTCGGGTTATCTATGAATCTCGTAAAGGGGTCGCCTATGCCCGTCAAGCGGGATTTCTGGCAGCACAGGGATCGATTATCGCCACTACCGATGCCGATACCGTGGTCCCTCCTGATTGGCTTTCAAGAATCGCAAAACAATTCTCAAGAACAAAACGTACCGTCGGGTTAACCGGCGTATATTATTTCTCTTCCGGGTCCCTTGTTTCACAACTTATTATCCGTATGCTTTGGTCGTGGTTTGGCCGGGCAGCTTGGGAATTCGCGACCATTGGCGGACGCCGGGCGTTCCTGATCGGTTCCAACTGCGCCGTACGGAAAGATGCCTTCATGGCCTGCGGAGGATTCAACACGGATCTTGCGGCACTTGAAGACTGGGATTTGGGTATGCGCATACGAAAATTAGGACGCGTTAAATTCGATCCATCCATTCTTGTTTGTACTTCGGGGCGGAGATTCAGTCACGGTTTTCTGCCAGGATTATCGCATTACGCGTACAACTATATAGCCTGGATTGTCCTTAAACAACCGGCCCTCACTCGGTTCCGCGATATCCGTTATGAACGAAGTGCGGTAGGAAACGCCATAGCTTTTACAATAGCGGTCTGTTTATGTTTTTTCGGATACGCCGCGTTATTCCGGCCTCAATTCGTAGCACAAGCGAAAATCATGAAAACGGTCGGGACCCAAATTAAATTTGTCACCACCATGGTACAAACGAACGTATGGAAAGCCACAAAAGCGCCTTTCTAACCTTTGATGACGGACCGTCGCCTTTTACCCCCGCTATTCTAGATATTCTGAAACAGTACCAAGCTCCCGCGACCTTTTTTATGTGCGGGAAAAACATCGAACGTTATCCGGAAACCGCCAAACGCGTCAAGCAGGAAGGCCACGCCGTCGGTAATCACGCGTATTCCCATATATTTTGGAAAACTGTTACCGGATACGGCATGGCACAAGAAATCAATAAAACCGATAAGATTATAAAAAACACTATCGGAGAAACCCCGACCCTGTTCCGCGCTCCTTGGGGGATAGTCAATCCCCGCTCAAAACTCACTGCCCAACAACTCCATTACGAGATATACCAGTGGAATATAAGCGCCCTTGACTGGTTACAACCAGTGATAACTTATGGGTATATGCGTAAAAGAGTTTTGAGCCATACTAGGCCAGGAGCTATCCTGCTCTTTCATGACGGACACGGAACTTATAGGCACATGATACGCAAAAAAACTGTCGCGCTCGTTGCCGAACTTATTCCGTATTTACAAAAAGAAGGTTACACTTTCAGACTGCTTCCGGAGAAAGAAAACCTTATTCCAGATCTCTGATCTTACTGATAGAAATATTTTCGCGCATCCGTTCAAGCGCCTTGGCTTCGATCTGACGAACCCGTTCACGGGTAATGCCGAATTCCTTACCTACTTCTTCAAGGGTATGGGTGACTCCGTCAATCAGACCGAACCTCATTTCAATAATTTTTTTCTCGCGCGGGTTGAGACTTTCCACCACCTTACGCAATTCTTCGGAAAGGATTTTCGAGGAGACAATCTGGTCGGGACGCGGTGTAACATCGTCTTCCACAAAATCGCCGATCAATGTCTTTTCTCCTTCGTCTTCGTCAACCGGCTTATCGAGCGATAACGTATCCTGATCGATTTTCATAAGATGATGGATTTTTTCCACGTCTTCCTCCATTTCCATGGCGATTTCGCGCGGTAAAGGTTCCCGGCCAAGTTCCATCTGAAGTTTGTTCTTGGTCTTCTTGAACTTGGAAAGCGTTTCTACCATATGAACCGGAATACGGATAGTCCTGCCGTAATCCGCAATCGAACGGGTAATCGCCTGCCTGATCCACCATGTTGCATACGTCGAGAATTTAAACCCCTTGGTGTAATCAAACTTGTCAACCGCGCGTGACAATCCGATATTACCTTCTTGAATCAGATCAAGCAGCGACAAATTCGACGATCTCCCGATATATTTTTTCGCGATAGAAACAACCAGACGGAGGTTGGCTTTAATGAGTTTCTGACGTGCCTGTTCATCGCCCCTTTCAAGACGTTTTGCCAAATCCCGCTCTTCTTCGCCGGTTAAAAGCGATATTTGTCCGATCTCGCGCAAATATACCTGGACCGAATCGGACAATTCTCCCGCACCCTCGAAATCAGTGGCGCGCAAAAGCTCGTCTTGGGTTATTTCGTCTTTATTGAAGGTCAATAATTCTTTACCGCCAACGATACGAATACTGGAATCCAAACATCTCTCATAAAACAGTTCTACAAAAGAAATATTTCTTTCCAAATCCGGAATAAATTTTATAATCTCCTGTTCGTTGATAAAGCCACGCTGCCTACCCCGTTTAAGCAGTTCATCCATTTTTCTCTGTAATTCAGGAGAAATCGTAACGCGACCAGGGCGCTGTTTTATCGCGGCAGAACGGGGCAACGTCTCTTTTTTATCTTTTTTAAGCAAAACTTTTTTTGCTTTTTTCACCACACGGGTAATTGTTTTTGATTTCTTTTTCCTCTTCTTTATGAGCTCTTTCTTTTCTGCCCGCGCCGACGCTGAACGTCGTTTCAGGGGTTTGTTTATTTTCTTCTTGTTGTGAACGGCCTTTTGGGAACGAAGATACGAGGTAACGAACAAAGCCGCGGTTTTGGCTGTTTTCTTCCTTGTTTTTTTAGGTACCGTACGCATAAATAATAATATGAATGTGTTTGCAGTATACCCCCTCACTTGCTCCCATTGCAAGTACTGGGGTATAGCATACCTCTCGGTTATTGTTCAGTATTGTAGGAAACCATTTCGTTTGCTTTTGCCTGAAGCATGTTCGTAAGTTCCTGGATTCGTTGTGCGTTTCCTCCGTGCTCCGCTTCTTGGATAGCCACGCTGATGTCGCGGATATCGTGTCGGATCCTCTCCTTTTTTAATTCTGTAACCAGACATTGCATTTCGATTTGCACGCGCTTTTCCGCGTCATCACCCCATAAGCTGAGCTCATATTCCGCCAAAAGCGAAATATAGTTTATGAATTCTTGATCTTCGGAAGGGACACCGGAATCTGAAGATGACCCCGCAGCAATCAGGCGTGGCAAATACTCACGATAACGATACGGAAAATACTCGGATCCCCCTTCAAGCAAATATCCGTATTCCGGGAATCTGACTCCCAAAGCCAATATTGTTTCCGCCAAAGCATCCCAACGGGAACGGGTAAACAAAGTTTCGCCTATCACTCGTTCGGTCCGATTGGCAGGCGCATACTCCAGAAGCGACGGTACGCGCCGAAATTCTTCGAAGAGCATTTTTCGTTCTATCCCTAATCTGTCGGAAAGTTTTTCAAGCCACATGTTGCGATCCAGTACATTAGGAAGAACCTTAATGCGCGGTAAAAGATATGCCAAGGCGCGCTTTTTATCTTCGATAGTTTTGGGCTCCAATTGGAACGCCCGGGAGAAATAATAAGCCATAATGTCCGTACCGGTTTTGGTAAGATCCGGAACTTCATTCGGATGACTCAAACAATAATCGGCCAAATCCTTGCCTTCGGGAAGTTGAACAATCTGTATGGAAAATCCTTTGGTGCTGGCCAAGGCAATGGAGCGGTCGGTCGCCATTTCTCCGGCAGTATCCATGTCAAAATTCATGAACAATGAATCGCACACCCGCTTGAGCATAATAAGCTGATCCTCGGTTAAAGCGGTTCCCGAAACCGCCACAATATTCTTGATACCGTTTTGCCAGCCCATGATCATGTCCATATTACCTTCCACCAAAAAGGCACGTTCCGATTCCTTAATCGCATCTTTGGTTTCCGAAAAGCCGAACAACAATTTGCTCTTGGAGTACACCATCGTATCCGGCGTGTTGATGTATTTCGCACCTTGATCTTGACTCGGATCGTCGCTAGGCAGTACCCTTCCGGAAAACCCGACAATACGACCGGTATGATCCGTTATCGGAAAGATAATACGATTCCTGAAACGATCGTAAAGCGACAGTCCTTGTGTGCTCGACTGGGAACTTTTCAAAACTAAACCTGCTTGCTCGAGTTCCAAATCCCCGAATCCCAGCTGCCGCAAATATAAGTACAATCCGTGCCAGCCGAACGGCGCGTACCCCAGGCGGAATTTCGCAACCGTTTCTGGCTTGATGCCCCTGTTTGATACGTATTGAAACGCATTTTTATTTTGAGAAAGATTTTTGATGAAAAACTTTGCCGCTTCTTCAAGGGCGTTGTACACCTTCGTTTTCAGGGTTGTTATCTGAGGATCTTCCCGCTTCAATACGATTCCTGCTTTATCCGCCAAAATGCGCAGTGCCTCACCGAACTCCACGCGCTCGAATTCCATGACGAAACGAAATACATCCCCTCCTTTCTGGCATCCGAAACAGTGCCAAATTTGCTTGTCCGGAGAAACGAAAAAGGAAGGTGTTTTTTCCTTATGAAACGGGCATAAACCCTTAAAGCTCCTGCCGGACGGCATGAGCTTTATATGTTGTCCAAGAAACTGGACAATGTCAGTCTTGTTTTTTACGTCTTCCCAAGTAGCCACGCTTCAGTATAACACAGAAACCGATACGGATATCTAAAACCACGATGCCACTATTGCCGCAAACTGTTTAACGAGATTCCGAATACTTTGACCGAATTCCCGCGCACGAGTCGAAATTAACGAATCAGATTCACTGTTTATGGGCGCCGAGGGCGAAACAGCTGGAGTCGCGACAATAGTCGGTACCGGAGACGAAATGGTCACGGAAGGTAGAACGGTAATGTAATTCGATTCGTTATACATTTTGTACACCGGCATTTTCCATGGTTTGCATGGCGCATCGGGGAAAAGAGGGTCGGTTAAGCACATATCTGGTGGTTCGTATGTCCCCCCTACCCTGACCCGGTATTTGTCTGAATACGGAATACTTTTCGGAATCTTCCATGAAAACGAATACGATGCGGACGTGGAAGTAAAAGGTATGTTTGCGATATGGTTAATGACGTTTGTTTTTGGTTCGCACCCGGGAGGCGGCGGATAAATCAAGATGCACATCTTATTGCTGGGGATGTACTCAACCAGCACGAAGGCAAATTCTTTCGGAGATTTTTCTTCCAGCCACGGAAACTGCCTGGTAAAAGAAATCTGCACAGCGCTCCCTGCTTTAAATGTTTCACTTCCTTGGGGACTGATAATCTGGATAAGTCTGACATCAAGGAATGCTGTTTCGTCAACTGTGGGCGTTGCTTCAGCAACGCCGGGGCTGATGCCCTGGGCTAAATACGAAACTCCGAATAAATTGCCTAGAATAATTAAAGAAAGGTAAGCTAATTTCATATCCGGCGATCTCTATCTTATCTGTTTATCAGCTTATTCAGACGATCCATCATCTCCTGGAGTTTTTTCATCATACTCGAGATTTCCGCTCTCAATTGGGCAATATCCTGATCCAGGGGAAGCGGAGTAATGCTTGGTGTCGGCAACTGTCCTCCCAAAATACTGAATCCCGCGTCGGATTCGTCAAACACATACCATGACGGCAAAATACTGGAACCACCGGGATTGAGCTCTATATACGGCTTTCCTGAACTGATACGGATTTTGTAATTTGAAGATTCGGGAATGCTGCCTGGAATCGTCCACGTGAAACTGCCGCTATTCCCCTTTTCGCTCAATGAGATGTTGCGAATATGGAAGACGACTCGTGATCCCTCACCTATACATTTCTGCGGTGGACAGGGCGCCTGGATACATTGCACCTGAACGCACTTCGTTAATGCCAATCCGGTTTCAACCAAATCAACGGATAACACCTGGGGCATGGGCCGCACGATTTGATTCGGATACGTAAGCGTCATCTTTTCTATTTTTTCCTGCGAAATCTGCTGGATCATGGGCTGAGGTTGACCGGGTTGCAAAATTTCATACGCCGGCATCTGTATTTCATAACTAATAGTCATGGTATCCCTTACTTTGAAAGTTTCGCCGCCATTTGGATTGGTCACCCTGACTGTCATGCAAGGGAAAACCATGTTTCGTACCGAATCATCGATCACTCCGGTTTGGGGAAATCCGTATTTTTCCTGCAACTTTATGACTGCTTTATTGGTCAATGGACCGAAATATCCTGTCACTACACCTTCGGGATATATGGCGCTGTTCTGGGAAAGAGTGGTTTGCAGATATTTCACTTCTTCACTTTTCATACCTTGGCGTAAAATAATCGGATTACCGTACCAGCAATCCTTATATGGTGGCATTGATTCTGTCACACTTGAAGTTGTCTCAATGGCAAACCCATAAAACGGCACTGCGGCTATCGCTAATATAAATAAAGCTAAAATATATTTTTTCATAATTTATTGTTGTTACTTCTTTGTATAGTATAACGCAAAAACTGGGAAAATATGACATTCAACCTCAGAAATGCAAACGCCGCCCATAGGACGACGTTTGAGTAATCGTTATGGGCGGCTTAGGGCATCAGGTTGCCAAGGCTCATTAAATACCCCCCGAGCCTATAGCAATCACTGCTAATATCTTCGCCGAGCGCCTTTGCGGGCGAAGCCTCAATGACACAACTGGTGGCGGTAGTTATACAGCCCGCGCCAATCTCCACCAGTGGGATCAGAGGACTGCAGACCTTGACGACGTTGTTCGCACCGCCGCCTGCCAGCCCAGCCCAGGCATCCCGCACCTCGTGATTGGTGAAGGGTGGGACGTAATCCTCGCTCATCCACACTAGGGAGATCGTGGGGGTGGACGTCGCGACGGGCTCAGGGCTATCGCTGACTGCCAGCGGCCCGCAGGCAGTCAGGATAACGAAAAACAGAATGTAAAACGGAACGAACTTTTTCATGGCTCCTCCTTCTTAGGGGCCTTACTGAATTTTCTCCAACACAAGCTCTGCCTGCGCCGGAGAAGAATATGGCCCCGATGTTTTGGGGTCTTTATATATTACCATAGATGTTGCACATGGTCAAATATCACACAATGCAAAAGGCTCGCTTGCGGCGATTCATTTTGTGTTTCTATATTTGCTTTTCAGCTCCCAGATGCGTCTGGGTCGGGCAAGGCTATAAGCCATGCCATTTTTTTATTATTGTACAACGAACACCCAGAATGTTCTGTCTGGGGCAGGCATATTTTTATCAGGAGTTATGCTCTCCTGCCAGAATCCTAGCGGGTCGGGGTCGGAATGGCCGCGCGGATGCCCCCGATGGTGAACGGGCAATTCGCGGGCTTATCCCGGAGGAACTGTGCCTGAACGTCCAGGCTCAAGTAGCCGCCGCGGATAGCTTCCGCAACGACATTGATCCACTCACTGCAGGTCATGCAGCAGGTGGGACAGACAGCCACGGACGTGTTGGTGGGTTGAACCGGCTTGGTCGGACCAGGCGTCACGGAAGTGGCGCTCGGCGTAACCGTCACCGGGGTTACGGGGGACACGACTTTGTAGCCATTGTTCCAGACCGCCCGTCCGTGTTCCAGTTCTGGGAGTAAGTCTGGCCCTCGAACTCAAACGGCGGAATGATATCCGCACCGTCTGACCCGTGCCCACCATGAGCACTGTCCAGGTGACCATTATAATAAGCTGTATGCTATACTATGGCCATGCCCTCACAATCAATGGATAAAATCCTGTCAAGACCGGTTATAGAGCATTTGGATATGCAAAAGCTTATCGAGCTGTTCCGCTCCTTCGAGGCGCATATTGTCGACAACCGCCCGGGCATTACCTCGGAGCAGGAAGAATGGATTATCACCCAAAAAAATCTATACGCCGAACTGCGGAAAATAAAACAAGCTGAAGCGGAAAACCGCCCCATTTCTCCGTCGCGACGGGAAGCGATTCTTGCCCAAGGTATCGACCCTGAAACCATAGAGCTCACGACCGCCACTATTATCCATGATTTTTTCTCGACGATCGGAGACGTCGCCGAATATCTGACCGCAGCGCTCGAAGAGGATTATCCGCTCAAACACCGGCGAGGGGACAAACCTTCGTTCGAACTTATGGGACTTGGCGCGAAAGCGAACATCAGTTTCCTTAGATTCTTTCTGCGCACACAGAAAATGCTGCACCTCGCTGACGACGAAGTTTCCCGGCTATACTTCACTTTGTTTGCGTACGGGCACCAAGACAATCTCCGCGCGGAAATGGGACTCGTTGATCTGGATAATTTTCCTCCGGGTATTCTGGCGGCGCTCCGTGCTTATTTTGAACTAAAATCACACGCCGACAGTAATACCCATTTCAAAGTCCCGCAACTGAATGAAGATCTCAACTGGGGAGTTGATCTAGTTTCCGAAACACATGACGAAACAGGAAAAAAACTCATGGCCAAAGGTCTTTATCAGATCAAAGGACGCAACACAAAGCAAAAAACGGAAATATTCGACCTATCAAAACAAGCGGATCGAACCAGACTGGAAGATATGATCAATGGACTCCCTTTGGGAAAACAACAAACCTATCGCCAATCACGCGATACGCTTATGGCATACAGGGACAAAGAGCAAGAAAGAGTACACGAGAAAAATCCTCAATGCATAGTAACCGCATATTGGGTTGAGGTATTTACCCCGGAAAACGAAACAGATAAGGAAAGTTAAATCCTCTCAAGGTTATTCAAAATCATTTCCCTGATGAGCTGCACTTGATCGTACACCACGGATTCATCGGCGACCCCGACAGTCGGGGCAGACACCGATACATCAAACGCTTTACCATTTCCTAACACCACCACCGCTTCCGATAAAAACACTCCCTCTGCGCTCATAACCGAATGCAGATACGCTTGGGTTGTCTTGCCGCTTATTAAAATATCTATAATCGCTGCTGTCGGATCTCCCTGACCTTGCTCTTTTTCGACCTGCGCGCGATACTGTTTTGATTCATCTAACGGACGGAAGCCCAACCGGATGCAAAAGTTCGCCTGGTCGCAGGAAACCCACTCGCCTTTATTTATTTCTCTGAAATCAGGAAACCAAGGGCCATAGCGCAACCGGATCCCCCATTCTTTGTTCTCGAAGACCGGCGCAGGATCAATGATTTTCGGTTGGCGGGAACGCCAAACAAGAAATCCAACAGCACACACCGAAACTCCGAATACGATGCCGATGGCAATAAACAGTTTTTTATATTTCGCCATAAACCACTTATTTTATTTTGGATCAACCACGAATAACGCATGAGGAACGTAAAAGGTTATTTGTGGGATCTCAAGCCAGGTTTCGCTATGCACAACGGTTCCACCCAGCGCGCCGATCACCTGTTTCCACCCTGCCACGTCGCGATAACGATGCCCACGCCACTCCCAGTTTGCCGTTGAATCATTAAACCCAACAATCAGCTTCTCTAATAGGTTTCGATATACGTCCTCGATAATGAATACCCGCTTTGCCACCCGCAACGCCTCGCAAAGTACTGCCTCCTGATTTTTACCACAATGGTGCAAAACCCTATCGAGCACTGCCGCGTCAAAATTCTTGTTGGGAAAATCCAACCGATAACCATTGTAGATAGTCGGCCGGACATCCGGGTAAATGCTTAAATCAGTCACATCAACCCCTTGTACCTGGTAACCACGGGAAGAGAATATCTTATACATCATCCCCATGCCGACTCCGATATCAAGAATTGTTTTTGAATCCTTGAGATACGGTTCCATGCGCCGATAATCATCGTACATTCTTTTCGATACGTATCCATCAACGCACGCCTTCACGGCACGGGAAATAGCATCGTGTTTTCCGTAACGATTCTTGATTAAATAGCAAAGCGCGGGAACGGGCATATAGGCAGTAGGATTACAATATCGGCTTATTGTAGCAACATTTTTCCTGATTATCTATGTCCGCAGCTCATTCAAAAATATTGAATATACCTCTTCCCGGCTATATAATCGAATCGTATGAATACTATGCGAAAATCCTCCACTGATCGAAATGAACGGAAGAGGATCTGGAAAATGAAACTTAAAGAACTCGACGGAATCAAAGACAACGAGGGCACCCCTATAGACCCCGGTATCAAAGAGGCGATTGTTGCCTTTAACCTTAACGGATTCCCGACTATTAATTCGTGCGCCGGCCATACCCAGAAGAATAAATTATGGTTCCCCCATGTACTGGGAGTCGCTCCAGGAAGACCACAAAACAGGTTCATAAACGACAATAAAATCAGAAGAAAAATCGCACACGAGCACAATATCCCCGAAGGATTTATCGAGCTCAATCCCAATGCGTGTAAACAATATTATCAATGGGTAAAAGAACATCGCCTTAAAGAAACGAAAAAATACCTGGCATGGAAAAGAAAAAATAAAGTCATGGAAGAATTTATCCAGTTCCAGCTTGATCGATTCTATTCCGGAAGAAAAGTTTCTCAAGATGCAAAAATTTATCTTGCCAAACCCACTTTAGGATACTTGGTGAATATAGGAAGGATGGGAATCAAAGAAAAAGTGAAAAATCATACCGTAAAACCGGTCGAAATTCCTGGAATACAAAGAAAGATCCGTGCCGCCCAAAAAGAAATGAAAGCATTTACCGAATTTCTTAAAAAGAAATTCTTCGACGCGTAAACCGATAAACAATACCTTATTCGGTGGTCTTGCCGTCGAATTCCTCGTTGTCTGCCATGGCTTGTTCTTTAGTGACGTGCACCACTCCGTCGCGATGGTGTGCCGGGCAATATAAAGTATAAAGTTTCAAAGAATCGGTTGCCGAGGCGTTAACCACATTGTGCTGGCTGCCCGCGGGCACCACTATCGCGAATCCGTCTTCGGCGACATACTCATTGCCGTCAATGACGATTTTCGCTTCTCCGGCGTCAATTCGGAAAAACTGATCCGTGTCTTGGTGGACTTCCATACCGATTTCTTCGTTTGGCTTCAAGCTCATCACCACCAGTTGGCTGTGATTGGCGGTATAAAGGACTTTACGAAAATTCTCGTTCCCCAATGTTTCGCTCTCGATGTTTGCAACATATCCTTTCATATTTTTGTATGATTATTTTTTATTTTAATTCTGTTAATGTTTTCTATGCTTATCCATGCCCGGGCGCTGCCAAAGCCCGCTTTATCGACGGCAAACGGCGTAACGTATGACGGATGTGAGAGAAAAATCAAAATGCAATACTTTTTGTCTTTCGCCCAGTCGCAAAAATACTCCAAATCGGACGACCCGATACCGTCTTTACCGCCATAACGGTGAATAATCTCCCTCACTTTTAAAGCATCCAAATCCTTAAACTCCATCACCTTTGAAACTCCTGCCTTGACGGTAACCGGTTCTCCTGAATCCTTGAAATACACCGTATCCCTTGCTTTAACCTTCCCCCATGCCTCGCATCGCGTTTTATACCATCGCGATTCTATTTTCTTTTCACCGGATATAATCTTGGGCAACAGTTTCCAGGATTTTTTCATTATAGCCACATGATCCATAGCCGCAAATCTTACACTGTGGGTGGTATAGATGACGGTGTTGAAGATTGTACTGTAGTGTTTATATTTGACGCCTGAATTTTCCCCAGGTTCGCATATGCCAGAACTAATGTGATGATGGTAAACCCTAAGGGGATCGCGAATCCCGGGATGCATATATCAATAACCGTCCAAACCGTTCCCAACGTTGCCAGGTACAATGTCGCGGCCCATGCCTGCTTATACGACAATGAAAGATGGTTCACCTTGTTGGCGATTACCTGAACCAAGAATGCCAGAAGCGCACAGTATGCCATGTTGAAAAGATACAGGATAAAGACCAGCAAAAAGACGACTGGAATCAAAAAGTAGAGCGCACGGCTGGCAATAAGCAATATTTTCTGCAACAGACTTTCGACAAGCGGTTTATCGATTATCTGATTCGTCGGAGTGCCGAAAGGAACATATCGCGCCCTCACCTCTTGATCGGCAACCGCTATACCTTCGTTGGTAATCCAGGCAAATGTATTATAAGCGGAAAAGCGCTCGTAGGAAAATTCTGTTTTCGTATCCACAATTATCGCATTTTCGAACGGTGCCGATGAACCGCTGTCCCGTTGTTCCTTAATGTATTCATCCGGCAAACGAACCATGTACGGTTCCGGCATATTGATACTCACCTTTCCTTCTTTTATGACAAGCTTCAGCTCTTGAGGAAACCTGCTCATGATTTGTCCGTTGAGCTCGTTCAAAAACTCCTTGACCAACGGAGTCGCAACAAAGGTAAAGATAAGGGCAGCAACCAGTGAAATAAGAGCGATCATGCCGATATAATATTTCACTGCCTGTTTTGGCGGTTGTTGGATGATTTCCTGGTACAACGCCGGGCTGTATACGCTTTTTACCAATTTTTTGAAAAATAACATAGAGTGATAACGTGTGAATTAGTACCCGTATTATACCACGCCACGGAGTCTATTCCGATCGGCGTATTGACAGGAGCTATGAGCTATGCGAAATGTTTCTATCATATCAAGGAGGTACTTACCATGAGGATCGTCATATACTCCATCACCGGTCTGCTGGATGTCATCTCTGCCCTGGGGATTATCACCCTTAAAGGCGTATGCGCATCCGGCGCGTGCACGTTTTCAACTGCCCAAGGGCTTGAAATCGTGGTTATGGGCACCCCGGCGGCCTTGCTGGCGCTCGGGACAACAATAGTCATCAACGGAATCGTTCTGGTTTGCGTTACCAAAGGAAGAGCAATGATCAAAATTCTTCCCCACTAGGTTAAACAACCGAATAAAAAAGGATCAGCTGCGGCTGATCCTTTTGCATACTGATGACTGGCGGTGTGCGTTCGAAAAAATTCGAACAGATTTCGCCCAAAATTTGTAGGGCGGGCGGAATTCCCCCAAAAACCCCTGCCTACCGGCAGGTCGGACGATTTCAAGTTTTTTGTGGGCATCGGCCCGCCAAAGAACAAAATCATAAATGATTTTGTTCTTTGGCGGCAAATTCTTTTGATTTAACGTTTCAGCGTATGCGATGTTACGCTACTCCCCTATTTTACTATAAATTTTTGTAGCGGGGGTGAGTGTGGTGCAACGAGCGAACCGCATAGGCTGTGTTGTGCGACCCGAAGAGCGCAGCGTGGGCGGAGCGTAGCGAAGCAGTTTCACTGCCGAAAAATTTTATCAGATTTATCACCATACAAATTTTGATGAAGGCGACACGATATTTTTGTTTTGAACCCGTAATTCTCTAATTTAGGTTTGAGCAAATCTGCTGTAGGTTTTCCGTCTCGCATATGAGAAGAGATTACAATATGCTTGACTTTTTTCAGGGCTTCAGTTGCTCCGCCTATAGCTTCTATCTCAGCCCCCTCAATATTCATCTTGAGCAGATCTATTTTTCCAATATTCAGAAATCTCATCTCACTATCTAATGTTGATGTTTCAACTGTGAAAAATTTTTTAGATTTGCTCAAACCGACGATTGACGAAAATGCAAAATTACTAGCCAGTTTAATTTCGCCGATTTTGTTAGATAACGCTTTCTTGACCAGGATAACATTGTTAAGTTTGAACTTATTGATACGCTTTTCTAGAATTGCTATGTTACGTGGATCGGGTTCAAAACAAATTACTTTTCCATTTGGACCAACCGTTCTGGCTGCGTAAATTGTAAAACCGCCAAAATAACCACCTATATCCAATATCGTGTCGCCCGTTTTTATCTTGTAATACTTTGTCGCCCAATCAATAGTTTGCCAAGTGACAAATATGTCTATGAATTGAAAAAATTTGCTTAACATTTTAAAAATTTTTCGGTAGTGAAATTTCGCACAACGTATCGGCATAACAGAAGTTTTGTGCCGATTTAATGATAGTTTAGCTTGATTTTAAACAATCGTCTATAACGGCAATTATTTTAATAAGCCACTGACGGAAGGCACAAAATTTGGGCGGAGCAAAATTGATATTCCTTGAAATACATTTGAGTCAATTTTGTGGAGCCTGTTATGCCGTGTTGTGCGATGTAAATTTTTTATCTCGTGTTTGCTGAACTAACTTTCGTTTTTCGTAAAAGAAAATTTGATTTTTGTTTTGAAAAAAGGAAGAGGGGTAGGAGTGAATTCCTTTTTTCAAAACTCCTTATTTTAGTTTTTTGTCTTTCCAATTCCACCATTTTAACTTTTCTGGATCAGGGTTTTTGTTTTCAGCAAAATAAACAGAGGAACGACAGACATACAAAACACAGCGGTCAACCTGGCATCCCTGATTGGCACAAATTTGTAAATACAACTCTTCTGGATTTTTACCTTTCATGTCTGAAACATCTTTAATTCCAATATCTGAAAACTCCTTGGATAATTTTGGGCCAACTCCAGGAATTGTCTGTAATTTTTTAAGAGCATTATCCATTTTGGGCTTCTGCAAAATAAATTATATATCCATTTAGATCTTTAATTACAAACTCATCTGCACCGTAAAAAGTTTTATGTATCTCTTTTATGATTTCAACTTTATCTTTTATTTTGTCGTAGAAATTTTTTACATCTTGCATGCTGATATACATAGTGAATGTTCCCCCAATTTTTAATCCCTTAAATTCAGACAATTCTTCAATCATACTGTCTTTTCTTTGAAACTTACTCCCATTACAATTTGAAAATCCAAATTGTTTTTGTAGTAATTAATAGTTGCATTTACATCAGCAACCATGATGTTTGGTGTAATTTTTTTCATTGTTGTCTCCATAATTATTTAAGTCAAAAAATTAAAATTTATAATAAATATTCCCTTTACCCCTCTTTAAATAAATTAAAAATCAAATTTTCTTCGTTGTTCAACGCACTAAACCTCTGATTTCAGTATAGATAAAAAATTTATTTCGCACAACGTATCCGAATATGAGAAGTTTTTGTCCGCTTCCTTATTATATATCAATAGAAGAAAAGGGCAAAAATTTGGGTTGAGAAAAATTTGCTTTCCTCTCTAATATAATTGTGCAATTTTTTTGAACCTCATATTCGGTGTTGTGCGATGTTGTCGATAAAAATTATTTCAATTCAAATCTTACAATTTTCAAAGAAGTGTCCAGAAAAACCGCCCTATTATAATAGTCGGAATAGGTTCGCAGCATATCATCGTCAGATAAAAACTTCTCATGACCTATTTTATCCTCTTCAGTTAACTCTCCAAATTTAGTATCCTTTATTCCAGTCACTTCAGCTCTACCAAACTCAGTGTCATCCATTCGCTGAAGAGATAAAATATCACCTATTTGTAAGTTTTTATCATCATCAATACGCCAAGTCGCGTTCTTCTCTCCACTTAAAACCAACTCCGGCAAGGGGTCTGCGAACCGTAGTCTTTTGGGCGGCTTCTCTCTTTCAATTATTGGTTTTTCTGTTAACATAAAAGGTTTTAATTTTTATCGACAATTTCACTTAACGTATCCGAGTATGCGAAGTTCGCTTTTCGTATTTATTGAATTAATTTTGTTAATTGGCTTAAACTTATTTTATCGCACTTTTCCTTGTTTTGCCACCCATCGGAGAAAAGCGAATTTGGGTCGAAAAAGTTTTGCGTTCCTTGATTTAAGTTTCTAATAGGCAAAACTTTTGAGCCGCATACTCGGTGTTGTGCGATGTTGTGAGGCAACCGTCCCGGCATTACTCCGTTCTATCTAAAATTATCTTATTCTTGAAACCTCCACGCTCTTCCGCTTTTTTCTGGCGGACTTCCTCAAGTGCTTGTAAATCCACACTTTTCAGAGCGCAAATTGCATGCAAAACTTCCAAAATATCAGCCGCCTCTTCTACGCACGGATTTTCTAAAAACTCACCAACCTCTTCGTGTAATTTGCGCGTCAAAGCTTCCTCGTACTCTTTATCCTCAGCAATACGTGTTATAGCCTTCTCACCTTTATTTTCTATAATGTTGGGAATATTATCCCTAACTAGTTTATTGTACTCCATAAGAAAAAAGCGGAATTAAAATTTATTAGGTTGCCTCACAATTTTGCACAACTCGTTATTATACGAATAGTTTTCATAAATATACACAATGTTGTATTTTGTGCGAAATCAGAATATACTTAAATATTGAGATTAACTACGTATATTTTAACAAATTTTAAGCGATTATGCAATTACAACTAGACAAAATGGAGCAGGAGTTGAGAATAAGAAATTACAGTCCAAAAACGGTAAAAAGTTACCTTTATGGCTTACAAGAATATTTAGTCTTTAAGGAAGAAAACCTGGAAATACTTGATCAAGAAAATATTCGCAATTTTTTGTTACAACATAAGCAAAGAGGGACTTCTCCCCAGAGCAGAAATATATTTTTAAACGCTATCAAATTCTTTTATCGGGAAGTCATTCGGACAACCTCAATAATTGAGGTTCGCTCGGCCAAAAAGCCTAATAGTTTGCCCGTTGTATTATCGAGGTTGGAAATAGAACAAATAATAAACTCTGTACAGAATACTAAACATAGATTATTATTGTCTCTTTCATACAGCTCAGGACTGCGAGTGAGCGAGGGGGGAAACTAACAACACGAACAGCTCAGAAAATATTTGAAAATGCATTAAAAAAGAGTGGCATTAAAAAAGACGCTACTTTTCATAGCCTTCGCCACAGCTTTGCAACACATCTTTTGGAGAACGGTGTTGATGTTCGCTATGTTCAGGAACTTTTGGGGCACCAGAACATTAGAACCACTCAAATATATACCCATGTTACTAATCCAAAACTTAAAAATATTAAAAGTCCATTATAAACAAAATGAGGGAAGCCGGTCCTCCAAAGGCGGGTAAACTTTTGGCCAGCCCCGCAGTAGCGGGGCAAACCTGCCTGCCGGCAGGCAGGGAGGGCGAGCCAACAAAGACATTTCCTAACTGGCGGTGTCTGTTTGAAAATATCCCGCCTCGCCTTGCCTGCCCGACCGAAACTCTTGAGTAAAGGCGGGAACCGGAGCGAAAAGGACGATTTCAAGTTTTTCGCGGGCGTTAGCCCGATAACAAAATCTTATAGATTTTGTTCCTTGGTGGCAAATTCAATTTCCGGTTTTATTCTTTCAAACATTTTAATATGTCCTTGTGCATTCGGGTGCAATCCGTCAATCAAATCGCTATTATTTAGTAAATCATTGATTGGAATAAATTTCAAATTATTTTCGTCGCAGAAATCTTTAATGATAAGGTCAAATTTTTTTATTCTTTTATTTGTGTATGTTTTATCGGTATTCCACGGAATTGGCCTTGTCCTTGTTTCGTCAACTGGTGTCAAACCGATAAAAATTATTTTTGAAGTAAATTTCTTGGCGATTCCAAAAAGTTTTTTAATGTTATTTTCAAAATCATTATCGGAAATACGATTGCTATTAGTTGAATGAATAAATTGTGCGTCATTCACTCCAATAGCAAAAACAATTAAATTCGCTTCTCTCGATTTTGCTTCAATTTCAATTCTGCCAAACAAATCTGTCGTTGAATCGCCGGAAATTCCAAGATTATAGATATCATTGTCTTTGCCTTGTTCTTCAAAATAATTTCTTAAACGATTAACCCCCCGCCATTTTGCGGGTCGTATGCGCCCCATGTTATGCTATCGCCAAAAATACAAATGTTCATAATTTTGTTATGTCACCGTTTAAGATTATGGGTTGCATTGCAATAATTTCATCGCTATAAGACATTTCAGGTATAGGGTTGAGAAGATAAACTTTTTTATTCAAAACATGTGCGAACCCCATTTCTAAAAAGGCATTGCCACCGATATAATTAGGAATATCTTTCAATGAATCATTAACAACCAAAACAGCATCATTTCTCTCAATTTCGTTAAAATATTGTCTTATCAAATCATGATTGATTTTATTTTTTACAGATTCGTTGTGCATGTGGTCGGAAGTATTTAGCACGGCGTATTCTTCGGTGTGTCGAGGAACAATTACAAAATGACCAAGTTTAGTTAGTTCTTCTTTAATTTTTAGCATCTTTTGTGAAAGACGCATGCTTCCGCAAATAACAATTTTCATAAATTTATTCTTTTATTAAATCATCAATTGAAACACCTAATCCCTTGGCGATTTTTGCCATAGTTTCAATTGTTGGATTCGGCGTTGCGCCGGATTCAATTTTGATAATTACATTGTAAGCAATATCAGCCAGCTTTGAGAGCTTGTCTTGCGAAATGTCCTGTTTCTGCCTGTATTTCTTTATATTCTTTGCAATTGTTGGTAAAACTTTTAGCCAGCCCCGCAGTAGCGGGGCAAACCTGCCTGCCGGCAGGCAGGGAGGGCGAGCCAACAAAGACATTTCCCAATTGGCGGTGTGCGTTCGAAAAAATTCGAACAGATTTCGCCCCAAATTTGTAGGGCGGGCGGAATTCCCCCCAAACCCCCTTTCGCCCGCCTCGCCTTGAAGCGGAAGCGAAAAGGACGATTTCAAGTTTTTCGCGGGCGCTAGCCTGCAAGGAAAATCATAACCGATTTTCCTCTTTGGCGGCAAATTCTTTCTTATTTTCAGTAAACATGTTGATTTTTTAACTCTTAATAATCTATATTATGGGCGGGGCATTGTGCTTTCGCCTTGAATTTTATACTTCAAAGCTGTTTGTCCATTTTCATTTTCTACATTGAAACAAAATTCATAATAAGAATCTGTTACAAGAGGAAGGGCGCTAATGCAACTGTTATTTGATATTTCCTTTCTTTCAATAGTTTTTCGCGGATAGAAGTTCTTATCAAATTGTTTATCTGCCAACACATCAACAACTACAGAATTATTTTTTATTTCTATAAGTTTCAGTTTAATATCACCAACTTGTCCACTTAATAAATATCCGAGCGTGGATGCTTCAATTATAAATTCCGATCCTTTTTGCACGGTTCTATTTGTGTAGCTTTTAACAATAGGATCAGAAAGTACATTCCCCGGTACTTTATATTCAATGATTGGAATTTTTAATATGATTGAATTTGAAGTAACAGTCTGCTCCTCTTTTTTATTGATAACCTGCCTATCGGTGGGTTGTTGTTGATTAAAAAAATAGAAAAATCCAAGAGCAACAACTATAAACATTGAAACAATAATTGAGACAAAAATATATTTCTTGTTCATATATTTATTTTACTTTATTAATTCCTCAATTGAAATACCAAACGCTTTGGCTAATTTTGCCATAATAAGCACAGACGGCTTTTTAATAACATTGCTCTCAATTTTTGTAAGAGTAGTGTATTTCACGCCAGATTTCTTGGCAAGATCCTCTTGGGATAATCCCTGCTTATTCCGGTACTTTTTTATATTCTCGCCTATGTTGATTTCTATTGCCATATTATCACTAATTTGATAGTATTAAAGTGTTATGTTATCCTTTCAATATAATACTATCAAATTTTATGAATTTAGTCCAATTAAAAATGAGGGAGGCCCGCCCTCCAAAGGCGGGTAAACTTTTAGCCAGCCCCGCAGTAGCGGGGCAAACCTGCCTGCCGGCA
>Ga0076046_103_pt1 | contig 50787 bp, 48 predicted proteins | sample RifGroB1_FD_68143 | JGI IMG/M metagenome (GOLD analysis project Ga0076046, IMG submission 68143) | Parcubacteria bacterium GW2011_GWB1_46_8 | reverse complement strand
TCTGCCTCGCGCTGCGATACTTCAAAATCCCCCTGTTTGATAAGACCGGAGGTTACAAAAAGTATTTTAAGCGCATCGAGGGGAATTCTCATATTCTCTCCTGTATTTTACATCAGAATGACAGGGCAGGCAATACAGCTATTACAGATATAAATCCGTAAGCCCCAGTATGCGAGTCAACCATGCCCCCGCAAACACCATTGCCAAGCCGCATAACGGCCACCATATACGCAAGGAAACCAACTCTGTTGTTTTATGCTTGGTTAATGAGGAAATAAAGCGTACCGCCCAATTCAAACATCCGGCGCACAAAACCATCGGCAGCAATAAAAGGTTCTGAGGCCATGGGTTCGCCAGAAAGGCAAACCCCGCGCCGTAAAGCTCGTGTTCGTAGAACATCCTTCAAACCCTTTGCAACAGAAAAAAAATCAGGAAAAAAAACAGCGCAACGCCAATGTTCATTATCTCGGGACGGGCAAATCTAAACCAAACGTATGAAAAAAAATACTGTATTGGCTGGTGCGGCGGCAGGAGATAGATTGACTGTTCATTCGCGCTCCAAGCCGAATACTGGGCCCCATACCAAACAATTATTTTCATCAGGCAAAGCGCCAGAAAACCGAAAAAAAACAACATATTCATACGGTATAATTTTTGTTCGGATATTTTCGAGCGCAACATCACAAATGCAATGACAGCAAGACCTAAAGCGCCATAATACTTATTCAAGGAAAATAAAAACAATAGTGTTGTCATACCCCGTAGGAAATTACCTGCCCGCCGTATAAACCAAAATTTTAAGACAGATAATTCGGTAAATTATTTTGACTTAATACAGGGTTAAAATTGAATGTTTCATAGTCTTATATCGAAATTTTGGACCGGCTTTGGCAGGCGGGAGTATTTTCCGAAGAAGTTCATATAACGTTCTATTTATTATAAATCAGTTTGGTTCTATTTGATTAATGTCTCAAGAAGAAAATACGTTCGTTCAATATTTCCTACGGGGCATACCTTTATAGTATAAAACACAAAATCCCGTTTGTACGGGATTTTGTGGAACAAATAAAATGAATATCAGTTCGCGTCGTTGAAGAAGTTGGTGCCGGTGGCAGCGGTCAGGAATGCTGTCCCCACTTCATAGACAGCGGCAATGCTTCCGCCGTCCTTTGACTCAACGTCGCTTGACCCGCCGTTCTTGTAGGTGGCGCTTTCCATGTTGGCATAGAGAGTGAAGGTCGTATTCGCATAATTACACTGATACGCGTAGTACCGCGCCGATGTCGATGAGTTGGTCGGGTCAACCGGCCAGGATGATAAAGGAGATCCACCGGTCAGAGATGACAAAGCCACGGGAATCCAGCCGGCTCCGCCAACGGTTCTTGTAGTGGAAGCGGAAGAAACAGTGGATCCGGAGAACACACCGGTAAGATGAGAATATGTACACCCGGCAGTACAGGGAGCAACGGTCTGATCCATGCACCCGATAGTAGGCTGTGATCCCAATACCGGAGTCGAGGTATTAGCAATATAGTAGTTGAGTGCGGTGCGCATTGAATCAAGATCCTGAAGGCGCGAAGAGTCTCTGCTCTTGCGCAGAATTTCAGCGGGATTCAGTACGACCACTGCGGTTGAAGCCAGGATTGCTAAGATAGCGATAACAATCAAGAGCTCGAGAAGGGTAAACCCTTTCTTCATAGAAGTGTATTTTAATTTGTTGTGAATATTATGATATGCCGAATAAATAAACCTGTCAAGGAATCTACGCCGTACTGGAGCCGGTGATATCCTTTACCTTTTTAACCAACTCGTCGATGGAGAGACGCGCTTTGACGTAATAATCCATAGCACCAAACTGCTTACCCCGTTCGATATCGCTTTCCTGACCAAGATTGGAGACAATGATGACAGGTATGGTTCTCCATTGCGGATTCTGGCTCACCTCCTCAAGCACCTCGAATCCGTTCTTATTCGGCAAAATAAGATCCAAAAGAACCAAGTCCGGCGATATCTCTTCCAACTTTTTTAAAGCCTCGGTTCCGGAAAATGCCTGAACAACTTCAAAATTCTCTTTCTGGAACCTTAATAATAAAAGATTTGCCAAAAAGATCTCGTCTTCAACAATCAAGATAACGGGACGCTTAATAGGAGAGGTTGCAACCTGCGCAACTGAGCCTACGGTTTGTGTCGCCATAGATATATAACAAATACTAAAAAAGTATAACAAAAAATAAGGCAATAGTATACCCCCTCAATTGCTCGCAAGTGCGGGGGTATACCCCTTTTGTGTCATAGATACGGTCCGTCTTTTTCCAGCTGTCGGTGGCCTCAACTTCAGGTTCCGAGGCCAACACCTTCCTCCGACACAATGTCGGAGCATCAACCAAGAATAACGAATGTATTCTTTAAAGAAATTTTCCATCCCCAGCTTCCGCTAGGGATGCCTTGTTACGACTTAGCCCTTGTCACCAAGCTCTACATAATTCGCCTTACGGCGAGCTTTTGTAGCTCCTAGCTTCCTTGGCTTGACGGGCGGTGAGTACAGGACTCGAGAACGTATTCAACGCGTCGTGGCTGATGCGCGTTTACTAGCGAATCCAGCTTCATGGGGGCGAGTTGCAGCCCCCAATCTGAACTGAGGTGTGTTTTGATGCGATTAGCTCCGCCTCGCGGCTTGGCAACGCGTTGTACACACCATTGTACCATGAGTGTCGCCCAGGGCATCAAAGGGCCATGCTGATTTGGCGTCATCCCCACTTCCTTCCCGTAATGCGGGACTGTCCTCTGTGACACTTGTAACACAGAGCAAGGGTTGCGCTCGTTACCCCACTGAAGGGAACGCCTCACGGCACGAGCTGACGACAACCATGCAGCACCTGTCCTAGCCTATCGCTAAAAGCGATCGCTTCTCCCTTTCGGGAAATGTATTCGGCTAAGATGTCAAGCCCTGGTGAGGTGCCTCGCTTATCATCGAATTAAACCTCATGATCCTCCGCTTGTGCGAGTCCCCGTCTATTCCTTTGAGTTTTAGCCTTGCGGCCGTACTTCCCAGGCGGCAGACTTACCGCGTTAGCTACGCCACTGAAAGGGTCGATGCTCCCAATGGCTAGTCTGCATTGTTTAGGGCGTGGACTACAAGGATATCTAACCCTTTTTGCTCCCCACGCTTTCGTTCGAGCAGCGTCAGGAAAGGCCCAGCTGACTGCTTTCGCTTTTGGTATTCCGCACGATATCAACGGATATCACCCCTACACCGTGCGTTCTATCAGCCTCTACCTCCCTCAAGTCGTCCAGTATCTGATGCGGTTCCATGGTTGAGCCATGGGATTAAACATCAGACTTGATCCTTCGGGAGAAAAATCCCCTTCAGGACATACCGAAGTATGGCGACCGCCTGCGAACGCTTTACGCCCAGTAAATCCGGATAACGCTTGACGCCTACGTATTACCGCTACTGCTGGCACGTAGTTTGTCGCGCCTTATTCCATGGGTACCGTCAGTCGCCTTGCGGCGACTTCTTCTCCATTAAAAAAAGTTTACACTCCGAAGAGCTTCTTCCTTTACGCGGTGTCGCTCCATCAGGCTTTCGCCCATTGTGGAATATTCTCGACTGCTGCCTCCCGTAGGAGTGGGGCCCGTGTCTCAGTGCCCCCGTTGGGGAACAGCCTCTCAGCTCCCCTACTGGTCATAGCCTTGGTAGGCCGTTACCCTACCAACTAGCTGATCAGGCCTAGGCCCATCCCCAAGCCCCTTGCGGGTTTACCCTTCAAGCTTATGCTCTCAGGGACCATCAGGTATTACCCCGTCTTTCGACGAGCTATCCCTATCTCGGGGGAAGGTTGCCAAGGTGTTCCTAACTCGTTCGCCACTATCCCTTGCGGGACCGTGCGACTTGCATGCCTAATCCACACCGCCAGCGTTCATCCTGGACCAGGATCAAATCCTCTTAAAAACTTGACAGCCGGAAAAAGTCAAATCGTATCTGGCCTTTCCGGTTTATGCGTTCTAGTACATCTTCAATTGTAAAAGGGCGTTAAAAAAGAGCGCTTGCCAATGGCGAAGCCTCTTCTTTAATTCTTTTTCACTATGTAAATATCTATACAGAGTATATCGTAAAACCGTAAGAAGTCAACCCTGTATGAAATAAAGTATTTTCCGAAGATAATTAGTAAAATATACTCCACCTGCTTAATAAAGTCAGCGCTATAAACAATAGTTTAAATGAAATACGTTCGTCAAATATTTCGTACGGGGTCAATGGGCCAACCTCATCAAAGACTCCTGCCACGGGCAAGTATTTCTTCCGAACGGTCCCGCACCACCCGCACCTCGGGATTGGATCCGGGATCGATATCTAAAATCTTCGCGTAGCACGCAACAAAATCCTGCCACAACTGACCCAATATCGCACCATGCCCGTACGAAAGATCGCCCATCATCTCGATTTTTATCACCGGCATACACTCTTTGAAACGTTCGTAGTTCGCTTGCGCCAAAAGAAAATCGTCTTGCCCATAGCGCAATCCGGCATGATCCGGATTTATAGGATCGATAATTTCTTGGACGAACTTCGGCATGATATAAAAATCTTCTTGCTTGTGCATAAGGAAGATAGCCATCTTTGTTTTTCGGTTCGCAAGGATCCCTTCAATCACGGTATGGGAATCCCGAGGCTGACCGAAATAACGACACATGAGCATATCGTTTCCTTCTTTATTCACTCCTTCGTTCCATAATTGAACCAGTTCGTCGCTCATCGCCAAAAGCGCTTCATCTCCGGAAGACCCGACATAACAATGATTGACACGGTTCAACCGCTGATGCACATACACGAACTGCGCCAGCTGAAGCGGCAAGCTATCGGGTAAGGCGGGATTAAATCTGTTAATCGCTTCCTGGATGGAAGCCCAGATCTTTTTGGTGTCCTGACGTACCACGTACAAAGGAGCTAACATGATTGGTGTAATATTACGGCCAAACCTGCCTGGCACTGCATCGGGGAATCCAAGAATAAGATTACCGTCGCGCTTACCCAGATCAAACAAGGGACCATTGTTGGTGAATACGATACGCTTCATGTCCCGGGAAGTAAACTCATGGGTTTTAACAGTTTCCTGGGTCTCTCCTGACCTGGAAAACTCAAGGAATACGGTATTTTCCTTGGTCGCATCCTGGGGAATCCGATCCAATTGAACCGGAGAATCTATCACAATCCAGGTACACCGACGCTTGACGTCTTTGTTGTGAACCATTGCCATGAAATGCGTCCACTGCTCATTGGCGCCGATCCCCGAGCTTACCACATACCGCGGATACCCGTTGGTGAAATGTTTTTGCAGATAAGCATCGATGAGCTTGCCATCGGTTTCAAGGAATCGATCATGATACGAGCACACGTCCTCACGGTACAATTTGAAAAAAATGTCTTGCGAAGCGGTTTGCTGAATATGGTTAACTATCTCCGTTAATAACTTGTGTTGTTGAGAAGAAAAAGGTACAGAACTCTCGAGTCCGGGGGAACATTCAATGGTAAAAATTTCGGGAAAAGGTGATCTCAACGGCTGTGGAGAAAGGGCCACTCCCACATCGAGTCCTTTTGTATCGGGAGTGGATAAGGAATCGCTTGCGCGCGCCCGGCTTACGATATCGCCAAATCCCTGGGAAACGAGAAAACTTCCGAGCTCTTCGGAAGAAACACGAAACGCCTCGCATACGCTATTGAAAAAATCCGGAACATTAAGTGAGCTCATCATAATATCCTCAAGGCGATCAGGACTCACGCCTTTCCCGGAAAAATGCTCGCGCAATATCGAAATGAGGTCGCGTTTCAACATGGTATCTATATAGTATACCTCCGCACTTGATAAGACACAAAACTATCAACCAATACGTCAATCATCCTCATGCAACGTAAACAGGTAAATCAACCACAGATATACAAGTGGGGAGGTATACCCTTTTATCTTTATGCAACAAATCCGGAAAAAACAGCCATCATTAAAGCACCCAATAATAAAAATATAAAATTGTACAGGAACTCCTTTTTATCGGTTTCCTCGCGCAGGATGGGGAGCATGTCACTGATGGCGATGTACAGAAAACCGCCGATAGCGACCGACAAAAAATATTGCGTCACGCCCACCAGCGAATTGATGAGAAAATGTCCAACAACCGCGCCCACCACCACGGAACTCGCCGCAAGAATGTTGTAAATAATAGCGGTGCGGAACTTGAATCCCGAGTACAAAAGTACTCCCAAATCCCCCATTTCCTGCGGAACCTCGTGAAGCGCCACCGTTAAGGTCGTCACTACGCCCAGTCCAAAATCCACGCTGTAGGCGCTGGCGATGATAATCCCATCAAGAAAATTATGCACGCCGTCACCCAGTAAATTCATATACCCAAGATGCCCCACCGGATGTTTTTGACAATCCTCCCCTCCGTGGCAATGCCGCCAAAATAGAAATTTCTCGATGAAAAGGTATATGACAATAGTCCCCAGAACGACTCCCAGCGGACCGCGTCCAGAGCCTTCTTCAATGAGCTCGGGAAGCAAGTGAAAAAACACCCCTCCTAGGAGCGCTCCGGATGAAAATCCGACAAGACGTAACAGAACCTCGCGCGTCCCGCCGATGCGACGCACCAGCATGCCTCCCAAAAGGGCAACAACAACAATAAGAACAGCACTTCCGATAATAATTCCTAAATACATATTTTTATTATACTGAAATGATACCGATATACTATATCCAGCTCGGCATCCATGTATGAACCCTGTACCACGCGTCACTCATGGGAATACCGAACGTTAGTGGAGCAAAAAAACAGAATAAGACTACGATAAGCATCGCACACAGAAACCACGCGATCCATGTCCGCTTCGGGGAAAAGCGGGAAAACCCGTGCTCCATCACTACGCCAAGCATAACAACCGAAATAATGAACGCGGCAAAATAATGGTAGAGAAACAAAACTCGGGATACGGAAAAAAACGGGAAAAAATTCGCCCCGTATCCGACAAGGAGAACCGCCTTGGCTATTCCGTCAATGTAGCCCAACTGTCTTATGAATACGATAAAGGCAATGATCCCGATACAAGACATCCACCACAACACGGGATTGCCCATAAGATAAATGCGGCCAGCGATGCCGGAAGAAATCTGCTGGTGCCAATAAAAAATCGGCCTGCTCAAAATCGGCCATGACCACGCGGGGCTCCCGTAACTGTGGGTCGCTTTAAGCGTTGCATTATAAAAGGCCATTTTTTGATTCAATTCAAACAATTTTCCTGTTAACGAAAGTTTGTGATTCCGAAAATCTTGACTCATATACGCATCACCGGGACCGGTATGTGGCAGGAGCGTAAAGTGAACATAAAAAATTCCGCCATATATCAAAAACGAGATTAATCCCATGCATCCGATGCCTTTAAGGATAATGGAAACCCGTGAACCCAACCGTTCCCGATTACATCTGATCAAATCGTAAATCATAACCAACCCAGCCAATCCTAAAAACGAGATGCCGGTCCACTTCGTGGAAAAACTCAATGAAAAGAGCGCACCGGCCGTCATCAACATAAGCCAGGAATAGCCACGGTTCCGGCTGGTAAAGAATGCCGCGAGTCCCAGAAAACCGAATAAAAGCAAAAAGGAATCAAGAAGCATCAATCGGGTATGCGCCAGAAGCGCATTTTCGAAAACCAGACAAAACATAGCGAATAAGGATGCGTGATGACCAAGTCTCAATGAACGCATGAAGCCATACACTGCCAAGGGAATAAACGACCCCGCGATCGCCGGCAGAAGCCGGAACCACCCATACGGTACGCTGCCGTACGGGTCGCCGATATTGGTAAATAGGAATGCCCCGTACTCGCGCACATAGCCACCATAACCACCCAACCACGCTCCAAGGGCAATGAGTGCACCTCGTCGAATACGGTCTCGTTGGGGTAGGACAGAAATCCAAGATGCAGCACAAGACCAAATATAGTGAGCACGAAAACTACCAGATATAACCACATGTTCTTGTTCCAAATCATCGTGTGTAAAAAAGTTTATTGCATAACCGATATCTATTCAGTATATCACCGCGTCCCGCAGTCCAATTTACGAAGCTCGGTAGTAAGCTTGCCTTCGTGCACCGCGTCCATTAATTCGGTGCGCTGCCAAACTGTCTGCGAAACAGTCACGGGATAATCTCGGAAAAACTGATCGTCAACAACCCAATACCTGACTCCTTCATCGCACAACGGTCCGATTTCTCCGGTTTCGAGGAATGCCTTGATGGCCCGTTGGCGATCCTCGATGATTTTCCTTTTCCCTTGGGTCCAAAGCCATCCCGTATATCCCAGATACAAACGCCTTCCAGCGATAAGAGCTACCGGAGTATTAGGCGAACGGCTCGTCAGAATAATATCCTCGGAACCGGTACGATCTTCCGTCATGTTGGCTATCGCGATTCCGTAGCCACCATAATAGGAAAAATTCTTTTCGCCTGACTTAATGACGAATCCATGTCGGGCACGCTGCGCGATATCAAATACACCCGACAGGACCGCAAAAGCGCAAAACAATACCAAAAAAACGAATAAGATTATTTTCCGGCGGGAAAACTTCTCAAATACCATATCGAACAATCCTAAACTTAATATGCCGGCCGCCGCCCACCACCAAAAAAAAATCTTATTATTGTCGAATTCCCAGGGTTGGAACAAAACTATATTGGGCAAAATAAACAGCAGCGTACTGGGAAGAATAATGTCACGGATGCGCTCATTGCCTTTGCCGCGCGTCATAAAAAATAACATTGCGGCAACCCAGCCTATCCAAATAAATCCGAAATTTTTTGCCCAAAACCAAAGAACATTATTGGTCGTATCCGCCACGCCGGGGTCGCACCAGAGCCAGGACTGCGCATGGGTACACATTGCCCACCCGAACCACGGTCTCAAAAAAAATGAAGATCCCGCGGCATCACGGACCACCCCATGCCCCAACCATATAACCGAAGGGATAGTCAATAAAAACGCAACAATGCCCCAGACAAAGATCTTTTTAGTGAAGAACTCTCTGGTTCGCGCGATACGGGCAGCAAGCCAGCTGCCGATAAATATTACCAAAGCGATAAATGTGTGGAGGTGTATGAGCGGTAAAAAAGAAAATAAAACCAACCACCGGGACCACCGGCAATCCCGCGCATACCAATAACGCCATAACCCATAGAGCAATAGAAACCCTATGCCCGCACCAAGCATAAACGATCTCTGGTGCGAGAAAAAAGAAATCAGAGGAACCACCCAAACGATATTCGCCGGATAACCGCCTCCAAGCGGCTTGCCGCCCGTACGGATGTCCAGATGAGAATATTCGAAAACCGTATTGACAATATCCTTTTCAATCGCCGCCCCTATCCCGATGCGCCCGACATCAAGAGCAACATTCTTTGCCAACCATAAAAAACCAAGACCCGCTCCGCACACTAAAACAAATACAAATAAATAGGAGAGTATTCTTTTGTTAAAAAACTCCCGTGCCCACATCCACCCACAGACAAGCATGCCCCAGCCGAATATGAAAGTCGGCGCATGCCACGCCCAAGAAAACGGCATACCCAGACGAACCAAGAGTGCGGTCAGAAAATTGACGAAAAACGGATACGTCAGCGTTCTCCCTGACAAAATAGGCTGATCCAGGGAAAAAGGATTGGCATGAAGAAATCTCTGCACCATGCTTAAATGATAAGCGCCGTCCCCCCACCCCTTCAAAATGGAATAAGGCACGCCGGTATTATCCCAAAGCATCGACTGCATGCTTACCAGAAAAAATAAAAACAGTGCAACTGCTACCATAACCCGTTCGAACCACGGAAAAGATTCATTGCCACGCATCTGTTGTCCGATATCGGATATTGTCTGCCGTAAACTGCGCCTGAACAGAATGGCGAGTCCGAACAACGTGCAAAAAACTAATCCCGTTGCCCATATCATATTGCCGGTGGCAAGGCTCGCCCCAAGTATGCCGTAACCGATTACGGTGACCCCCAGCATCAGGCTGATGGCGATCAAAGGCGTACCCTGCAAGGTCTTGCGAGTATCAAAAAAACGCAGGACGCAATATCCCAAAATACCGCTCAAAATAAAAAACACGATAAACATCTTATGGCTCCACAATAATGCCGCGCGAGTTTAAATACTGCAAAACCGACTGCTTGCCGCTATCGGAAAGTTTTGAGAGCAACGACTGGAGAAGCAAACGCGCACGGCTCACGTCTCCCGAAAGATAAACCACCTCGACTTGGAGTACTCCGTACCGAATCTGGTACTGGCTGGGCGCATGCGGCTCGGTGCGCAAATACTCCAAAAATGCAGACGCTTCATCGAAACGTTTTTGGGAAACAAACATATTCAAAAGCCACTCCTGTTCCCGCGCTTTGTCGTGCAGGGAAAACCCGTACAAAATCGATTTCTGCAAATCACCGATAACTGCCCCACGATCCCCCCATTGAGCATCAAACAGTGCCTGATAATACCAGGTGTCACCGATCGTCGGCCCTAAGCGGAATAGTTGATCCATGATTCGCTGCGCTTCGTCTTTATTATTCCCGATAAGCTCAAATAAGAACAAAGATTCATAAGCTTCAAAGCGGCGGGGAGCATACCCGATAGCCCGAGTCGACACCTGACGCAACGCCTCGGTTTGCGGGTCGCGATACTTGCTATAGAGATCCAGCATCAGATTACTCGCTTCCACTAAAATATCGTAATCTTCCCTGTAACGATTCATATCGTCATCCAAATATCCAAGAATAGTGTGACCGAAATTAACGTACGCTTGTGCCCAGGCCTCGGTGCGGGGAATGGTTATGTTGCGTATATGACGGGCAAGATTGATATCGAATTCCTTGTTCAAGAAGGTGTTCCGGTTACGGCTCTGCACATACAAGGATAATCCTTTATTGAAGTACTCCTCGTTCATGGGCTGGGAAAAATACACCATGGCATTGATGAATCCGCGTGACGCCAAAAACGGAATACAGGTCCCGACCCAAACTGACCAGACAACACCTAAGCTTGCAAAAGCATACAAACCGGTACGTACAGGAGAAATTTTATAGTCGATATTTTCCGATTTTCCGGTATGGCCAAGCGGATTCCACCCGCTATCCAAAAACCACAGCGAAAGAGCCAGAGCAAAAAACATTTGGATGGCGGAGGTAGGCATCTCGAACAGGACCAGGTTTTGAACATGGTACGCGCTCCATAAGGCGATTAAACCGATCACGATACCCAGTTCCATAGACCACCCCATAGCCGCTTTCCGCACTTGAACCGCACGCCGGATAAGGAAAAATGCGATCACGAAAAACAACCCGACATAGCTTGCCATGCCGATGGCGCCTGTCGTGGCCAACACGTCGACTATTTTGTTGTGCGGACGGTCGAAAATAGCAACCTCGTACTTGAAAATATCCGGATTAAAATACTGATTGAAAGCATGAATAAAATTCTCCTGCCCCCATCCCACCAATGGCCGCGCCTGAAACGCCTCCATGCCCAGCTGCCATACCAAAAGCCTTTGGGTAGGAATGGATAAAGACGAATAAACCCGCGAGGCAACCATCGGGACAGCCCGCTCCCATAACGGTCGCGCCAACACAAACGAACCGCCTAGTAAAAACGCAACGCACACCAAAACCATCCCTGTTTTACGGTACTGGCGCGAACCGAACAGCAACAGCCCCAGTAACCATACTCCCAGCCCGGCCGCGGTCCCGATATAGGCACCGCGCGTTCCCGAAAGCAATACCAGAACGATCCCGAATACCGCGCAGCACAGCCACCATATTTTTTCGTTTCTCTTAGCCGCATACTGAACCAGCAAAAAACACAAAAAAACAAAAATAACGAAATAGGTTGCCAGAAACGAAGGGTTACCGAAAGTACCCGAGAGTCTTGCCTGATCGCCGAACTTGCTGAAACTGGGCATATACTTGCTCGCAAGGGCGAACAATCCAACAGCAACGCCGACCAACCCATTTGAACGCAGAGCAAACAACCAATCTTCTTTTGTTTTGAAAACGCTGATAAGCATAAAGCAGAACGCGAACAGGTGGCCGTAAAACCAGATGCTGTCCATGCGCTCTGCTTTTGACCATAACGAATTTATGAAATTGAATCCGAATACTCCGGCAAGGACAATAGAAAGCCCCCATATACCCAAAGCAACCAGTAATACGGACGGTTTGGGGGTATGGCGCCGGTTAGAAATAACGATTCCGATAAAAAGAATGAAGGCCGCGGCAACGCAAAACTGAAAAAACAACGCCTTGGGGAATACGAACGGAAACAGATGCTTTGTCCCGACAATGAACGGCGTCAGCAACCCGGTTACAAGAATCCCTTGAATAACCCGGATGATTGTTTTTTCGTATCGTATGAAAAAATTCATTGAAGTATCATAGCATCATCACAGAAACAACAAAACCCCCTTGCGGGGGTTTTGTTGTTTCTTACACGATGAGGGTTTAGTTCAACATGTAGATTTCGTTCGAGTAGAACGAAGTCCCGATCGCTGCATCGGTACCAAAGCCGAGCATGTCGGTGAAAGTGGTGTAGGTCGTAATATCCGACTTTGCCCACTTGAAGGTCTTGAGCCAGGCTTTCTTGAAGCCGGCGGAAGCACCTCCCTTGTTGTTCATAACAACCGACACGGTGAACGCGCGGGTTACCCCACTGCGCACAATGTAGTTGTCGGTAGAATCTGCTGTGTCAGGGGCAGAAGCAACGCTCTGTGACACGGCCACTCCTGCTGAAGAGGTCGCGACCATGTTGGTTGCTTTTGCGACGTACACGTCAGCTCCGACTGCGGTCACGTTCACGGTGAACGAGACGGTCGCGAGAGTTGAAGTGTTCGCGTCCATCACTGGGGATGGAATGCTTGCCAAAAGTACGGTTGGGTACTCTGGGTAAGCAAACTGCTTCTTTCCTGCAACTGTTCCGGAAACCGCTGGGGTGGCATAGGTTACTGTATCCTCTGCTACCACGTTGGTGGTGTTACCGGTTAGGGTTGCGGTCAAGTACTTGCCCTGATTCGCGGTTACCACGGCTTTAAAGTCAAACTTGACGGTAAAGGTGGTGCGCGCGTCCTTTGTCAAAGCCACGTACGGGCTTGATAGGGAAAGGGTCACGTCTTCCGTGTTCCCTACTCCGGAACCAAGCGCGGTGCTGGTTAACAAAGTGCCGCCTTGATACAACTTGACTGCGGTAATGAGATCGTCAACGTTGGTCGCGTCGGTAGCCAAAGACACGATGAGTGTCTTTAAGGTCGCATTGCTGTCCTTTGACTTAAGATCAAGGACTAATGCGTCTACTGACGAGGTGACTGTGGTTGAGCTGATCTGCACTATGCGCTCTGCTGGAGTATTGCTGTTAGACAATGCCTCAATAGAAGCGTTAGTTGCAACCATTGCGTCAAAGGTGCGTGCGGAAAGGTTTCCTGCCGGGCCGTATTGGTTAATCCCGAGCCCGTCAACTGCACGGACCGCATTCGCCTTGATGGTCACGGTTTCTCCGGATGATGGCCAGGTGCCATTTACTGGAGATCCGAAGGCGCTTACCTTAACGGTCAGGGTCTTGGTGGTGTCCTTGTTGACGACGATATTTAACGCGTCAAAAGAAACACGGTAGTCAGATCCTGCGGTAAGTTCCTCGACCACTGAAGATGAAAGGGTCTTGCGTGCTATGAGCTGTGCACCATCCCACAAGGAAATATCAGAGAAATACAACCATGGTCGAAGACCAAAGTTGACGTAGATTCTCTGAAGAGCCATGTTGGACGACACTGCCTTTGAATCAAAGGCGCTGATAGCAACGTCGGCAGTTCCTGCCTTTACCTGTGTTCCATCACTTGGGACACCGTACATGGTGACCGTGACAGAGCCTTCAACTCCAGTTCCTGGAGTTGGAGTCGGGGTTGCGGTTGGAGTTGGGGTTGGAGTTGGGGAAACCACGCCGTACAAAGCATTAAACTTTGCGCGGGTCATGGGGCCAACATACCCGGATCCGCTGGTGAGCCCGACTGGGGCCAACACCTCGGATGCGAACTTCTCCTGGAACTTGATGACGGCTGCCTTAGTCAAGGGACCAAAGTATCCGGTCACCAGCCCTGCTGGATATACGATTGCATCCTGCGCCAATCCCTGTTGTAACAAGGTCACCTCAGCATCGGTCATTCCCTGCTTGAGGTTCTTGGTGAGGACACCCACGTATGCTGCATCTGCTGATCCTGCAACGACAATCATTGCAAGTAATGCAACAAAAAGAAATTTCTTCATTTTATTCTTAATTAATTTCGACTTGATTATTTGAACCGGAGTGTTCCTTGGCGCATCCCTTTCCCTTATTAAGGGGATGTGGACCGACCGCGCCGCGTCCCGCATTGCGGGAATATTCGACCACCCGTTGATTCAAATAATTGCTTAAGCAATTATCTTTAGAGCAAGATCGACCTCCCTGCCCTCTCGAATTCTCCTGCGAAAGAAAAACTCGAGAGGACAAGCATCTTTTATTGGCTCATGAATATGAAAATTTCGCTCTATAAATAAAGACGTGAAACTCGTCTTTTTATTACATAAAAATAATCCTCTTCTGTATTATACCCATTTTATATGATAAAAATCAATGGTTCCGCTTATCCGATATCGGCTATAGGCTTGCCGGACCGGTCAATAGGGAAAATCAACCGTTAACACGGGTTGTCCTGGTCATTTTAATACCTTTGCCATCGTGATCACCATGTCGAAAAGAACGCCCCCGGGAACCGGTACAAGCGAAGAAAGAGGTAAAGAAACTTTGGAAAATTTGATGGTATATTTCTCAACCGCGGCGCTGAAATCGAATGCCCCCTGTTCCGAAGGAGCCGTACCTTGAAGCCGTATCTCCTGATTCCCCTGTCCCAAAGACAGCCGTTCCACCGAAACTCCGTATGTTGCCGCGGCATTAACTATCGGGTCCAGAAATTCGGACCAACGAACCGTCTTTTTTTCGACTTGATCCAGTTTAAGAAGTTGTTCATTGAATACGCGGGCATCCGCCTGTAAACTTTTCACTTCGGCAACCTCGGGAAGAGCATTGATAGACCCAAGAGTATTTTGATGATTTTTCTGCTGCTGAAGCGCGACGCTCCACACGACCCCGAATACCATAATCATTCCCATCAAGGTGAACGAAACAATCTTGCTCCATAAAGAAATAAAACTGCCCAACCGTTTCTCTTGATAGACGACTTCGGTCCCTTCGGGAAGCAAACTAATCAAATCGTCGGTTTCCCGGGGAATCAAGCTCCCCCTCAGCCCCGCCCCAATAGTCCCGGCCCACAAATCCGCGGACAAAGCGCCCAGCGGCGGAGGCGTCATTTCAACCAGCTTTAACGAAAATTCGGATTGGATAAACGCCGTCAAATCGGGCTTCAATACGGGAGAAAAAAGCACAAAATGCGAAATTCCTTCGCTGTAATGCAGATTCGTAAACTCCACCATACGAAGCACTTCGCGCTTGAGAATGGCTTCCAGATCCTCTTTGGTAATGGTGCCGTCGGCTGCTTCGGAAATTTCCGACCAGTATAAGAAAAAATCGAAGTACAGTTTCCCTTGCCTGCCGATGATAAAACTCATCCCGTCCTGACCGACATCAACAAAAAGAATAGTGATATTCTTCTCGATGGTTTTTGAAAAATACGAAAACAAACGCAAAATGCTCAAAGAGCGCGACTCCAGGGCGATAATCTCAAAACCGGCCCGCTGGAATGCTTCGAGGTAAGGATCGACGCGGTTGTGCCCCACTATGCCGACCAAAAATTCCCTTTGCAGAGTTTTCAGATTGACTCCCAGGTTCTGCCAATCCAAATAGGCATCATTGAGCTGGAGAGGAGAAGTTTGGGATGCGTTCAAACGGACCGCTTCATCATAGGAAGCATCGGCAATCTCGGGAAGTTCAATTACCTGAAAAAAGAAAAGTGACGAAGGTGCCGTAACCACACAAGGGATGTTGCTCTTATCGGTAACAGTTATTTTTGATTTTAATGTTTCGAGCGCGACAATAAAATCGCTTTGCTTCTTCAGCTCCCCTTTTTCGACAATCCCAGGGACAAGAGGAACCTCGATTGCACTCATGACCGAAAGATCGTAATGGGATAATAAAAGAAAGCGGATGACCTTGTCACCGACTTCAAATCCGGCAAACTCCTGCTGCGGTATCAATTTACCGATAAATTTTCCAATCAACGAACGGGGCATATAGAATCAGTATACCTCCTCACTTGCCGAAATACAAAACAATTCCCGGGCGCGATAAAGTTAAATTTAATAGAAAAGAAATATTTTCATTTACGCCTGCCGCCACAAGTGCGGGGGTATAGAAAATATAAATCAAAATAGCAAAAATACAGAGATAAGCCGCGCTCGGTCAATGTTATTAAACCGCTTTTTCTTGCCACGAAACAATGGTGAGTTTTCCGGTAATACTGTCGATCATAACCTTTACCTCGTGCACCTTTCGGGTATTCTTGACGATTGCCGTAGAGGTGATCAAAGAAAAACCGTATTGCGGGTTATCTTTGTCGACCACAATCGTAGCAGACCCCTGGCCGACCCCAATCGAATACCCCGTCAGATTCTCATAATCCTTATTGATGGAAATGCGATACAAACCGTCATAAATACCCGACTGGGCAACCAAATACGCTTCCTGGGCATTCAAGTACGAATAAGCGGTCGAGTTTTCAAAATAACTCAAAAGCCCCATGCCCAAACTTAAAGTCGTCACCACGACACAGATTCCCAGAATAATGATAATAGCGGAAGCTCCAGTCATGGTCCTGCACTGAAGTTTTTTGTTTTTGATTTTTGGGCTTCCTTTCATGTGGGTTCTTGATACAGTATAACAAATTTCGAATGAAAGGATTACTTCTGATTATCCGATTCCTGAAGATTGCTTTCGTCCTTATGTGGGATGCACGTCTCGCTTGGCAATTTCCTCTGCTTCGGCAAAATGGAGCGAAAACACCCTGGAAACGCCGTCATCCATGGTAATACCGTACAAAACCTGCGCCGCTTCCATAATGGATCGATTGTGGGTAATAAGAATAAACTGCACCTGGCCGGCCAGATCCTTGAGAAGTGCTCCTACTTTTGACGAGTTCCGTTCGTCAAGGGTGGCGTCAATTTCGTCAAAAACCAGAAACGGAGGTCGAGCATAGGCGATGATGGCAAAAAGGAGCGCGATAGCAGTGAGCGCTTTTTCTCCTCCGGAAAGCATTTCCAAAGACCGTATTTTCTTGCGCGGCAAATGAACGGAAAATTCAATACCCAACTCCGATGCCGTGGAACCTGAATCTTGGTCCCGATGTCGGTGCTCTTGCGCCGTCGTGTTTTCCATGGGGGCTTCGGGGTGCTCGCTTCCTTCTTCAAACGGCAGAGGCTGCGTTTCAGCACGCGCGATGCGCAATGACGCCTTACCTCCATCGAAAATCAGCCCGAAATACCGGTCAAATTCCTTGTCTATCTTCAAAAGGGCGGCGTTGAACCCAAGCTGTATTTTCTGTTCCAATGACTCATTTAATGTTTCCCAGTCAGCCAAGGCTGTTGACAGATCTTTTTCCTGTGTTTCCAAAAATGTATGCCGGGTATTGATTTCTTCGTATTCAGTGACAATGCTCGCGTCGATCTCGCCAATAACCCCTAGATCGCGGCGGAATCTGATAATCTTCATTTCAAGCTCACGGATTTCCTCCTCGGATAGAGGGGCAAATCCGGCCGACTCTCTTTGATCGGCATACCGGCGTTGTATATCCTGATATTCCCATCCGGCCTCCTGAAGTCTTAAGCGTAAATCTTCTTCCTTTATTTTTTTCTTTTCTTCAATAAACCTCAGATCTTCAAGACGGCCGTCGATTTCCCGAAGCGCGATTCTCTGATCTTCCAATACCTTATAGGCACTGCGCAATTCTTCGGACTGCCGGAACATATCGCTCTGAATACGCTGCGCCTGCTGCTCGCACTCGTACAATACTTTTGTGACACGCTCAAGTTCTTTTGTATCATGATCGCGGTCAACCATCAGATTCTTTTCATCGGGTTGATCCTTCCCCGCTTCTTGTCCACCGTCAAAAACCACTTTTAATATACCGATAACTTCCTGAATGGCGTTTTTCACCCCAGATAATTCGTTCTTTGTTTGCGCGCCGGTAAGAAGATCAATCGTCTTCCTGATGGATGCGCGGATAGGGGCAAACGGCACAAGCTCCTGTTTTTCCCGGGAACGACGTAAAGCCTCGAGCTGACCTTCAATATTTCCCAATCTTCGCACTATTTCCGTTTTTTGATCCCGTAAGGTATGGGATAATGCCGACAGCTCTTCTTTTTTCGCTGTTACTGCAGGGTCCCGAGTATCCAAAGTACTGATCTGCGCCGTCAGTTCGCCGATACTTTTTTCAAAAGAATCCCGTTTTGCGCACAACTCTGCCATACCCCCGGAAGTTATCGCACCAGAACCGGCAATATGCTCAAGCTCGTAAAATTTCCAAACAAAATACCTTTCTTCACACAATTTCAGCTCCGCTTCCTTCTCTGCGCGTGATTGCCAACGGGAAACCTGGCGACTTAATGAATGAAGGTTGGGTTCCATTTCGGCAATAAGCGTCTGGACTCTCGATAAATTTTCACGCGTTTCCCTGATCTTCCGTTCTGCCTCTTCTTTCTTAATCCGATATTCCTTGAGCCCCACCATTTCTTCGATCATCTCGCGCCGCTCCACCGGAGTTGCCCGCAAAAATATATCTGCCGCGCCCTGGTTGATAATGCTCATACCCTTCACTCCCAACTTCGCACCTGCCAGAAGCTGGGTAACGTCTTTCAGCCGTATCTGTTTTTTGTTGATAAAATACTCCGAGTTTCCGTCACGATAAATTTTTCTGGCAATAAAAACTTCACTATACTCGGTCGGAAAAATATTCCGGCTGTTATCGAAGTGGATACCGATATGCGCAAATGCACTCGACGACCGGGTAGGTGTCCCCGAGAAAATAACATCGGCGCTGTTATTGATCCTGATATTCTTGGAACTCTGCTCCCCCAACACCCAACGGATCGCATCAACAACGTTAGATTTCCCAGAGCCATTCGGTCCGACTACCGCAGTAATGCCAACAGGAAAATCAAGCACTGTTCTGTCGGCGAATGATTTAAAACCAGAAATTTCAATAGATTTCAACATAATGGCCCACGGTAAAATCAAATATCAAAAAAGTAAAATGACGAACGGAGAAGTAAAAAATCTGGCATTTTACTTTATGTTTTTGCTTTCTACTTTTTTATCTCTGCTTTAATGATTGTTCCACCCCCGTTTCTCGATGGCATTCTGCGCGGCATTCACTTCCGCATCCTGTTTTGACCTCCCCACGCCTTGGGCGATTTCTTCTCCGCCTAAATATACGCCGATCAAAAACTGTTTTTCATGATCCGGCCCCCATTCATCTAAAGATTTATACACCGGTGTCTCGCCTACCCGTGCCTGTGCCTCTTCCTGGAACCTGCTCTTGGGATCTTTATACAATCCTTTTTCTATAATTCCCTCTATCCGGTGTGTCAAAATGCGATTTAAAAAATCCTTGGCTGCACCGTACCCCCCGTCAAGATACAAGGCCCCCACCAGGGCCTCGAACGCATTACCTAAAATCTCCAGCCTTCCCTTGCTGTTAGAGTCTCTGGCTTCCCCGCGCGAAAGGAGCAAAAAATCATTGACCCCGATATCCTGGGAAACCTCGGCCAAACTCTGCGCGTTCACCAGGGCCGCCCGGTAACTCGTAAGTATCCCTTCTTCAAGACCAAAACGAGAAAACAAATACTCGGTTACCACTAATTCCAACACTGCATCGCCCAAAAACTCAAGGCGTTCATTGTGAGGAAACTGCCACGACCGGTTCTCGTTCAGATACGAACGATGGGTGATCGCCTCGAATAACAATTTTTTATTCTCAAAGGTATAGCCTAGATTAACTTCTAATAGAGAAAGATCCATTTTTTTATGTCAAACAGCAAAGGTGAAAAAGCAAAATGATAAATAAAAATTCAAAAACATTTTTAACTTTTAATGTATCACTTTGATATTTGCTCTTTGATTTCTAATTTATTTTTCGGCATCTGGTCGTAAATCGTTCCCAGTACTCCATTAATGAATTTCCCGGCAGACTCTCCGGAAAATTCCTTGGCCAGCTCGATTGCCTCGTCAAGGGCAACTTTAGGAGGAACCTCGTCCTTCTTGCCCCAGATAAGCTCAAAGATTCCGACCCGAATGATATTACGATCAAGGGTATTGATCTTTTCAAGGGGCCACTCGGGAGCGGCCTTGATAATTATTTCGTCTATCTCAACACGATGCTCCACTACGCCCCGAACAAGATAGCGGGCCAGATCCGCCTCATATGAACCATTCTGGACTTCCGCAAAATTCCGCTCAAGTATCTGTAAAGTATCACCCCATTCCTTATTATGGAAATCGGTTTCGTACAGGGCCTGAACTGCGAGCGACCGGGAAAAATGTCGTGAACCCATAAAGTATTAATGCAAAAAGTAGAAATCAAAAATTAATAAGACTAGAGGCAAAGCGCATAAAGCATTAACGCATCAGGGTATATCATTTTGCTTCTTGATGTTTGATGTTTGATTTATCCCCCTCCGTTTCTTTCAAAACTTTTTCGCGTTGCTTCCGTTCTTTTTTATCCAGCTTCGCGAGCACATTGATTACCTGTTTGCCCCGATACGTACCGCAATTCGCACACATCCGGTGGGGTAAAATCTGTTGTTTACACTTCGGGCACGGTACGGTTTTGATGGTGTTTAAAGCAAAGTGAGCTCGGCCTTTGTTGCGCCGGGCTTTCGTGTGATGACGAGTCGGTGTTCCACCCATAATCGTTTAAAACAATGACAATAATAAATTATAAACCTACTTAAAATTAACACATGCGGACGCAAAAATCAACCAACGGAGAATCGGTGCCGGCGTGCTACAATGCCCCCATATTCCCCATGACACGAAAAAACAAAAAACCGATAAAAATTGTCTGCGTGGTTGGTCCGACCAGTTCCGGAAAAACCGATTTCGGCATACGTCTTGCGCGCGCATTCAACGGCGAGATTGTTTCGGCTGATTCACGACAAGTATACCGCGGGTTTGATTTGTGCTCGGGCAAGGTAACGAAAAAAGAAATGAAAGCAATCCCACATTACCTTCTTAATATTGCTTCTCCCCGGAAAACCTTTTCCGTATCCCAATACGTTGCCCTTGCCAACAAAGCAGTCCGTACCATCGCGCAAAAAAACAAAATCCCCTTTATAGTCGGCGGTACCGGGTTTTACATTGACGCACTGACTGAAGGGTTGATTATTCCGGAAGTAAAGCCGAACCGCGCATTACGTGACAAGCTCGAACAAAAAACAACAAAAGAATTGTTCCGGCTCCTTAAACAAAAAGATCCGCAACGCGCGAAAACCATCGACTCCTATAATCCCCGGCGTCTTGTTCGCGCCCTTGAAATCGTGGATGCCCTGGGCAAAGTGCCGAAACAAAAAAAACTATCACCGTACGAAACACTCTACATTGGATTACGCCCAAAAGAAAACATACTCAAAAAAAGGATTCATAACAGATTAATCGTCCGCCTGAAGCGCGGCATGATACGTGAAATAAAAAACCTTCACGAAAAAGAACGCCTTTCCTGGAAACGTCTGAAAAGTTTCGGACTCGAGCTTAAATACGCCTCCCTATACCTTCAAGGGAAACTGACTCATCAAGAAATGAAAGAGCAATTGGAATACGCTATTTTTCAATATGCAAAACGCCAAATGACCTGGTTCAAACGCAACCAGGATATTCATTGGGTCATGACATATACGCAAGCAAAAAAACTAGTAAAGGAGTTTATACAAATCCAATAAAAAAAGTATAATGATCCTGGCGGGCGTAAAAACAACATATGTTCTACTGCCTCCTAGCGGTCCAGTTTTCGTACCCTCCCACGGCACAGCCATACTAGTTGCTGGCCCAGCCACTAGAGCACTTTTTTCTTTATTATTCCCTCGCTTTGCGGGGATTCTTTATATTTGACTAATGTGCCTTTTCGTCTCCTTGTTCTGGGGCGCCCGCTGGATGTGGCTTCGCGACAAAGAGATTAAAAAACAACGATAGCACAAATAGACAAACCCCGCGCATAGCGAGGCGAATCTATTTATAAAACAATATATTCTGCACAAGTAGTTTTCTTGCGTTTGTTTTGTAGTTTCCGCAGACTTTTTAGCTCGGTGTCCCGTAAAGCGGGGCTAAAAAGACGAGGATACAGATAGGACTCGGTCGCTGGAACCGAGGCACTATCGATACAAAACAAACGCAAGAAAACTGCGCCCCTACTCCTCCACCTCAATCCCCATGTTTTTTGCGGTACCCGCAATAATCCTCTTTGCTGATTCAAGATTATCGGTATTAAGGTCTCCCAATTTCGCCTTGGCCACTTCTTCAAGCTGGACCTTGGTCAATTTACCCACCTTGTTCTTGTTGGGAACACCTGACCCTTTAAGGATCCCGGCCGCCTTGCGCAATAAGTCAGATGCCGGCGGAGTTTTCAGTACAAACTCAAAACTCCTGTCCGTGTACACCGAGATTTCAACCGGGATAATCATGCCCAGCCTGTCTTTGGTCGCCTCGTTAAACTGGGTTATGAATTGACCGATATTGACGCCATGCTGTCCCAGGGCAGGTCCCACGGGCGGCGTCGGCGTGGCTTTCCCGGCGGGAATCTGTAATTTTATTTTTGTTTTCAGTTCTTTTGCCATATGATTTATAATTTTTTGATTTGTAAGAAGTCTAACTCTACCGGGGTTTCTCTGCCGAAAATAGCAACGAGTACCTTTACCTTTCCACGCTCCTCGTCAATCTCGCTCAGCTTGCCTTCCGAGTCGCGGAACGGACCGTCCGTTATTCTGACCAGATCGCCCACCACCACATCCAGTTGGAATCTCGGAACATCCGCGGTCACCTTTTCCATGATAACCCCCATTTGAGCGGGGTCAACCGGAATCGGCGTGATGCCGGCACCGATAAAACCGGTCACCTGGGGAGTGTTGCGCACCACGTACCAGGATTCGTCGGTGATAACCATTTCCACGAATACATAACCCGGAAATAACTTTTCTTCCACGGTAATACGCTTCCCGCCGCGCACCTTCACCTTTTTTTCTTTGGGAACCAGGACTTGAAATACCCGATCGTGCATGGCGAATGAATCTATCCGCTTCTGTAGGTTTTTTGAAACCGCATCCTCGTATCCCGAGTACGTATGAATGACGTACCACCGCCGTTCTTGAGAAATTTGTTGCTTGGGCATAGTCGTTACACGAAGAGGGCACGCACCAACTCCAGGAACCCGAAGTCAAATGCACCCAAAATAAATGCCACGATCCCAGAAAAAACGATGACACCGATGACGTACCGGATTACCTCTTTGCGGGTGGGCCAACTTACTTTTTTAAGCTCTATTCTGGTTTCGTTCAAATATATCTTTATCCTGTTGAAAACGTTCATAGTTCTTTGTTCTTTATATCATCGTATCACCCTTGACGCATTTTAAAAAGCCCCGGGGGCTCTGAAACAAGAATAACATAAGCGGCTCCCGAACGCAATCATTTTCCTCCGCATGATATAATAACGGAAACAGGTTCTTATTTCTATGAAAAAAATCATTATTCTGGCACCCGTCATATTACTGATCTTTATCGTGGGTATCCCCGCTCTCGTGGCGGGATACCTCGGGTTCGTCCCTGGGCTCTCTTCTTTGATGGGGACCAATAAACCCCGCGATCTCGGTGTTGCCTATACCGAAGCCGACTTCCGATCCGCCAGGGGAAAAACCAAGCTTGTCTACGACACCCTGCCTCCGACCACGCCCGCCTCGCAAAGCATCCAACGGTTCGGGTCGCGCCCGGCAGTATTTTCCCTTTCCTCCCGGGAAGCAAGCTCGCTCATGAACAACCGGCCATGGAAGTACTGGCCATACGACAATGTCCAGATCAAATTTAACGAAAACGGTTCTGCCGAAGTATCGGGCATTATCCTTAAAGATCGCATCAGCGGATATGCCTCCGCCATCGGGGCTCCGCCAGAAGCAATGCTTATCGCGGAGAAAATACTGAACTCTCTCCCAGCAAACCCCGTATTTTACCTTAATATGAAGGTAAGCGTGGAAAACAATACCGTCAAAACATTTGAACCGATATATTTTGAGATTGGACGCTTCCCTGTGCCCATTGATACCCTGCTTGCGTTTACACCCCCGCAATTTGTGCAAACCGCGTTAGCGTATCCGTTGGATTCCGTAAAACAGGATTTTCCAAACATTAAAAACAAAAAACAGTTGATAATCGATTACATCAACCAACGGATCGCCGCCACCAAGGGATTTTCCATCCGGCAAGCGTACTTTGCCAAAGACAAACTCGTATTTGACGGGGCTTTGGCGGAACGCGAAGCCACGGTACGCTAAAAACGAGGAACATGCTGTTTTACAACCCAAAAGGCATCCGCGCGGATGCCTTTGACATACTGTTTACTCCACGATCACGCTTTCCATAATGACCGGTTTCAATGGCTTATCGCCGGCATCGATTTTCACGCTGCCGATCGCATCAACCACCTCTTGCCCGCTTATGACCTTGCCGAAAATCGTATATAAATGGGGTAACGGATAGTCTTCGAGCATAATGAAAAACTGGCTGCCGTTGGTATCTGGACCGGCATTTGCCATTGCCACTACCCCTTTCTTATACCCCTGCTTATACGACTCCGTATTAGGGTTGAGCTCGTCCTCGAACTTGTATTCGGGTCCGCCCGTACCGTTTCCCGCAGGGTCTCCGCCCTGGATCATGAACCCCTTAATCACCCGGTGGAAAACCAGGTTATTATAAAACCCTTTTTGCGCCAGCTCGATGAAATTGGCGCTGGCTTTCGGCGCATCGGCATCATAGGTCTGGAACTTGATTACACCCATGTTGGTTTTTATGGTAATCGTATGCATGAAATTTTGCGACGGGTTGTCCGTCTGATTATTTTGGGGAGAAATATTTTTGAATATTACATAGCCGGCGACGACAGCGGCTAAAAGAATAAAACCTATAATTACATTTTTACCCATATAATTATGATTGCACTAAATTCATAAACCGTTTTTTAATAAAACTCCACTCAAGCTTTTCGTTCGTAATAACCCATTTGTACACACTCGGACTCAAAACAATAGAAAACGCGGCATTACCCAACAAGTGCATAGCGGTAAAAGGAATCTGGCCAACCAGGGCCGCCATAAACGGCTGACCGAAAAATATGGTACCGATTGACAGTCCGGTTATCGCATCATAAACAAGTGTTGCGATAATCCCATATACCAAAAAGTTTTTGATGGATGCTTGCCGTTTCCTGAAAAACCAATACGCGCCGATCCCTACCAGGCCATAGACGGCCGCGGTAATCCACGTCCACATACCGAGTTTCCCGACCACAACATCAAATAACACAATGCTCAAAAATCCAAATCCAAATCCGCCAATCCATCCGTATGCCTTGGCAAACGGCATCTGTGTTGCCATCACCGGCTCGATATTGGGCGCCCGGAACGGAATCAGACGGATCAAAAAACATATGACCCAGCCTAAAATGAATTTCAAACCGCTATGCTTCATATTGTTTTGTTTCCCTATATCACAAGATTATTTTCAAATCGGGTAAAGCGCGCAGGATGTAGTCCATATCCTGTTGGGACGGTATATTCCCACGCAGATTCAGAACTTTCAAATTTTTCAAATTCGCTATCTCGTTCGGTAAACCGGTAATCTGATTGAAGGAGAAGTCCAATATTTCAAGTTGGGTAATCTGCCCGATCTCTGCAGGGATCCCGGTGAGGCGATTGTTACTCGCCCTCAATACCTTCAAGTTGGCTAAATTCTTTATTTCCGCGGGGAACGCTCCGGTCAACTGGTTATCCGATAGATCCAACTCTTCCATGCTTGTTTGCTTGAGGATTCCCATCGGAAATTCAGTCAAACCCTTGCCACTGAGATTAGTATATTCCCCGAGTCCGATAAATGAACTGTCCGGATTGTCTTTCACTGCGGTACCTTTTGGTTTAAGGAAAACAAAGTATCCGACGGTAATGATTCCTGCTATCACAACGAGAATGATCGGAAAAAAATATTTTTTTAGATACATATTATTCAGTATAACAAAACTGCTTAACAAGTCTATGTTCGGAAATATTTTTGGTTCCCCGTTTCCTGGCGCGGTTCCCGAACCTATGGGCTTCATCGCGCAAGCCCAGAAGGGCCGTACGCATTGCCTGGATGTTCTTGCGGACCGATAGATCAATCCCTGGCGCGAATACAAATCTGTCTCCCTGTAATTTCGAAATTCCTACCAGGGGAAATTTTGTTTTCAATAGCTTTAATACGCCGTATATGTGCCGCACCTGGGGGATGCCTCCATCAACCACCATAAGATCCGGATACCTCCATTCCCGATGGCGCAGTCTGCGTTTGATCATTTCTTCAAGGGCGCGGATATCGTCATTACCAGGCGCACTTTGTATTTTAAACAGCCGGTACTGATCTTTGGTAATCCTGTTATTTTCCATCACGCTCATGGCGCCATATGTATCCTTGCCGCCAAAATGGCTGATGTCATATACCTCTATCCTGCCAAAGAACTGTTTCCCGATACTTACCTTCCACTTCTCCATCCCCGATATGAGCGTTACATCCTGGATATGTTTCAACGCTACTGCTTGTCCAGGATTGTCTTTCTGCAGCCGCTTAATGAGCGCCTGCTTTTTACCGGAAAACAACAAAATCAGATTATGGATTGATTTTTGATATTCCTGCCTGGTTATTGCGCCGATGCATACGCCCGGGCACAGCCCAATCTGGTAATCGAAACACGGCTTCCCGCTATTGGGGACACATCTTCCCATGCTTAACGGAATTACCCTGCGGATGATTTTTAAAAGCTCTTGTAGTTCCCTGATACCTTGGAACGGTCCGAATACATAGTTACCATTATTGCGCCACTTGCCAATCTCCAATTCTCTGCCACGAACAATGAAAGGTTGCGGGTACATAACACGCCGAGGGATAACAAGATGTACAAACGATTTATTGTCTTTTTCGCGAACATTGTACTTGGGCAGATATTTCTTTATGAGGTTCGCCTCAAGGATAATCGCTTCGAAAAGAGTGTTGGTTTTTGTGATTTTCACGTCTCGCGCCAACAATACCATTTCCACAATGCGCGGATCAATGTTTTTTTGAAAATACTGACTCACCCTGCGCTTCAGATTTATGGCTCGACCAACATAGAGAACCTTATTATTTTTCCCGATGAACCGATACACCCCGCTTGACTCCGGAATTTTTTTTAATATCCCAAAGGGCTTTCTCATGAATCTTAAAAAATTACCTATGTAAATATTCTTTCAGATACCTCCCGGTATATGATTTGTCGTTTTGTGCCACTTCCTCGGGGGTTCCTTTGGCGATAATTTTACCGCCGCCCTCGCCACCTTCTGGCCCTAAATCAATCACATAATCGCAGGACTTGATCACGTGCATATTGTGCTCGATAAGCACAATACTGTTCCCTTTCTCTATCAGCTTATTGAGCACTTTCAAAAGCATTTCCACGTCGTAATAATGCAACCCCACAGTCGGTTCATCAAGCATATACAAAGTACGCTTTCCCAGCGGTCCAATCAATTCTTTCGATAATTTTATGCGCTGTGCTTCTCCGCCGGAAAGCGTTGTCGCGGACTGTCCCAGATGAATATACCCTAGTCCGACTTCCTGAAGCACCTTGAGTTTATCAGTAACCGTGTAAATACCGTCAAAAAAAACGGCTGCCTCGTCAACGGTCATTGCCAGCACATCGGCAATATTCTTCCCGTGCCTACCGGCAGGCAGGTTTCCGTACTTAACTTGCAATGTTTCTTTGCTGAACCGCCTGCCGTGACACACCTCGCACTCGACTTCAACCGGCGGTAAAAAGTGCATCTCGATAATATTGAATCCCGCGCCCTCGCAGGCCTCGCATCTGCCTCCGCCACGGGAAGACGGAACATTGAAAGAAAACCGCGATGCGGTATAGTTGCGGGCGCGCGCTTCCTCGAGCGACGCAAATAATTCGCGCACCGGAGTCCAAATTCCCGTATAGGTTGATGGATTTGAGCGCGGAGTCCTGCCGATCGGCGACTGGTCGACCATGACAATGTTATTAAGGTATTCGGTGCCCAAAATTTTTGACGCGGTTTCAAGATCCCCGGGCATGTGATTTTTCACGTGCACCGCGTTCTTGTACACCACATCATAGAGCAATGACGATTTCCCACTGCCGGATACGCCCGTAACACACACCAACTTGCGCAACGGAATATCACAGGTAATATTTTTTAGGTTGTGGACGCGGCCACCTTCTATATGAAGCTTCTCGGTTATTTTATCTCGCCTTGACAAAGGAATCTCGATGGATTTCTCTCCGCGCAAATATTTCAACGTTAACGATCTCTCGAACGGTTCTTTCTTTTTTTCTGTTTTCTGTTTCCCAACTCCCAACAACTGCTTAACATCTCCTTCAGCCACGACTTCTCCGCCCAAAATACCCGCCAGTGGTCCTAAATCAACCAGATAATCGGCATTAGCGATAGTCCTCTCGTCATGCTCCACCACGACCACCGAGTTATGCTGATCTTTCAATGTATGAAGGGTCTTAATGAGCCTATCGGTATCGCGCTCGTGCAACCCGATTGTAGGTTCATCCAAAACATACAAAGTGTTCGACAGACGCGTCCCGATCTGGGACGCCAGTCGGATCCGTTGGGCTTCGCCTCCGGATAAAGTTTCGGCCTCACGCGTCAACGTCAGATAATCGACCCCCACCTGGAGCAAAAACTCCAAACGATCGTGAATTTCCTTGAAGATAGCGCTTGCGATTTGCTTATCCCGATCCGATACGTGCTTTTCATAATCAACGAAAAATCCGAACAAATCCTCGAGCGTCATGGCACAAATATCGTGAATCGTATGTTTATGAATCAACACCGAAAGTGCCTCTGGCTTAAGGCGCTTCCCCTGGCATGACGGACACGTGATTTTCAGAAATAAATCGGTCTTACCAAGTCCGGAACACATCTCGCAGGCACCGTGCGGACTGTTGAATGAAAACAAACGCGGTTCAAGTTCGGGGAACGCGAAACTGCATTTGGGACATGTCCATTTCGCGGACAAAAGCAGTTCGCGCCGGCTCTCTTTCTTTTCGTCAAACACCACATTAACGATTCCCTGGCTGTGATTCAGGGCCGTCTCGATCGCCTCGAACACACGCGACTCATCATGCAGCATCACCTTATCAATCAAGATTTCGATCGTATGCTCTTTATACCGGGAGAGAACTATTTTTTCATGGAGATCTTTAAACTCCCCATCAATGCGTGCCTGAGAAAATCCGAGGTTTAAAAAATCATACAAAAGCTGGTAATACTCTCCTTTTCTCCCCCGCACCACCGGTGCAAGCACGGTGATATATTCAAAATTATTCCCTGTTCCGGTTTCTTTGACAATCTGAACAATTTCGTCGATAGAAAGTTTCTTTATACGCGACCCGTCATTGGGACAATACACTTCTCCCAAGCGACTGAACAACACGCGCAAATAATCGTAAATTTCGGTAAGCGTCCCGACAGTAGAGCGCGGATTGTGCGAGAGGGCTTTTTGATTGATGGCAATCGCGGGCGACAACCCGATAATTTCATCCACGTCGGCACGTTCCATCTGTCCCAAAAACTGCCGCGCGTACGGCGACAAAGACTCGATATACCTACGCTGGCCTTCGGCAAAAATCGTATCGAATGCCAATGAAGATTTCCCGCTCCCGGACACGCCGGTAAACACCACTAATTTTTCTTTTGGTATTTCTAAATTGACGTTTTTAAGGTTATGCACGCGCGCACCCCGTATAATGATCTTATCTTCCATATTGTCTTTGAAGCAAAATTCCCCCTGGGTTTATCCTTTATAGGGGTATAAGACTGTAGAATACCAACCGTGAAAAAGCAAATACTTAAAACCTTAAGGGTTCCAGAGGTATTTTGTAATATCAACATGCATCTCATCGGTGAAACCGATACCTTCTGCCAAGAGCCGGCGCCTTTGCTCTTTCCATCCCCCGGGCCATCCATAATTTAAGGCAATCCCTCCGTCCTTGTTCACTACCCGCTGACACGGCACTTTTGGGTCGGTGTTGTCGTGAAGGGCCCAGCCGACTTTGCGTGCGTCTTTTGTCCCGATCATATTCGCGATCTGGCCGTACGTCGCCACCTTGCCTTTGGGAATTTTTTTAACCATTTCTTGTGCCTGTGAAAAAAATCCATGGCGCTGGACCGATCCGGAATACCCTTTTTGTTCTTTCGGCATAAATCCGGAAAGAGAAGGACGTAGTTGCGAGAATCGATTAAAAGGATGCGCCAAACGTGACGGTGTACGATATGCCGGCTTTCCTGGTTTGCCGCCGGTTCGGGCGTAATTCGCCATAATTTATTATGAAACGGTAATCGAAGAATATACCATATCGAACTCATCCCTTAAAAGCATAAGCCCTTCTTGAAAAGTGTTAAAAGATTGCTGTAATTTCGCTAAACCTTGTTGCATATCCTCATCTCCGACACTAATCCCTTGTGCCATATACTGAGTGTCAGCCATCGTGCCTATTACAATGTCTCCAAAACTATTGCCGCTACCCAAATAAGACTCTGTTGTTTCTTGCTTACGCATAGAATAAAGTTTTTTCAACAATTCTGATAAAAATTTTCCTGCACCAAACCCTTGATACTCGCGCAAAATACGATACCAGCGAATCGCATCTTGAAGGGCTTCCTCTGAAACATCGAATAATTCGTGCCACCCATCTTCAGACGTCAGCAAATCTTTATTGCGGGGGAAATCTTTGATGTGGCTTTGTCTATCGGCTTGTACGCCAGAAACTATGTCTCTTGCTAAACGCAACAAAACAATATTCTCATCGCAAGCTCTTGCTTCCTCTTCATGAAGAAGAAGTAAATCCACTATTCTCATCCTTTGGAATACACTTGATGCTGCTTTTTGCATCTTCTCTACTGCCAATTCGTGTGCTCCCGATTCAAGCCAAGTACCAGAAAACTGATTGGAACCTATAAGCATAGAAAAATAGTTTTTACCTCAACGAGACTTGAAACTAATCCAGGCAAAGAAACTCATAACAGCCAAGCTTATAAGTAAAACTGTTAAACGAAAAGGAAGCATCTTTCTCTCCCTCTCCTGGACAATCTGCCTCATTTCTTCAGGAAGTTCTTTTTCGCTGTTATAGCTTTCGCAAAAGTTATTCTGAGCATCATTGCTTAACGATATCTCCCCGCAACATTTCCAGGTCATACGTTCCTTGTTAATATCCTTATCGTCTTCGGGATAGGCATAGCCGGTTTGGCATTTCGGACAGTTCACTCCGTAAATCTTTTTACCACAAGCCTTGCACAACGCATAGTAGTCCCTGCGAAGATCAGGTACCAAGGCAACACCCTGCCAGCCGCATGTACAGGAAATATCGATTGGGTCGGCGTCTTGAGAACTTATGGTCTGTTTTGTTTTATCCATAAATCCTATAACGCCAATTTATGAATTAATTCGGCAAGTTTATCCCGCAACTCGCAATGATTGGTAACTTTGCGCAAAAATTTCTCGATGGCCTCAACTGTCATACCGCGAATAGTCTGCGCATCAAATCTCCTGAACGCGCTAACTTTTTGTTCAACCAAAGCCACTAAAACCTCGCTAGGATAATATTCCTTGGATCCTTGAATACCAGGGATAGTCCTCAAAAAATCAACGAGCTCTGTGATGGTTTGGCACTTTTTTATGCCCCTAGTGGTTTCCTGGTCTTCTTTGATTTCTCCTTCTGCTCTTTGGGCTGCCTCCATTTCATCATCGCTCGGCCTCTCTCCTGCACCCATTCCCTTTAAAATTTGATCAAGCTTCATATTTTTCTATTTAATGTGCTTCTTTATCATTCCTTGTAATTCTTTCACATGTGCCAGCTTGTCCTTTTCCATTTTCCCCCACAGCACCTTGCATGCCTTACATTTTCCGGAGTCTTTCTTGTACATCCTCTTGATTCTCCATAGAGCCTTATGCTCTTCCACTAATTGCAGCATCAAATTATAGACATGATTATCGAACATAATAATTATAGGTTAATTATCCTTGTAGTATGCGGGATAATTCACTCAACGTCAAAATCCAACAACTGTTCAATGTCTTTTATAATGGATTGCGGGGTAATGCCGTGTTTTTTGTTGTATTTTTCCTGCACAATGCGCCTCCGGTTCACTTCGTCCATAGCCCTCCGCATGGATCCGGTGATTGTATCCGCATACAAGATGACCTTGCCCCTGACGTTGCGCGCCGCGCGGCCCATGGTTTGAATAAGGGAAGTGTCGGAGCGCAAAAATCCTTCCCTGTCCGCGTCTAAAATCGCCACCAACGAAACTTCCGGAAAATCCAATCCTTCCCGCAAAAGATTAACACCTACAAGGATGTCGAATTTACCCTCGCGGAATCCGGTTAAAATCTTTGCGCGATCAAGCGTTTTTGTATCCGAGTGCATATACTGAACCTTAAATCCGTTTTTTATCAAAAAATCCGACAAATCTTCCGCCATTTTTTTGGTAAGCGTGTTCACGATCATGCGCTCACCGCGTTCCGCAATAATACGCGCTTCCCTCATCACGTCCTCGATCTGCCCTGTATTGCTTTTGGCATCAAATACCGGCCGCACCTCGATCGGCGGGTCGATAAGCCCTGTCGGCCTGATCACCTGCTCCACAATTCCCGACGTTCCGGCTCCGACGGTTCTTCGGAGAGCCGATTTTCGCATCGGCTTCGGGACCCCGACCCCTTGGCGTCGGGGCTGTTCTATGGACTCGCGACTTATTTTCATTTCCCAGTCTCCGGGTGTCGCTGAAGTAAAAATAACCTTACCGACCCGTTCAAGAAACTCATTAAACTTGAGGGGACGATTATCCAAGGCCGACGGCAACCGCCACCCGTACTGCGCCAATGTTTGTTTCCGGCTCTGATCGCCGGCGTACATACCACGGATCTGCGGTACCGCAATATGCGATTCGTCAATAATGGTCAAAAAATCTTTTGTGCCATCTTTACCTAAAAAATAGCTTAATAGAGTATCGGGGGGTTCACCCGCCAATTTGCCGGATAAATGTCTTGAATAATTTTCGATGCCATGACAATACCCTAAAGTCTTAAGCATCTCGATGTCATACCGCGTCCTGCGCTTCAAACGCTCCGCCTCGAGCCATAATCCTTCTTTCTCAAAAAACGCCAAACGCTCGTCGAGTTCGCGTTGAATATTCTTAACCGCACTCTTGATTTCTGGTTCGGAGGTCACAAAATGCTTTGGCGGGAATATGATAATCTCCCGCAAAGTTTCGATGTTCGTTTTTGTCAAAGGGTCGATAGTGTAAAGCTCTTTCACTTTCTGGTCTTCAAGCTCGATACGATACCCGACACTACCCGATGCGGGCATACATTCAAAGATTTCCCCGCGCACCCGGAACGTACCAACGGTAACTTGGGCATTGGTACGCGAAAAATGGATGTGAACAAGCTGGCGGATCAGGTCGCCGCGGGTAATCGGCTTACCGACCTCAAGATGGATACTCGACTCAAGATAGTTCGCCGGTACTCCAAGGTTGTATATACACGAAACCGAGGCGACCACGATGACGTCACGTCGCGTCATCAAGGCCGAGGTTGCCTGGTGACGAAGTTTTTCGATTTCTTCGTTGACCATCGCCTCCTTATCGATATAGGTATCAGTATGGGGCATGTATGCCTCGGGCTGATAGTAATCGTAGTACGATACGAAATAATTAACCGAGTTTTCGGGGAAAAAATTCTTATACTCGCGGTAGAGCTGCGCGGCCAAAGCTTTGTTTGGCGCGATTACCAAAACCGGCATATCAAAATGGCTGATAACATTGGCCATCGTGAATGTTTTACCCGATCCCGTCACCCCTAAAAGAGTTTGAAAATCAAACCCCTTCTCTATGCCACGAATAAGCTTAGTAATTGCCTGCGGTTGGTCACCGGATGGTTGGAATTTAGAATGCAGTTTGAAAATACCCATAATCTCACTGCATCATAGCAGACAGAACTTAATGCGGCAAAATACAATTTCTAAGAATTTTTCTTTGTCTTCCAGCACCAATAGTCTCTGCATTCCAGCGATGTGGAGCTATCTATACTCTCACCCCACCCATTCTCGCATAGCTAGACACCAAACTGGACGGGACTGCGAGAATTACTGTCAGGCAAAGAGAAATCTTCCATCAAACAATCCTATTGCCGCCGCCAACAAACAATCGTTGTCCGGTAACCCATCTACCTTGTTCAGAAGCGAGGAAAATTACCACGTCTGCTATGTCTTCGGGTAAACCAACTCTTCTCAGGGGCGAACTTTGTGCCGCACTTGTTTCAACTTCCTTTGACATCCAACCCGTCTGAATCGGACCGGGACCGATAATATTAACTGTAATCCCGTATTTCCCCAATTCAACCGCGGCGGCCCTACTATATGCTTCTGCGGCGGCCTTGCTTGCCCCGTAAGAAATCTCTGTTGGAAAACACTCGGCCCAATCTGTACTGATGTTAATAATCCTCCCCCAATTTGCTTTCCTCGCGACATGGCGACAGGCAAATTCTGTCATCAGAAACGCGGTTGCCCTAGTATTAACAGCAAAATGTTTTTCGTACTCCTCTATAGTTATGGTATTTGAAGTTGCCCCAGTTTTTTCTTCAAAAGATTCTTGTGATTCAAAAGTATCGGGGCTGCAATATGCGGCATTGTTTATTAAAATTTCTACATGGCCAAAAGCCCTCTCGGCTTCATTAAAAAGCTTCGCAAACACCGATGTATCAGTTAAATCTGCTTCTAAGGCTATTGCCTCCCCGCCTGCTTCACGTATTTCGTTAATAACCTTATCTGCTGTCTGGCCTTGGTTTTTTACATATTCAGATTCGTGCCATTTGTCGCTATTGGAAAACCTTAAATAAGTAAGAAAAACCTTAACTCCATGCTTAGCAAGGGCTTTAGCAATTGCCGCGCCAATGCCATGATTGGCTCCTGTAACCAAAGCAACTTTATTGTTTAAGAGTGGGTCAATCATTTATGTTTTAGTATATCACACCCTTTACAACGTGTTTCAAAAAAGAAACATTAAGAAAGATTTATTGTGGATGGTGATTTCCGCAACCCGCTATCCACCTCCAGAAGTAGGGCAGTTTATATGTTTTGAATAGTTCTCGCAGTCCCCAGTACTTCCGCAAAGTAAAAATCGCGTATTCGTAGGGATAATTCTCGCAGGTCAGTTCAGCTCGGTTCCCCGTATTATAGGGATGAACTGACCGAGAGTATAGATAGTTTCAAATCGCTGGAATTTGAAAACTATCGGTATCCGTATGAATACACGATTTCACGTCCCTTCTTGCCGCTGAAGCCGGGGTGATATCGGTACAGAAATAATATTGTCTGTGACTGTTCCTACAAAAACAACGGCAACAATACCAAGGTCAGGGTTGCCAGTAATTTAATCAGCACATGAAGCGATGGACCGGCCGTGTCTTTAAACGGATCGCCGACAGTGTCGCCGACAACCGTGGCCTTGTGCAGGTCAGAACCCTTGCCACCGCCATAACCGGCTTCAACGTACTTTTTCGCGTTGTCCCAGGCACCGCCGCCGTTATTCAAGATTAAGGCCAAGAGTACCCCCACAATAGTTGCCACCATGAGCATGGCGCCGACCGCTTCTGCCTTGAAAATTATACCGACAATTGCCGGAGCCAGAACCACCAAAAGTCCGGGAAGCATCATTTCCTTCAAGGCCCCACGGGTGGTAATGTCAACGCACCTGGCATAATCCGGTTTTATCTTGCCTTCCATAATTTCCGGATGTTCTTTAAACTGGCGCCGCACTTCGTTGATAATATAGTACGCGCCCCTTCCTACTGCGCGGATTGCCAATGAAGCGAACAAAAATACCAGAACTGCTCCAAGGAATCCACCCACAAAGACCTGCGGTTTTGCTAAATCAATCACGGTTAAATGCGCATCGGCAAGATATGCGGAAAAAAGCAAGAATGCCGAAAGTGCGGCCGAACCCACCGCATACCCCTTGGTCAGGGCTTTAGTGGTATTACCCACTGCGTCAAGGCGATCGATGTTTTTCTGGGTTTCCTCGNCGAAATTATCCATTGCCAAAACATACCCGGCGGTCGCAAGCATACCCATGGTCGCGAGCGCAGTCCCGTACAGCCCACCATCGGAAATACCCGATAGCTTTCCCAAAAAGAAAGACCCCAAAAGCGCGGCGCTGATGGTTAAGGCCGGCATGAACGTGCTTTCCATTGCCATCGCGAATCCGGCAATGATATTGGTCGCCGCACCGGTTGAAGACGACTCGACAATAAACTTCACCGGACGATATTTATGCTCAGTGTAGTACTGTGTGATGAACAAAAAGGCGACCGCGGTCAATATCCCAATGATTCCACATCCCAAAAACCAAACCCAATACGAACCCAATAATAAATATGTTGCCAAACCGAATCCCAACGCGGCGATCAAAGCCGTCACATAATATCCGCGGTTCAATGACTGCATGGGGTCTTCTCCTTTTTTGACTTTTACGGAAATAATCCCTATTAAAGATGCCACCAAACCGAAGGCGCGCGCCACCAAGGGAAATAAAATTCCTCCTAAACCGAATACCGGAAACAACGCGATACCTAAAATCATGGCACCAATATTTTCCGCGGCGGTTGACTCAAAAAGATCCGCTCCGCGACCCGCGCAATCACCCACATTATCTCCTACCAGATCGGCAATTACACCGGGATTACGAATGTCATCCTCGGGAATCCCTGCTTCAACTTTCCCAACCAAATCAGCGCCGACATCGGCAGCCTTGGTATAAATTCCTCCTCCCAGCTGCGCGAACAGCGCCACTAAAGATGCACCGAACCCGAATCCCACTAATTCCAAGGGAACCTTGGTTGGATTTTGCAACCCGCCATATAAGAGAAATAGACCGGCAATGCCAACCAGGGAAAGAACCACCACCAAAATCCCAGAGACCGCACCGGCGCGTAACGCCATTTGGAGGGCTTGGTTTACGCCCTTATGTGTTGCCGCGGCAGTACGGATATTCGCCCTCACCGACATGGTCATCCCAATAAAACCGGCAATTCCCGAGGCGATCGCTCCGGCCAAGAACGCCACAGCTGTTCTGAACCCGGAACCGAAATCACCCGATCGTGAATACAGGGCGAAAAGGATTATTACAACCAATAGTGAAATAATACCGATTGCGGAATATTGCCGTTTCAAAAACGCTTCTGCGCCCTGACGAATCGCCAAGGCAATCTCCTGCTTTTTCGCGGAACCCTGATCTGCTTTAAGCACAAACCGAGCAAACAGAAATGCCGCACATAGACCGATAAAACTGATCACAAAAACAATTCCCAACATATGTTGAATAAATACTAATTAGTTAAAACGCCCCAATAGTCAGCGTGTACAGTAGTATAAAAAATCTCAATGAAAAATCAATAGTCTCCTTATGGTAAGATACTTATTATGGGACAACGTAAACATCTATCCGTCTTTACACTCGAGAATGGCATCAAGGTATTATCTTATCGTATGCCGTATCTTAAATCGATATACATAAAAGTCGGGGTTCGTGGAGGAAGGGTTTTTGAACCGAAAAATAAAAAAGGAGTTGCACACTTCACCGAACATCTTATCGGATCGGGCACTGTTTCATTCCCTACTGAACAGGAGCTCGTAGCGCACATCGAATCATTCGCAGGGTCTCATGCTTTAAGTACTAGTTTCCGTTTCATTGAAGTAGATATACATGGGCCGGCCCCTCATCTCGAAAACCTGATACGCGTACTATATGAAATTGTTTTCAAACCAATTTTTTCACCGCTCGCATTCCTTTCGGAGCGCAAGGCCATACTTAATGAACTTGCACAAAAGGAAGAAAAACCGCAAACAAAGATAAAAAGATTCTACGACCAATCCCTGGTGGTGCCACAATCGTTCTTGTCTCTCGACGCACTTTCCACACTTCATACCACAAAAAGGCTCAAACGAAAAGATCTAGTTTCTTATTGGAAAAAAATCGCCCAACCACAAAATATACACATTGTGGTTGGTGGGAATTTGGACCTGAAAGAATTACGTTTACGCCTCCAAAAAACGTTCGGGAAAGAACACAATAGATCACGAATACTCACGATGCCGAAATGCGACCAGTCTTATTTTCGTAACAAACCCATCTCCATCCAACACGTCCCGGACTATTCCCAGATTTACCTCGATGTTAATTTCCCAAGCGTAAGCATGAAACATTCCCTCGCCACACGTATGATTCAACGCTTGCTCTGTAGTATTTTAGCCGACAATCGATCTTCACGATTAAATACGCTCCTCAGGATAAAAAACGGAGTGGTTTATGATATCGGAACAGGAGGCCATGTAATGGATCAATTCGGGTACACGGGGATATATTCACGAGTTGCCAAAAACAATTTGAATAAAGTAATCGAGCTTATTCTACAAGAGCTCCGTGACTTTATCACAAGAGGTCCCACGGAACAAGAATGGGAAAACGCAAAACACTATGCCACGGATCGTGAATTGCTCAGATATGATAACCCGTGGAGCCTTCTCGATAACTTGGAGGGTAATTTCCTTTTTGAAAAACAAATTCTGTTCCCCGATGATTGGAACAGTATTCGAGCGAAATTGACGTTTCGCGATGCTTGTAAGGTCGTAAAAAAATATTGGGATGTATCTAAGATCCAACTTTGCATTCAGGGTAATATCAAAAACACCGCACAAAACAGGAAAAAATACCAAAAACTTTTAAACCGATACTTCCTGCACTAAACATCCAACTCCTTCACCTGTGTCGCCTGGGTTTGAATGAATTTCTTACGGGGCAGCACTTCGTCTCCCATCAGGATGTTGAAAAGCTTGTCTGCTTCGATCGCATCCGCAATCGCCACCTGTTTCAACCTGCGGCGGGCAGGGTCCATGGTAGTCTCCCATAACTGGCTCGGGTTCATTTCTCCTAAACCTTTATATCGCTGGAGACTTGCTCCGCTTATTTTTTCCGTCTCGTCTTCCTCTTCAATAGCCGCCTCTTCGTCCTCTGTAGACTTTTTCTCTTTTGTTTCCGATTTCATCGCAACCATTTTTTTAATCGCAATATCTTTTTCTTCGTCAGAGTACGCATATGTTACGGTTTTCCCTTTCTGAATTCGGAACAAAGGCGGCTGGGCAATGTACAGATACCCGCCGTCAATAATCGGTTGGAAGTAACGGAAAAATAAAGTAAGAAGAAGGGTCCGGATATGCATCCCGTCAACATCGGCATCGGCCATAATAATGATTTTATGATACCGAAGCTTGTCAAGGTTAAACTCGCCAGCTATGGCGGTCCCCAGGGCAATAATCAGCGACCTAATTTCCTCGTTGGCAAGCATCTTATCCATGCGCACCTTCTCGACGTTCAAAGGCTTGCCTCGCAACGGCAAAATAGCCTGGGTCCGGCGATCCCGGCCTTCTTTCGCAGAACCGCCTGCGGATGGCCCCTCTACTATAAACAACTCCGAATCCTCTGCTTGCCTGCTTTGACAATCAGCCAATCTGCCGGGAAGCGAGCTCCTTTCCAAAACACCCTTGCGTAATACCGATTCCTTGGCGGCCCTTGCCGCGACCCTGGCTTTGGCCGCAAGCATGACTTTTTCGATCATTGCTTTGGCGTCCTGCGGGTTCTTTTCCAGGTACTCCTTGAAGACCGTATTCATCAATGTTTCGACGGCCGAACGCGACTCGGGATTCCCCAACTTCGCTTTGGTCTGGCCCTCGAACTGAGGCTCACGGAGCTTGACCGAGACAATGGAAACCAACCCTTCACGGACATCGTCACCCGTCAGTCCCGCCGCATCACCGTTGTTTTTAAAAAATCCGTTCTGCTTGGCATAATCATTAAGTACCCGGGTGAGCCCCGACCTGAATCCCGTTAAATGCATCCCTCCTTCGCCGGTTCTGATATTATTGGCGAACGAAACTTCCATCGACTGCATATCATCAATATAGGTAAGCGCGACCTCGACAACCATGCCTTCTATTTCTTTCGTGCCATAGAACGGGACTTTCATTAAGGCTTCATGGCCGTCAAGAAGATAGTTAAGATACGATACGATACCCCCTTCAAAATAAAACGCATACGGAAGCGACGGCATCTTCTCATCACGCTCGTCGCGAATAACAATAAACGTATTTTTCACCAAATATGCCTGCTCCCGCAAATGATCCATAATCCGTTTGACGTCAAAATGTATTTCCGAAAAAACTTCCGGATCGGGTTCAAATGTCTGAATAGTACCCTTGTCGTCGGATTTCTGCCCCTTCTTCACCGGACCAACCGGTTTCCCTCTTTTATATTCCTGAATCCAGGCATACCCATCGCGATGAACCTCGGTTCGCATGTATGAAGACAGCGCGTTGACCACCGAGACGCCGACACCGTGAAGCCCCCCGGAAATCTTATACGATTCACCGCCGAATTTCCCTCCGGCATGAAGAGTGCACATAACTGTCTGGAGCGCCGAAACTTTTGTTTGGGCATGAATGTCGACCGGAATGCCGCGACCGTCATCAGTCACTGAAACGCGATTGTTCGGATGCAAAATAATCTCGATGCGTTTTGCATGGCCGTTGATCGCCTCGTCCAAAGAGTTGTCTACCACTTCCCAAATCAAATGATGAAGACCGTCAACTCCTGTTGATCCGATGTACATGCCCGGCCTGCGCCGCACCGGCTCGAGACCCTCGAGTACGTAAATATCCTTGGCGCTGTAAGATGGATTCCCTTGTTTGTCCTGTATTTCTGCCTGTTTTTTCGCGGATGTATTAAACATTATCGTATCTTAAACCCTTTCTTTTGTAGGACCTCGGTTATTTCCCCCACTTCCAAATCTATTTCTTTATCGGTTAAGGTAGTCTCATCCGACTGGAAAACCAAATGAGACGACATGCTCTTATTACCATCTTTTACATAGATGTCAAAAAATTCATGTCTTCTTAGCTTCCCTGAGGCGGCACCAAGAATCATTTTCTGAACACTATCAGCGTTAACACCATTGGGTACAAAATATGATATATCCCTCAGTATCGGAGGATATTTCGGGATAGGAGAAAATGGTTGAGGCGCAAGAAAGGTCCTCCCGCCAATGAGGGCTACGTAGTCAAGTTCGAAAAAGGCCACTTGTTTCTTGGAACAGTCGAGGGTATTGCGCACCCCTTGATCTACCAAACCCATATAGCCGATTTCAGATCCTGAAACTTTAATGCGCATATCGCTTTCCGGTTCTAAGAATGATTTTTGCGCATCCGGCAGGTATTCGATGTGCTCACAGCGGAATACTGATAATATCTCCTCGATTATCCCCTTCAGACGGGCGAATACCTTTTTGTCCCTGCCTACCGCAACTCCGGCAACCATTTTGGGCTGAAGAGGCAACTCATCTTTCCCATGAAACTCCTGCACCCCCTGCCGGAATACTCGGGCACATTCAAATAGCGCGAAGGAGTCAAAAAAACGTACGTTATCGCGCACATTCTTCATTATGTTCGGCGCAAGAGTAGTTTGAAGGTAGGCATACTCTGGCGCGGGAGGATTCACCATAGCCCAATCCCCATCTCCTGTTCCCAAAACCTTGTTCATGGCGGCATCACTCCATGGGTAATTCAAGACTTCGTGCATGCCACATCCAAGTGCCAAAACCTCTTTGAGCCGTTTCTCCATTTCAAACTCGATTTGATAATGAGCCGCACGGAGTAATGACCGCTGTTCTTGAGGTTTTAAATTATCGTACCCGTACATGCGGGCGATTTCTTCTATGAGATCCTCTGGGATCGTAATATCTCCTGTCGAGCGCCACCACGGAACCGTAACTGAAGAAATGTCGTCTTGGTTGGACGATACTAAAAATCCCAACCCCTCCAGGATAGATATGATGCGTTTCTGATCTATGTGTTGCCCAATCTTTCGGGTGATAAACCGATGATCAATGTCGATAACACGTTCCTTATCAATAAAATGACCTTCATCGCGAACCCCAAGAACGCGTGCCCCGGGGACCAGCTCATGTATAAGCTGTAGCGCCCTGCGCATTCCTATTTCCGCCAACCAAGGGTGCAGTGCTTTCTCGAATCGGATCGAACTTTCTGTTTTCAAATTAAGGAATTGGGATGCTCTCCTCACCTGGGGTGCGGAGAAGTTTGCCGATTCTAAAACAATCGCGTGGGTTCCATCTTGAACTCCAGTTTCAGCACCACCCATGATGCCCGCTACCGCTATCGGCTTCACGGAGTCGGCAACCACCAATACATTATCGTCAAGCTTTCTTGATACACCATCGAGTGTAGTGACAACCTCTCCTTTTTTCGCTTTACGCACCACGATGCGGGACGGTTTACCCAACAAATCCGCATCGAAGGCGTGAAGCGGCTGTCCCACCTCTACGAGAACATAATTAGTGATATCAACGATATTATTGATGGGCGCAATACCAGCCGAAACCAGAGCCTCACGAAGCCATTGAGGAGATTCCGCTACGGTTATTCCGTCTATGACAGCTCCTATGTACCGGGGACATAAATCGCCCGCTTTAAGCTCAATCGATAAATCTCCTGGAACAGAAAAATCGCCAATATTTCCATACAATGAGAATGGTTTTAAGTCGCACCCGTATAGGGCTGCGAGTTCACGCGCCATTCCATAATGTGACCATAAATCCGGACGGTTGGTAAGCGATTTATTGTCTATATGAAAGACTGCATCGCTCTCCCCGACCTCTACTGATTCCACTTCAACCGTAGATCGAGAAAGAGATTGTTTGATATCCTCGGGAGTTATCCCGCGTGGAATATCAATGTACTTTTTTATAATGTTCAGGCTCAAGCGCATATCGTTCTCTGTGATTAAAATTGCCGCAAAAACCGCAGATCTCCGGAATGCATAAGCCGGATATCGTTAATCCCGTACTTCATCATGGCCAAACGATCAAGACCGATATTAATGTAGAACCCCTGCCATTTTGCGGGATCAATGCCTCCCGCGCGCAACACATTTGGGTGGGGCGGGCCGCCCGGCATCATCTCTACCCATCCATCCCCGCACACCGAACACTTCTCCCCGCCGCACTGCAAACATTGCATATCTATTTCGAACCCTGGTTCAACGAACGGAAAAAAACCGGGACGCATACGGATGGTGACCTGCTTACCGAATACACGCTCCAGAATGGTATACACCAATACCTTCCCCCCAGAAAGGGAAATATCTTCATCCACCACAAGTGCTTCGTATTGATAGAATGTTTGCTCGTGGCCGGCGTCTGTCGACTCACTCCGAAATGCCCTTCCCGGATACACAAAACGAAATGGTGGTGTATGTGTCTGCATATACCTTACGCTTAATCCGGTAAGATGTGGTCGCAAGTCTAACTTCTTCGCCCCTTGTGATTGAGAGTTTTTCGTTTTAATCCAATACGTGTCCATGGATTCTCGCGCAGGGTGATCTGGCGGAAAATTGAGGGCATCGAAATCATACCCCTCACTTGAAATTTCTGGCCCGTCATAAACCTCAAACCCCAATAACTTGAATGCATCGTTTAAATCGTTCTTCACCCGCGTAATCGGGTGCAATGATCCAATATTTGGCCGCATGCCCGGCTGGGTGATGTCTATGGATTGAGTTGTAGAAGCCACGAGAATTTCATGCACCCTTTGCTCACATAATTCCTGAAGCTCTTTACGCACCGCATTCCCCTTACTCCCCCACTCTTTCCGCTGCTCCAGCGGCATACCTGCCAGCTCCCGCAAAAAGAGCATGAGCGCAGCACTCCTGCCAAGGTGCTTTATACGCCAAGATTCCAAGCCCTCGTTGGTACGCACAGTTTCTAGCTCTTCCTGGGCGGCTCTTTGTAGTGCACCTAAATCAATCATATATTCATACTTATTTTACCATAAAAAATTGAAAAACGCCCCGCGGGCGTTTCCTTTTGAATCCAAAAATCAGCCCGCCTTATACCGATTTCTTAAAGTTAAAAAAAGAAAAAGTGAACTGATTCATATATATAGTATAAAACAATAATGTACTAAATCAAGAAAATGGTAGAAGGTAATTTTTTAATTGTTTCTTGATAAAACCTCTTCCCGAGCCGCTCTTGAGAAAACGTTCTCTACCAATGGCGTCTTGTTTGTCTCGATAGCCCTCGCAATATATAATTTCCCAATCACCTTTTTCCTTTGTGGTTTTACCACCAAGCCCGTCCTTGTGTTCTTTTATTCTCTTTTCAAGATTAGATGTATACCCGATATACCATGATTTATCACTTTGACTTTCAAGAATGTATACCCAGTACATAGTCTGTGGCCGCGTAAAGAACATAAAAAAAAATTACAGTTATGTCCCACGCGGCTCGCGTAAAATTGTCGGTCTCGGCCCGCCACGTGATGAGCGAGCCTGCGAGCGAATTTTACGTGGTTGCGGGGGCTGGATTCGAACCAGCGATTCCAAGGTTATGAGCCTCGTGAGATGACCGCTTCTCCACCCCGCGCCATAGTATACCGCGCAAGGGATTAATAGTCAAAACTACACTATATTCTCAACGCGCGGGTTCACGAGTGTTTTGTAATCTTTTGATTGCATAGCGATGGAAAAACATCGATCACCGGCGTTGAAAATAATTTTTTCGTTCCCGAACAAAGACGGATCGGCAATCGTCGTCAGGTTGAACAAGTTGCCGAACGGCGGCACTCCGCCGGGCTGAACGCCATCGGTCAGTTCTAAAACTTCCGGCTCAGTCGCGAATCGAATATCTTTTGCTTTCAAAATTTCTTTTGCCTTTTTCATATCGAATTTGAAATCTGCCGGAAACACAAACATCATAAATTCTTTGTCTTTTTCTGAACGCTTCACCCGGACCACCATTGCTTTCGCCCCCTGGTGCAAACTATATTCCGGACGAACCTTAGCCGCATCCTCGCTGGTACGTACCGGCTCATGCTCAAACGACTCGAACCACACATTATTTACCCTTAATAAATCCTGAATTTTTTTAACTGTCTCGTGATAGGTCATAAATCCGCTATTACACTCGTTCCATTTTTGAACTTGCTACAATAAAACATAAAAGGGCACTGTTTTACTGCAAAACCATATCCAAAAGCTCTGGGAACTTATCTGTCCCCATCTCTTCACGGGTAAAATGACCCCCGCTATCCAATAAATTTACCTGGGTTAACGGCAATTCTTTTCGTATCAGTTCCACGGCTTCGCGAACGCCAAAGACTATTTCTGTTTTAGAAAATAAAATGGAGATCTTTCCTACCCTTTGGGCTAAATCTTTATCTATAGTAAATTCAAAAAACGAACCAAGTCGACGTTCAGGACTATCCATCCAGGGTGCCACCGAAACAAGCTTTGCAACCGGCTGTTTATGCTCGCTCAACCAACGCACCAAGAACCCGACCCCGCAACTGTGTCCGATCAGAATCGTACCGGGATTAATGTCAAATCTCTCAAACTCTGCCGACCACCTGTTGTAATCGGGATGATAGGCCTCTGGCATTTCCGGTGTCTGGGTTGAAATGTTTCTTATCAGTAATTGTTTTTGCAACCACGGAAGCCAATGTGAATTAGAAAGGGATGGATACGCATCACTGAAATACTCTTCCTTGTCACACATTCCATGAATAATCAGGGCATTGTTCATTCCTGGGTAGTCAATTCGTTTATTTTATCCGTATACCCCGAGTTCACCCAATAAAAATATGTCTGGCCAGGAACGCTTGCCTGATCGTTTTTCCAGGACTTGATTGAGTATTCATTGCCGCTGCCGGCTGTTTTCTTGACCAGTTTATAATCCGTTAAATCAAGGGGATTATTGCCGCTGTTATACATCTGGATAAAATCAGCGTTAGCGCTGGCTTCAAGCCCTGACTGAATCTGGGTAATGGAAGGATGTGCCAACGGCGTCGGCTCCGGTGACGGACTGGGTAGAGGTGTAGGAACCAGACCTGTCTCCGGTGAAGGAGACGGAATAACCGACGGCGTCGGGGAAAAGTCAGAATAAGATACGATTACCGGCAACGGACTCGGAGAAGGAAATACCTCTGCGCTGGGCAGAGGCGATGATGTAGGTACCAATGAAACAGGCGAAGCCGCGGGGACCGATATCTCGAATCCTGGTTTGAACAGATTATTGTGCGGACTTGGCTCGGACACAATGAACTCCGAATTGCTCAAAGATTTCAAAGAAGCGCTCTTGCCGTTTAAAATTCCTGTGGTATCAACCGAAGACACGATGTTGCCGCTGGCATCGAACAAAACAACAATGTTCCCTTCGGCGATGGAGTAACCGGTACTCGACCACGCCAAATCGGCTTTATATTTATCCTGTACGTTCGGGTGGGAAATCAAAAAATATCCTTGACCAAGGATAATCCCGGAAAACTTTTTGTTTGTCACTAAAGTATATTCTGTGCCGGATTCGGTTTTCTTTTTCAGCTGCCACCCCGTCATATCAACGGATGTCGTATTCGGATTGAACAGTTCCACGAATTCATCGGTCGCTTCGGTTCCGTATACCAGAACTTCGGAAATAAGAATCGGCAACAAAGAAACCGGATTACCTGTCGTTTGCGCGGATTGAGAGGAAAAGGCGGGAGAATCGGAAAATATTATTTTCCCCGGAGGCGTACTCCGGGAAACATTGCCCGCGACCTGGGCTGTCTGATTTTTCGAATCAATTTCTTTTTCCACTAAACCGATCTGGGTTTGCAAACGCGTACCGATCTGTTCGGTACGCGGAAAAATAAAGAAAATCAATATCAATGAAAAAAGCAGGGATGCAAACGCTGCCACGATAATTGCAGTCGATGCCCCTGCGCGTACCCATTTGTTGCAGACAATAATCATTGCAACATATACAGTATAGCATCACTAAGTCAAGTTGGTGCTGTATTCTAAAAATAGTTCGAACACATTTCGCCGCCTGCGGCGGCGAGGAGCCAACCCAGCAAATTGCGGCTCCGCCGCGCCGATGACAATTTCAAGTTTTTCTTTGGCGGCAAATTCATTTTAAAGCACTTATGATTTTCAATTTCCAACCAGTCAAAAATTCATCGCCGGGGCAAATGGTCTTTGGATTAACTTCTCTGTGCCCAACAATTTTTTCTAAACCCACTTGCGGATATTTTTCTTTAATCAGTTTGGCAACAGATGAAATAACTAAATCGGACGGCGAAGAATTTTCAAAATCATTGTCCAGGCAAATTGCTACACTTCGGCAATTGACTTCCCAATTGCCAACTTGCCACCCGACCTCATTATCATTTAGTAATCTTTCGGCGCTGCCGTCCATTCGTATAAGCCAATGATAGGCATAAAAAATCTGATGACTATTTTTAAAATGATTAGAAAAAATTGCTTCGCCTTTTATATGTTTTTCTTTTTCATAATAGGGCGAAGCATAGTAAGTCGCATAAAGGCGGACAAGTTGCATCGCGCTCAATCTTTGCCAAGTGATACCATGAGGATTTTTGGTGTGGTGAATAACTATCGTATCAATCGGTTTTCTTTCCTCGTCCCAATTCGGACCTTTCTTGCCAAGAGTTATATCGCCTTTTTCAAGATGATTTTCAAAAAATTGATAAATTTCTTCTTTGATTTCTTCAGAAATTTCTTTGCTACTTTCCTCTGCTTGCTTTATCAGGCGTTTATAGTCATCGGAAAGTCGCAAATACCAATCATTGTGCTGTATCGCTTCAAGCCATTTTTGTTCATCAAAATATTTAGGCATAAAAAATTTTCTTCCCCCAAAATTAAAATATGGTTCGAGCCGATGTTTTTTAACAGGTTCTTTTGTGGTTTTGAGCGGTGCGGCTTCGCCGCCCTTCATAATTTTCGCGGGGGGATTTTTTCGGCAAAATGCGTTCGGACTAATTCAAGAATACTGCACCACGTAGGAAAAGTCAAAGAGTTTTGGTTCGCCTCGCTTCGCTTGGCGACTAATTCGTATTCAATTTTGGGGGCAAAAACGAATTGGCGGTTTCGCAAAATATGGTTCGAGCCGATGTTTTTCAACATCCCGTTCTACCAAGAAGTTCGAAACTACTTCAAAGGAACATCGGCTGTCCCCACCCAGCCGATGTACTATTCGTAGCTCGGCCTTTGGCCTCGCAAAAAGTTCGGCTCGAAATCTGCCTGTTAAGGCGGAAAAGAAAATGTGCAAAAATTTTTAATGTTCTGTTATTGTGTTCTAACAACTTAAATGGCGCACCTGTTTGAAACCAGTTAGGAATGTCTCCTTACTGACAAGTGCGCCATTAAAAAAGACATTCCGAAAAAACTGGTTTCACCTTTAAATATACTTGAGAAATATGAGGGTGTAAATACTTAGAGAAAAGGTTACAATTACAACATATGGTTTTGACTCGAGATAATGTTTTTTATCCAAAGACTGAAACACCACTTTCTGACGCAGAGAGGCTTTCACTTCGTGACCGATACGACAGGTTTAATGCAAATGTTGAATTAAACAAAATTTGTGAATATGTTTTTCGTCAAAAACCTAAACAATTCCACAAAATTATCGCTTGGGGACTTGACCATATACTATACGATGTTGATTTTGATGAAAAAAGAATTGTTGTGCGTATTAATCAAACTACAGTAGAGGATGACTATTTTGAAGTCGAAAAATATATTTATAAAAAATTAATTTTACTGGGAATACAAAACTGTAAGGTACATTTTGTAGAAAAGAGAGGAAAAAATTTTCCGTATGATTTTATTATTCTAGATAAACTAATGATCGGCGATTTTGAAAAACTAATACAGGAAGGTGAATATACAACAAAAAACGAGGTAAGTCTTGTAAAGAAATCAGGTGAATTCCTCCGAAAGATACACACTATTAAAACTTCAAAATATGGTTTTTTTGATCGATCACAGTTAAAGAGCGGTTTAGTGGGGACAAAAGAAACATGGGCCGACTATTATTTAACCGCTTTCGAACTCAATTTAAATACGCTTCTAGAATTGAATTACATCAACAATGAAAAAGCAAATCAGATTCGTCAAGTAATTGAACAAAATAGAAAATTGTTAATATGCGACAATCCAGTTCTACTTCATGGAGATTATTGCGACCATAATATAATAAGTGATGTAAACACTATAACTGGAGCAGTAGACTGGACTGACGCTATAAGTGGGGACCCACTTCATGACATTGCTTTTTGGTCTTCTTTCTATCCAAAAGAGAGACTTGATTTGTTTCTTTCAGGTTATTATAGTAGCGAAAACAAACCTGATTTGTTTAATGATACTTTGAATTTATACCTATTGCGTATTAATGTGTCTAAAGCTGTACTACGACACAAATATGGCATAACCGAAAGAGTTCCTCTTGCAATAAGAAAAATTGACGAAAGCCTCGAATATTTTAGAAAAAATTAGTTATATTTATATCCCCTGTTAGAAAGATAAATACATCGGCTGGGTGGGGACAGCCGATGTTCCTTTGAAGTAGTTTCGAACTTCTTGGTAGAACGGGATGTTTAACATAAACAAACCTTGTGGTGTTGGCGTAGGTGTCGGCGATGGCGCTTGAGTGGGAGTTGGGGTTGGAGCGTAAGTCGGCGCATAAATTGGCACGGGTGTTGGAGCGATCGGGGCTTGGGTCGGAAGAGGAGATGTTACTGGTGCTGGGATAGGAGTCGGCGTTATAACCGGAGCTGGTTTTGGTGCCGGAGTTTTTGCATTGATAGCTGATGGTGCCTGAGATGGCATTGACTGTCGCGGCGCAGTTTTTGTTACAGGAGATTCTTCTTGATGATCATTGATTACCTGTTCTTGTACGATGGGAGGTGGCTCAGTTGCTATCTTAGTTTGCGGCTGAGTAGGAGTATGCATCAATCCTAATGAAACGGCGATGCTGACGACTATCGTTGTTATTCCTGAAAATATTTTTGTGAAAAATGAAATCATAGTCTTGGACGGTTTTAATTAATTTCCTGGCTGGGAAACAAAAAGCTCCCCGCCAGGCGATGGATCTTTCGACCCACCCATACCGGTTTCCCGATATGACCGTCCAAGGTTGCTCCTGACGAGGAGCTTTTTACCTTGGACGGTTTTGAGGCCATGCCACGCGATTACTCGCGGGGGTTAGGCTTCTTGATATTCAATTGTAAAGTTATTTTAACTCAAATCGACCCCTGAGTCCATCAAACATTAGCTTACATCAGGCCTTTTGCGAAGTCTGGGTTGCCGACAGCTTACCAACTGCTACCCAAGATTAAAAAAGCTGATTCCGAGGGAAACCAGCTTAATCATAAAAGTTGTAAATAAAAATTTTTTCGAACCAAGAAACCAAGGATACAAAGGATCAAGTTACCAATACCCAAGTGCCCATGATGAAACTACCGGGCAGGGCACACCCCCAAAT
>Ga0076046_102_pt1 | contig 58163 bp, 56 predicted proteins | sample RifGroB1_FD_68143 | JGI IMG/M metagenome (GOLD analysis project Ga0076046, IMG submission 68143) | Parcubacteria bacterium GW2011_GWB1_46_8 | reverse complement strand
TTGTGGTGCCCAGGGTGGGATTCGAACCCACACGAGCTTGCGCTCACCTGATTTTAAGTCAGGGCTGTCTGCCAGTTCCAGCACCCGGGCATAAAACACCTCCGTAATTTACCATTTTCTTTCCGTCACGTAAACATTCAGTTTTCAATTGTATCTTTCTTGATAGGCCGGTTGCATCCTTGTAATACGTTTGTCCAATGATTTGTTGTGTTGCTATTTTCCCAAATTTTAATATATAAATCGGATTTTTCTTATAAGTATAGGAGTAATGATATAATTTCCCTCTCACGTTGAAATATTGTTCTATTTCTACACGTAACCAAGATATAAAAGTTGGTGCCGCTGATGTGATACGGAGAGACCATTGTCTGTGTTGATTGCTTTTATGTATCCATGTAGAGATTGATCCATCCCCATCTATAACTCCGCGAAGAAAATCAGCAAAATAGGACATGTTTATTTTTAGAATTCCAAGTTGAGTTGATTTCCTTTGAACAAATCCTATACCTAGTAAATAATGATAGAATCGTACGTCCCCGAATGTTAAATGTGAGTATTTTTTAACCTTCTTGGCACCACGGGCTTTCATTCCTATTTTGTTCGTAAGACCTAACCTTTTTCTTACCGTGAAGAGGTGTTTTCTGTCTTTTGAAGTAATGTCGATGTGTCGACGATCTTTGCTGAGATGGCCATCGGTTGCAATAAGGCCAATGGTATACCAAAGGTCTTGTGGTGTAACTTTTTTTAAGTCAACCATAGCATAATTATATCATAATTTTGATTTTGTAAAAACGCGACGATATAGACGTAGTTTTAGTTTTTATTTGGTATTTGAGGCCTGGGCGGGAATTGCACCCGCGTATGAGGGTTTTGCAGACCCTTGCCTTACTACTTGGCTACCAGGCCATGTCTTCACCCTACCTTGATTCCTTGTTTTTTTCAATAAGTTCCTGAACTCGTGCGTTATGGACGATACCGGGGTCATATATGAAGATGAGATGAGGGATATACCCCATGCGGATTCGTTTTTGCAACGGACGGATGAACGATTTTGCGGAAGTGTTCAGGAGTGCGAGTGTTTTTTCCTGTTCCTGTTCCGGGAACACCGATGTTCTGATATTTGCCTGGCGGTTGTCGGGTGAAAATTCCACGCGGGTGATGGTGATAAGAAGATTGGGGTCTACATCAAGATCGCGCTCGATGATTATACCGAGTTCTTTTTGGATTGTGCTTTCGATGCGTCCTCGTTTTTGTTCGTCCACGGGATTTATTTCTTGAATTCAATAATGTCTCCTTTTTGGATCAGGAGACCGTCTTCGCGTAGTTCGATTTGAACGCCGAACTCTCCGGGAGCTTCACAAGTGTCGAATTCCTGTTTGTTTTTCTTGATGCTCAAAAGCTTTCCGGTTCCGATTTTTTCTTCGTTTCGTACGACATTGCATTTCATCGGAACCCTAAGTGTCCCCTCGGTCAGCTGCCCTCCTACGATTTGGTGGTTTTTTTTGTCTTTCTGCGAAAATACGGCAATGACGGTGAGCCGGGCTAAGATGTTTTCAAGATGAGGATTCGTGATTTTTTCCAGATGCTCTTTAAGAGCTTCGATCAGGTGGTAGATGATGTTGCCTTCGAAAAGAACCGTCTTTTCCGGTTTATAGTATCCTTTTGCTTCCGCAGTCAGTTTGCTGTTGAAGGCGACAATAATCGCGTTGGTGTTTTCCGCTGATTTGATATCCCCGAGCACAATGTCGCCGGTTGATTGTCCGACAATAACATAAGGAATCTTGAGGTCCACTAAGAGCTGTTCGCACATCAGGCATAATGCCTCGAGCGACCCCGACATATCCGCTTTGAAGAGAAAATTATAGGTGGTTTGGTTTTTTTCTTCGGATACGTTTTTTGTGTCGGGCATGACGCGGCTGGCTGGTACGGGCAAGGATTCGGGCGTTACTTCGGTAAAGGTGTCACCGACCAGCGGTTGGGTGTCCCAGCCGGTCACCACGCAGGGCGAAGAGAAGGTGACCGAGGCAACCCGTTTTCTTAGAAAATTTTCAACGTATTTTACCTTTGCTTTAGCGTTTGTCGTGTAAATCGTGTCATTGATATTGAGCGTGCCGTTCAGGACCAGTATGGTTGCCTCAATGCCGCGGCGCATATCAATGGTCGATTCAAGGATAATGCCGGTACTCGGGGCAAGGGGGTCTGCCGTCAATTCTTCCATGTCGGCGACGAGCAGAATCATTTCCAAAAGCGCATCAATACCCTCTCCCAATATCGCGCAGGTTGGTACGCACGGTACCGTGCCACCCCATTCCTCGACATACACTTCTTGATCTGCGAGTGCCTGTTTGATTTTGTCGGGGTTGGCTCCCGGCCGGTCGATTTTATTGAGAACGATAATAAAAGGAAGCTTTTCGCTCTTGATGTATGAAAGTGCCTCAAGAGTCTGTGGTTTCAGTCCTTCATCCGCCGCGATAACTAAAAGCGCAACATCCGCAACCTTCGCTCCCCTCTGCCGGATGGCGGCAAATGCTTCGTGCCCCGGGGTGTCGAGAAAGGTGATACGTCTGCCTTGTTGCTCGACCTCATATGCTCCCAAATGCTGGGTGATACCTCCTGCTTCGCGTGCCGCGATGCGGGATTTTCGGATGTAATCCAAAAGCGAGGTTTTGCCGTGGTCAACGTGTCCCATGACGACCACTACCGGTGGCCGGAGGGTAAGATTATTCTTTGTTTTTGCCATGTGTTTTTGTTCTTTGACGGACTGCTTTCGCCGGAGTTCCGATGTTGCGTCGTGACGAAGGCGGAGGAGGTGGGATTCGAACCCACGTGAGCTTTTCAGCTCAAGGGTTTAGCAAACCCTCGCAATGGGCCAACTATGCGACTCCTCCAGGGTATGATTTACCCATTGTAGCAAAAATCGCAGGATAAATCCATTTATTTTAAAGATAAGGTATGATATGCTTGGCCTATGCCGCGATCCCAAACAAAAAAAAGCGAACCTCAGTATTTCGGAGAACGGGTATTGTTCGAATGGCGTGCTCCGGAATATCGTAACCTGAAAAAGGCGCAACAGTACGTCAAAATTACTTTGGTTTTGGTGGGACTCATGATCGCGTGGGCGCTGTACTTTTCCAATTACCTATTTGCGTTTTCTCTTTTTATCATCGGAGTGGTACTGTTTATTCCTGGATTTGGGCATGCCCCGAAACTTCACAAATTCGCCATCACCGATTCCGGGTTGTGGGTGGATGAAGAGTTGAAGTCATTCATTGATCTCAGATATTTTTCCACGGTGCCGTACGCGACAAAACAGGATCGGTTTTTCGTGTTTCGCCAGAGTAAAGGCGGTCAATTCAGGATCCCGGTCCCGTTGGAAGACGCCGAACGTATGCGTTTGGTCGTCAATCAATATGTTCCGCAAAAGGAGTATACAGGCGGGTTGTTTGATTCATTCGACAGAATGTTCTGGTAGTTTGTCCTCGCCCCGACGCAAAGTCGGAGCGCCGACCGAAGCGTCGGCGTAGTTTCCTCCTGCGCTTTAGTTGGCACTAAAGCTTCGGACGGACAAGCCGTGGTTTAAACGCGTTTTGCTTGCCCCTCGAAGCTCTGGTGATAACCAGAGCATGGTAGGGCCCTCGTAGTTCAACGGATAGAATGCGAGATTGCGGATCTTGCGATCGAGGTTCGATTCCTCGCGGGGGCACGTTGAAGCCAAGAATAAACGCCCGATACCGGGCGTTTATTCTTATGGTTAAACCTTGCGAACAAGTCATTAAGCCGTCTTAGTGTCTTCGTTATTGTCCGGCGACGGGTTGACCCTTTCTTTTCCGGTCGCGTCGCGCATGGTGTTCAGGAGCAACCGTTTGAGGATTTCAGGGAACGAAATGTTATACAGGCCGAGGATATTGGCAATAGCGATATCAAGCTCTTTGGGCCCGAAAGCCGGATTGCTGTTGCTGTCGATGAAATAGTATCGCCCCGACTGGTCGATGCGGATGTCGAATTTGCCGTAATCCGACATACGGAGGATGTCAAAGGCACGTTTGAGATATTCCGCGAGTGCCGGATCCAGGTACTTTTCGTAACGGTAGTTGTTGGCGCCAGCTTCGGTCCATTGGTCGGCAAAGGTCGCGAACACATATTTTGTATCCTGTTTTTGAAAAATCTTTTCCGCTAAATATACTTTTTTGTTGAGCCCCTCGAGCAGTATGCCGGTGACCTCGCGCCCGGCGATAAATTCCTCGACCAGCACCGGTTGTTTGTAGGTTGCGATGAGGAATTTCAAACGCTCGCGCAGCTGTTTTTCATTTTCCGAGACTGCGGTGTCGGTGATTTCCACTGCTCCGTGGATTTCATTGAGCTTCGAAATCAAGGGGAATTGCAGGGTCTGATCGAGTAAGGCAAGCGGGTTGGATATGAGCTGGAAACGGGGGACAGGGATGCCATGGGACTGGAGAAGTTCTTTGACCAGGAATTTGTTATAGACCAGGGACTCTCCGAGGATTCCCGATCCCGTATAAGGAATATTCAAGGATTCAAGGATGCCGGGGATGGTCGCGGACAAATATTCTTGCCCGCGGATCGAACCAACCAGGTTGATGACCATATCGGGTTTATCCTGAGCCAGATTGATGACAAGGTTGGGAGTGCCCGGATAATAATAGACGCGGACGTTGAGTTTTTCCAAATACGAACCGATGACCCGGGCTTCATGTTCGGCGTCTTGTTCGGTGAGGTACTGGGTCTCGGTGGGGAAGTACTCGCGGCGCCAGTCTTGGGAAGTTCGAAACCATTGGTCGTTGGTGTTGATGGCGAATAAATGGATGGTTCTGTCATATATAGCTTAGCTATTAGCATAGTATATGTTCCTTAAAATGGAAGTGTGGATAGCGTATTCATGGGTCGCTGGCGATAATGGTCGTGACCGGCTTTCCCAAGGATAGTCGGTTTGTTATAATGTCGTGAGTTGGTGGGGTGGCTGAGCTCGGTTGAAGGCGCTGGTCTTGAAAACCAGAATGTCCGAAAGGGCATCGCGAGTTCGAATCTCGCCCCCACCGCCAAAATTCGGTATTCAAATTTTGGCGGTGTTTTTTGACTGATGTTCGAACTTTCTTTGACGAAAATCCGAATTCCGAATTTTAAAATCCAATCGCTCGGGCGGGCAAAAAGGAAGGGGGTTGGGGGGAAGGAATTTTTACCCGCCCTCGCTTTCCGATTCCAATTTTTTTCCGCCGCCGCCGAATTTCGTATTTCGCTTTGCGAAATGCGCCGCCAAGGAAATTTGATTTTTCTTAAATCTTGGTGTAACATCATAATATCAACAAGGGAATGATACATTCAATATAATGTTAATACTTTACTGATAGTATGTCAAACAGCCAAAATTTAGCAAAAAACATTGAGCGGTTACGGAAAGCTAAAAGGCTTTCGCAGGAGAAATTGGCAAGATTGGCCGATGTCGCTAACAATACACTTATCAAAATGGAGTCGGGAGAAAATATAAACCCAACGCTTGAAACCTTGAAAAAAGTGGCGAAAGCCCTTGAGGTTAGTGTTGATGATTTAATAAAATGATTATTGCAAAAAGTATCGGGGGGTAAACTATAAGTAAGGTCGTAATTTTAATAAGAATTAACTCTATTTCTTTAGTTTGTTATAATTTATAACCAAACTACGGAAAAGAAAAATATATGAATCAAAAAACATTAGGCATAGTTTTGGCAATCGTTATTATAGTCGGCGCGGTCGGATATTTTACATTTATTAAAAAGTCGAGTCCTGCGCCTACTCCTGCACCGACAACAACCTATAAGACAATCAGTTGGCACGATCCAGAAAACACAATTTTAGGCTTTCAATTTGATATTCCAAATTCTTGGTACGAAGCCCCGCAATCTAGTGAGAGGTTGATGCAAGTATCTTCCTGTCCTCCAAACACAGCAGAATGTGATTATGTATATCTTAATATAATGGCTGGTTCTGTCTCTCAGCCAGGTGTATACATTAACAATCTTGTTTCTGGCTCAATTGAAAAAGATTATGGCTATTCAAAAATTTCAACAACAGTTTCGGGGGTTCCTGCTTATGAGTTAGTAAATAAAAAGTATGGCGATGACAGAATTATCTATGTTCAAAAAGAAAATGAATGGTATGTATTTGAGCTTTATCCAGGCACTAAGAATAAAACAGAAGCATATGCGACTCTTGAAAAGATCGTTTCGACTTTTAAATTTACAAGTGCTCAGACACCAACAGCTCCAAGTGCATATCAATTGTTTAAGGACATAGATGAATGGGAATTAAGCTATCAAAATAAAAATTATAATTCTCTGATGGTTTGCGCTGATGGACGCAAAGGAGATACATCGAAAGGATATACCTTTGGTATAAATAGCAATGGGTACGGCGATCCTCCTGGTGACATCGATACGCCGTATCAAAAAGTTGTAACCGCTCTAAAAAATAATGGTTGGCAACAATGTAAAGCCATCGGCCAAACTGAGCTTCAAGACACACAAGGGACCTCCGAAGTGTTTATCAAAAGCAATAAACTTATTGGTATCTTCAGACACTATTCAATGGGCGTAGGCAATTCGCTCTGGGTATCCATACAATACTAAAAAGTTATCTCCGTTTATATTATTGATGGTTGCGGCGCGCCAACTTCGTTGGCACGAAATTCGGCTTGACGCAAGACGATTTAGCCAAGAAAGCGGATATAAAATATACAACGCTTATGAAGGTCGAGAGCGGCACAGTGAATAAGCCAAGCGTCCAAACTATGGATAAAATCGCCAAAGCATTGGGCGTTTCAATTGAGGATTTGATAAAATGATTATTGCAAAAAGTGTCGGGGGGGTAAACTATAAGTAAGGTCGTAAAAAAATAATAATTAACTAATTTTTTTAAAATTGTGGTCAACCAACAACTGCTTGATTATATCAAGCAACAATTACAACAAGGTATAAGCAAAGAACAAATTAAAAGTTCTCTTATGACTAACGGCTGGCAAGCGCAAGATATTGATGAAGCCTTTTCTTTCATATCAAATCCTGCCAGTCAATCATCGTCAGTTCCGCCGCCAGCGCAAACTATTTCTTCTTTGCCCGGTGCTACGGCAATTTTTGGTCAAGCGTGGACTATTTACAAACAAAGACTCGGCACATTTTTGGGAGTAATGGCAATCCCAATGTTAATAATGGTTGTGCTTCTTGCCGTCCTTGCTGGCGGCGGACTTTTAGGTATCAGTTTACTTTCTTCAAAATTTGCCGCTGGCGGTATTGGTTTACTTATTCTTTTGGCAATTCTATTTTTTGTAATTGTTTTCATAAGTCAAGCTTGGGGGCAAACAGCACTGCTTTTTGCGATTAAAGATAGTCAAGAAAGAATTGGAGTAATAGAATCGTATCGGCGAGGATGGCACAAATTATTTTCGTATTGGTGGGTTGCTCTTCTGGTAGGATTTATCACAATGGGCGGATTTCTTCTGCTCATTGTCCCCGGAATTATTTTTGCGACTTGGTTCAGTTTGGCAGTATTTATTTTGATTGCCGAAGATCTAAAAGGAATGAACGCTTTATTAAAAAGCAAGGAATATGTAAAAGGTAAATGGGGCGGTGTATTTTGGCGATTTTTTTTCATCGGGGCGATATCTCTAATAATTTCTTTAGTTCCAGTTCTTATTTTCAGTCTTCTGAAAATTCCTTTTGGTTCGGAAATTAGCAGATTCGTTATCGGGTTATTTTTGACTCCTTTGGTAATGACCTATTCATTTTTGGTCTACAGCAATCTTAAGGCCTTAAAGGGCGAGATTGCTTTTGCGCCAACTGGAGGCAAAAAGGCGGCATTTATTTTTGCGGGTATTCTTGGAATTTTGCTTATCCCAGCAATTCTTTTCTCAACCGTTTTCCTAAGTCTTGGTTCAGCGAGAGAAAAAGCACGCGACGCAAGACGGCAAGCTGATATTAGACAAATTCAAATGGGGCTTGAGATATTTTATAACGAACAAAACAAGTATCCATTTTCGTTAAACGAATTATCTCCAAAATATCTACCAAGCGCGCCCGTTGACCCATCAACAAATCAGCCCTATCAGTATCAACTGCAACCGAATGGCACGGACTACCAAGTTTGTGCGCAGTTAGAATCTACCAAAACTCAAAAATGCGTTACTTCGCAATTTTGATTATTTAGCGGTAGATATTTAATTGAAACTGGCGCGCCGAGCAGCGCCATTTTTCTAATCGGCTAACTCGGTTTAGCGATCGCCGCAGGCCTCTTGCCTTTAAAAAGCAACCATAACGCGCCCACTAAAATTACAAATTCGGACCAAAAATCCCATTGGAACCAGTATTGGCTAAGTAATTCTATTCTGGTAAATCTGGAATAATATCCTCCGGTCGGATCTATGCCAGAGATTAAAAATGAAAAATGCCCCAGCATCAAAAACGCCGTAAATATTATTGCGCCGATTAATATCATCTTATAACTTCTTGACGTTTGCGGAGTTGATTTTGTTGTCAGAAACAGAATTCCAAACAATAAAGCCAAAACTGTCGTATCTGTAAAATGAACGTTAAGAAAGTCCCATAAAAGTTGCGGCCAAACACTGATATCGCCGCTTCCGAGCGGAAATTCAAAACTCTTCATTCCAAAAACAGAATATCCTTGTCTATATGGCATCCAAATCTCCTGAACAACAATCATCGTTATTATAATCAAAAAAAGAAAAGCTCCTGCCAGAATCCATTTCCAATTTGTATCTCTTTTTAGATTCAAGCTTGGCCTGAACATTTCATATGCCAAGCCGATAAGAATAACAAGAAAGCCAATCCAAGGAGGACTATAAACTACCCCCGGAGCATCTCCCACGTTTATTTTTGTCCAGGTAGGCATCCAAAGCAGCAACAATAAAACTAGTGCGAAGAAAATAAATGCAAAAATACGATTTGAAATGTTGCTCATATTTTTAATGATATCAAATATATCTAAAAATTTAATACTCTTTTCCTAAAAATATTTTTGTTTTCAAAAATTCATATTTTTCAGCAAGGCCTGGATCTCGGGCGGCTCGTTCGCGAAAAAGCAACGAGTTTTCAATATAAGATGTAAAATGCGAGGCGAAATTTTTGGCAGGATGTTTTAATCCATATTTATTGAGAAATCCCAGAGGCACTAGCGCGTCGCGGCGAACCGGAAAATTATTATTTCTTTGTAAGGATTGATTGTTATGGGACATTTCCGTCAACTGGTCTCGTCCAGAGTATATTTCCGTCTGTATCTGTTTTCGTTTTTTTTATGGCGTAGCCGTCTTCTCTATCATCCTTGCTAGTAATTATATATCCTCCATCAGAATCTATGTCAATAAGATACCCTTTGAATTTTCCCAATATCTTTCTCCAGCCCATATTTCCATCCGCATCAATCTTCATTAAGTAAGTATCTCCGAGCCCGGTTCCGCTTTCGTCTTGTGTATACTCAATAATTATAAATCCGCCATCAGAGGCTTGTTTAGCACCGAGTGGGTAATCCCACTCGTGCTGTCCGCGCGGATCAATCAGTTTATCCCAAGCCGTGTTTCCATCCGCATCCGTTTTTATGAGATGAATATCACTCTCATTTGATTTTGGTCCTGGGCGCGTATCCGCAGTGACAAAGTATCCGCCATCAGACGTCTGCTGGACAGAATAGCCAATTTCACTATAGTATTCTCCGAATGTCTTGTTCCATTGCATGTTTCCATTCGTGTTGACTTTGAGCAGATAAATGTGTGGGTCTGCACCAACCAATACAACGCCAAGAATTATGTATCCGCCGTCAGTGGTTTGCCGCACTAACTGCCCCCATCCCCACCCATCTATATCTCCTGCTTTATAATTCTTTTCCCAGGTTATATTCCCATCTGCATCTGTTTTGACGAGATAGATATTACTTTTATTGAGGGATATGGATATTACTCCTGTGGCTATGCGTCCTCCGTCTGAGGTTTGCTGTACTGAAATTTTTCTGATGTTGAGCTTTGTTCCGTTAACCAACGGGCTGGGTTGGCCGGAATAAAACTCATTGAGTTTGGCTCTGGTTTTCGGCCCAACAACCCCAATTGATTCAATACTATTTTTCGCTTGAAATCTTTTTACCGCCGCTTCCGTGAGAGGTCCAAAGTAACCCGTTACCAATCCTTCAGGGTAAATATCTGGGGATTGCTTAAGAAATTCTTGCAATGCTTTTACTTCATTATTTTTTATTCCGCGATATAGAGATTTTGTAAATTTGTATGATGTAGATGCGACTTGAGCGAAAACACCGTTTTTCGCAAAATCAAAACTTATTAGCAACAAAACAATTAAAACTATTAAACCAATTAAAGTTTTTGTTTTCAGGAATTTGTCCATATATTTTTTATTTCAATAACTTATCAGCCGAAACGCCAAGCGCAATGGCTAATTTCTGAATTGTCGCAAGTGTGGGATTTCTTTTTCCATTTTCAATTCCACTAATATAAGCACGGTGAACTTCTAATTTCTTGGCGATTGCGCCTTGCGACAATTTTTTAACGGTTCTTATCCGCTTTAAATTTTGACCGAGTTTTGTTGATATTTCGACCATAAAGTTATTAACATTATATCGCTTGTTGCATTATTGGGCAATGTTGTATTATAATGATACATATGCGATGTGATAGAAATTTGTATTTTTCTTGGCGGCGCATTTCGCAAAGCGAAATACTAAATTCGGCGGCGGAAAAAAATTGGAATCGGAAAGCGAGGGCGGGCAAAAATTCCTTCCTCCCAACCCCCTTCCTTTTTGCCCGCCCGAGCGATTGGATTTTAAAATTCGGAATTCGGATTTTCGTCAAAAAAAGTTCGAACATCAATCAACAAACACCGCTCTCTTAAGGGATTGCGAAAAACTTGAAGATTTAAGGACCTTTATTTTCATATACCGGAGTAGATACAATATTTCATGTATCATAAGGATATGCCTTCTTTTTTGGATGACCCAGTCAGTATTTTGCGCGGAGTGGGCGCATATTACATAAAAAAACTCACGAAGCTTGGCATTGTGACCATTGAAGATTTGCTTTCCCATTTTCCGGTACGTTATGAAACTCCGCCGCAGGTCACAAAGATTTCCGAGATCATATCTCCCGGGATTTACACGGTTGTTGCGGACGTGAAAACCATCCAGGTGCGCCGCGCCTTCCGCAGACGGCTGTTTATTGTCGAGGGCACACTTGGTGACAGTACCGGAAACATAAAGGTGGTTTGGTTCGGTCAGTCGTACTTGGCGCGTTCGATTCCGACAGGAAGCGTGGGCGTGTTTTCCGGTAAGGTGAGCGAAACGAAAAACGGGCTCTCCTTACAGGGACCTACCTATGAGATTATTTCCCGCACCCCGATTGACCATGAGCATATTGATCTGGATCGTTACGACCTGAAGCATACCAGCGGTTTGGTTCCGGTGTACCCCGAAACGCGTGGACTTACGTCGCGCGGGATCAGATTTTTGATCAAGCCGCTGTTGACCCGGGTCGAGGAAATTCCGGAATGGATGCCCGAATCGATTCTTCGTACATCCGGGCTCCCGGGAATCGGGAAATCTTTCCGTGATATTCATTTCCCGGATTCCTTGGAAGATGCCCTGAAGGCGCGAACCCGTTTTGCCTTCGGCGAATTGTTTTTGCTGCAGTTATTTCTTTTGTTGGCGCGTAAAAACAATCAGAAACTTTCAGCTCCCGCCATTGCGGTGGATATTCCTGGCGTGAAGGAATTTTTAAAAACATTGCCGTTTACTTTGACCATCGGACAAAAGCGCGCGGCATGGGACATTTTGCAAGACATGGCCGGGTCGTTCCCTATGAACCGGCTTTTGAACGGGGATGTCGGATCAGGGAAAACCGTTATCGCATTTATCGCCGCTCTTCAGGCTCTTCGCGCGGGATACCAGGCGGTGCTTCTTGTCCCGACTGAAGTGTTGGCGCGTCAACACTTTGAGCGCGCCAAACAATTATTGTCTCCGGCATGCGTTTCCGTTGCCCTTTGCCTTTCTAAAGAGATTCAGATTTCGACAGAAGGGATGAATGGAGAGATAAAACGGTCTTCATTTCTGTCTCTTTTGATCGAAAAAACACCCTTATTCGTTATTGGTACCCACGCGGTTATTCAGAAAGATGTCCGGTTCAGCAGATTGGGACTGGTTATCGTCGATGAGCAGCACCGGTTCGGTATACATCAACGTCAAGCTCTGTTGAAAGGAAAAGAGAAAGACGGGAATGCTCCTCATCTGCTGACCATGACTGCGACGCCGATTCCGAGGACTTTGGCGTTAACGATTTGGGGAGATCTTGATATCTCACTTTTGTCGGAATTCCCTATGGGCAGGAAGCAGATTATCACTAAGGTTATGTCCGAGATGCGGCGTGCGGCTCTGTATGCTTTCGTTCGAAAAGAGGCGGCGTCCGGAAACAGAATTTTCATTATCTGTCCCCGCATAGAAGAACCGGAAAAGGAACTGACTTATACCGAGTATCTGCGCCTTGACACCAAAGCAGTCAAACAGGAACATGAACGGTTGCAACAGAAAGTTTTTCCGGAGCTGCGACTGGGAATTCTCCACGGAAAATTAAAATCATTGGAAAAAGAATCGGCAATGCGTGATTTTATGTCGGGGAAAACTCCGATTCTTGTTTCCACTTCGGTCATTGAGGTGGGAGTTGATGTGCCCGATGCGACCGTGATGATCATTGAAGGTGCCGATCATTTCGGGTTAGCGCAGCTTCACCAGTTTCGCGGACGGGTCGGCAGATCCGAGAAACAATCATACTGTTTTCTTCTTTCAGGAACCGGAACAAAAACCGCTCTAGAGAGGTTGACCGGGTTCGCTAAGACCCACGACGGTTTTGCTCTCGCTGAACAGGATTTGAAGTCCCGCGGACCGGGAGAGTTCGTGGGCACCAAACAATCGGGAATCCCCGATTTGGCAATGTCGTCGCTCAAAGACACCTCTTTGGTTGTTGCTGCCCGAACCAGTGCCCAAAAATTATTGGAACACGACCCTTCTCTCAAGATATTTCCTTTTTTGAAAAAACGTCTTGCCGGTTTCGGCGGAGAGATCCATCTTGAATAGAGTTTTTCGGCTATTCTATTTTTTTATTTTTTGTTTCGGAGTTACCCAGAAGCCCATGTACTTACCAAACATGAGCCGGGTTGAAGCATCGAGTGCAGGGATGGTAGAGAGCAGCACGCTGACAGGGGCGAGGATCCATTGCAGCATCAATCCCATTTTTTCTTTTAACAATAGTTTTCCGTTTTTACGGGGCATAAGGGTCATTGAAAGATAACCGGTGAGCATGATACCGATAAGCGCGACTCTCATAAATGTTCCGGCAATTTGAGGAAGATTGTACGACAGAAGGGTGAACGAAAAGCTCTTTGGGCCGAACCATAATGGAAGCCAGCCCACTACCAGGAGAACGATGGAGTGGGTGTTCCACGAATGAAACCCCTCGATCATGGAGAACCCGTGTCGTATTTTTTTACCCAACGGGATGCGGGAGTTTTTCGAATATCCGTACAAAAGATAAGGAATATTTTCCGCCCCGTACGCCCATCGCCGTTGTTGTCTATATATGTTGTATACGGTCTCCCGAAGCGTCGGGGCGACGTTCGCGTCCATGGAAACAGGGATGGCCAAAGGGATGGCGCGCCAGTCGCCGTCGAAATACAGATGGCATTGGTAAAAGATGCGCGAATCTTCCGAGACAATGTTTTCTTGCCAGAACCCTATTTCAGAAAGCGGTTGCAGGCCGATGGACTGGGAGGAATAGGTAATCAGGGCTTCCGGACGGGCCTGCTGGATCATCTGCCAAAAGGTCGTGGAAAACGCGAGGATACGGGAAATAATCGGCGCCTCCCAGATATTATTGGTATATAAAGGAATGGGCTGGAAACTTGATCGCAATGGGTGTGGACAGGTAAGGTAGTGCCAGGAAAGGCAGCTGAAAAAGTATTGTGATACGCGGGTATCGGAATCAAGAACCGAAACAATAATATGTTCATAAGGGATTTTGCGGGGATCGACAACTTCGCGTAGTGCCTGTCGGATAGCGAACGATTGGTTAGCACTTTTCCCTTTTAACTCGCCGGGGATGTTCTCGGGATGAATCGTAATAATGAGTTTCGAGAAGGTATCGGAAAAGTTTTCGGTAATCAGTTTTTGTTTTTCTTGAGCCGAATCAGGGAAACGGGCTTCGCACCCGACGACCACTATAATCCGTTTTTGATCGTACGCCGTACCGGCGATTGCCCGAAGGGTTCCTTCCAGAACTTCGTATGGTTCATGGGCAGTCGGGATGACGACCAGGTGCCAAAGATCGTCGATGGAGGTGAGGGAAGGGATTTTTTTAGGAGGGAAGGACAGTGAGCGCAGGCGATCATTCCAGTCGGTCGCGATACTCTGTTTCGTTTTTTGGTATCCCAGATATAAAAGAACCGAAAAATAAATTGTCCGTAAAAACCAAAACGATATAAAGGCAATCAGGATGATCGCGGTAATGCCCGGAGAAATCCATGACCCGAGAATAAGCAATACAAAGGTGCCCCAGGCCATAAGGCCGGGAAGCATTTCCAAAAATCTGAAAAACATCCGATCAGGCAACCGCTTAAGCTCAGTGGATCGTCCCAATCGCAGATATGACGGTTCGTTCAAGTGACTCATGTATGTATAGTATACATCAGGGAGTTCTACTGGTATAATGACCTACGCGAAACTTTGTTTCGGTGCTGCCGCTATCGTCTAACGGTTAGGACGGCGCCCTTTCACGGCGCAAATCGGAGTTCGATTCTCCGTAGCGGTACATTAATTGATATGAATATTTTCGCCATAGAGACCCCGAACAATGCTTCGCATTTGACGGGGCGAGAGTCGGTAGGATTGTGTTTGTGCGCGTAACCAGTATATATTGTAATTCGTATGAAAATTCTGGCCATAGAGACCAGTTGCGACGAGACATCAGTGGCGGTTCTTAAGGCGCAGGGCGGTACTCGGCAACCCCGATTTTCTGTTCTGTCCAATATTATTTCTTCCCAGGTAAAACTTCACGCCCGCTATGGCGGGGTGGTTCCGGTTCTTGCGGCGCGCGAGCATCAGAAAAATCTGCCGCGCATTTTCAAGCTTGCTTGCCGGTACGGGAAAATTATTGATCCTGCCAAAGAAATTGATGTTATCGCGGTTACCTACGGTTACGGATTATTGCCCGCGTTGGCCCAGGGCGTTTCGTTCGCAAAGCGCATAGCGAAAGAATTAAAGAAGCCTTTGGTCGGCGTTCATCATATGGAGGGGCATATTTATTCCAACTGGCTTGATGACTTAAAACAAAAAGCAACGGGTAATAAGCAAAGATCTTTCATAAAGTTCCCCGCGATGGTCTTAATCGTGAGTGGCGGCCATACTTGCCTTATTTCTATGAAAAATCACGCTAGTTATGAGGTCTTGGGAGAGACGCTCGATGATGCCACAGGAGAGTGTTTCGACAAAGGCGCGCGGTTATTGAATCTTGGGTACCCTGGCGGCCCCGCAATCGATCGATTAGGAAAAGAAGGGAATCCGTATGCGTTTCCGTTTCCTTCACCGCTGATTCACGCCAAAAATTTCCAGTTCAGCTTTTCGGGCCTTAAAACATCCCTCCTTTATTTTTTGCGTGACCATGGGTATACGTTTTCAGGAAAACTTTCGTTGTCCAAACAAAAATTGCAGCGCGATATTGCCGCAAGCTTTCAGCACGCCATCGTAAAAGTTTTAGTTGATAAAACTTTGCGTGCAGCTGCCTTGTACCGGAGCAAAACAATTTTAATAGGAGGCGGGGTGGCCGCAAATTCATATTTACAGAAGTATATGAAGAAGATTGCGATTGAGCGTGGTATATCCGTGCCGATTTATTTTCCCGAAAGGCCGTTCATCACCGACAATGCTGCCATGATTGCCGCCGCGGGGTATATCCGTTATACCCTGGGCAGACGCGATGATCCCGATGCGCTTGATGCCGATGCCGGTTTAAGATTTTCATAGAATGTTTTTCCGGGGCGGTGGTATAATGGTTATGATGCCAAAACAATTTCCCAAAAATTTCGAATCTTCAAAGTACGAAACAAAAATATACCGGCAATGGGAGAGGTCGGGATCGTTTAGACCAGTTTCTAAGAAAGACGGGTCGCCATTTTGCATTATTATGCCGCCTCCCAACGCCAACGAAAGTCTTCATGCCGGCCATGCCCGGTTTGTTACTATTGAAGACGTTTTAATCCGTTATCACCGGATGAAAGGTGACAAAACATTATGGCTGCCAGGAGCGGATCACGCGGGCATCGAGACCCAGTATGTTTTCGAGAAAAAACTCGCCAAAGAAGGGAAAAGCCGTTTCGATTTCGACCGGGAGACGCTGTATCGGATGATCTGGGACTACGTTGCCGCCAACCGCGGAGACATGGAAAATCAATTACGCGCCCTGGGGGCTTCGTGTGATTGGGAACGGAATACCTTCACTTTGGATCGCAAGATTATTGCCCTGGTGTACCGGACCTTTCTTCAGCTTCACCGAGACGGGTTGCTGTACCGGGGGAAGCGTATTGTGAATTATTGTCCCAGATGCGGCACCAATCTTTCCCAGCTCGAAGTCGATTCAGTGGAGCGTACCGATACTTTATATTATTTGGATTATGGCCCGGTGAAAATTGCGACCACAAGGCCCGAGACGATCTTTGCCGATGTTGCCGTAGCGATTCATCCTACCAGCAAAGGCAAGCAAGATCTTCTTGAGCAACAGGCAATCATTCCTCTGACGGGCAAGCGCATTCCTATTATCGAAGACAGTCTGGTTGATCCGTTGTTCGGCACAGGAGCATTGAAGATAACTCCGGGCCATGACGCGATCGATTTTGCCGTGGGGAAAAAGCACAATCTTGAAGCAATCACGGTTATCGACGGTGCCGGCAGGATGACAAACGTACCCGATGCTTATAAGGGCATGAAAGCGGATCAGGCTCGTGCGGCGGTGGTCGGTGATTTGGAAAAGTCGGGTCTGCTTCTTAAGACCGAACCGATTACCCACGTGGTGGGGGTGTGTTACAAGCACCAGAGTCTGATTGAGCCCATGCTCTCCGAGCAGTGGTTCATTAAAATGAAGCCGCTTGCCGAAAAGGCGATGAAAGCGATAAAGAACAAAGAGGTTGTCTTTCCGGTCAGGCGTTTCGAAAAGATTTCTTATCATTGGCTCAAGAATATCGAGGACTGGAATATCAGTCGCCAGATCGTTTGGGGCATGCGCATCCCGGCCTGGCAGTGTGCGCACTGTCAGGAGTGGATCGTTACGGATGGCAAGAAGCCTGTGCGGTGTGTTTCATGCAAGGGTGCCGACCTTCATCAGGATACCGATACCTTCGATACCTGGTTTTCTTCCGGACAGTGGCCATTCGCCACTTTATTGACACAAAGTTTGTCGAAATCAAAACCGTCTTCCAATGATTTTAAACAATTTTATCCGACCAGCGTCATGGAAACAGGATACGATATTCTGTTTTTCTGGGTGTTGCGCATGATCATGATCGGACTCTACTCGACCGGCAAGGTTCCGTTCAAAACCGTGGTGCTTCACGGTTTGGTGCGCGACATCCGTGGCGTAAAAATGTCCAAATCAAAAGGGAATGCCATTAATCCCCTGGAGATGATCGGCCGTTACGGCGCCGACGCCTTACGCATGAGTTTGGTGTGGGGAGGGCTTATTGAAAACGATATTAACTTTGACGAGCAGAAAATAAAGGGACAGCGGAATTTTGCCAATAAGATTTGGAACATCGGCCGGCTCTTGGCGATCAATACCGATGATAGTAAAACCAGGGCGGCAGTACGGAACAAAACGGTTCACGACAGGAGAATCATGAAGCAATTGGCCGTGACCGTGCAGACGGCCACCAGAGCCATTGAATCATATAAACTCAATATTGCCGCGGAGATTTTGTATGAATTTGTCTGGCATCAATTCGCCGACGTGTATCTGGAGAGCATAAAAAAGAAAACTGAAACAGGGGAAGTATATATTCCTCAACCGTCGTTGGGCATCGCCCACAGCGTGTTCCGGGACATTCTCAAGGCTTTGCATCCGTTCATGCCGTTTGTCACCGAAGCCATGTGGCAACGTATGTCGTACGGGAAGAAAACAATGCTTATCGCCGAATCGTGGCCGAAATACAAAACAAAATCGTAATTTTTGACCGTGTATGTTTATTGGTTTTCTGATTATTTTATGCGCTTTTATACCGAATATTGCCTGGCTTGTGTTTTATATCCGCGAAGATACCCATCCCGAGCCGAAACCGCTTTTGGTGGTTGCGTTCGTGTTGGGCATCGTGTCGGTGGGAATCGTGTATGTCATGCAGCGGAGTACGGTTTCAATACTTTCCCATAGCTTGGATGCTCCGATCCAGGTGATTATGGGATCGTATGCGTTCATCATCTGCGCCGCATTCATTGAAGAAATTGTGAAGTTCGTTTCGATACGGCTGTTATTGCACAAGAATCCCGTTTTTGACGAGCCGATTGACGCTATGATTTATCTGGTAGTCGCCGGACTGGGATTCGCGTTTGCCGAAAATATTCTGTATCTGCGAAATTTTTCGGATACCGCGTTTGATGTTGTAAATCTGGCGATGCTGCGTTTCGTGAGCGCCAACCTTCTTCATGCGGTTTGTTCGGGCATGGCGGGATATTTCTGGGCGCAAGGGATTGTGAATAAAAAATCATGGCGCGGGATAGCGGTGGGGATTCTTGCGGCCGGCGGCATCCACGCCCTTTACAATGTGTTAACCCTTGCTTCCCATAACCAACTTATCGTGGACATTTCGATTGTTTTCATTCTGGTGGTCGGCATCTTCGAGCTTCGTGATTTCGAGAAGCTGCGCAAGCTTTCCGTTCCCGTGACCCTTACCGTATACTCCCCGCCAATGGATAAAAATTCATAACAGAAGGGAATCATGATATACTGTATAAAATAATACATTGTTATGTTGAGGAAAAATCAAACAAAGACAGAAGAAGCAGAGGGAGCGTCTCTTCCCGAAATAGGCATGGAAATAGCACAGGACATGGAGGTACCTTCTCCTTTACTTTCCGGCGAACCTGAAGGGGAACTTGCTATCGATGTGTTCCAGACACCGTCGTACGTGATTATTCAGTCTCCGGTTGCCGGAGTAAACGAAGAGGATCTGGACGTGTCGGTAGAAGGGGACATGATTACGATTCGCGGCAAACGCGAGCGCGAAGAGCTTATCGACGAGAAGGATTATTTCTATCAGGAGTGTTATTGGGGGTCTTTTTCAAGAACCGTATCTTTGCCCACGGTTGATATTGACATCGATAAATCCGAGGCGACCATCAAAAACGGAATTTTAACCGTACGTATTCCGCGCGTGGAAAAGAAACGGAGCAAGAAACTCAAAATCGGAAAAGAGTAAATCTGAAAACTCCCTTCTACAAGGGAGTTTTCTTGAGAATAACGGTCTATCGCGCTAAGATGCTGATGTGCCCTCGTGGCTCAATGGACAGAGTGCTAGTCTTCGGAACTAGAGATCAAGGTTCGATTCCTTGCGGGGGCACCAGTGATCGGATTTTATCTATGGAATGGGTTATCCCACAAGAAGTCCGCGAAACAGGGAAAACGCTTATTGAAGCCGGTTTTTCCGCATACCTGGTGGGGGGGTGCGTGCGCGATATGTTATTGGAAAGTCCGCCAGCTGGCGGACCCAAAGACTGGGATATTGCCACCAGTGCGACTCCCGACCGCATCCAGGAACTGTTTCCCGATAGCGTCTATGAAAATGCATTCGGTACCGTCGGCGTGAAAACCAGGAGCGGAAACAGTGCTACCGAAGTTGTTGAGGTGACCACGTTCCGTGCGGAAGGCCGCTACAGCGATCATCGCCATCCCGATAAGGTGAAGTTCGCCCAAACCATAGAAGAGGATCTATCCCGGAGGGACTTTACGATTAATGCCATTGCTTTGGATATGGCCGAAAAGGTGCCGAAAAACATAACCGATCCGTTCAACGGACAAAATGATCTCAAAAAGAAATTGGTGCGGGCGGTACGCAATCCCGACCAACGGTTCCAGGAAGACGCCCTGCGCCTCATAAAGGCGGTTCGGATGGTTTCCCAACTTGATTTTACGCTTGAGCATGAGACCGGAGAGGCGATCGTGCGCAATGCGTTATTACTCCAGCATATTGCGAAAGAACGTATCCGGGATGAGTTCGAAAAAATCATCATGACCGATAATGCCGCCCAGGGTATGATTTTTTTGGAAAAATACGGGTTGCTTCCCTATGTTCTGCTCGAGGTCGTCTCGGGAATCGGAGTGGACCAGAACCACCATCATATTTATACGGTATGGGAACACAGTGTCCGTACGCTTGATTACGCCGCACGGAAAAGATATTCCTTGGTAGTTCGGTTGGCGGCGCTTTTGCACGATGTCGGTAAGCCGGCAACGAAATCCGGATCAGGCGAGAATGCAACCTTTTACAGTCACGATGCAGTGGGTAGCCGCATTGCCCGTGACGCATTAGGTCGCCTTAAATTTTCCAGCGAAATCGCCGATCAGGTATACCATCTGATCCGCTACCACATGTTCTATTATAATGTCGGCGAGGTGACCGAGGCGGGCGTGCGCAGATTCATCAGTCGTGTAGGGGCGGAACACCTCGACGAGTTTATCCAGCTGCGCGAAGCGGATCGGATTGGATCAGGGGTCCCTAAAGCCCAGCCGTACCGGTTGCGCCATTTGCTGTTTATGATCGACAAGGTGCGTAAAGATCCGATTTCTCCCAAGATGCTTGCGATAAACGGCACCGATATCATGAAGGTACTGGGAATCGGGCCCGGGCCCCGCGTTGGCTGGATTCAGAAATTACTTTTGGAAGAGGTTTTACAGGATTCTCGTTTCAATACGAAAGAATGTTTATTGAATCGTGTACAGGAATTACATGCGCGTACTGATGATGAATTGTCGACGCTGATAGGGAGGGCGGAGCGTACGAGGCAGGAATTTGAGAGCGTTCAAGAAGAGGTTATAAAGACAAAGCACCGGGTGTGATGATATAATATTAAGGCATGAATAGAACAGCACAATCAAAGCGGGTTTTTGACGTTCATACCGGAGCAAAACGAGGCAAGGTCGATTTGCGCGATCGCATTGTCACGATGCGGCTCAATCTGACCAGCGTGTGGAATTACATCCGTTTTCACAAAGCGTTATCAATCTGCGTTATGGCGGTTATGGCGGGGAGTGTCGCGGGTTTTGTTTATGTCCGCCTCGCCCAGGCCGATATTGTTTATTTTTATCCCGATGCCTGTTTAGGGGGATGGGAGCACCCGGAATACGCACAAGGAGAGCCGCAGGTGACCGACCAGTCCGATCAATCGGCATTTATGCCGGAAAACTCGGCGCTGCTCAGAAAAAATACCTTCGGGCAAATTTTTTGCGGCGATTTTTTAGGAACTATTCCTGAGCAAAAACAACCTCGAAAAGTCACTTTACGGCTGTCTTGGACCACCAAGACCGAAGAGGCTTCAAGCAGCGTACTTTTATTGCCGTCTTCGTCATCCGATGTGTTTTTGGATTTTCCAATTTTAGAACCTGCGCCGACTCCCGAAAGCGAAGTTTTGATATTGTCGCCGATACCAACAGAGTTGTTTGTCGGTTCCGATATCTCGCCCGTATTGGAACCATCACCTCCGGAAACCATCGAGACGTCCCCGGCAGAATCGGTTCAGCCATTACCAACTCCTGAAATTACCGAACCGGAACCGACCACTCCCATTTCATGGTTATGGTCATTGGTAAATTTTGCTTTCGCCCAAGAGGAAACACCAATACCTGTTTTAATAGAAGCGCCAAGCATCGAGCCGACCCCCGAAGACCCATTACCGTCACCTGAACTGTCGCCGAGCCCGGAGCCATCCCTAACCACAGAATTATTACCGAGCCCCGGTGAAAATGTGGAGCCGTCCATGTCTCCGGAGTTGTTGGTTACCCCGGCACTAGACCAAGAGAACGCCAGTTCGTCGTCTGTCGGTCCGGAGGTTTTGGGAGTAAGTGTTCAGGACCCGTTATGGAAGATTTTATACACTATTAACGGGGTTGATTGGATCGATTTGGCGCTGCTGGACGCGTCGCAAATAGGCGGTTTTTCCGCTGATATTCCGGTCAACTCCTGGGACGAGATTTCTAATTTTCGCGTCAGCATCCAGAGTCTGTCAACCATCAACGAAGTCCCTAACGTGTACCTTGATGCCATGATTCTGGAGGTTGAATATACCGACACTGCCATTGAGACGCCAGTTATTGAAATAACTCTTGAGCCGACGATTGTAATCGAGGAACCGTTTCTCCCCGAGGATTCGGAGGCGATTAAAGGAGAAGATCCATCAGAGTTTTTATTGGCCCCGTCACTATCGTTACCTTTATTAAAAGAAAGGAAGTTTCGAGAAGAACTTGCCGTTAGCCGGGAGTCTTTTCATTTTTGTACGGTAAAAGATTTTATCGCGGATCTGTCACAACAGAATCATAAAACCATTGAACTTGAGCTGGGTGGGATACGCGGTAATACCGAAATTTTGAAAATCGGCAATTTGCCAGTTGGTATTGATATTATTTTCCAAGACAACGCTGGTTATGAATATTATCCCTCCAAGAGTATCGGTACAGTAATTTTGAACGCTACCAACCAGCAAGGTTCTCAAAGAGGGAATTTCAGTATCCCGATAATCTATATCAGTGATGGTTCGATCGCAATCTGCCAGATTAATATCATTAATCTTTAGTCTTAAACCAGTGGATTATTACATGCGGTTTTTTATGAGAAAAACAATATTTTTTTTATCCATATTTCTGTTTATTGTCGTTTGGTTGTTTACCAACAGCTTTCCAATCTGGCTTAATCCGCGTACCCCCCCGAAAGTTCAAGAGGCAGAAGCCGTGCTGGCAATGCCTTCGTTTGTCCAGTGTGGGTCTGGTACTGGAGCGGCCGGTGCGATTAGTCCAGCTCTACCCGCCACCAAGTCCGTCGACGATATTTTCCTGTTGTTTTTAGAGACTGCCGATCAAGTGATTACTATCGCCGGCTCCAATGGCGGTACCTGGACGGAGGTGCTTAACTCGCCCCAGTCCGCGGCAGGGACAACTCGACTTACTGTTTTTTGGTCCAGGTATAACGGTACCCAGGGTGACCCGACCACCTCTGATTCGGGTGATCACCAGGTTGGTGTGATTTGTGGCTATTCCGGAGTGACCACCAACGGGAATCCCTGGGATGTTACTAGTGGTGGTATTGATACGGTATCTGATACTTCTGGCAGTATCCCTGGCGCGACAACAACAGGGGCCAACCGTTTAATAGTGATTGTCGGTGCAGGCGATGATGACGCAGATACTCCTATTACTGGTGCCGTCAATTCAAGCTTGGCAAGTATTTCTTCGGCGCGCGCTAACGCCGAAACTTCCCTGGGCAATGACGGCGGGGTAACGGTTTTTGACGGCCAGAAATCGTCAGCAGGGGGGTACGGAGCGACAACCCTGACTTATACCGGAGCAACCACCAAAGGCATGATGACCATCGCTTTAAAGCCGCGGGATCCGACATACGCCCAATCAGCATATCGTTTTTTCGAAAATGACGATTCGACCCAGGTCGGAGCAATAATGACTGCCGTCCAAGACGCTACCACCAGTCTTGTCTTTGCTGCCCAGGCATTCCGCCTGCGCATGCTGCTTCATATCGGGTTAGACCTTTTGTCTTTAAACGGAGAAAACTTCAAGCTTCAATTCGTGGGCAAAGGGACCGGTACATGTGACTCTCCATCTGGAGGTACGCCATCAATCTATACTGATATTAATGGTGCAACTATCATCGCTTATAATAACAACATCACTCCTGGCGATAATCAGGCATTAACCGCGACTACAACCGACCCCACTCATAACGGGGATACTATTGTTAATCAATCCTATGAGGAAGCCAATAATTTTACTAATTCAGTGGCTAGAATTCCTTCTGGATACGACGGTAAATGGGATTTTTCCTTAAAAGATAACGGCGCAGATACTGATGCGTTTTATTGTTTCCGAGTTGTTACTTCCGGGAACGTTCCGTTAACCGCCTATAATGTTTATCCAGAGATTAAAACATCTGCGGCAGCATCTATTAGTTTATCGTTGTCCACGACTACAGTTTTTTTTGGCGATTTGGCGCCCGGAGTGCCGAATATTGTTTCGGCAACCACCTCGGTTGATGTTACCGGTGCCAGTAATGGTTATTATTTGAGTGTTAAGCGCGACAGCGCCACCTCGACCGTGACCATGACTACCGAGCGTAATACAAGTTTTCCAGATTTCACGGCCTGGGATCCGACCGCAAACGGCAATGCCGGCAATGCCACGAGCACAATTGCCGATATCACCGGCAAGTTCGCGTTCAGGATCCAAAATGCCTCGACCACCTCGAATTACAGCACGACTTGGTGGGGTAGTAATGACATCGACGGAACCGCAAAATACGCGGGGTTTCCCACCGCGAGTCAAAAGATCATGGATTGCTCTGCCTGTACCTCGGGGATAACCTTCACTGCTATAAAGTACCGCATTGACTCTTCCTTGACGCAGAAGAACGGTGCCTACGACGGAAATCTTACCTTCACCGCGCTGGTGAATCCATAGCAATGAATCCATTTGACATTTTCATAAATGCACCAGTATAATAGAGTATTCGTATTAATTTAAAATAAATAAAATAATACACTTTATGTTCAAGAGATTCATAAGCGGATTGCTTCTTGTCGCCCTGATGGCTGGCATATCACCGATTCAAATAGCGATTGCCGAAGACGATCCACAGGTCGTGACGGTTACCGTGCAGCAGACCCTTACCTTGTCAGTTGCAACTTCAACCCTGGGAGCATTGACCCCGGGTGCGGCAGTTTCCGCAACTTCGACGGCAACGGTTTCCACTAACTCATTGACTGGATGGAACCTGAAAATCAAGCGCGATAGTGCTACTTCGACCGTTACCCTGACTACCGATCGTGATACCGGGATTCCCGATTTCACTGCTTGGGACCCGACCGCAAACGGCAATGCCGGCAATGCCACGAGCACCTTGGCGGATGTGGCAGCGAAGTTTTCGTTTCACGTTCAAAATACAGAAACAACCGCAGCTATGTATAGTACGACCTGGTGGGGTGCCAACGATACCGACGGAACCGCGAAGTATGCGGGTATGCCGACAGCAAGCCAGACCATCGCGACCCGAGCCGACTATGCGGGAACTGCGCAAAAAGTTGAGTACAAGTTAAGGGTAGACGCCCCGGCAACCCAGAAGAGCGGCGCCTATGACGGAACCCTTACTATGACCGCGTTGGTCAACCCGTAAGCGACGTGCAGATATCTAGTTGCTATTTACTATGAATATGCGCAAAAGCTTTTTTCTTGCAAGCGTTTTTATCCTTGGTTGTCTGGTAGGCGTCAACTACGCCTTTGCGCAAATTTCCATTACCCTGTACCCGACCTCATTCCGTGTTCAGATTGATCCAGGGAAAACATGGGAAGGAACTGTGACTGTGGTGAATCCCAATAGCGATCGCTTGGGGGTGAAGGTGGAAAAAGAAAATTTGAGCGGCGGAGCCGAAGGCTCCATTGAGCTCATGGGAGAAGAAACAAATCAAATCGGGCTCGCCTCCTGGATTTCAGTTGATCGCATGAGCGATACTCTAAATCCGAACGAGAAAAAAGAATTTTACGTTTCTATCAGTGTTCCCAGTAATGCGCCTCCCGGCGGACATTACGCGGCACTTTTGTTCCGCGGGATATCCTCGGATACCATAGACGGCAACCGGACCGGCGTCGGCATCGGCGGACGTGTCGGCACCGTTATCTTGGTTGAGGTGAGCGGCGAAGTGCAAAAATCGGGATCGGTTGTATCCGTTGAAGCCAATAAATTCCAGAGCCACGGACCGATTGATGTGGCCTTTAAGGTCAAGAACACCGGAAACTCTTATTTCAGCCCGGAGGGTAAAATCGTTTTTAAAAATTTATGGCGTACGTACGAAGGTACCTGGGAGCCGCGGGTGGTATTCCCCGGGTTTGACCGGACATTCAAATCGTCCTGGGCAGGTAAGTATTTCGTGGGTCCCGTACGCGCCACTGTTTTTGCCAGCATTCCCGGTTTGGGAGAGTTGCCGGTTGAAGAAGTGGTGGTATGGGTATTCCCCTGGCAGGAGGTGAGCATCGGAATCGGCATATTGCTCGTGATTTGGCTGGGCATGCGCATCGGTTTCAGAAATTTCAAAATTGTCCGGGTAAGCGATAACTCCACAAATCAAAAATCGGAAACGCAAAACAAAAAAGCATAATTTGTTACCATGAATGAGAAGAGAGGGACATCTTTGACATATGGAAGCTCTATAACCCCCATTGCACTGGGGGTTATATTGTTTTTAGCGCTTGCGGGTAGCGGGCAGGCGGCAAGTCAACAGGTGTGCATTCGGGTACTTTCTCTTTGCACGGAGTCGCCGTGCCCCACCATTTCCCCTGAACCATGCGAGGCGCCGTCCCCGTCGCCGTCATTGTCGCCGACGCCGACTCCGCCTAGTGGTGGCGGAGGAGGTAGTGGTGGTGGCGGAACGCCTGCGCAGTCACAGGTGGTCTTGAGCGGGAAAGCGTTTCCCAGGAGCACGGTAACATTGCTCAAGGACGCCCAGGTGGTAGCTTCGACCATTGCCGACAGCAATGCGAATTTCCGTATTGCCCTTTCCGGAGTGACCGGGGGCAGTTACATATTTTCACTGTACTCGGAGGACATTTACCATAACCGATCAAGCTTATTTTCGTTTCCCGTAGTGGTAACCCAAGGGGTGTTGGTTGATATCAGTAATATTTTTTTAGCGCCCCTTATCAGCACCGATAAAATCGAAGTGCGTAAGGGTGAAAAAATCGGAGTACTCGGGAAAACGGTTCCGGAATCCGAAGTTACCATTATCGTGGGGTCCGACGAAGAGTTGTTCGGGAAGGTGAAAGCGGATACCGGTGGCGCATACCTTCATTACTTCGATACATTGAATCTTTCCTTAGGCCAGCACAGCGCGCGATCGCAAGCATACAAAGAGAACGAGGCGAGCCCTTTTTCCAAATCAGCCGGGTTCGTGGTGGGGACCAAAACCGTTTTGGCAAAACCTGAAAACGGATGCGGTACGCGGGGGGACGTCAACAACGATTGTCGGGTAAACCTGGTTGATTTTTCCATTGTGGCGTATTGGTACCGCCGACCGGGCCCGTCCGTGAAGGTGGATATCAATGGCGACAGCAAGGTCGACCTTATTGATTTTTCCATTATGGCGTACTACTGGACCGGGTAGTAGAAGTTCGGCAGCGATTATGTTCTATTACGTATATGTGTTGCAGAGTGAATACGCCAAAGAGTTATATATTGGGTATACGGCCGATTTGCCCAAGAGAGTAAAAGAACATAATCAAGGGGTAAGCATTTCGACTAAGAGATACATGCCATGGAAACTCATCCATTACGAATCGTTTTTGAATGAAGCGGATGCTATGAGGAGAGAACGGTATCTGAAAACTAATCAGGGTTGTAGATTGTTACAACGAATGCTTAAAGAATATTTATATGTCAAAGGTCGAAATGCAAGCCGAACTTTCACTACCCGGGGACCGGGTAAACTATATGAAACGTAAATTATTTTGTCTTTTTTTGTTTTCTATTTTCTGTCTTCTATTTTCTCGTTTTGCTTACGCCGCTTCATTCTTTTTTGAAACTAAGACAACCGGGGTGGCGCGATCGGAGTTCTTCACGGCATCTTTATTCTTAAATACCGGAGACAAAGAGGCGAATGCGATCAGCGGCAGCCTGCAGGTTTCTCTCGAATCCTGTGCCATCCAGTCCATAGCCCGTGACGATTCGGTGTTCACGGTGTGGATCGAGCCGCCGGCGCTGCGCGATAATCAAATAACTTTTTCCGGTATAGCTCCGGGCGGTTATAGCGGAGGGAAAGGATTGGTTCTGGCCGTGACATGTGCCATCAACCAACAGAAGCAATGGAGTGTTGAGCTTGCTTCCGTACGGTTACTGGCAAACGATGGTTTGGGAACCGAGATTTCTGTTGACGGTATGCCAGTGCGTGCAGAATTTGTCCCCGAGATTTTTCCAAGCAGCCAACCAGATATTACCAGGGACATGGTGCCGCCGGAGTTGTTCAAACCCTTCGTTACTCAAAGTCCGGATGCTTGGGAAGGGAAATGGGTCATTATTTTTGAAACAAAAGACAAAGACAGCGGGATAAACCATTATGAGGTTTTTGAATCGCGTGACCGTTCACCGGCCGCGTATGGGTGGAACATTACGGAAAGTCCCTATATCCTTTCGGATCAGGGACGTTCGAGTTTTATATTTATCAAAGCCGTAGATAACGCTGGCAATGAGCGTATCGTAGTGATTAATCCGGCACAAAAAGATTTTTCGCTCATACAGATGGTAATCCATAGTATAATAATAATAACTTTGGTTGCGGGTATTGTTTGGTATTATGTCCGATATCGTAAAAAAACAGCATAACACATGTATTTTCCTCAAGTTTCTTGAAGGGGCTATTCTACTTTCTACTTTCTACTTTCTACTTTCTGGTACTTTTGCTTCCGCAGCCACCTTATACCTTTCCCCGCCATCAGGGAATTACCTGACGAATCAGGATATCCCGGTTGTGGTATACGTGACCTCTTCGGAGCAGGCTATTAACGCGGTGTCGGGATCCATTTCTTTCCGTACAAATCGGTTGGAGGCGATCTCTATTTCCAAAACAGGGTCGTCTATCGGTCTTTGGATTCAGGAGCCGAATTTTTCCAACGAGACCGGATCAATCAACTTCGAAGGTATTATTTTGAACCCCGGTTTTCAAGGGATAGGGGGAAAGGTCTTGACTATAACATTTCGTCCCAAAGCAGCCGGGGAAGCTCGGCTATCGATTGCCAATGCGAGCATTTTGGCGAATGACGGCCAAGGGACCAATGTACTGACAACCGTAGAAGGATCCGTGTTTCAATTAAATTCGTATATTCAAAGTTCTCCGCGCCCGACAACGCAACCGGAACAGCCGCAGCAATCGGTTATCAGGTCGTCAACCCATCCTAACCCGGAGAAATGGTACAGCAATCAGAATCCTGTTTTTTTATGGGACGTTCCGGAAGCCGCCACTGCGGTTCGGGTAGGGTACGGGAAGTCTGCCTCGGTTGAACCGACAAAGTTGTACGATCCGGCTATCGGGGAGTACGGTCTTGAGAACATAAATGAGGGAATCTGGTACCTTGTTTTGCAAATGAGAACCGCAAACGGGTGGGGGCCGGTGTACCGGTTCAAGTTTCGTATAGATGTTACTCCTCCGCGACCCTTCAAGATTAAGTTTGTTGATGGTCCGGAAACCCGCAACCCTCGTCCGGTGGCGTTGTTTGACACCACCGACGCCCTTTCCGGTATTGATTTTTATAAGGTAAAGGTCGGTGACTCTGATTTTAAAAACGTGTCCGCAGAGCTGGCGAAAAGCAACCCTCACACCCTTGGTCCTTATCCGCCCGGAACGCATACCGTGTTGGTTCAGGCGTTCGACCTCGCGGGAAACTATACGACCGATTCCCTTGACCTTACGATTTTACCCATTGACACACCTGTTATTATCGAGTATCCCCGTTCGCTCGATGCAACGGATTTCTTCGTGGTTCGGGGGAACACCTATCCTGATGCGCTCGTTACCATTTTCCTTCAGCGTGGCCTGGAGGGACCGCATTCATTCGTTATTTCCTCAAACGACAGCGGTGCGTTCACCTTCATCGCGGACGATCATCTGAAAGAAGGGGTTTACAAGATGTGGGCGAAGGTAACCGATAAGCGCGGTGCCCAAAGCTTGCCTACGGAAAAGTATTCAGTCATAGTGGAACAGAACAAATTTGTTCAACTGGGAACATCGGCGGCAAGCGTAATCGTCATGCTTATCATATTTGGTATTCTGTTGACCATCCTGGTCGTGGTATCACTGTACATCCGGAAACGTATTACGGTATTCCGCAAAGGCATGCAAAAAGAAATTCTTGAAGCGGAGCAGGGAGTCCACCGCGCCTTTGATTTCCTCCGTGGCACAGTGAGGGATCAAATTGGCCTTCTAAGCGTTACCAAGACTAAGAGGGAGCTCACCAGAGAAGAGGGCAAGGTTATCGAACAGTTAGAGGATAATCTGGACCAGGCGGAGCGTTTCCTCAAGAAGGAAATCGAAGATATAGAGAAAATTTCAAAGGTAAGGTGATAGAATAGAAGCTGCACTGTGCGGGGCGTAGTACACCGGTCGTCCAGTGTTGGTTCTTTATGCCGAGCTGTAGTGTAATAGAAATATGTAATCTTTACCTTGGTGGATAAAACAAAAAAGACGGGCTGTAGTATACCGGTAGTACGCACGCTTCGGGTGCGTGTGGACCGGGTTCGATTCCCGGCAGCCCGACCAATTTTTTTGTTGTATACTGTGTTCAATTAATTGAGTCATTATTTTTTCATGGATCAACAAATACCCCAGCCGCCTCAATCGTCGCCGGATCAATATCAAGCTCCGGCAAACGCTCCTGCGCAAAATCAGCCTGCGGTGCAGCCCTCCGGCACCCCACAGTATGCTCCCGTGCCGCAAATGTCCGGTAGTAAACAGAACTGGAAACTGATTGCCATTGTCGGTGTCGCAGTGGTGGTGTTGGGGGTCGGAGGATTTATTCTCTTCAATAAAAAAGGCCCCGGGTCCGGAAAGACAAACGAGCAACCCGGTGTCGTATCGGGGGGCGGGAAAAATTATAAAACCGATTCTGACAAAGACGGTTATCCGGATGTAACAGAGCAGGCAGCCGGCCTGGACCCCGATGTTTCCGAATATACACGGTGTAAGAAAAACAACTGTGCCGATGCTCAGTTGCAGAATACGCAAAAGACCCACAACGTTTTGGTTATTCTTGACGGATCGGGAAGTATGGCCGGCAAAGTCGGCACCATGACGAAAATGGATGCGGCAAAAACGGCGATCAAGAACTACGTGAGTCAGTCGGCGGCTACTACAAAAATCGGACTCATGGTGTACGGCCAAGGGGGTTCGAACGCCGAAAAAGACAAAGCGGTGAGTTGTTCGAGCGCGCTCCTTGTTGCCCCCATCGGCAACGTAAGTACTTCAAATATCGACAGTCAGCTTGTCGGTATCAAGCCGGTCGGGTGGACTCCTATCGGCTATTCCCTGCAGCAGGCGTTGAGTCAATTCAGCGGGAAATCAGGGGATAACAACGAAATTATTCTTGTTTCCGACGGTGCGGAGAGTTGCAACAGCAATCCAGTGGGTGCCGCCGGCGCCCTGAAATCTTCCGGGGTAAAGGTAAACATTATCGCTTTCGGGGCTTCGTTTTCCGAGCTTGCGTCATTGCAGCAGATTGCGAACTCTGGAGGCGGTACCTATGCGGCCGCGAATTCCTATGAAGAGCTTGACCGGAAGTTCAACGATATGTACGAGAATGGGTTGAAGATTTACGAACAAGGGAAATGTGAAGCCGATGCTTTTATCGCATTTTCTTCGTGCTATTCCGAAGCCTTTCGTAAAGTCACTACCGCGATTTCGGAAAGAAAAATGTCTTATTACGACAAAAAGATTTCAATGGACGAGTACGGCTTTCTCGATGATTTGTCGAGCACCCTCTACCAACAATATACCGATCTTATGGCGGAAGAGCAGGTCGAGTTCGACAAAGGGGCAGACGAGCGGAATCGTCTTATTCGCGGTGAATAGCAATTATTTTAAGAATCGTGGTGCCCTTTGTTTGAAAATGCGCGAACCCATTTTGAGCGTCAGTTTCGTTCAAAAAAGGTTCGCGCAAAGTGTATAATTATAGCACAGTACAGAAAACAGTTGTTTGTGAATATTGAAAAACGGATGAGTTTAACTCATCCGTTTTTTGTGGTGCCCCAGAATTAGTCTGCGAATTGCATTTCGACCCCATTGATATAACAGGAGTCTGCCCCAGTGGCGCCTTCGTGGCCGGGAATTGGTGCTGCCTTGATTGTTTCCAAGGCTTCGGCAATATTAGCAGGCATGTCTTTGCGACTGACGGGATTGTCAAGCGCCAAAACATTTTGCCACCAGTCGTCAAAGGTCTTATAAGCGTCTTTGACGTTTTGGGGGAATTGTTCGTAGACTTCTGCCGGGATGGGGATGCCGTATGGCGGTCCCCCGAAGCTATGTGTTCTACACATTTCATCCTCCTTCTGAAAGATATTAGACACTTAGGTCTAAAAATCACAATAACATGTTATAGTTATTTAGTCAATTCCGACAAAGTTACATTTGGTGCGCGGGAGAGGAGTTGAACCTCCACGCCTTTCGGCACTACCACCTCAAGGTAGCGTGTATACCATTTCACCACCCGCGCGACAGAGCTTTGCGATTTACGTTTTATTGCGCTTCATCACATAATGCGGTAGTGTATCGGCTCGCCCCGTATACAACTTGTTGTTATACGGGGTTCACCACCCGCGCAATATAAAACTCCGCGATCATTATAACGTACCCGCGGAGTTTTGTTAAGGAGTTATTCGGTTGTTTTACTTTCTTCTTCCGGCGTTTCCGCAGTTTCTTCAACAGCGGGAGCGATGATTTCCTTGAAGACCGTGTGCTTGCGCAGCTTTGCGCGAACCTGTTTCTTTGATTTATCGCGCAAGAAATAAAGTTTGTTGCGGCGTGTTTTCGCCACCTGAATAATATCTATTTTTTCTATGACCGGCGAATGGAGAGGCCAGGTCATATCAACACCGATATTGTCCACCGCGATCTTGCGGACTGTGAACATACTATTGGTTGTTTTTTGACCGTGTTTAATCGCAATAATAATGCCTTCGAAAAAGGTGGTTCTGGACTTGCCTTTTTCTAAGATTTTGTACCATACCTTGACCTTCATACCCGATCTGAGCTGAGGGAGGCCGACATGTATCTGTTTTTTCTGGTGTTCCAAAGCTTTAAGAGTGGTCATATAACGAAAATAAAGAATAAAAAACGAAATATCTTGAAACGGTATTCTAACATACTATCCAAGAGTCTGCAATTTTTTCAGAAAGTCGTTGAGTTCCTTCGGGAGTTCTGCTTCAAAACAGAAAGCGGATTTTCCGAAAACAAATTCCAGGGAATAGGCATGAAGAAATATTCGTCCCAGATCTTCCCGGTATGCCAGAGCCGGTTTACCTCCGTATAAATAATCTCCGGCAATGGGGTGGCCGATAGCCGCACAATGAACCCTTAATTGATGGGTCCGGCCGGTTTTGGGCCGGAGTTCGCTGTACGAAAGGATTTGACCAGGGATAATAAGTGCGTCGGTGTAAGCATTGAGTATGCGGTAATCAGTGACGGCTTCGCGGCTATGCTGATTTATGCGCACGCGGGTGGTCCGTTTCGTTCCTTGCTTTGCTTTGGCAATAGGGAGATTTATGGTTCCTTGTTTGTTCGGTAACGGCCCGATAAGGAGGGCGCGATAAGTTTTCGATACAGCACGATTTTGGAAAAGGAGTTTCAGTTCATCGAATGCCGATTGATGTTTTGCGATAACCATGATGCCGGAAGTTTCCTTGTCCAAGCGGTGTACGATGCCGCATTTTTTTTCCTGGGAAATTGGGTCAAGGATTTTTCCCGTACCAGAGTAATGAGTTATTATCCAGTCGAGCACCGTTGGTCTTTCGTCACCTTCCTTTTTGCTTCCGGAAGGGTGGACGAGTATGCCGGCCGGTTTGTCGATAACAACGAAATCGTCATGTTCGAAAACAATGCGGATGTCTTTTGTTTCCATATTATGTGCGCGATATAGGGATCGAACCTATGACCTCTTCGATGTCAACGAAGCGCTCTACCACTGAGCCAATCGCGCTGGTGGCACCATTATATCATATATGTTTTCCGAACTCGTATTTAATGCGGGCCTTTTTGGGTACCCTCCCGAAAATATATGCGCAACCTCCCCAAAAAATGGCGCGGGCATAAAATTTAAGACGACCTTCTTTTTCCATTCTCCGCGTGGAAAAGAATACAATCGGTTTTTTGAAGACAGTAAAGGAATATCCCGATTTGCGGGCTCGGTTAATAATTTCATTATCTTCTCCGTATTGCATTGTTTCGTTAAAGCCGCCAATTTTTTTGAATACCGAACGTTTTGAGTAGATACATGTACCCGTGACCGCCTTGGATAAGAAAAGCGAGTTATATGCATTAAAGGCGATTTTATCTACTAAATTTTTTGAAAGCGGTTTGTTCCAACAGGTCGCGGTATCAACCGGGTGTTCCAGAAGGCAAAAAACCAGTTGTTCCAGAAAATCATCATTTATTTTTGTATCGGCATCCAAAAACAACAAATGCTCTTCTTTACTGTTGTGTGCCGCGAGGTTTCGTTCATGGGAAACCCCGCGGACAGTGGTACGAATAACGGTTATAGAAAGTCGAGTCTTGAACGATTTTACAATCTCAATGGTTTTGTCTTCGGAATTTCCATCGGCGATCACGACTTCGAAATTTTTATATGTTTGGCGCGACAATGCTTCAAGGAGGATCCCGATATAATGTTCTTCATTCAGGACAGGGATACAGATCGAAAATTTTACAGGAGACATTTTGTTATTGATTAATACCTTTAAAACGTACGACTACCTCACTGGTTCCTGGTAAAATCCAGATTTTTTGAAACAAAAGATTGGCGAGGTGGATCTGTGTTTCTTCGCCGTTGATATATCCGTGCCATCCCGGCAGATATGATTCGTTGATGATAACCCAGGCAGGCACCTCGCTTTTTACCGTGAATGAAATAAGGCCAGGATTAATGCTGGTATTCGAGACATTTATTTTAGCCGACGGTTGGTCCATGGTTTTCCAGGGGCACTCTTCCATTTCTATAACCCCCACATAAGAAGAGGTGGCTGTCTTGAGTATGGCTTCCAATGCCTCTTTTTCGTTTGCAACACAAATAATATGTTCGGGTGGGAATACGTGCGGATACGGTTGGGAAACTTCATAGATACGTACCGGCAAGGAGTTTGATTCTGTACGGAATTTTTCGGTAACTAGAGGATGGATTATTTCATAGGGACTGATAATGTATTGCGTTGAACCCATGCGGAGTAATTGGATCCGTTCGCTTATATATTTTTCTGGGTTGTCGCGGATTGTGCGTTGGTTATTCAAAGGAATCATCCAAGTTGTGCCGAGTTCGGACGCGAACAGGCGTTGTCGGTTCGTGGCAACCGAGCTGTATCCTGTTACTTGCGGGATGCCGAAGAATTGTCCGGTGTTGTGGGCAAGGGTGGCATGGTACCACTCTATAGTTTCCTGCGTATTCGTGCGTTTATTCCGTATTTCGTATTCCCAGAGCGCCTCTTTACCAAGATAGCTGAAAGTCCGATAACCGGGGTCCATGTTTTCTTTCAAAAAAGTAACCACCGGAGAGGCTTCGGTAATGATTTTTCGTGGAGCCAACTTGGTAATGGTAGTGATTGAAATAAACGAACCGATAAGTATCAGTGCGGAAAGGTATCTTTTATTCTTTTCGAAAGACAATTCAGGGGCCTTTTTGAGAAACCAAAGTGCTGCGCCCCAGCTCAAAATAGTTATCAGAATCGAAGGATTAAACAAAGAGATGCTGTTACGGAGCGTATGTACGAAAAAGGCGAGGACTTGCCAGGCATGTGTTGTCATTATTGGCACTATTCCCGCGATATAGGCACGTTCATATAGGATTTTGACAAATGAGATAATCTTATCGGAAAAAAGAGACAAGACAACTGATCCGATCAAAAGAGCGACAATAACGAAAATAGTTCCCTGGATGATTTTTTTTCGTGAAGCAGAACGGTCCTGAAGATTATCCGCGCCATATCCTGCCAGAAGCGCAAGAAAACCAACAGTGATATAGAGCCACCGGCTGGGGACCCTGAACCAGTTAAAAACAGGCAGGTAGTGCAGAGCGATGTTCAAAGGTGAATACAGTATACTTGCCACAAAGCTCAAGGCGACTCCCCATATAACAAGCTTAAGGGAGGGCGATTTTTGTTTTGAACATATCGCCAAACATGCCAGAAGCAACGGTAGTGTGCCGATAAACAGAAAAGACTCCGATGACGACAGCCAGGGGAACAATAACTCCGCCGAAGGAAAGAAAAGATGAATCCCGTCGAAGACAGACAATCCCTCCTGCTGAGAGAGAGAAAGTGAAAGTGGGATACTCCGTTCGCTCAATTGTTTCAGGTGGTACGCGGGGATCAGATAGGGCGCGCCGATAATCAGCCCTGCGGCGCAGATTGTCGCAAAGATAATCCCTGCTTTAAGAATAGATATGCGATATGTTTTCAAGCGGAAGAGAATCCATACCATTGCGGCGGTAAGGCTCAAGAGCACGAGCTGCGCATGACCCGCCAGAAGTCCGGTGCCCAGGACATATATTCCCAGAAGCATCCATTTTTTCGATTTGGTATAGGAGTATTCAAGGGAAAGCAGGAGTCCTGATAAAACTGGTAAGGTAAAATATACGGGCGGGATAGTGGCCCGGGCCAGGACCCATTGGCTTGTGGTAAACGTTATCGCCGCTACCCATGATCCCAAACCGGAAATTCCGATTGCACGCGCAAGCCCGTAGGTGCACGCTCCGGCGATCAAGAGGTTGATAAGAAAGAGAATATGGTATCCCCCCAGAAATCCGTTTGTCAGGCCGTAGACAACAGTTGAAAGAGGGTGCAGGAAGCCGCCTATGAGATCCGCATACAAGGGGAATCCCGACAAAAGGTAAGGCGACCAAAGGGTACTTGTGTGAGCGGTAATCGCTTGGTGGAAAAAGGAAAATGCCGGATAGTAAAACGCCAGGGAATCGGCATCGGCGAATCCGTATCCCGCTATCCATGGGATCAGGAAAAGTGCGCTGATGGATATGAGTGCGAACAACAAATAATGAGGAGTGCCGTTATGTTTCTTTTCCGGCATGTGGTTTTTGCACGATATAGGCGACAAGTCCGGTGTGACGCAGAAGGAATTCGGTGTTTTTGAAAAACAACGAAATCCATAAGAATGGTCTCACGAGCATGGCCGCCGCCCTGAAATGCTGAGTCAGCCACATGTCGGCAAAGCGGATGAACCATGGCATAAAATAAGCGCCGCTCTTGTCCGTGAATACGAACGGGATGCCTGTAAAAAGCGCCTTGAACTGCTTCCAGGAGAAACACATTTCATCGCCATAAGGTAAAAAGCCGAGCTTGTTACCGATCCAGATAAATGCCGCCCTGCCGAAAATGTCGTACCGGTAGGGAACTCCGATAATGGCGATGCTGTCGGGCTTAAGGACGCGGAAGATCTCTTTGATGGCGGTTTGGGGGTCCGGGACATGCTCGATTGTCCCCATGGTGTAGACATAGTCAAAGGTGTGATCCGGGTAAGGGAGATTGCGGATATCGGCAGCGACAAACGAAAATCCGGTGGTGTATTTGGCACGGAATTTTTCGGTTGCGCCTTTCACTATTTCCGGAGATATATCGACTCCGTTGACCTCCATGCCGGCTTCGATTGCCCGGTCGAGGATTGGTGTGTTGAAGTTTTCGTTCCAGAGATCGAGCTTAAGAAGTTTTTTCCCTTTAAGATCCTTGAAAAATTTCTGGAATAATCGCCACTCTCCGTCACCGTATAACTTTGTGCTGTAGGCGTCCGTAACCGGCGAGAAATGGCTGGCAACGTTATTCCAGTGAGATTCGCGTTGTTCCTTGGTAAGTTTGTGCGAGAGCACTTTCATAGGTTCCTTTCTCTTTAATTAATTGAAGGCATTCGTTGTTTTTTAACATATATACTGGAGGGTTAAGAATAGTGAATTGGGTCGCCCTGGATACGGAATAAGCTCCGGCATCCAAGATAAGAACGATATCCCCGGGATCCATAACAGGAAGTTGTTCTTGATTCGAGAAAATATCTGCGGTATTCAGACTGGCTCCGGCAAGGCTGTATTCGCTGAGCCGTTTCAAAGCTATTTTTTCCGGAACCAAGAATCTCCGTCGGGCGAAGAATATCGATTCTGGAACCGAATAAGTGCTGGCATCCAGAAAAATCCAACGTCCTTTGATATGGGATACGCGTGAAACCAGTATACCCATGCTGCTGACCAATGATCTGCCCGGTTCAAGGCAAAGGCGCGCGGGGTGTTTGAGAATTTTGCTTTCGTAGGCAAATGTTTTTCCGATAATTTCTCCGTAAGTTTCTATGGAAGGGACGTGCTTGCGCGGTAAAAATTTAATTATCCCTTTCATGAAGGGTAATACCGAGGCCGCAAGATCAATGATGGTTGTTTTGGTCAGGTTGGGTGAAGGAATGCCGCCGCCGATGTTTATTTCCTCGATCGGTATCCCGTTGCGCTCCAGTTCGTGCGCGAGCGCGATCAATTGTTTGATGGAGCGTTCGTATAAACTAGGATCGGTGATCTGGGAGCCGATATGGGTATGAATGCCGGTGATCTTCAGGTGTGGAAGTTTTTTCGTCTTGAGGTATAAAGCCGGGGCATCCTGCAGCTCAATGCCGAATTTGGTGATGTATGCTTCCGCGGGTCCTTTCAGGAATCCTTTCATGCCGAGGTTGATGCGGTATCCGACATTGACTATTTTATTGCGCGATTGCGCAAGGGCATTAAGCTCTTCCGCTGCTTCGTAAGAATCAAGATTGTATATGAATACGTCATGGTCAAGCGCGTATTCGAGATCCTGTTTTGTCTTGACGGGTCCGTCAAAGCACATCTCTCTGCCGTGAAACCCCGCCAGTGTCCCCGCCATTAGTTCGTGGCCGCAAGCGATCTCTAAAGACGATCCGAGCTGCCGGAGCGCGGAAAGAACTGCGGGTTCGTAGTTTGTTTTTGCCGAATAATAAATGGTAGCCGTCGGATAGTGGGCAGTAACGGCCCGGAAGAGTTTTTGGTAGTTATGGATGAGAACCTGTTCGTCAAATACGAAAAACGGTGTTTGGATGCGTTCCGCGGCTTTTTGTATGATACCAAGGGGAGTCGCCAAAATATTCCGTAATGGAGTTTTTTCTTTCAAGGTGGCGTTGATAACGTTCGAGAGTTCATCCTGGATTTTTACCGCAGGAGAAAATGAAATAAGCCGTTGTGCCAGAGAGCAGTCGAAGGTTCTTGAAGCGCTGCTGATATGGACACGGTCGGGTGTTACCAGCGGTTCTTTTGAGGATGGAAAATATTTGAATATGTTTATGGCAAGGGGAAGAAGAAATTTCGGCACATGCAGTTTTTGTGCCGGGGATTGCGAGAGCGAAATAATGTTATTCACCAGATCGTTGAGGGTGACGGGCTCCGGCCCGGCGATATTCATGATTTCATTTGCCGGTTTCCTTCCTATTGCCGAAATAATCGCGGCGACAAGGTCGTTGATATGGACGGGATGGATGAAGTTATTTCCGGATCCGGGGATAAACACGAACCTTCCCTGTGCTGTTTTGATAAGGTTGGCAACAAAGCCCTTTACGTCACCTTCTCCGTACACAATGCCGGGGCGGAAAATCGTGTGGGGTCGTGTGCTTTCTTTAAGGATCCGCTCCGCATCAAGCTTGCTCGAGACGTACTGGTTCCATAATTTGGTTTTATCCGTTTCCGATATCGGGGAAGGTTGGGTAAGGTCGTAGACGTGGGCGGAGCTCAGGAAAAGAATCTGTTTGATGGTTTTGGGCGTATAGCGGATAATTTGTTGCAATGGGAATACGTTGATATTCCAAATGTCACGGGAAGATTTGCCCCATGTATTCCATGTTCCCACCAGGTGAATCACAGCATCGATTCCCTTAAGGACGCTGGCGACATCTTCCTCGCTGGAAAACGATCCCTGTTTGACGACAATTCTGCTCGCAGGCAAAGCTGACGTATCGGAATCTTCCCGGGTAAATATGGTTACCTTGTGGTTGTTTTTAAGAAGTTCAGGGACAAGGTGTGAGCCAATGAATCCGGTAGCTCCCGTAACCAGAATATTCATAGGAGGGTGATGTTAAGTATGTTCAGTATAACACCCTTTAGCGTGGTTTCCGGGGCTAGAGACTCACTTCTTTTATTATTTTTCCCTTCATATCGGGATAGTGATTCGGGTATTCGGCCACCCGTACTACAGCGCTTTTTTTCGTTACACTTTTTTGCCTTAATTTCAAAAAAATATTATCCGGGTAATAAGGAATACATCCGATATTCTCGAACAGTTCCGAAATCTCTCCCCATACCCAGGACTGTTCTTTCCATTTAAGGGAATCCAGATTCCAGAGAATTACCAAAAGCAGGACTGCGACAACACTCATCAGGAATGTCGAGAAAATCCCGATGAGACTGCCGTTGTTCAAAAAGAACAGACAGGCCAGGATAATCGACAAAAGGGCAACCGTGGTGACCCATTCCAGTTTGGTGAGCGGTTGCTGTATCAGCGATTCCACCTGTTTTCGTTGCCGGATGGCATCAGGGATAAGGTCAATAAACTTTTCCTCGATGATTTGTTCCGGTTCGTTTTTTGTTTCGAAAGACAACGTATAATCGATAAGATTTTGAAAATCTTTTTGCGTCATTCGGAAATCCGTCAGATAAAAATCAAGTTGCGCTATAAGATATGTGTCAATGAGTTTTTGTATGGATTCATGAATCTTCCGGGGTAATTGCGATGATAGGGTAAATAGGGAAAGAAGCAGAGCGTCGTGGTCTTTCAGAGTTTCGGATATTTTTTGCAAACGGCCGTGGGCATTGGCAATAGAGAAGGCGATAAAAATGCCGAACAGAAACGAGGCCACCGAAAATATCGAATTGAGCTCTTCGAAGCCCGGCCTTTCGAACATAAATCCGAACGCCACAACAAAGGAAACAATGAATAAGATAATAAAGAGATTTTTCATCTTGATTGATACTGTATTTCACGGACGACTAAAATCGTTCCGGTTTTTCGATCCCGATGATATCTAAAAAACGCGGGCATCCCGATCCCCACCCGGGTTGGGGAATGTTCCTGGTAACCTTTAACCCTACCTGATTATTGATGGTTGTATTTTTGATACTGTCTCTGTCTGTTGAGGACAATTTATCAAGAGAAATGTAGGTGAGCAACCGTCCCTGTTCATCGGTTATGGTTATTCTTTTGGTTAAATCCGAGGTGCCGCCAGTGATGATTAGCGTGTCGCAGGTAAAAAGTTCGTTATCAGGATTGATAATGTTTTTATTTATTATGGTTGTGGTCGCGTAATATCCTCGAATCTGTCCGTATCCCACAACAACATCGAACCTTTTACCGTCTTTATATTCGAAGCCCTTGAACAGGCACTGTTGTTCGTCACAACGGTCGAGGGAAGCATATTTTTGTATTTCCGAAGAATAATCGTAAACCTTCTGGAAAACCGTACGATAACCGTATGCGGCGAACATGGTTACGGCGACGGCGCCAAGGACTACGACAAACGTGCGCAAAACTATGGTTGCTGTTTTGGGTTTTATTGTTTTCTGGGGTGTATTCATATGGCTTATTATGGCGCCGAAACCAATAAATGCCAAATAGCATCAATTCGTTTTCCTATTGCTATACTGTATTTATGAACTACTCGCACATCCTCATTATGAAAGCCGGGCCTTATTGCGGGTATGGTTTGGGAGAAATTATTGCCATTAAACAAAGAGAACAAACCTTGTGCGGGAAATTTTTCTGGGGGTATGGAGGTGTATTTTGCCGCCCTAATGCTATGCAAGGATTCATCGCCCACGCAAAAACACACAACCAGAAAATCATGATTCTTTTTTCGATAACTCCATCTTCTTATGCTCTTGAGGCGCCGGAGCGGTTTACTTATTTTACAAACCATCTTGCTCGCTGGGAGAAATTACCAAAAGAGGTGTTGCTGGTCGGAAACAAAAAAGCTCCTCATTTTGCCATTATCGCCAAGGATTTACGCGAAGTTTCTTTTGAAATAAACCTCGGGGACTATTGTGGTTTTTCGGGAATGTTCCCTGATCCGAACAAATACTTTGATAGCTATTTCAGATACAGAGTTGATAAGGCGTGCGGGTTATACCAACCCAAGAAAAACATTCCAAAACGTATGGTCAGGATCGATTATGTTGCCGAGCTTACTGAGCCGTATAGTGTTTATATAAAGTAATTCTTTTCCATAGTTTCTCTATAGAAGAGGAAAAGGCGGCATTTGATTGCCGCCATTCCGTTTATTGAAAGATCGTGGCCAGTAGAACGGCGGCTCCCGTGATCAGAATCATCGTCAAGATCAGGAGCGACATTTTCTTATGCCGTCATTGCCTTAACTTAACCTACAACCTTAGAAAATATCATCGAGCACCTCAAGAAGCAGCGATTAAAGCTGTAAATAGAATGCGAAAAGCTGAAAGTGCGCCACCTGGCGCATTTGGAGCAACAAAGCTGTAGCAAATATCTTTCCAATTCTGTAAGATATGGAAGTAAGTATAAGATATACTAAGGTAAGATTAATATGAAAAACGCAATCATCTTTCATGGTACAGGGTGTACACCTAATTCTTATTGGTTTCCTAAAACTAAAAGTTTTCTTGAAAGCCTTGGTTATGACGTTTGGGTACCTCAGCTCCCTGACGCTGACAACCCAGTGCTTTCGAAATGGTTGCCAGTAGCGCTAAGTGGAAAATATAACGAAGAAACAATAATCATCGGTCATTCAGCTGGTGGTCCTTTAGTTTTAAGCGTTTTAGAAAATATAAACGTCACGATTCATAAAGCAGTAATGGTTGCAGGATTTGCCAGAAAGCTTCGTGGGGACAAAGAAACTCAACCTATTCTTCAACCAGAATATAACTAGGACAAAATAAAGAAAGCTGCAAAGGACATTGTCTACATCAATTCTCAAGATGACCCTTGGACCATCGATCAAGAAGAAGGTTTATATATGTGGAAGAAAACAGGTGGCACCCTAATTTGTCGTGAGGGTGAAGGTCACATGGGATCAGATAGTTCCCACCAGCCATATACTAGTTTCCCATTACTAGAAAAATTGCTTGAAGTTAAATACACTCGTTCCTCGATTGATGGCTCAGATAAATTATGAATAACTTTTCTAAAATAACAGATAACTATCTTCAATTTAGTCAGTACACCGACCCTGGTTTGTACGGTGAAGTTTTTAAGAAAAGCTTACCCAATGATGTTAGAGAAATTGGTTTATTGGTAAGAAAACAGCTCATTCATCGCATGGTTTTGAAAAATGGTAATACTGGATCAAACGCAGACTTGAGATATGGGGATACCACCAGAGTTCCTTGGACAAGACAGCCAGAGGATGACGTATTTGTTACTACTTCTGCAATGCTGGCTGAATTGTTCAGAAGAGACCCAAGAGGTTTAGTACCTGACAGAGCCGCAGAAAACAAGTTGGTACTCACTTGTAGGTTTACCACAATTCTCATGGCTTCTTTATTGAAGTTGAAAGGCATTCCTGCCCGCGTACGTTCTGGATTTGCACCTTACTTTGTTGTGGACGGCTTGCCAGCTGGTAAAAGCGACGATCATTGGATAAATCAATACTGGGACGAAAAAGAGTCAAGGTGGGTCACCATTGATGTCGATGGAAGTATTGAAGGTTATCTGAAGTTTGACCCTTATGACATGCCAGAAGAAACCTTTGATTTTTCTGCCGACGCCTGGTTGGCAGTGAGGAGTGGTAAAACAGACGGTGATCATTTTTGGAATGGTGGTGGTAACGGAGGTTTAATGGCGATTTCTTGGGAACTTTTTTATGACTTTCACTGTTTGATGAATGACGAGATCATTTATCATCATGCTCCAGAAATAACTAACTTTGGCAAGTTTGATAAATTGTCCGAGAAACAACTAGCTGAAATAGATGATCTGGCAAAGTTGATGCAGAAACCAGATGATAATTTTGATCAACTTAAAAATATATGGGAGACAAAAAAAGAATTTAGATTAGTTAAGGGAGGATTAATAGGGTAATAGGTAAAATCTAGCACTTCAAAGTGTTTGTTTTCTTCATAAATACGGTAAAATTTGGACGTGAGATTTAAATGTAAGAAATGTGGAGGTAAAAAGTACTGGAAATTAAGTGGCGGGGAATACCGTTGTAAGGTTTGTAAGACTGATTTCAGAAGATATTTGATGGTTTCAATAAGGTTAACAAGAACTGATTGGATAAAAATTATTGACCTCTTTTTAATTGGGGCTAATAGTCCTGTGATCGCAAATCAGACTGGTAAAAATATAAAAACAGTAGCTAAATCTTTAAAAATATTAAGAATGGTAATGGTCAAAGATGTACCCAAAACATTTTCAGGGGTAGTTGAAGTTGATGAAACATACTTGGGAGGTCAAAAGAAAAACAAGAATAAAAAACAACTTAAAAAAGAGATAGAGACTTTTGGAAAGATAAGTAAAAGTGGTTTTGGGACTACAAAACAGCCTGTATTCGGTATTTTAGAAAGAAATGGAAAGGTATTTGCTGAACTTGTACCCGATACTAAAGCTTTAGATTTAATTCCAATTATAACTAAAAAAGTTAAACTGGGAAGTAAAATCTGTTCAGATACTTACAGGTCATATAAAGGCCTTGCAACTGCTGGGTATGTTCATAGAACTGTAGAACATGGAACTCACGAATATGTGAGAGGTAAAAATCATATCAATGGTTTAGAAGGCTTCTTGGGATATTTAAAAAGAAAATTAGCAAGTAAAGGTGGTGTGAGAAGGAAATATTTACCCCTTTTTTTAAGTGAATATGTTTGGAGATACAACTATAGAAAAACCGATATTAGAAAACAAAGAAACAAATTACTTCAACTAATAACACAAATTTAGTGCTAGATAATGGATATTACCCATTAATATAACTATGGTAGTAGATAACTACGAATCATTCATTAAAGGCCTTCTGGAAAAAATTAAACAATTGGGAATTGATGTGTCCGACCTAGATATGGATCACATCGGATACCAAGCGTCTTCAAATGAGGACTACGATAGATTAAGAACTGAGTTTGATAAGCTTGGGGAGAAGATTTCGGAAGAGATAGTGGGTGGACGTAGAGTAGGAATTTATAAATTGAATACTCCGCTTCGTTATCAGCAATACACAAATACAGCAATTGAGTTAGTAGCTCCAAAAGAAGGGCAAGTATGCCCATCAGCTTACCCTGAAAACATAACCTACGAATACCCTGGATTTCGAACCACCAAATTAGGTTGTTCTTTCGGGCTAATTAAGCAATTAGAGGGTACTAAACCCTCATTATGGGTGGGTGGAAGGACGTTATCAGAACCTGTTTGGTGGTAGGATAGTAGTCCTCTAGCAATAAGGCAAGGCTACTAGGGCAAAGGCGATAATGACAAACCGAAACCAATTTTCTTTAATCCAGCTTATAACCTTTTTTACAGATTGCCATTTCTGATCTCCTTTCTGATGAGTGCGTTAAATGAGGACGATGCCTCCATTTCTCCTTTATATTCTTCCGATTCCTTACCAACCATTTTTGCAATATAGATATTGATCCTGTCTCTTAGCTCAAACGGCAGCGGACGATCATCTCCGCTACTTTGACTGTCATCATTTGGGTCCCCATAAACTGGATGAAATTTACAAACCATAGCAACCGCCTCCTCTGGATTTGAAGCCATCCCCGAATCTAAACACCCAAGTACTGCCTCAGTCTTTGCAACCATATCTTGTGCTAACATCATGCGACGTTCTACATCATTCAAATTCCACCATTTTTGTATATCATCTAAAGTTATTCCCTCATTCTTCGGCATTCCTTCTCTAATAGCTTGAGCAAATTTCTGTATTCGCAGATCATCCGTTTCTATTTGTCCCACAATAATGTTTCCCAAATTTTCAGGAAGAAAGTAATTTCCACTTTTTTTAGACTCCTCGATTGCTCGATCAAGCATATCCTCAACTGTTTTTTTAACTTCTACTGAAGACATTCCGCACGCACTCATTATTTGGTAATAAAGGCCGAGCAATGCTTTCTCTATCTCGTTATATTTTGAAAAGTCTAATAGTCCCATATTGTTTTATTTCTGATGGTGGAAAGACGTTATCGGAGCCTGTTATAGATATTAGTATAGTGTGCAGTTGGAGTAATCTACGCAATCCCATCTATAGGTTTGCCCTTGGTTGTTATACATTGTTCCAGAGAGACCATCGAGGGAACCTTCTATCCGCCACACCGTATAGTCGTTCGGTATAGTAATGTTTTGGGATACTTGATAATTCAGTGATATCGCTCCGTACTGGACCATAAGGATATCGTACTGCGTTTTTAGTTTCTCGATTTCGTAATTGGCATCCTCGGCTGCGTGCGCGATTCTTGCTCGGCGCACCGATTCCGTAAGCCATGAATCGTTGTTAATGCTTTCGACTTCAGCATAGTAATCTAGTTTTATCTGGTTTATTTGTTGAAGTATGGAATTCAATTGGGAGGCTAGTTGGGTCTGGGATTGTTTTTGTTGATTGATTTCCACTGCCCTTTGCTGGAGAAGCGTATAGATATTATTCAGTGCGTATTCTTTATTAAAGTTAGGTGTCGGGCTGGGGCTGGGGTTGGGTAGTGGTATTGGTGTGGGTGTGGGTGACGGCGTTTGTGTGGGTTGAGGAGTTGGTTTATGGGTCGGAGGTATCTTATTCTCTACCTTAGGCGGGGCTATCGTTTCTATTGGAGAATTTTGTGGAGATGTTATTATTTGCTCCTCAATTTTGTTTCTAAGGGTAGTTATCTCTTGTCTTAGTTTACTTTTCTCTTGATTTTGCTTAATAGTAAAATAACCAATACCAGTAGCTGCGATTGCCGTTGCTATAATTCCTATGAGAATTGGTATTTGGATGAAGGCCCTTTTGTACATATTTCTATTAGTATTATAGTCCCTTTGGGTAAAACTGTAATTTATATAGATTGTCCAAGGAGTTTACTTATGCATAATAGATCACCAAATTTAATTTATGCAGTAAATTAAGGGGTTTGGGGAAATGTCATAATTCCCAGAATAGCTAATAAAATAGCCATTTATTGAAGTTTCTTCGTTAGAAAATTATTGCAATAAGGTTGCGAAACCACTAATGATTTTTATGATGCTTTATGGAATTTCGTAGCTTAAATTCTAGATAAATCAGGAATTGTCGGCCTTGGACGCATTTTTTATGCGTACATGATTTTGCACGTTTTAGATAAGAAAAAGCAGGATCTACGCAAGAATAGACGATGTTTAGTGCTGTGCGACAGCTTTTTCTATTAAAGCACCCAAGTTTGCCGAATTCCGCATTTCAAAATGGTTGATGCGTAGAAGGGGAATCCCCGCATACCTTAAGATCTTCTCCACCTCCACGTCCCGCATATGCCTGTCGTACCTTTGGTGTGTACTATCGTCAAGCTCTATCGCGAGCACCGGCGATATATAGGCTTTATCACAGAGTACGAAATCAATTGATTTTCGGTTGATGTGGCCGAATGCCCCGCGCCAACTCTGCCCATATACTTTATGTCCCACGAGTGATGGGAGGTGTATTTGCGGGAAAATATAGTATTTATCGCCGACCGCCTTTACAAGTGTGTCAAAACATTCGTGTTCTGGCTTGGTCATAAGGAACACTTTCCTTTTATATTTATAGTCATATTCATCTTTTTCTTCGGTATAATCGCGAGAATCATAAGAACCTTGTGTATATGTATCGATAAGCTTACCTATAAAGGCCACTGCCACGACTATAATAAAAAGCCAGAAGATGAATGACATAAATTAAGTTTTACCTAAACAATCCTTTTTCCATTAAGAAAAGGTATATAAGCAACAATACGATAACCAGAATCGCTATCTTAAATAAATTTTCCTTTAATAGTTTCACAAATTTAAGAGACCGCACTATTATTTATATATAACATTATGTATATTTTGCACTATCCCTTGATTTTCGTATTTTCCTATTGATAACCAAGTCGGGATCCCTAAAAGACAGAGACCACTTTGATCTTTCGATATTACCACACCCCCAGAATTACCAGCGTCCATTTTTGCTGAAACAAAGTAGTTAAAGTAGGGTAGTGACCCGATAGGATATACCGATGTATCATCGTACGCACTGATTATTCCATTCGTGGTTATGCGGGACCAATCGCTAGCACTATATCCGTATACTGTTACACCCTGTTTCCCAGAGATGGGGAACCCTATCACAACGACGGGAGATCCTACAGGCATTTTAACGTCGCACTTTCTCAGTTGGGAGATTTTGTAATTGAAATTGGATGGAGGAACTATATCGTTTGGCTTGAGGGCACCGATTTTTAGAATTGCTATATCGGAGGCATCATTCCAGTTGTAAAGCCTCTCGATTGAAAGGTCTTTGACCAGTACTTCATCCGACATTATTATGCAATTTTTGCTCCCAGTTACGACATGTTTATTAGTGAGAACGCTATATCCTATATTGCTCACCGTCCATAGCGAACCGCTTCCGCTAGAAGACCCTCCGTTATATAGATTACAGTAAACTTGCACTACCCCTGTTAAATACTGAGCTATGTCCGCTGAAGAGATAATAATTTCTTTCGGTGTTGATTGTTTTGATTCTTGAAGCAATCTATTCTGTGATTCGGTCAAATCCTCTACCCGTTTCTTGAGGTTATCTGTTTGTGTTTCTGCTTGCTGTTTTAAGTCATCCAGTTTCATTTCAGCTTCTTCCAACCTCTTCTGTTGTTCTTCCAACAAAATTTGTGTTTTTTCGGTTTCTATGGTCTTTTTAGCCGCATAATCCGCATATAAGAAAATACCTAAACCAGATAGGCCCACGATACTGATTAGTAACAACGCCGTGCGAGAATATTTCCAGATACTACTGAGTTTTGCAAAAAAGACGATTCTTTTATTCCCAAAGGTCATTAATTCAATTATAGGGCCTTTTAGGGCTAAAGCAATCTGGAGAAATTGTATGGTAATTAGGGTAGAATAAATACAAAGATCATTATGGATGATAATCTTTCTAACTTTTCTAGTGGGACATTAGAAACCATCAAGGTGATGTTGGGGATTCTTGTTCAAACCGGTGAGCTTTCTGGATTTACGGAAACAATCAAGATCCCTATAAAAAAATTCGAGAAAGAAGGTTTGTTTTACGGAGACATATTTTCGATTATTAATATGGTCGGTACCGATAAGATAAGAATCAGGGATGATTCGGCTGCGTGTACAGAATTGGCTCTAACAAATGATATATTTCCAAACCTTGGAGATACAGAGAGACTGTCTGATTTAAGGGAAAATGTTGTCGTCTACAGATCCCATGTGTTTTTTTATAGACGATTTGTTTTCTATGGGATGGTGCTGGGAGGATGTTGAGCGCATGATTATTAGGGGTGGGTGGCGTTCCATACTTATAAGCCCAGATGCAAGTGGGAATGACATTAAGGATTTTTTTAAGAATAAAAAGAATATGGCGAGAGCCAAGGGTAAATCACCCCAGGCGCTGAGGACGAAATTCAATTTTATTGATGATTTCCGACTATATAAGCAAAGTAAAAAAGGGAAAAATTTAAGAGAGCTTAAAAGAGAAAATAATAGGCTTGAGTACGATACAATAAAAAGTCGTTTATACCGGTTTGAGAAAATGAAAAAAGGTTAACGGATTTTTAGTGATCCCCCTGTAATGCAGGTATTTGGGGTAGCAGTTTTATTTTACACTATGGTCACAAACCATAGTTTTTTAATTATGAAATCACTAAAGAGAAAATTTGATCAACAAAGAAAGTGCAACGCGTTGCAAAGCTCTTACCTTTGTTTCGCCGAGACAGTAAAGGGGTGTGGTTTTCATAAACGCACTATTGCGCGTGGGTTTGAAAACCTGGTCGACAAAGACGATTATTGTCCGGCAGAAAAAGAGTCAATTATCAGGCACCTATATATGCTCACAAATGCCCCGAGGCGTACCTCTGGGGACACAAAAAGCCCCTACGGCGGTGAGTTTGTTATAGGGGTGCATCAAAGTACTACTAACCATGGAAATACCGCAAGATCAAATTGAAAAGCTCCGGGTTATGTACCAGAAAAGCTTTGGTGTAGTGATTTCGGAAAGGGAGGCATATGAGATTGGTTTGCGGTTGATTAGGCTTGTGCGTGTGGTGTATGGATCCCAAGAGAGAGATGAACCGGAAACCTCATACGCAGACGAATTCCGTAATCAGGGGGAATTCAATGGTGGCTTGGAGAAGCTTAATAATTAATCTTCTCGAGGCCGTCAGCCTCATACAATAAGCTGCTCTTTTTAAGAGAATAGTTTAATGAAAATCGCCGCCACCCTGTTGATATGGGCAGGAGGAAATGGGGATTTTCCCTTAGCCAATTATTATTGGAGATGTGTGGGCAACGTCTGGCGACTTGATGTCCCACGACCGCAACGTCCCGCAAGGGAGGAAGCATTAAACGAATGACGGTGACGCGTTGCCCACCATCGATCTCTTAAGAACCAACTTTACAGAAACAGACTCTAATTACCTCACGGGGAAGTAAAAGTCGCATCCCAGGAGGAAATGCAGATGATAAAAGGATAAAAGAGTAGTAGAAAATAGTATTCAGATAAACTATAATACCTATGTTGACCCATACACAATTCCAGCCACGAGATTTTTGTTACCTTCTGTACTTTAAGGGGCGGTTCTGCCAGAAGGCTACTCCTCGTGAGCAAGTGTTTGGGTCAACCAGGACCGTCCCTTTTGTATTCTATGAATAAAGAAAACATTACCAACGGTTATTTCTTGTATGCCAGAAAGTCTTCAGAGTCAGATGATCGCCAGATAGTTTCCATAGATTCTCAGATTAATGAACTTAAAAGAGTGGCTGAAAGATTCAATCTCAGAATAGTTGATATATTATCCGAGGCGAAGTCTGCTAAGTCTCCGGGCAGGCCTGTGTTTGATGAGATGGTGGAGCGCTTGAAGCGTGGTGTGGCGCAGGGGGTGATTTGTTGGAAGCTCGATCGTCTTTCTCGCAACCCGATTGATAGCGGCATGGTGAGTTGGCTGTTGCAAGAGGGTATAGTCCAACATATTAGGACGTATGATCGTGATTACTATCCTGGCGATAATGTCCTTATGATGGGTTTGGAATTATCACAAGCGAATCAGTTCATCAGAGACCTAAGCCAAAACACACAGCGCGGATTGCGGGCGAAGGCAGAAAGGGGATGGTACCCCGGGTGCGTTACCATCGGCTACCTCCATAACCCTATGAAACAAAAAAGCGATCAAGAGATAGTAAAGGATCCAGACCGTTTTGATTTAGTGCGGAAGATGTTTGATTTGATGTTAACCGGTACATATACACCACCAATGGTTGCAAAAACTTCGAGTAGAGATTGGGGGTTACGTTCCCAAAGGGGCGGTGCGGTTTCTAGGAGTAATATTTACAGAATCCTTACAGATCCGTTTTATGCCGGTACGTTCGAATTCCCGAAAGGAAGCGGTAATTGGATTGAGGGTAAGCACGAGCCGATGATTAACAGAGACGAATATGACAGAATCCAAATATTACTGAAAAAGAAGGGACATCCGAGATTTAAGAAACATCAGTTCCCATACTCCGGTCTTATGTTTTGTGCATCGTGTGGAGCAATGATTACGGCCGAAGAGAAAACTAAGGTACAGAAAAATGGCAATATCCATCATTATGTTTATTACCGTTGCACGAGAAGGAAAGACCCGAATTGTAAGGAAAAACCAGTGCGGGAGGAGATAATAGACAAGCAAATTAGTGATGTGTTGAACCGCATTACCATTCCTTCTGAATTTGTTGAATGGGCCTTGATTCAGTTACGCAGGGAGAATGAGTTAGAAATGGTTAGCAAGGATAAGATCAGGGGGAATCTGCAGAAACAGTACAATAATTGTGTTCAGAAAATTAAAGGTCTGATTGATATGCGTGCTTCTAGCGAGATAACTGAGGAAGAGTTTCGGGGACAAAAAATTTATCTTTCAAACGAAAAGGAACGGGTCCAGCTTTTATTGAATGATCTTGATCAAAGGATTGATAACTGGTTTAACAATGTCGAAAAGTTATTGGGCTTCTCACAAATGGCAGTGTCACGGTTTCAGAGTGGCGCATTACAAGAGAAACGAGATATTCTTTCTAGTTTTGGTTCGAACCTAATGATAAAAGATCGAAAACTGAGTATTTCCTTATCTAAACCATTGATGTCTATGGAAGTTGCCGCCAAGGAGGTTAGTAAAATATATCAAAGGTTAGAACCTCTCGGAATGCCGATAAACAAAAGTGTTCTTGAAGAAAACTTCGATAAAAGTCCTATCTTGGGTGGCTGATGGGATTTGAACCCACGACCTCCTCGGCCACAGCGAGGCGTTCTAACCAGACTGAACTACAGCCACCATTACTGCCATTGTATATTCTTTATCCTTGAATTTCAATTTATTGAGGTATGATAACGGTATGAAGCGATGGTCGATAACAGGACTATTTTTTATTGCCGTGGCAGCGTTTTTTGTCTTATGCCCAAAAGTTACGGCGCCAGTTCAGATACGCGATGCAGTTTTATTTTCTCCGGCATCAACCCCTATGCCGAATCAGGAACCAATTCTGTTTGCGTTTGGCGGGGATGTGATGCTGGGTCGTAGAGTGAACTATGAACTGAAGCAAGTGGGGGACTACGCCGTACTATTCCGCGATATTAAAAAACAATGGGAAGGCGCGGATGTGGTTATGATTAATTTGGAGTCTCCGATATACGAATCATGTCCTATCGTAGACAATACCACTATGCAATTCTGTGCGGAATCGGTGTTTGCCGATACCATGGCGGGTGCGGGCATTACCCATGTCTCGTTCGCGAACAATCATATGCTGGATTATGGAAAGCAAGGTATGGACGATACGAATCGGTTGCTTGGGGAAGCCGGTATTACGGTGGTGAACCACGGTGTTTTGACGATCTCGGAGATTACTGGAAAGAAAATCGGATTTTTGTCATGGAATCTGACCTGGAATAACGTCACCGAACACGAAATAAAAAATGCACTCGGCGAAGCCAAGGGTGCGGTCGACTTACTGATTACGAGCTTTCATTGGGGTAAGGAATATACAGATGAATCAAGCGAGTATCAAAAACATATAGCGTACGTTTCCATAGATAACGGTGCAGACATGGTCATCGGCCATCACCAACACCATGTGCAACCAGTCGAATCGTATAACGGAAAATTGATTTTTTATTCCCTAGGGAATCTTGTTTTCGACCAGCTGTGGTCAGAAAAAACCCGCCAGGGAATGCTAGCGCTGGTATCGTGGAATACCGAATCCGGTAGTCTGTCGTACACAACCAGTTCAACCTATATGAAAAATTGGACGGAAATAACGTGTGTGTCGGGCTGCCGAGATTCGAACTCGAACTAAATCGTCCCAAACGACTCGTGCTACCATTACACTACAGCCCGAAGCAGCTGTTTAGCAATGCTATAATAGCATAGCGACCATCTTTTTCATACATTTCCCTTGCACGATACCTGCGGTTTGTTTACAATATACAGCTTCCCTGTGCACAAGGAAGCTGGCATGTGCCGAAAGGAGGAATGTCCCGCACTCATCGTATTGGTATGGGTGGGGGTCCTGCCCTCGTAGTTTAACGGATAAAATAGGGGACTTCTAATCCCTAGATCGAGGTTCGATTCCTCGCGAGGGCACAACACTGTGCGAGGTTCTGGATGACCATGGTTGTCGGCTTTCATGGACGACCTTGGTTGTCGACCACCTTGTACGAAACAAAAATACCGTCGCAGTTTTGCAGCGGTATTTTTGTTTCTGGCTATTCCGTTTCCAGCCGTAGTGTTATCACTTTGTCCTTGAGCATCAGCCTACTTTTAAGATTCGATAAAAGCTCGCGCTTCTCTATGATCGATCCTTCAGTCAGGAGATACACAGCATAGGACTTGGCATCGAACTCCTCGCCCTCAGCATGCTTCTCCCGGCTCTTGCCCAAAGCTATTCTTCTGAACTTGTTGTACCGCGATATCTCGTCCTTGAATTTTTCCTTGACCCCTAGCTCATTAATATCGAGCGTATCAAGGATCTTTGTAATCTGCTCGATGATATCTTCCTCTTTGATGTATCCGCCCTTGCACGCCGGGTCCTTCGCCTTCGTGCATCCATAGTACACGTATCGACGGGTATTCCCGTTCTGTTGGTACTTGAATTTCTCGCAAGCAGTGACGCCCGATCCGCAGAGGCCGCAGGATATCAGCTTCGTGAAGGCGAACTCTTTATCGTTCTGCTTATTGATCTCGCTCCGGACAAGCTGTGTCTGTGCTTGGTCATACAACTCTTTCGTTATGATTGGCGTATGTTGTCCCGTGTACCAATTTCCCGAGCCAACGGGATACTCGAATATACCGTAGTAGAATGTCTTTTTGAGGATCATAAAGATGTTTGACACCGAGAGGTGTTTTCTAGTCGTAGTTTTGAACTTTGCTTCGTGCCGCAGCCAGTGATGAATCCTTCTCCCTGACCATTGCTCGTTCGCGACCTTCTCGAATATCTGTTTAACGATAGGGGCTCGCACCGGATCGACGATTACTTCACATGGCTTATCCTTGCGCTTCTCGTTCAGGTATCCGGTCGGAGCCATCGATGGTCGCAATCCTTGCTCGCACCTCGTTCGCAGTCCACGCTTCACATTCTCCGATTTGTTGTCGTTCTCTAGCTTCGCCGTCGAGCACAGGATCGTCAGCATGAATTTCTCGCTTGGAGAATTCGAGAATTTCTGGCTAAACGTTCTGATTTCGATTAGAGCCTTCTGATCCATGAGGTCCACCAAGCTGCCGAGATCGCCCGCGTTTCGACTTAAACGATCTGGTGCCCACGTGAGGATACCGCTGAACTTGCCGCCCCGGATATCCTTGAGAAGTTCGTTGAACACCTCCCTTTGACCCGTCGCTTTCGCCGAGTGGCTCTCTTTCCTGATTTCCTTGATCTCAAGCCCATCCCGCTCGGCGATCTTGATCATCTCCTTGATCTGGCTATCTATAGAAAGGACTTGCTGTTCCTCGCTTTCTGTACTCTTTCTTGCATACAGACAGTAGGCGACCTTTACTGGCAGCGGTGGATTGGTTGAAGTCGCCGCTCCTGCCGACCCCTTAATTTGGTTGGTCATACTACAAGGGATGACGCAACCACGCGAGGGCGTCCAGAGTGGCCGAAGTTGATAACCTGTAGGCAACTAAAGCCCCTCAAATTGCTCCACATTCCTCAATTTTCTGGTAGAATGATTGTTGACAACTGAATAAGACCTAACCCTTGAAAAAGGTATGGTCGCAAATCCGTCCAAGAAAACTCCCCACAGGAGATTCTTTGTTCGGCTTTGCCAAAGAATTCTGCGGGGAGTTTTCTTTTATTCGGTGAGTCAGATTAATTTAGCCAAAAGAAAATTTGATTCTTCAAATCTTCTTGCAAACGAAATGTGCTGCCATGACTTAAAACACCCAAATAAGATTGCACCGCTTGGTGAAAATAGTCGAACGGCAGCAGCCCCTCTTTTACAAGTTTTGCTTTTTCCTTCAACTTTTTGAAAATTCTCTGTTCGGTTTTCAGCCTTAGAATAACGACGTGCGGAAAACAATTATACCCAAGAAAATCAACACCTTGAGAAAACTTTCTCAAAAGTATCTTGCGGGGGTGAAGGTCGAGTTTGAGCTGATCAGACAAAAAACTGCCTATCGGTTTTACCAATTTTAAACAATGATCTCGTTGAGCATGAAGCATAACAAAATCATCGGCGTAACGAACATAATAACGCTCTTTGAGGGTATGCTTCATAAACTGGTCGAGCTCATTGAGATACACATTAGCAAAAAGCTGAGAAGTGAGATTGCCGATAGGCAACCCCTTTGGTTTACTCGGGTCTCGGCTTAATTCTGATTGGAAGCTTGAGATAATTTCCTTAAGCAGCCATCGGGTGTCGCCGTCTTGGATGCGGCGAAACAGAATTTCGAGAAGTACCTCATGATCCACGCTCGCAAAAAACTTTTTGACATCGCACTTCAACACCCAACAGGGTTGCGTATAGTTCTCGCTCTCCCGCCGTGCATACGAGATAAACCGCTGAACGCCTCGATGAGCACCCTTGTTAATCCAGCATGAATAGGAATCGTGAATGAATGTCGATTCGAAAATAGGGTTAAGAACTTTTACGACGGCGTGGTGCAACACGCGATCTCTTACCGAAGCCTTATGAATATGGCGCACTTTTGGATCGTGCACGAAAAAAGATTCGTAGGGTAAGTGGGAGTATGTTTTATCGCGTAGCGATTCGTGCAGCTTCCAAATGTTGTCTTCGAGTTTGTGCTCAAACAGCAAGACATCTTCTTTGTCCTTTTTGCCGATGTGAAATTCCTTCCACGAGGAGAACAGGTTCTCAAGATTAATTATTTAATCAAACATATGATTAACGACACTCATAAATTAAGTGGACAGTTTAGCATGGACATTCCGATCTTCAAGAAGACATACGACTTTATGCGCGAGTTTTATGTCTTTGAACTTGATTTTCCGAAAAAAGACCGCTACACCCTCGGTCAGCGTTGCGAATTCTACATCGTCGATGTTTTAGAGGGAGTAATGATAGCCGCTCAAACCGAAAAGAGTAAAAAGTTGCAGATTCTCGAAGGAGTAAGCAATAAACTCGACCTGCTTAAAGTATTCATTCGGCTTTCGGCTGATCTCAAGATTCTGAGTGATAAACGCTATATCGTCTGCCAAAATCATCTCCAAGAAATTGGAAGAATGCTGGGTGGCTGGATGCGATCTGTCCGCGAGTAAGACCTTATTAAGAGAGCCTCTTCAAAAAAGAGGCTCTCTTGGGTTACATCAATGAGGCTTCCGGCCGTCCGAATCGAAGTTGCCAACGTTGACGAACTTGCCGTCGGACGACTGGACGCTCAGCCCATGTGTTTTATTCCCTCCGTTATCACCGGAGATTGTCGTAAAAAGACTCTCCCCTGAATTTTACTTGGTGGTAGCTCCGATTGTATCGGAACACCCGCGCTGAAATAAAACACGTAGTTTCATCTTTGTACTCTGTTCCGGCCACACACTTCGCTGAGCCCAGAGGACCCAGCAAACTCCGGTGGATATTGAAACAAGGAGACCCGCAAGATTAAACCGCAAAGCATAATCTCTATAAGCAAGACTCGGGAATTATTATAACCGAAAAAATTAAATCTTGCAAAAATCGGCATTTGGAGCTATAATGAGCGTATTATGGCTAGCAGAGAATCACTACCTCACATTCCCGACATCCCGACTACACCCGAGCGGGTTTTGGCCGAGAAATCTCAAGAAACAAGGGAGTCCGAACCTCTTACTGCCGAACAAATAAAAGAACGGGTGGCTGAATTGTTTGAGCTTTCCGGCGCCCGAGCAGAAGCCGGAAAACATGCACGGGAAGCATGGGGAGGACTCACCAAATCAGAGAGAGAAGAGCTGAAGGGCAAAGGCGAAGAGGCTGTCTCAGCACACTTAGAAGCCGCTCGGCTTGATCCCGAGCTTGTTGAATTTAGAGAAACAACCTTGGAAGAATATGATGGCCGCATTGCAGAACTTTCCGGCAATTCCCAAGTACTTGATGCATACAAAAATCGTTTCGGAGAGCTTAAAGACACACTGGCTCGCGCCGTATCATACGAGCACTTAAGACAGGAAGAGGATGTTGTAATAAAAGCGGAACAAAAACTTAGAAAACTTTATGAAGAAATCGGCAGAGCGCCCGGCCCTATCGAGCGCAAGAAACTAATCGCACTTTCTGATCGTCGAAAAGAAATCGAAGAAAACTTGAAAAGCTTTGAACTCGATCCAAAAACAATCGATATGCTGCGCCGCCGAGAAGTTCGTCGCATGCAACATGATCTTGAACGCTACAGTTTTGCGGAAACTGAATCTCGTCAAGAATTAATTAGGCAAGTTCTTCCCGACCTACTGCAAGGTGCCCCG
>Ga0076046_101_pt1 | contig 65152 bp, 80 predicted proteins | sample RifGroB1_FD_68143 | JGI IMG/M metagenome (GOLD analysis project Ga0076046, IMG submission 68143) | Parcubacteria bacterium GW2011_GWB1_46_8 | reverse complement strand
GCGGTGCGGACTATGATGAAGAAAAAATTGCCGTCATCGGAAAAAAATATCATTGCATGTTTGGATACCGCGGGTATTCCTGACCCGGACCTGGTGATCCGTACCGGTGGGCGTACGCGCCTTTCCGGGTTCATGCCGTGGCAAACCGTGTACAGCGAACTGTATTTTACTAAAACTTTGTGGCCGGATTTCAACGAAAAAGAACTGGATAAGGCTATCGGGTTTTTCAATCAAACCCAGCGTAATTTTGGCAAATGATTTTAAAGAATACCAAACAGAATCGGCAGCTTGCGGCAGTGATTCTGAAGCGCGGCGGCGTCGGGGTGATGCCGAGCGATACCTTGTACGGGATTATGGGATCGGCGCTTAATCCCGTTGCGGTCAAGCGGATTTATAAGCTCCGCAAAAGGAATATCCGTAAGCCATTTTTGGTTTTGATCAAAAGCCCGTCCGATCTCAAGAAATTCGGGATTGCGTACCGGGGCGATTCGAAAATTGTGGGTAACAGGTTTTGGCCAGGCGGAGTGACCATTATATTCCCGTGCCCGAACAAAAAATTTTCATATTTGCATCGTGGAACAAACACGGTTGCGTTCAGGGTTCCCAAATCAAAATGGTTGCGAGAATTTTTGAGAATATCCGGGCCGTTGGTTGCGCCATCGGCGAATTGGGAAGGAAGCGAGCCGGCCTTAACCGTTACCCAAGCCAGGAGATATTTCGGGAATAACATCGAGTTTTATTTGGACGGAAATAAGCGTCAAGGATTACCCTCAACCGTTATCGGATTGAAAAAAGGGAAGATCGTGGTGGTGCGTCAGGGAAGGGTCCGTATTCCTTCAAATGTTCTATAATGAATCATTAGTCATAGATCTAATAACAACATTATTAATGAAATAGCATGATAAAAATATCCCCGTCGTCTTTAAATTCATTCATCGAATGCCCGCGATGTTTTTGGCTGCGGTATACGAAGAATATTCAGCATCCAGACGCGCCCTCGTCGACTTTGCCAAACGGCGTGGACTATTCCCTGAAAGCGTATTACGACCATTGTCGCGAACAGGGTTTGGTTTTACCCCCGGAGCTTGAGGGATTATTGCCGGGTGGACTGGTTCAGGATCAAGGCCTTGTGGATCGTATGCGTAAAACCACATTCGGGTTCGATGTTGCGGAAGATATCCGGTTTCAGGGTGCGCTTGATGACGTGCTTGAGCTGTCCGACGGCGCCATGGTACCTTTGGACAATAAGACCAAGGGGTTCCCGGTCAAGGAAATTCATTGGACGCAGATAATGCAAATGAGCGGCTATGCGCTAATTCTTCGGGAAAATGGTTTTAAAACCGCGAACCGGGCATTCCTGGTTTACTGGTTTTTGGATCACAAAACCATTGATTTTAGTGATCCGTTGCACTTCCGGGTTGCGATAGAAGAAGTGGAAACCAAACCCGAAGAGGTGATGCAAAAGATTATGGAAGCAGTTAGCGTGATCAAGAGTGATGTAATGCCAGAACAGGGCGAATCATGTCAGTTCTGTCCGTATCGGGGTATAATAATTCCATAATATATTTATCATGAATCAATACCACCAGAATTCACAAAGCCCGATTATGGTTCCCAAACCGTCGCACTCCAAGCTTAAGCGGGATTTGGTAATCCTTATTCTGTTTATCGGTGCCGGCATTGTGGCGTGGAATATCCAGTATGGTGATATGGGTATGTGGCTGCGCCGGGATTGGAGAGAATTGATATCAGAATTTTCCGTCGGACCGGAGGCATCACTGGACACGGAAGAAACACCGGTTATAGATACTCCGAAAAGCCGCGGTGAAATCAATGGAACTCCCGAGATAGTCTCCGGGGCGTTCTATGCCGACCGGGTACGGGATATCGTGATTGCTTTCGAGTGTGAGGATAATCCCGATGCGGCATGGTACTGCGATGATCCTCAGTTTGTCACTCAGGCCGCCCGCAAATGGGGGACCGAGGTATATGTGTGGGGGACAGGATCAACCGGTGCAAACCGGAATCTTTGGTGGCTGGCAAAAGAATTAAATGGATCAATGAACACCATTATGATCGAGGAAAAGGGGAAATTGGGACTTTGCGAAGATATGGCGGAGTTTCCGGTCAACATTTTCGACAACAGATTCGCGGACTGCAGAAATCAATAATTAAATTATTTTATCCATTATGGAATCGGCACAACAATTTATGCAGTTTTTTACCCAGAACCAGGCGGCGTTTATCGCGCTTTCGATATGGTCTTTAATCTGGAAGGGGTTTGCCCTGTGGCGTGCGAGCCGTAATAACCAGCGGAACTGGTTTATTGCGCTGCTGGTCTTAAATACCATGGGTATTTTGGAAATGGTGTATTTGTTCTGGATAAGCAAAAAAACAGTCTCCGGAAATACTGAACCTATCGACGATAAAAAAGAAGGTGATATCGGAAGATTTTAGGTAAACGTTTTGGCTGGTCGGGCCGCGGGGAGTTGAACCCCGTCCGCAAGACCCCCAGCCTTGCGTACTACCGTTATACTACGGCCCGTTAGAAGTTACGTTTTTAATGCAAACTTCAGTCTATTTTTGAGAAACCGTTTCCCCATTCCAGATTTGAGATATTTTTCTCGAGCAATCGCATCGTATTTATTACTGCAGGCCTCGTAATACAGCAATAGAAATGGGGCTCTTTGTTTTGTGGAGATACTTCGAGAATTATTATGTTCGGCTACTCTCCTTTTGAGGTTATCAGTATACCCAGTATACCATTCATTGTCTTTCGTACTTTGCAATAAATATACGTAGAACATAATTTCTAACGGGCCAAGGCCCGTTAGGATCATCATATACGTGCGAAACAAAAAATTCCATAGTACATGGAATTTTAATTAAGTACGAAATCGGATCAAGTTATTTGATATCCAGCCAATCTTCCAATTTCCACAAGACACTCAATATGAATACCGTCAAAGCGGCGGCAAATCCGGCAACGAGATACGCGCCGAATCCGACGGTGGCGCCGATGGCCGCGGCAATCCAAATAGTCGCGGCAGTGGTGAGGCCTTGCAATTTTTTCTCATGGAAAATAATAACCCCGGCTCCCAAAAATCCGATGCCGGTAGCGATTTGGCTGATAATTCTGGTTTGATCGACTCCAGTTTGATTGACAATGCTGTTGCCCAGTATGACGAACAGGGCGGATCCCATGGTGATAAGGCTGAAGGTCCGCATACCCGGTTCTTTGTGCGCGAAATTGCGTTCCAAACCAATGACGAGCCCCAGAAAGGCCGCAATAGTAAGCTTGAGGACAACCGGTAAAACGTATGGTTCCATGATTTTACTTCGCGGATTTTGTTTGTTTTGTCGAAATGGTTCTTATGCAACGAGTGCATACCTTGATGCGCTTACCCGATGCGTCAACGGTTGTTTGGAGGTTGGGATATACCCAGCGCTTCCCCAAAGGGTTATAGTGCCCGATTAAAAGCTGGCGTTTGTTGCCGATGGTTGGTTTTTTCCCGCAAACCGAACAAGTTCGAGACATACCTTTGAATTTAAATGTGAAATTAAAGCAAAATAAGTATACACGGAGAGCCCGTAAATTGCAATAAAACTGAATATGATATACTGGAGCGGTATGATAGCGAATCTGATTTTCTATTTTTTGATTTTGGTGTTTTCGGTTATTATCCATGAGGTTGCCCACGGCTATGTCGCCAAGATCCAGGGCGACGATACTGCCGAAACTCTCGGACGGCTCACCCTTAACCCCTTGGCGCATATCGACCCTTTCGGTTCGGTGATTTTGCCCGGTCTTTTGATTTTTTTATCGCTGATTACCCACAGCAGCATGTTTTTGTTCGGGTGGGCGAAACCGGTTCCCTTTAATCCGCTAAAGCTCAAGGATATACGTTGGGGGCCGGTGTGGGTCGCTTGCGCTGGTGCCGGCGCCAATTTTTTGATTGCGATTTTATTTGCGCTACTCATGAGGTTTGGCGCTATTGGTTTCGGGCCCGCGGCGGTCATTATGTTCTCAACGATTGTGCTGACGAACCTTATGTTGGCGGTATTTAACCTGATGCCGATTCCGCCCCTTGATGGGTCAAAAATTTTGGCAGGAATAGTGGGCGATCGCTGGACCACCATAGAACGGTTTCTTTCCACGAACAGTTTATTGATTTTTGCTTTGTTTTTGATGTTCGGGTCATACTTTATTATGCCGATTGTTTCGTTTTTGTACGGGTTGTTGACAGGGGTAAAGGTGTAATGATCATGTTTCGTCCAACCGCGTATTGGATTGGCGCTCAATGCAATTACGTTGACTTTTATTGGCTTTTTTGGTATTGTGGAACCACAACTCTTTTTAATGTTTGATTTATATCGTCATGCCGACTATTTCACAATTAGTCAGAAAAGGAAGGAAAACCATCACGAAAAAATCGCGCAGCGTTGGGTTACGTAAGTATTTTAATCCGATAGCGAATCGATATAAGGTGTCTCCTTCGCCATTCAAGCGCGGTACGTGTCTCAAGGTTTTCACGACAACGCCGAAAAAACCAAACTCCGCCTTGCGTAAAGTCGCGCGCGTACGCTTGACCAACGGCATGGAAGTGACTGCCTATATCCCCGGCGAAGGGCATAATCTTCAGGAACACTCGATTGTATTGGTTCGCGGCGGTCGCGTAAAAGACTTGCCTGGAGTCCGCTACCATGTGGTGCGCGGCAGGTACGATTCGAGCGGAGTGGACAAACGCAAGCAGGGACGATCGTTATACGGCGCCAAGAAAACTCAGAAAGCGAAAGTATAATTAATAAGAGAGATTTATTTACATGCGCAAGAAGATTACCCACAAGAGAGCATATCCGTTAGACCCCGTTTATGGCAATGCTTTGATCGGCAGATTTATCAATCAGGTTATGAGGCAGGGCAAAAAAAGCACTGCTCAACGGCTGGTATACGACGCCTTCAGGCGCATTGAAGAGAAGCAGAAGCAGGACCCGGTTTTGGTATTTGAAGCAGCCATTAAAAATGTCGCCCCCGACCTTGAAGTTCGTTCCAAACGTGTCGGTGGAGCCAACTATCAGGTTCCGGTTGAAGTCCGTGGCGAACGGAAAATCGCACTGGCCATGCGTTGGATCCTGAATGCCGCACGTTCCAAGAAAGGAAAAGGAATGGCGGAAAAACTTACCGAAGAGCTTGTCTTGGCTTCCCAAAACGACGGCAACGCAATCAAAAAACGTCAAGACGTGCAGCGTATGGCAGAGGCGAATAAGGCATTTGCCCATTTACGATAGAACCATATGCCGCGAACCTACCCGTTGGAGAAAACGAGAGATTTTGGCATCATTGCCCACATTGACGCCGGAAAGACAACGGTTTCCGAGCGTGTTTTATATTACACGGGTATTACCCATAAAATCGGCGAGGTGCACGAAGGAGAAGCGGTTATGGACTGGATGGTGCAGGAGCGTGAGCGCGGTATCACTATTACCGCGGCGGCGACTACGTGTTTTTGGACTCAGACATACAAACCGGAACACGGGAAAGCAAAGGGCGAATACCGGTTCAATCTTATCGATACCCCGGGGCATATTGATTTTACGATTGAGGTGAAGCGATCATTGCGCGTGCTTGATGGGGCCGTGGTGGTGTTCGATGGCGTCTCGGGCGTTGAGCCGCAGTCGGAAACAAACTGGCGCTACGCCGATGAGTATAAGGTTCCGCGGCTTTGTTTTATCAATAAGCTGGACCGGTTGGGTGCAAGTTTCGATAATTCTTTGGCTTCCATCAGAGACCGATTGACACCTGACGCTATTCCGGTGCAGTTGAATATCGGCCTTGAAGATAAATTTGAAGGAGTGATTGATTTGGTGCGCATGAAGGCGGTGCGGTCTTCAGGGGAGCGGGGCGAAAACATGGAGATAGGGGAAATTCCTGCAGAGCTTCAGGAGCGCGCGAAAATCATGAGAGCGGCGTTGATCGAAAAGGCAGCAGAGCAGGACGATGGTCTCATGGAAAAATACCTTGCCGGGCAAGAGCTTTCCGAAGACGACATCCGTTTGGGAATTCGTAAAGGAACCCTTGAATATAAGTTGGTTCCGGTTTTGTGCGGCACTGCTTTAAAAAACAAGGGCGTCCAATTGCTCCTTGATGCGGTTGTAGATTATCTTCCGTCCCCTCAAGATATTACCAATAATAAACCCATCAGAGGGGTGCATCCGAAAACCGGTGAGGAAATTATTCGGGAACCTTCCGATACCGAACCTTTTACGGCACTTGCGTTTAAAGTAGCGGCTGATCCGTTCGTTGGAAGTTTGGTATATTTTCGTGTTTATGCCGGTTCACTCAAACGGGGGAGCTATGTTTACAATGTCGCCAAAGGCGAGCAGGAGCGTGTGGGACGAATTCTGCGTATGCACGCCAACCAACGGGAAGAAGTTGAGGAAGTTTACGCCGGAGATATCGCCGCTTTGGTGGGTATGAAAAATACCACAACCGGTGACACGCTGTGTGATACGGAAAACCAGATTTTACTTGAGAAAATCGTCATTCCCGAACCGGTTATTTCCATGAAGGTTGAACCGAAAACCAAAGCGGATCAGGATAAGATGGGGTTGGTTCTGCGCAAGCTTCAGGACGAGGATCCAACGTTCCGCGTGAAAACCGACGAGGAAACGCTTGAGACCATTATTGCGGGAATGGGAGAACTGCACCTGGACGTTTTGGTTGACCGTATGCGGCGGGAGTTTAGCGTGGAAGTGAATGTCGGACGGCCTCAGGTGGCGTATAAAGAAACCGTTCAGAATACCGCTCAAGCGGAAGGAAAGTATATCCGTCAATCCGGCGGTCGAGGACAGTACGGACACGTGTACCTGAAGGTGGAGCCGCAAGAACGGGGCAAAGGATTCGAGTTTTCGAATATGATTAAAGGCGGCGTGATTCCGCAGGAATATATTCCTGCCGTCGAGAAAGGAGTCAGGGAATCCTTGGACAAGGGAGTTCTGGCCGGTTTCCCGGTAGTTGACCTTAAGGTAACGCTATATGACGGTTCGTACCATGACGTTGATTCTTCGGAAATGGCCTTCAAAATCGCCGGTTCTATGGCATTTCAAGATGCTGCAAAAAAGGCGAATTTGGTTCTTCTTGAGCCGATTATGAAGGTTGAGGTGATTGTCCCCGATAAATTCCTGGGAGACGTAAGCGGTGATTTAAGCTCCAAGCGGGCGCGCATTGAGCAAATGGGCGAGCGGGTGAATCTTAAGGTTATTGACGCGATGGTGCCTCTTTCCGAGATGTTCGGTTATGCCACAAAAATCCGTTCCATGACCGAAGGAAGGGGAGTTTTCACTATGGAATTCGACCATTACGAGGAAGTTCCCAAATTTGTCGCCGAACAGATTATTGCGGGAAAGAAGTAGTATTTTATTGACTTTTTTGGTCTGTGATAGTACAATAATTTTACAAGCAGTTTTTATATAATTAATTTATCCATAAAAATATATGGCAGACAAAGGTAAATTTAATCGCACAAAACCGCATAAAAATATCGGGACCATTGGTCACGTTGATCATGGCAAGACAACCCTGACCTCTGCTATTACGAAAATCCTTTCTTTGAAAGGGTTCGCAAAAGCATTGGAATACGGCGATATCGATAAGGCACCCGAGGAACGCGCGCGCGGGGTTACAATTAATGTTCATCACTCTGAATACGAAACCGACAAGTACCACTATGCGCACGTAGACTGTCCAGGACACGCGGATTTCATCAAGAACATGATTACCGGTGCGGCCCAGATGGACGGTGCTATTCTTGTAGTTTCTGCTCCTGATGGTCCGATGCCCCAGACGCGTGAGCATATTCTGCTTGCCCGTCAGGTTGGCGTTCCGGCCATGGTGGTGTTCTTGAACAAGGTAGATATGGTGGATGATCCTCAATTAATTGATTTGGTGGAAACCGAGATCCGTGAACTGCTCAAAAAGTATCAGTTCCCCGGAGACGAGACTCCTATTATCAGGGGGTCGGCACTCAAGGCTGCCGAGGCGACAAGTCTTGACGACGAGTGGGCAAAAAAGATTCTTGAACTCATGGACGCGGTTGACAACTATATTCCCGAACCGGTTCGCGATACCGAAAAGCCATTTTTGATGCCGATTGAAGATATCTTTACGATCGAGGGACGCGGAACCGTGGTCACCGGCCGTATCGATCGCGGTATTATCAAGGTGAACGAAGAAGTGGAAATTATCGGTATCAAGCCAACCGCAAAAACAGTGGTTACCGGTATTGAAATGTTTAACAAGTCCCTTGACCAGGGTCAAGCAGGAGATAACGCTGGAATTTTACTCCGGGGGACAAAGAAAGAAGATGTGCAGAAAGGTCAGGTTATCGCCAAACCGGGATCCGTGACTCCGCACACCGACTTTGAAGCAGAGGCGTATATCTTGAAAAAAGAGGAAGGCGGTCGTCACAATCCGTTCTTCTCGGGATACAAGCCGCAATTCTATATTCGAACAACTGATATCACGGGTGATATTACCTTGAAAGAAGGGGTCGAAATGGTGAACCCGGGCGACACAGCGACCTTTACCGTCAAACTTATTCACCCCGTTGCTCTTGAAGAGCGGCAGCGATTCGCGTTCCGCGAAGGCGGCCGCACGATCGGCGCCGGAGTGGTGACGAAGATAGTCAAATAGATCGCCCCCACACAGTAATCTCGCTCGTTTCATGACACAAAAGACAGACGTCCAACAAAAGATGCGCATCAAGATTCGATCGTATGATCATAGGATCATCGATAACTCGTGCCGTTTGATCGTTGAAACTGCGAATCGGTACGGGGCGCAAATTCTTGGACCAATTCCGCTCCCCACGGAGATTAAGAAGTATACTGTTAACCGGTCGACCTTTGTGCATAAAGATTCTCGCGAACAGTTCGAGATGCGGGTGCACAAGCGGCTTATTGACATCGTGAATCCGAATACGAAAGTCATTGAGGCGCTGATGAATTTGAATTTACCGGCCGGAACAGACATTGAGGTAAAAATGGTTTCTTGATGAATCGGTGGCAAGGGGAGAGAATTGAAAGAATTTCTCTACACCCTTCAGAAAAGCGCCACCATGGCGCTTTTCTGGTACAAATAACAAATTATGAAATTTATTCTCGGAAAAAAAATAGGAATGATGCAGTTATTCGACGCAGAAACATTGCGTGTTTCTCCGGTTACCCTGATAGAAACCAAGGGAAATGTCGTTACCCAGGTGCGTACGAAAGAACGAGATGGTTATAGTGCGGTTCAGGTTGGTTTCGGATCCCGTAAAAAGGCTTCCCGAGCCCTTACCGGCCATTACGCCGGGCTTTCCGTGTTCAGGGTTGCCCGAGAATTCAGAATTCCCGAGTCCGAACTGTCCGGATACGAGCGTGGAAATGCGATCGAAACAACCCAGTTCAACAAAGGAGATAAGGTTATGGTTTCCGGTATTTCAATGGGAAGGGGATTCGCCGGAGCGGTAAAGCGTCACGGATTTCATGGTGGGCCCAAAACACACGGACAAAAAGGCAGCCATCGCCGAGTTGGATCCATTGGTTCAACAACGCCCCAGAGGGTTCTTAAAGGAACTCGAATGGCTGGCCATATGGGGCAAATACGCATCAGTGTGAAAGGATTAAGGGTCGTCGACATCTCACCCGATGATCATGTTTTGTTTCTTCGGGGGGCTGTCCCGGGTGTTACCGGAGCTTTGGTTGAAATACGAACTCAAAAATAAACGAACGTATGGATGTCGCGGTATACAATAAAAAGAAAGAACAGATAAGAACCGTTTCGCTGGACGAGTCGGTGTTTGGTATTACGGTTAATCCCGATGTTGTTCATGAGGTGGTTCGTGTTTTGCGGGGCAACGTGCGCAAACCGATCGCCCACGCAAAAGACCGCGGTGCCGTATCCGGCGGGGGAAAGAAGCCATGGCGGCAGAAAGGAACAGGAAGGGCGCGCCACGGATCTATTCGTTCCCCGTTGTGGCGCAAAGGTGGAGTCACGCACGGTCCGTTGAACGAACGGGTGTTTGCAAGATCTCTTAATAAGAAAACAAAATGGACGGCTCTTGCCATGGTTTTATCCGGAAAGGTGAAGCGTAATTTATTCTGTGTTGTTTCGGACGATGTTGTGGCAGATTTTTCGAAAACAAAGCTAGTGCAACCGTTCGTGGATTCTTTTTTGAAAGAAGGAAAACGTATCCATCGGGGATTTTTACTGCATTCGTTCTCGGATACGTCAAGCATACGCGGCGTGCGTAATATCCAACAACTCCGTTGGGCACCGGTTTCCGGTATTAATATTATGGACTGCGTCAATGCAATGTATGTGATTGTTCCTGAGTCGTCGCTTCAGGCGCTTACTTCTTTTATGAAGCGATTATAATTCTTATCAGATATGGCAACATTTGGATTTTTAAAAAATAAGAAAACACCGCCGAAAACATCCGTTACGGACAAGCGCGTTCCTTCCGTACCCGATGCCGTGCAGATATATCTTGTGCGACCGATTTTGAGCGAGAAAGCAACGCGTATCAAAGAAGCAGACAATGCATATATTTTTCAGATTACCGACCGCGCGAACAAGATAACCGTGGCTCATGAAGTCGCGTCGTTGTACAAAGTTCATGTTACGAAAGTGGAAATAGTCCGGGTTCCTCCGAAGCCGAAAAAGACCGGACGCTTTTCGGGATATCGATCCGGCTATCGCAAGGCCATTGTTCATGTTAAACAAGGAGAGAAAATTGAGCTTATTTAATGCGGTATGACCATACGGATATCAAAACCAACAACACCGGGCAGACGGCACTACCAAACCGTTGATTACCGCGAGCTTTCGAAGGAAAAACCGTTAAAGGCACTCGTGGTTCATATACAGAAACATTCTGGCAGAAACAGTGCCGGTCGCATTACCGTTCGCCATCGCGGAGGCGGTCATAAGCAACAGTATCGTATGGTTGAACTCGGTCAGAAGTTTTTGAACTTCGGCGGTATTGTAGAGGCACTTGAATATGATCCAGGCAGGACTGCCTTCATCGCTCGCGTTCTTTTCAGCAACGGAATGCGTTCCTATATTTTGGCTCCCGAAGGGTTGCATGCCGGAGACCGTATCGAAACAGGAGAGAAGGTTTCGATTAAGGTAGGTAATCGTATGCGTTTGAAATATATACCGGTTGGTACCCTGATTCATGCGATTGAGCTCAGGCCCGGGGCGAAAGGAATCCTTGCGCGATCCGCAGGGTCGTACGCGACGGTCATGGCCAATGAAGGAGCTTATACGCTTCTTAAAATGCCTTCCGGCGAAACCCGTAAAGTCAGTTCGGAAGGTTTTACTTCTATCGGACAGGTATCGAACGGAGAGCATAGGATCGCGAAGATCGGCAAAGCGGGGCGTATGCGTCATCATGGAGTGCGTCCAACCGTGCGTGGTTCGGTCATGAACCCTCGAGACCATCCATATGGAGGAGGAGAGGGTCGTACGACTCGCGGTACGCGTAAGCCTAAAGACAAATGGGGCAATATTACCGGCGGTCATCGAACCCGTAAGCGGCATAACTGGTCCCAGAAATTTATCGTCAGTCGCCGTCCACCCAATACGAAGAAGAAAAAATAAACTCTTATTTATTAACGATATGGGAAGAAGTTTGAAAAAGGGTCCCTATATAGATCCATCAATACTGAAGAAAATAAAGAACGGCAAGCCGGCTGCAGGGACGGTTATCAAAACATGGGCACGGGCCTGTACCATTGTCCCCGACATGCTTGGGCTTACATTCGGAGTCCATACCGGGAAGGACTTTGTTTCGGTTTTTATAACCGAGGATCTTATCGGTCACAAATTAGGTGAGTTCGCTCCGACAAGAAAGTTCATTAAACATGGTGGAAAGAAACAGCGTGAGCTGGAGTCGAAGACCACAGCGCCGGCTCCTGCCGCCGCAGCCTCTGTTCCCGCGAAGAAATAAATAATTCACGTGATAGTATGAATGAGATCCGCGCACAATTGAAATATCTCCGCATTGCCCCGAAAAAGGTTCGTCGCATTGCTTCTCTTTTGAAAGGCATGGGATATGCCGATGCACTGGCGCAACTGAAATATCTTCCTCAACGGAGCGCGCAACCTCTTTATAAACTGATACGTTCGGCGGGCGCCAATGCCAAACATAATATCCAAACCGATCCCAATACTCTTTCTATCATTCGGGTGCTTGTAGATCCTGGTCCTTCGTATAAGAGGATGCGGCCGCGCGCGCACGGGGCGGGATTCCCGATTGCGAAACGGATGTCCCATATCACTATTTATCTGGGGGTGCGCAGCGGAAAGCGGGTGACGTCCGCGACTACGGTTGCCCTGTCCGATTCCCTTAAAGAAGAACAGGACAGCGAGAAGTCTATAAAGACAAAGCAGCCGCGCATATCGCGTAGTCGTATGAATCAGAAAGAGAAAAGCGTCTCCGTGGCTCGACGCAGACAGATATTCAATCGCAAAGCAATATAAACAGATATGACACATAAAACAAATCCCATATCCTATCGGCTCGGTATCACCTATAACTGGCACTCTCGTTATTTTATGAGACGGGACCGCGGATTTTTTCTTGAAGAAGATGCTCTTATCCGCACGATAATACAAAAGAAATTCAAACGGTCAGGCATCGAATCCATTGGGATTGAGCGCAACGCCGATACCGTTCGGGTATATATTAAGACGTCGCGACCAGGTTTTATTATTGGCAGAGGGGGAACCGGTGTCGATGAATTGCGGAAAGTACTTCAGGAAAAAATCAAGCTATTGCGAATAAAAGGGAAGCAGGCAAAGGATGTTGTTATTCAGCTTAATATCGAAGAAGTGAAAAAGCCGGAGATTTCCGGGAAAATTGTTGCCGAGAATGTTGCGGTTAGCCTAGAGCGCCGTATGCCGTTTCGTAAAACAATCAAAAACACCCTGGCGAAAGTGATGAGCTATCGAGATGTTAAGGGAGCAAAAATAAAGGTTTCCGGACGTCTCGACGGAGCCGAGATTTCCCGGCGGGAATTTGTCGCCGAAGGGAAAATACCACTTATTACCATCCGTTCCCTGATCGATTACGGAGAAGAGCGGGCATATTGCACCTATGGAGTTATCGGAATTAAAGTGTGGATTTATAAAGGAGAGGTTCTAGAAAAGGATCTCATATAACGCACGTATGTTGACACCAAAAAAAGTAAAACATCGCAAGTGGCATAAAGGACGCTCAAGGGAGCGGCTTGTGGAAACGCGTGGTACACGGGTTGTGTTCGGTTCACATGGTATCCAGGCACTTGAAGCATCATGGATGACCGGGAATCAAATCGAGGCGGTGAGACGTGTTTTGACACGTTACACGAAAAAAGGAGGGCGTGTGTGGATTCGCATTTTTACCGATAAGCCGGTCACCAAGAAACCTCCCGAGGTGACCATGGGAGGGGGAAAGGGTGCCGTTGACCATTATGTGTTTGCCGTAAAGCCGGGACGGATTCTTTTTGAAATGGGGGGGATCAGTGCCGCATCCGCCAAAGAGGCATTAACCGCTGCGGGATATAAACTTCCGATCAAGAGCAGGGTTGTTACCAAAGAAGAATAAGTTGTCAATTATTTTATGAAGATACGCGATATTAAACAGAAAACCGAAAAAGAGCTTAAGGATGCTCACGCTCAACTGACGATAAAGCTGCGAAGCTTGCGTTTTGACCTAAAATTAGCTAAATTACAAAGTACTCATGTAATCCGGCAAACTAAACAGGATATTGCCCGGGTTCTTACAGTATTACAAGAAAAACATGGATCAAGCGAAACTAAAACAGAATAAAAAGAGGAGCCTCATAGGACAGGTGGTTTCGAACAAAATGGCGAAAACCGTTGTGGTTTCTATTGAGCGTGTTGTGATGCATCCCTTATACCGTAAGCGCAGGCACGTTAACAAGCGTCTAAAGGCGGATACGGGGTCAAAAACATATCAGGTTGGTGACCGCGTCAGTATCGAAGAATGCCGTCCCTTGTCCCACGACAAGAGATGGCGTGTAACCGGTAAAGCTAGGGCATAAAATATTATGGTACAGTTGCGAAGCATGTTGAAAGTTGCCGATAACAGCGGCGCCCGTCTGGTGCAGTGTTTTCGCGTGTATGGAGGGTCTGCCAAGCGTTACGCCGAGATCGGGGATATTATGATGGTTGCGGTAAAGGTGGCGGAACCACGGAAGGCGGTTAAAAAACATGACAAAGTAAAGGCGGTGCTTGTGCGACAGCGCAAGCCGTTGCGCAGGAGCGACGGTTCGTATATCAGGTTTGACGATAATGCGGTGGTGATACTTGATAAAGGTAAAGAACCTAAGGGCGGTAGAATCTTCGGGCCGATTGCGCGAGAGTTGAAAGAGCTCGGATACGATAAAATTATTTCTTTGTCCCCGGAAACATTATAAATACGCCATGTCAGCAATTGTAAGAAAATTGAAGAAAGGGGATATGGTCCAGGTTTTGTCAGGAGTAGAGCGTGGTAAACAGGCAAAGGTCACCCATATTTATCCCGAATCCAGACGCGTTACGCTTGAAGGTCTTTTCGTTTCCCATAAGCATCGTAAGCCGAGAAAGTCAGGCGAGAAAGGTGAAATCGTCACTGTGGCCCGTTCCGTGTCAGTGAGTAAGCTTCAGGTGGTGTGTCCTCGATGCAAAAAGCCGGCTCGCATCGGTTTTGTTACGGAGGCAGGAAAGAAAAAACGCGTGTGCAAGAAATGTAACGCTCCATTCGTATAGCTTCGGTTCTAATTTTTAATATGACGTCTCCAGAAAAAAAACAGAATAATATACAGGCATTATTGAAGAAGGAGCTGGGTATCGCCAATATCCACCAAGTTCCCTGTGTGGAAAAAGTCGTCGTCAACATGGGTATCGGGAAAACCCTTTCGGGAGCCGATAAGCAGCAACGTGAATCATTGTTGGCAGAGGCGACAAAGTGCATCACCTTAATAACCGGTCAGAAGCCCGAGACCCGATTGGCGAAACAGTCTATTGCGGGATTCAAACTTCGCGAAGGGGAAGTGGTCGGGTTGCGTGTTACTTTAAGAAAACAGCGGATGTACGATTTCATTGATCGGCTTGTGAAAATGATATTTCCCCGGGTGCGTGATTTTCGCGGTTTGCCGTTGACCATCATCGATCCCAGGGGGATTTTGAATATCGGGATGAAAGAGCATGTGGTATTCCCTGAACTATCCCAAGAGGAGTTCCGGAAAATTTATGGTATTGAAATTACGGTAGTACCAAGCACCCGAAAACGCGATCACGCGATCGCCCTTTACCGGGCACATGGATTTCCCCTCCGGCACGAATAAACAAGAAATAAAAGAAATATGGCCAAAAAATCAGTTATTGCGCGAGCACAAAAAAAACCAAAATACAGCACCCGTTTGGTGCGGCGATGTTTTCGTTGCGGCAGACGGCGTGGATACGTGCGCGATTTCAACATATGCCGTATTTGTTTCAGGGAATTAGCGTCACAAGGGCTTATCCCCGGAGTGAAGAAATCAAGTTGGTAATATACATGATATGAGCGATCCTATTGCACAAGCACTTACCGCAGTTTTGAATTCTCAGGCAGTTCGCAAGCCGACCGCCAAGGTTGTCTATTCGAAAATTAATTACGCAGTATGCAAAATCCTCGAGCAATATGGATTTGTCGACGGCGTTGAACGGGCAGGTAAAAAAGATAAAAAATATCTTGAAGTAACGTTGAAGTATGGAGCCGATCGGTTAGGGGTTATTCATACGGTGCGACGTGTCTCCAAGCCCGGGAAACGAGTGTACGCTGGATACCGCGAACTGCATTGGCCTCAAGGAGTGCTGATTGTTGTTTCGACGCCGGATGGTATTATGGCGGCTCACGAAGCGAAAAAGAAAAAATTGGGAGGAGAATTGATTTGCTCTGTTTCATAATCAATATGTCAAAGATAGGAAAAAAAATATTATCCCTTCCACCGAAAACCGAACTCATTTGCGCCGGTGACGAAGTGACGGCACGCGGGCCACACGGCGAAATTGTCACGAAACTAGCTTTGCACGGTTTTTCGGTTATTCAAGACAAGGACGCCAATACGGTTCAAATTGTGCCGCCCGAGCGACTCGATAAACGGTCCCGTTCCTTGTGGGGAACGAATACCGCGGTGATCGCGAATATGATTCAGGGAGTGAATAAGCCATTTGAAAAAGTTCTTGAATTCGAGGGGATTGGATATAAGGCCGAGATCCAGGGGGCGGAGTTGGTTATGGTACTTGGGTTTTCTCACCCGGTACGTGTAAAGATTCCCGAGGGGTTAACCGCGAAAGTAGAGAAAAATCAAATCGCTATTTTTGGGATAAGAAAAGAGCAGGTGGGTAGTTTTGCGGCCTCTATCAGGAAGATTCGGAAGGTTGAACCGTATAAGGGAACCGGAATCCGCTATAAAGGAGAAATAATCAAAAAGAAGGCGGGTAAGAAGCTCGCCGGAGCGACTGCGTAATCATTATTACTATGGCACAGGAACGAATGAAACAAAAAACAAGCAGTCGGTCACGGCGTATCGTACGCCATCACCGGGTGCGTCAGAAGATTTCGGGTACGGCGAATCGTCCTCGGCTCTGTGTTTTCAAGTCCAGGGCTCATTTTTGGGCACAAATCATCGACGATGTTGCAGCCAAAACCATTATCTCCGGCACCGATGTTTCAAAAGAAGTTCGCGAGATGTTGAAAGGAACAAAGCAGGAAAGTGCGTACCTGTTGGGGAAATATATCGGCGAACGGGCAAAATCAAAAGGAATTTCCAAGGTGGTATTTGATCGCGGCGGATTTGTTTATCAGGGTCGTATTCGTAAATTTGCGGAAGGCGCTCGCGAAGGAGGATTAATATTCTAATTATCGAGTATGGAACGAAGACAACGAGTGACGGTTTCACGGACGAAAGACGACAGGTTCGACCAGAAACTTCTTGAAACAAGGCGGGTTACCCGTGTGGTCGCGGGCGGTAAGCGGATGAGTTTCCGTGTCGTCATGGTCATCGGCGATCACGCCGGAACCGTGGGTATCGGGGTGGCGAAAGGTAAAGATGTCCAGCAAGCTATCGCGAAGTCACTCTTTCAGGCGAGGAAACATATGATCAAGGTTCCGTTGGTGGGCGACACCATCCCTCATGAGATCATAGCCAAGCATTCGAGCGCACAAATCATTCTAAAACCCGCGCGGAAAGGTCATGGGCTTATTGCCGGTGGTGCGGCCCGTATTGTTTTGTCGTTTGCGGGAGTTAAAGACGTAACCGCGAAACTACTCGGGAGAACCCCTAATAAACTTACTAATGCTATGGCAACCATGAAGGCTTTGGAGAAGTTGCGGGCGTTTAAAGAATCCACACCTAAAGTATAAAACATCATGACGCTCATGCATGAAATAGAGACGACCCATCCGAACAGGAAAAAACGGCGTATCGGCCGTGGTGGAAAGCGTGGTACTTACTCCGGTCGGGGGCAAAAGGGTCAGCGCGCGCGCGCCGGCCGAAATATCAAATCCCAAGAGAGAGAGGCTCTTTTAAGGATACCGCAGAAAAGAGGAACGGGGTTTGACCGTCGTTCCAAAAACCGCGGGCGTAATCTTGTCGTCATAAATATCGCGGTCATTAATCGTGCCTATACCGAAGGGGAAATAGTGTCCCCCAAGACATTGATGGCAAAGAAAGTCATTACCCGTCGCTTTTCACGTATGCCGTTGATCAAAATCTTGAGCCAAGGAGAGGTTACCAAGCGCCTTATTTTAAAAGGGTGTGATGTATCGAAATCCGTCCGGGAGAAGATTGAGCGGGCAGGCGGTACGTGTTAATCTAACATAAGAATAATATGGCTGGTTTTGGTGTCATCAGAACATTGGTGCGAGATAGGGATTTGCGAAAAAAGGTTCTTATAACCATAGGACTCCTTTTAGTATTTCGTTTATTCGCGTCATTACCGATTCCCGGGGCAAATCAGGAGCAGTTGCGTTTGTTTTTCGAACAAAATCAATACTTAGGACTGGTGAACATATTTTCCGGAGGTGCATTGGCTAATTTTTCTCTTGCCATGTTGGGCGTGGGGCCCTACATTAATGCCACGATTATCCTTCAGTTGTTAACCATGATTTTCCCGTCGTTCAAGCAGTTGTATTACGAGGAAGGAGAGGCTGGTCGCGCGAAATTCAATCAATACGCCCGTTATCTTACCGTGGCTCTGGGGTTGCTCCAAGCGTTCGGACTTCTGAATCTTTTGCGCGCCAACGGTATTATCGGAGCCCTTGGCCCATTGGATACGATTCGGCACATTACTTTGGTTACCGCCGGATCCATGTTTTTGATGTGGATAGGAGAACTTATCAGTGAACAAAAAATCGGTAACGGTATCTCACTTCTTATTTTTGCCGGTATTGTCACCGAGATTCCTTTAGCGCTTCGTAACAATATTGCAACATTCGATCCTTCAAAAATTCCCATGTATCTGGTATTTTTGGGGATTGCTCTGATTACCTTGGCGGGAGTTGTTGTCATTAACGAATCGGAACGCCGCATCCCCGTTAATTACGCCAAACGTGTTCGCGGTATGAAGGTGTATGGTGGAGCGAGCAGCTATCTGCCGCTCAAGGTTAACCAGGCAGGTGTTATCCCGATTATTTTTGCGCTTTCATTGCTCATGCTTCCGAGTATGATAGGGCAGATTTTCGGCGCCTCGAAAAACCCGGCTCTTCTCAATATTGCCATTCAAATTCAAAATATCACCAACAACCAGTTGGTATACGGGCTTTCATACTTCGTGCTGGTGTTCGCTTTTACCTATTTTTATACAGTGATTACATTCGAGCCCCATGAGTTGGCCAATAACCTTCAGAAACAAGGAGGATTTATTCCTGGTATTAGGCCCGGGGATACAACCGCGCAGTTTTTGAGTAAAACACTGTATCGCATTACTTTTCTTGGAGCCCTGTTCTTGGCCGCAATTGCGGTGCTTCCATTGGCGGTTCAAGGTATTACTGGGGTTACCAGCTTGAGTCTTGGCGGCACCTCGCTTTTGATCGTTGTTTCGGTAGCCCTTGAAACAATCCGTCAATTAAGAGCTCAGCTGGTCATGCGCGAATACGACACATTCTGATTCGCTTTATTTGACATTAGGTTGAGAGGTTTTTATACTATTACTATAATAGGTAATTAATTTTCATATTGTCATATGACATTAGTATGGATTATTCTTGGTGCCGTCGGGTTTATCGTGATTTCCGGTATCCGGGTGGTAGACCAGTACGAGCGGGGTATCGTTCTCACTTTGGGTAAGTTTTCGCGGATCACCAACCCCGGTCTTACTTGGATTTTTTCTCTTTTAGAGATCCAGCGGATGCTCAAAGTGGATATTCGTATCAAAACCGTTGACATCCCGCAGCAGGAAGTCATCACCAAAGATAACGTCACTGTCGGGATTAATGCCGTGGTGTATTTCAAAGTGATTGATCCTTCGAAAGCGATTCTTGAAGTCGAAAACTATGTCCGTGCAACCTCGAATTATGCGCAATCGGCGCTTCGTGATGTCGTGGGTGGATTCGAGCTTGACACTTTGCTTTCCGAGCGCGATAAGATAGCGCAAGAGATCCGCAACGCGGTTGATGTCGCTACCACTGGTTGGGGTATTGATGTTACCGACGTGAAAATGCAGGATATCGAACTTCCTGCGGACATGAAGCGCGCCATGGCAAAGCAAGCAGAGGCCGAGCGTGAACGCCGTGCCGTTATTATTACCGCGCAGGGTGAACTTTCCGCATCCGAAAACCTTAAGGCAGCTGCGATGAACTTAAGTTCCGTCCCCGGCGGTATGTCGTTGCGCACCTTGAAGACGGTTGAGGCGGTTAATCCCGATCCTTCGAAAACAGTTTTGTTCGTATTACCGATTGAAATACTTGATTCTTTCAAGAAATTCACCGGAAAAGAATAATTTTTCCCGAAGAAGTTGCATAAACAAAACAACCCCGACGTACGTCGGGGTTGTTTTGTTTATTGGACGAGTTCCAGAAATTTCTGTGTCAGCTTGGGGATATTGCTGTCGCCTTGGTAAAATGCTTTCCATACCATGACAATGTCGGCATCGTTAAAGATTGCCGATTGGATTTCTTTAAATTCGTCTCCGCCACCGATATCGATAAAAACAGAGCTGTAATTTCCTTTGATTTGTTTAATTTGATAGAAAGGTATCTGTTTTTCCTTGTTGTTTTGTGTTTCATCCACCCCGCGATGGAGCATGACAATAGTGGGTTGAGTAGGGAGTTCGCGCAGAACCGTAAGCGGATCCTTGATATTCATCATATCTATCAAGGAATCCATACGGTACTGTGCAGAGAGTGAGATAAAGGCATTGAGCGTCGCTGTCGGTGCGGTTCCTACCGCGGTTACCGCATCCGCACCTGCGGCCTGGGCGAGATTAATCTCTTTTTCCGAAAGATCGGCGCATTTGATATCCGCTATGACATACAGATCCGGACGCCGGATTTTAAGCGCGCGCACCGCATCGATACCGAATTGTTTAATGAGGGGAGTTCCCGCTTCGAGCAGGATCCGATCCGAAGGCGGGATTTGGCCTGTGATGCGCAAAGCCTCATCCATCGTGTTATTCAGGGCGATGTGCAGATACCGGGTGTGTGCCCTGAGTTTTTCCGAAAATGCCTCGAATGTTTTATGGTATTGCGCCATATTATATCTTAAGAGTACTTAAAAACTGATTTGCCAATACAGTTGTTTCGCGAGGATTGGTGTTAATTGCTTCCCAAATAACCGCTATGTCTCCGCCGTTAAAAAATACCCGGCGGACGTCACGGGGCGTTTCTCCTCCCGCAATCGCAATTGTAGTTGTATAACTTCCTTTGATACGACCACAATCCTGATAGGGAATTTGTTTTTCAGTATGGAGCCGCTCTTCCACTCCCAGATGCAGCATTACATACGGCGGTATGGTTTTAAGTGATCCTAAAATTTCAAACGGGAACGTCACGTTGAGCATGTCCACGATGGCGTCTATACCGAGTTCGGCACTCTTTTCTATGAACTCATTCAGAGTCTCTACAGGAGCGGTTCCCAGAACCGTGGCCGCGTCGGCCCCCGCATTTTTGGCTATAAAGATCTCTTGTCCTCCGCGATCCATGCATTTCAAATCAGCGACGACATAGGCGACCGATCCGACTTTCTGTTTCCAGGTTTGTTTTATGAGCGAGATACCGCGGCTGCCATAGCGTTTGATAAATGAGGTTCCCGCCTCCAAGATGATTCGTTTATCTGCAGGGAGGGATCCGATAATCGACTGTACTGTTCCAAGGTCATTATTTAAGGAGATTTGGAGTTTCTGTTTGCTCATAGGGGTATTATATCAAACTTCAGCCTGTGCTAAAATGGAGTTATATGACGAGAAAAAATTTCAGGATTTTTGTGGTTCTTGGCCGTTCAGGGTCGGGAAAGGGGACGCAGGTGGAAATGCTGCAAAAGAAAGTAAAGGGGTTGCGCCATATCGAAACCGGTGCTTTGCTCCGGGAACTTTCCCGCGAGAAGAACAGTTTGGGGAAAAGGGTGAAAGATACCCTGAACCAGGGGGAATTGGTGCCCTATTCGTTTGTGGCGTATTTGTGGACAAAGGAATTACTGAAAGTGTTTTCTCAGGGAAATCGTTGGTCAGGGATTGTTTTTGAAGGTTCTCCGCGGAAACTTATAGAAGCCAAAATGATGGATCAAGCCATCCGTTTCATCTTCGACACGGAGCCGATCGCCGTCTACATCGAGGTTTCCCGCAAAGAGGTTGTGCGCCGTCTTTTGAAGCGAGTGGTTTGCGAAAAATGCTCCAATCCGATTCCTTATCGTCTCCTTGAAAATAATATTACGAAGTGTCCCGTGTGCGGAGGCAAAGTAACCCGGAGGCCGGACGATACTCCAAGGGCAATCCGGGAACGGATGGAATTCTTCAAGCGGAACGTTATGCCGTCGATCCGTCATTACCGGAAAGATAATCGCCTGATCTCCATTAACGGAGATCAGCCTGCGGAAAAAGTATCCCATGAGCTGTGGGGAAAACTGAAAAAGAATCGGTTTATTTAGATCAGTTATGATTTCTTTGAAAACGGAAAAAGATATAGAGTTGTTGCGAATCGGCGGAAAAATTTTATCCCGTGTTTTACGCATGACTTCCAAAAAGATCAAACCAGGAGCCACCGCGCGCGAGCTTGATGAAATAGCGCGTTCAATTATGAAAGAGCAGGGAGTGAAACCGTCATTTCTTGGATATCGCTCCATGCGCCATAGCGACCCTTTCCCCGGGGCGCTTTGCGTTTCGGTCAATGACGTTATCGTACACGGTGTTCCGACACAGGATCTTGTCTTGCGCAACGGCGATATCGTTACTATTGACGGGGGGTTGATTTATAAAGGGAGGTTTGTTGATGCTGCGACCACCGTGGCAATCGGGAAAGTTCCGCGTGCCGTAGGGAAGTTGATACGGGTTACCCGTGAAGCATTGAACCGCGCCATAAAAGTGTGTGTACAGGGGAATGCGTTGGGAGACATCGGGTATGCAGTTCAGTCGTATGTCGAGGCACAGGGATTTTCCGTATGCGAAGAGTTGGTTGGCCATGGCGTCGGCTATGGGGTGCACGAGGATCCGGCAGTGCCAAACCGTGGCAGACGCGGAGAAGGTATGAAACTGGAACCAGGAATGGTTTTAGCGTTGGAGCCAATGGTGTGCATGGGGTCGGGGAAAATCATTGAAAATTCCGACGGGAGTTTCGCTACCGCAGACAGGTCTATTGCCGCTCATTTCGAGCATACCGTGGTGATTACCGGGAAAAAACCATTGGTGGTGACTTAATAATATGCGTTTTATCGCCTTGGATTACGGTAAAAAGCGCATTGGTGTTGCGTACGCCGATAGCACCAACGATGTGGTCCTCCCTCTTGGAATCATTTCAAATCTTAATATTCGAACCGTAATCTCCGATTTGAGTAATTTTATACACGAGCGCGCAATCGAACGTATTATCATCGGTCTTCCGCTAAGTTTCAAATTTGAAGAAACGGAAATCTGTTCGGAAATCAGGGATTTCGGAACAAACTTGGAAGAAACTACAGGAGTGGGGGTTGTTTTTGTCAACGAAGTGATGAGTACCGACCTAAGCAAGAAAATGACCGGGAACAGCGGGAAAGACGATTCCGTAGCGGCCCAGATCATTTTAAGCGATTACCTGTTAAAATATCATAAAGATTTAGGAAAATAGCCTATGAACGAGAATCGAAAACCGTCTATTTCCGTTATTATTCCGGTTTTTAACGAGGAAAAGACAATTCAAAGCACTATAGAATCGGTATGCGCGTATTGTGACGCCAACGGATTTCCGTACGAAGTGGTCGTGGTGAACGACGGATCGCAAGACGGGACGGCGGGAGTTGTGGAGAGTCTTTTGGGCAGGTACCCGATGCTACGCATGCTCGATAATGGAATAAACACCGGTAAAGGGTACGCGGTGCGTAACGGCATGTTGCATGCGACCGGTGACCTGGCACTATTTATGGATGCGGATGGTTCGACTAAAATTTCGGAACTTGGGAAGGTGCTTGAAAAATATACGCAAGGGTACGGGGTTATCATGGGGTCGCGGAAAATCCCTGGGGCATACATTGCGGTTCATCAACCAAAGTTCCGTGAGCTTTCGGGACGTATGATGAATGTCTTTATCAGGGTGGCAACCGGGTTACCCTTTGAGGATACGCAAGTGGGGTTTAAGGCGTTTTCGCGCCAAGCGCGGGAAACCATATTTCCGCTTCAGCGTACGTCGCGCTGGATATTCGATGTCGAGCTTTTGGTTATCGCGGCGCAAAATCGAATTTCTGTCGCGGAAATTCCGATTACCTGGGAGAACAACTCCAATTCAAGGGTAAAGGTTGTTCATCTGGGAAGAACGATTGCGGAGTTAGTTATTATTCGGCTTAACAAAATGCGCGGGTGGTACGTGAAACGTTCATAAATTTATAAATAACCATATGAATCACAAAAAAATTATTGCCTTCAATTGGAAAATGAACCCGGGCTCCCTGAAGCAAGCCCGTGCACTTCTTAATGTCGCCAATCACGCCGGTTTAAAATCCAAGAACAGCAGGGTTGTCGTTTTCCCGCCGTTCGAGTATGTTTTTTCCTATGATTTTTGGGGTCATGCTGCGAAGATAACGAAGGGGGCTCAGGACTGTTTTTGGCAGGCAAGAGGTCCCTACACCGGGCAGATTTCTCCGCGTAGCCTTAAGCAAGCGGGTATTTCATGGGTCATAATCGGACATTCCGAAAAAAGAATTCATGGCAATGAAACAAATCTTCAGATTGCGAAGAAATTAAAAACAGCGGTTCGTACAGGATTGCAGCCATTGCTGTGTCTTGGTGATGATGCATTTAGTCATAAACAGGGAATAATCAGGACGAAGCAGTGCATCAGGAAACAATTGCACGAATCCCTGTCTTTACTGTCGTCGGCCGATATAAAGGAGATTGTGTTCGTGTACGAACCGATCTGGGCAATCAGCGCCGTGAGCCATGGTAAAACCGACGATCCGGTCCATGCCGCGCGCATGGTTTCATACCTGAAAGAGTTGCTTGTAAAAGAGTTCCGGTTTCCTGATTCGCGGGTTCTGTACGGAGGGTCGGTTAACGCCAAAACCGTTTCGAAATTTCTCGGATTCGACGACATTAACGGTTTTCTCGTCGGTGCCGCATCACTGAAACCCGATCAGGTATCTGGTATAATACGGGCTATAGAAAATAACTCTTAATACGTCTATGGAAGCGCTTTTCAAGAAAACACTTTTTGTTTTACTTTCGTTGTTCTTATGCGTAATGACGATTACGGGAATCGTGGTGGCCGTCCGCTTAGCCAATCACCAGGCGGTCTGGGTTGGCCAACCGGCAAGCATCATGGTTTCCGGGACAGAGAAGGTTCAGTATACCCCCGATATTGCCATCATGGGCATTGCGGTTATTGCTAAAGGCACGGATCCTGTTCAAGTACAGGACGAGAATAACAAAAATATGCAGGGCGTGATTGCCTACCTGAAGCAATCGGGTATTGCTTCGGAAGACATACAAACGACGACATATAATCTGTATCCCGAATACGCGTATACCGACAGAGGAGCCGATACCGCAAAAATAATCGGTTACACCTTGCATCAGAGTATTGTCTGTAAGATACGTAAGGATTTAAGTAAGGTCGGGAGTATTATCGGCGGTCTTACCGATGCGGGCGCAAACAGTATTGAGAGTATCCAGTTTTCTTTGAGCGATGAAGCAAAAATAGAACTCGAGACACAAGCAAAATCAAAGGCTATTAGCGACGCGAAAGTGCGGTTTGAGGGCCTGCGGAAGGAATTTAAATTCCGGGTATTGCGCCTGACAAACGTTCAAGATACTCCTGCGTGGGCTTCGGATACGATGCGCTCCTATGCTATGAAGGAAGGGATTGAGGGAGGGGGAGCTCCTGCGCCAATCGAGCCGGGATCCGGCGAATTGACTTCGTACGTCACCCTGACATTTGAAATCAAATAAACCTTTCGGGTTGGATATGAAACACAAAAGTATGCGTCTTTTGCCGGAGCGTTCTTATTTTCAAGGAAAACGGACGATTATTCGGGCTGATCTAAACGTCGATATCGTGGCAGACAAAATTATCGATGATTTCCGTATTCGCAGGGCGCTTTCAACCATCAAGGAGATTTCCCCTCGTGCGCGATATACGCTTTTGGTAAGCCATCGGGGGAGCTTCGAGTGTCCGAATGATTATACCGAAACTTTAGAGCCAGTTGCAAAACATTTGAGTAGGCTCTTGGGCCGTAATGTTTATTTTCTCGAAGGGTCCGTGGAGTCGGTTCGTTATGCGCTTGAGAAGCTTCCGGATCACGCCATAGCTCTTTTGGAAAATATCCGTTGGTATAAAGGAGAGCGCGAAAACAGTACCAAGTTTGCGAAACAGTTGGCTCAATTAACGGACGTGTTCGTCAACGATGCCTTTGGCGAGATTCATCGGCGAGAGGCATCAATCGTAGCGATTACCAAGTTCGTACCGAGTTTTGCGGGGTTACTTTTACAGGATGAATTGCGTCATTTGGATAATTTGAGCACAAGCCCTCGCAGGCCATTCGCCGTATTAATGGGCGGGGCGAAACTATACACGAAGCTGCCTTTGATTAAGAGGTTCTTGCGAATTGCTGATGCGGTGTTAGTCGGTACGGCGCTTGCCAATACGTTTATTGCGGCGCAAGGAAACAGGATAGGGAAATCGCTTCAGGAAAAAAAGTTCATTTTTAAGGCAAAAGCCATGCTTCGCAATCAATCATTAATCATCCCCGACGATTATGTGGTTTCCCCTAGGGTATTAGCGGGTAAGGGGAAGGTTACGCGGGGAAGTTTATCCTCAAACAGCTATATTGTCGATATTGGTCCGGAAACAGCGAAAACATTCTCCAGTTTGCTTGAAAAAGCGGGTACGATTTTTTGGAACGGTCCGGTCGGATGCTTCGAACATGCACCCTTTGCCAACGGGTCGCGCGCCGTTGCTAAGGCCATACTGGGCAATACAAAAGCCTTTAAGGTCATCGGCGGTGGCGACACCTTGGAGCTATTGAAGCCGTTGCTTCGTCGAAAGCCAAAGGTCAAAAATTTTTTCATCAGTACGGGCGGTGGCGCTATGGTTTCTTATCTGGCCGGTATAAAACTTCCCGGGATAGAGGCCTTGAAAAAACAATATGAAAGGCGATAAAAAGGTAAAAGGGAAGGTGATCGTTTTTTACGATAATGATCCCGACGGATTCGGGGCCGCATGGGCTGCATGGAAGAAGTTCGGCAACCAAGCTTTTTATTTCCCGGAAAAGCACTCCATGAGGTCATCTGCACTGCGCAATATCGACATTACTGATTCGATCGTTTACTTTCTTGATTTTTGTCCAAATCCAGCACCTTTTGAATCTATCACAAAAAAGGCAAAACAGGTCGTGGTGATAGACCATCATGGCACCGTCGCTTCGGTCGTGAAATCAACTCCAGGTTGCATATATTCATTAAGGAATTCCGCCTGTATTTTATCATGGAAATATTTTCATAAAAACAAAAAAGTTCCCCGTATTCTGAAACATGTAGAGGATGTTGACCTTTGGAAGTATCGTATACCCGGAACCCGTGAATTATTCGTGTCTTTATCCTGGAAATTTAATTTCAGGCACTGGAATACGATTGCCCGGATTATAGAAAATACGGGCACAAGGAATCGGTATATACGGAAAGGAAGGATCATCATCGGTTACCAGAACGAACTGGTGGCAAGAATGTCTGACGAAGCCGAACGTGTTCGGTTGGGCGGGCACACTGCCTTTGCGGTAAACGGTTCGCGTTATTTTAATTCTTTAGTGGGCAACCATCTTCTTCGTTTGGATAAACGTATTCATGTGGGTATTGTTTTTTACTTTGTGGACAAGAATAAGTATATACGTTTTTCGTTGCGTTCAGACGGAAAAGTCGATGTTGGGAAAATTGCCCATAAATTAGGAGGTGGCGGGCACGAGCGTTCGGCTGCGTTCCAGTGGCCCTCTCATAAACCCCTCCCGTTCAAGACCATAAAACAGAAGGTATAAATTTTTTCATATGTCCGAAGTTGTTATTCATACCGATGGTGGTTCGCGCGGGAATCCGGGCCCCAGTGCCATTGGGGTCGTGATTGATCTGGGTGTTCGCGGGGTAAAAGAATACGGAGAATCGATCGGTAGGCGAACCAACAATGAGGCCGAATACGAGGCCGTTATCTTCGCGCTCAAGAAAACAAAGGTGCTCCTTGGCTCTCTAAAATCGAGCAAGACAGGTATCATGGTTTGCATGGATTCCGAGCTTATCGTAAAGCAGTTGTGCGGAGAATACAAAATCAAGGAAAAAGAATTTTATCCCTTGTTTATAGCGGTTTGGAATGCCCAACAGGATTTTCACGAGGTTCGGTTCAAGGCTGTCCCCAGGGAACAGAATACCCGAGCCGACAGCATTGTTAATCGAACCCTGGACCAAAATACCCGTAAACAGCTTGCGTTTTGACCTGTATTCATTTATAATGTCTTTTACCTGATAAAAAGGGCAATTTTATTATCTGAGCAGAATGGATCAACAAGAGCTTACTCAACGAATGATTGATGCTGGCATGCACATCGGAGTGCGGAGGTTTCTCGTACACCCGAGGATGCGCCCATTCATCTTTACCTACAAGGAAGATTTGGCATTGATCAATCTTGCCAAAACCGTAGAATTGTGGGAGAAAATGTTTCAAGAACTGAGGACGCTGATTGCGGCAAAGAAGACGATACTTTTCCTGGGTACGCAACCCGCAGCCAAGAAGCTATTGGCGCAGTACGGGGAAGAGCTGGAACTGCCCTACATGACCCAACGTTGGCTCGGGGGTACACTCACTAATTTTTCTACATTTCGGGCCCGTTTGGACCATCTAAAAGATCTTCAAGCGAAAGCCAGCTCTCCGGAATTCGCGAAATATACCAAAAAAGAACAAGGACAGATGGTTGAAGAAGCCAACGAGATTAAGAAGAAATTTGACGGGCTGACGAGACTTTCCGTATTACCAGATGCTTTATTCGTATTTTGCGGTCGCAAACATCGTACAGCCATCATGGAAGCAAAACGTGTGGGGATTCCCGTCTTCGGGATATTCGGACTCGACGATAATTTTGAAGACGCTACCCATTGCATAGTGATTAATGATAACGCCCAATCCGCACTTGCTTTGGTTATTGGAGAGGTTCGTTCCTTATATCAGGAGTTGCGTGCCATTCCTTCCGTAACCGAGAAGGCCGATGTCCCTGCGACCCAGGCAAAAGAAGAGAAATAGTCGCGTTTTGTCATTAAGATTAAGATTATTCTTCTATGTATACTGCATCTTTAGAAGATATAAAAAAACTGCGGGAGACGAGCCTGGCTTCTATCGTGTATTGTAAGCAGGCGCTTGAAGAGGCTGGTGGGGATTTTAATGAGGCCTTAAAGATCTTGGAGCAAAAAGGCTTGGCAAAAGCAGCTTCAAAATCAGAACGGACCGTTGGAGCGGGTGTAATCGATTCTTATATTCATTACAACAAGCAACTAGGGGTTCTTCTTGACATTCGATGTGAAACCGATTTCGTCGCCCGTAATGAGGAGTTTCAGAAATTGGCACACGAGCTTTGTCTGCAAATCGCAGCCATGAATCCGTTATGGGTTTCCCGTGCCAATATTCCTGCCGAAGTAATGGAAGAGCGCAGGTTAATGTACGTCAAGGAAGCGTCAGCAGAAGGAAAGAAACCAGAGGAAATTATCGGGAAAATAGTGAACGGCAAGCTCGAGAGTTTTTTTTCGGAAACCTGTCTGCTTGACCAGGCGTATATCAAAGAGAATGACAAGAAAGTGAATGATTTGGTGGCCGGCGCTATTGCAAAGCTCGGAGAAAACATCAAGGTCAATTCATTTGCGAGGCTTTCCTTATGATTATCGGTTTTATTTCCATGGGATGCATTCTGCTCGGCGCAGGGGCGGTCTTATTGCTTTTGTCCAAGAAAGCCAAATCGTTATCCGATGATGACATCACGCGTTTGGTAAAAGATGCGATGTGGTATCGGCGCCTGGAGCGTTGGTGGCACGAGAGGGTCAGAGAAAATCTCGAATCGGGAACCTTCGAGCAACAGATAAGCATTCTATTGGAGAAAGTATTGCGTCAGGCTCATGTCATGCTTCTGCGTGCCGATAACCGTTTGCATGCGCTTATCCAACGAACCAGGGAAAACAGATCCCAGCATGCCATCGATAAGGAGTATTGGGCCACTATTCAGAATTTTTCCCTGGAAAAGAAGATAGAAAAGCTGTTCCACGATATCAAGAAGAATTATCGCCGTGATGCCCTTGATCCTGTCCATGAAGAACATCTTCTTATTGAAGATGGGATAAGCGATCCGGAGAGGTGGTTTAACCTGATACGCTTCTATATCGCCAAAGATCATGTTTCCGAAGCGCGGCGCATTATTATTCAGTATTGGCTACAAAACAAGCAAGATGAGAATGTATTTATTCTTCTTGAGGGAGTTTTGGCCCAGATGGAAATACAAAAATCAAAAACAGAAACCCCTTCTTCCCAAGGTTCGGGAACCGAACTATAATGTGAGGTGGTAAAATTAATTATGCCAGAGCAGCTCAATGGCGGACTTGCCCGCCAGTCGCCCAGTGCCGAGGTAGCTCAGTGGTAGAGCAACTGTTTTGTAAACAGTAGGTCGTGGGTTCGAATCCCTCCCTCGGCTCATCGGTATTTCTAACAGGGTAAATGGGTCGTCGGTCCGAGTCCGACTATCGGCTTCAGACGCTTGGCAGGCGGGGCAGCGTTTTCCGCCAAAGGCGGATAAATTCCAAGCGAAGGTTGGGGGTTCGACTCCTCTCTCTGGCTCCCCTTAATATTGTTTAGCTGAAGTTTTCTTGCTATTCTGATTGTATTGCCGAGGTGGCGGAGTGGTCAATCGCACCTGTCTGTAAAACAGGGGCCCATGCGGCTGCGAAGGTTCGAACCCTTCCCTCGGCACCAGTAAGGAATTTGCAAGATGTTTCGGTTCGTCTCGCTTCGCTCGGCGACCAAATTGTATTGAATTTTGGGGGTAAAAATGAATTGGCGATTCTGCATTTTGGGGGAAGAAAATTTTTTAATCATTTATGAAACTTAAATTTATTATTGATAAAAATTATGAAAAGCAATTTGTTAAAGACAAAAAGATTTGGCAATATATTGACGAGCAACACAAAACTTCTTTGAAATTTATTGAATTGACCAAGAGTCTTTATCAAAAATCCTGGGACGAAATTAACGATGAATTTTCTGATTACATAGAAAAGACAACTGGCTATAAATGGTTTTACGATACTTATGAATGTGTGGTGTCCGTGGTCCATAGCGGAATTTCTAACTGGGGTAGTGCGCCAAAAATTATTCGCGGTTGGAAAGAAAATCCCTATTCTATGCGAAGAATTACCGCTCACGAATTGATACTTTCTCATTATTTTGAAATTCATAAAAGATATTATAAAGATTCGAAACTCACCGATGGACAAATTTGGGCATTAGCAGAAATTGCAGCGTTCGCATTAACTTCTTTAACCCCAACCGTAAAAAATTTTTGGCCCTGGAATACGGAATACTACACAAACCATAACTATCCTCATATCGTAAATCTCCAGAATGAACTAAAAACCATTTTCTTATCAACGAAAAACTTCGATGATTATATTAATAAAGGAATATCATTGGTTAAGAAATATCCCAATATGAGTCCGGACCAAAAATGAATTTGCCGCCAAAGAAAAACTTGAAATTGTCAGCGGTGCGGCTTCGCCGCCTTTCCGAATTTTCGCGGGGGGAATTCCTCGCCGCCGCAGGCGGCGAAATGCGTTCGAACTATCTTTAAAATACAGCACCATGAAAAATTATGTTTTTTCCGTTCTTGGTTGGTTTGGAGCGGGAGCAATCCTCTGCGCATTCGGGCTCCTTAATTTTGGAGTTGTCGGAAGCAGGGACACGATTTACCATGTTTTTAATATGCTTGGTGCGCTGGGGGTACTTATTGATGCTTTGCACGAAAAAGACTGGCCACCGGCATTTTTAAATATTGTCTGGTTTTTGGTGGCGTTGGTAAGCTTAGCGATAAGGTAAGCAATATAGGGTTTCTGTAGTATAATGAGGATTAAGATCAAAGTCCTTATTTTTAAGCTATATTTATGATTTCCGTAGTTATCCCGTGTCATAACGAAGAACAAGGAATCCAAAAGGTTATTCCGAAGCTTCCCCAGGGCGCCGAAATCATCGTGGTAGACAATAATTGTACCGACACTACCGCTAGCGTGGCCCAAGGGCTCGGAGCACGGGTAGTCAAAGAAAAAACCCCGGGGTACGGTATAACGATCAGAAAAGGGCTTCAAGAAGCGACAGGGGATATTATCGTGGTTCTCGACGGGGATGGGCAGTATCCGGCGGAGAGAATCCCCGAGGCAATCTCTTTTCTCGAACAAAAAGCGTTTGATTTTGTTTCCTGCAGCAGGTTTCCTCTTAAACAACCGGATGCCATGAGTTTTACCAGGGTTTTAGGTAATAGGCTTTTGACGGTTGCGGCAAATATAATGTTCGGGTTGCGCTTACGGGATTCCCAGTCCGGTATGTGGGTATTCAAAAAAAAGGTGCTTGAGATGATTCGTTTCGAGAATAGTAGTATGCCGTTTTCCGAAGAAATAAAAATCAAAGTCGCCAAGCATCCGCAGTTGCGTCTCGGGGAGTATCATATTTCCTATGCACCGCGCGTTGGCGATTCCAGTTTATTTCCTTTGAAGCACGGCTGGCAGAATTTAACTTATTTATTAAAATTGAGGACACAATTATGGTTCAAAAAATAAGCGCAAAGGGAATGCCTAGTTTTTTCGTTCGTCACCAGGCCATTATATTAGGCGTTGTGGTTATCGCGCTTTACGTTTTTCTTGGATGGCAGCATATTCATGATCCCTTTATTCATGTCAGTGAAGATACTAACGGATCGAACGGCATGGCGGCCTATAACTGGTACCGTTTTGGAATTAAGGACCTTAAGGGTGGGCTCGTGGTGCATTGGTTGCCCGAACAGGACTTCCTGAACGGGAAGATTGTTTATTACGCCGACCATCCGTCGGGATTTTTGCTGCCGACTTATTTTGCCTACAAACTTTTCGGAATTCACGAATGGACAACCCGCGTGGGACCATTAAGTCTCGTGGTGCTTGGTTTGATTCTGTTTTACGGGGCGCTCTTAAAAATCTTTCAGGATCCCGCGAAAGCGTTTTTAAGTATTCTTGGTTTTGTTTTGTTGCCCGGATCGGTCTACTACGGCAAACACCTGGACATGCAGTCGCCGGCGTTAGGTTGGGCTTTAATCACATTCTCCTTATTTATTTTTTACTACTATCGGCAAAATCGTACTCATTTAGCCGCCTTTCTTATTTCTGCAATTATCGGTTGTTTCGTAGCGTGGCATTATTACTTTATTCTGCTGGGGATCTGGCTCGTCGTACTCTTCGGTAAGTTCGGTAAAACAATAATCCATCGTAAAGCCATCCTTATCGGTCTACCGATTATCGTCACAACAGGTTTTCTTGTAAACCTCTTGCACATTTATACTTTGGGAGGATGGGAGGCTCTCCAAACGCTTCGTGGTTCGTTTTTCAATCGTTCGGGCGGAATCTTTATTTTTGCTTCTAAATGGTATAAGGATGTGTGGTCCCGTTTCGATCTTAATGTTACCTGGTACTGGATGCTTGCGGCGTGCGCAGGCGGTATTGTGTTTATCCGGAACCAAGTACGCGCCATAGAAAAAGAACTTTTGGCGCCGATCTGGATTATGCCCGTAGGAGTTATTTTGGTATTCCAAAGTTGGTCCACTCACCCGTTTGGTCCTATTTATTTTTTGCCGATTATCGGGGTGTTCATAGGGATTTTGTGTTTTTCACTTTTGAGACGGTTCAGGGTATATGGTGCGGTATTAACCATTATTATTATTGTCGTCGGCGGGATGTTGTCTATACAAAAACTAAACTTTTTTTATCAGGATTTTTTGATTTTGTCCCAGGTTGACATTAATCTGTTGACACAGCGGATTGCTCCGTCGATTAAAGACAAGGAGCTGTGCGTGGGACAGAACGATTTCGGGCTGTATTACGGAGGGATTATCGGATGGTATATCCATCATCAGCCGCTTTTCTCTCCGCAATGTTTCGAAGAAAACGGAGATGCCCTTGGTTTTGGTTTGCTTTTTCGGGGTCCCCGCGAATTTTATCAGCAGGAGGCGCAGCGGTTTTTAGGAACCGGATTCAAACTCGATCCCAATGATTGCGCGGGACTGTGGTGTTTGGTAACCCGTTCTCGATAGGATTGTATGTTGAATTTTAGGTCACTTTTATTTTTCAATCTTCACCCCCGCCAGACGGTCATAAAGAATGCAGTATGGCTTGGTCTGGCGCAAGTATTGAGCAAGTTGCTTAAACTCGTTTTGGTTATCGTTTCGGCACGGCTTCTGGGACCCCGCGGCTTCGGCACCTTTAACTACGTGCTCTCCATTATGTCCGTATACTTTATTTTTTCTGATTGGGGTATTAACACTTTAATTGTCAGGGATTATCAACAGAAGCCCGATATAGCGCGCTATATAAACAGCGGTGCCGTCTTAAAAACCATACTCGCTTCGATTGGATTTATCGTGGCATCTATAGGAGTATGGGTTTTCGAGAATCAAGAATTTCGCGCAATAGGAATAGTGCTGGCATTTTATCTTTTGTTCGAAAATATTCGTGAGTTCTCCGCAACATTTTTCCGGGCGACGCAAAAAATGGAAAAAGAATTTCTCGTTATTTGCGTGGAACTTGCGAGCACCACTATTATCGGTGTCGGACTGCTTTTTATTTATCAACACGTGCTTTCTTTGGCGTATGCCTATGCCCTAGGGGCTGCCATAAGCGTCGTGGTCGGGATATTCGTAGTGAGGCGGTCATTCGCCATCAAGTGGGAATATGATCTCGAAACCGTGCGTTATTTCCTGATTCAAGGGATGCCCTTGGTATTGTTTGGGTTGCTTGGATTCGTGTTTTTCTCAACTGATCAGATTATTCTGGGGCATTTCCGTGGCACCGAAGAGGTGGGCTATTACAGTATCGCGAGCAAAATCGTGTACTTTGCGATTTTATTACCGACCATTGTTGTCGGCGCTCTGTCGCCGTATATTTCCGGTCGCGTCGGTGACCGCGCTTTAATGAAGAGAATTTTCGATAAAATTACCGGTGGGCTGATTCTTCTTGGGGTTGCCACGGCGGGGCTAGGGACAACTCTCTCTTTTCTTATTCCGATTTTGTTCGGCGTGCAATATGCTCCTGCTATTCCGTTATTCAATATTTTGATTTGGGTTTTGGTAAGCATGTTTCCGACAGCCCTGCTTGATACCATACTGGTTTCCCACCATAAACAATGGCAGGATTTTTGGGCAACCGCGTTGTGCGCCGTCATAAATCTCTTTTTGGCCCTTGCTCTTGTCAGGACGCATGGCGCATGGGGGGTCATTGTTGCCACCATGGTGGCGCAAAGTTTTAATTTTCTTTTGACCTTTTTATTGAGCCGTAAAGTCATATACGCTTCATGAAAAACCAAACCCATGGGAAATATAATTCTTTGTTATTCGGCATTATCCGTATTAAAGTTCTTTCCTGGAGATCGTTGTGCGTCTTACGGGGCAATATGTGGCGGTGGCTATGCGCCTGGGCTATATTTCTTAAGTCATACGGTATCCAGAAGAGAAACAAGAACTTTACGAGATCGGTGAGTTTATGGTATCCTGTGCTCCACGAACAGTCGTATTATGCCGATATTGATCCGGTATATTTGTACCAGAATGCGTGGTGTGCCGGGAAAGTTTTCGAAAGCAGTCCGAAACAACACATAGATGTCGCTTCAAGCCTGCAATTTGTTTCAATGATCGGTCAGTATCTACCCGTTACTTTCATAGATATCCACAATCCGGAGCTTTCCTTTTATGGGGTTTCGTATCAAAAAGGAGATGTTTGCGAACTCCCGTTCGCCGACAGCTCGGTTGTTTCATTAAGCAGTCTGTGTGTTATTGAACATATTGGACTGGGGCGTTACGGAGATACCCTTGATGCATTCGGATCCGAGTCCGCCGCTCATGAGCTTAGCCGGGTTATTGCTCCTGGCGGGCACCTGTACATCAGTGTTCCGGTGGACGAGGGGAACCGCATTTATCATAATGCACATCGGGCCTTTACCAGGGAATATATTGTTAAAGAATTGTTCAGGAACCTCAAATTGGTAAGTGAACAATATATTTACGGACGAAAAATGGAATCAAGTTATGTTTCTTCGAAAGGATTCGGGACGGGATTGTTTGAATTTACGAAACCATGAGATCTCGCAAACGGATTATTATTCTTGAGCACGGGGGAGGAGAGCTTTCCAATCAGCTTTGGAATTTTATAAGCATATATGCGCATTGTTGCCAGCAGGGTTATAACCTTGAGAATTATTCGTTTTCTGAATATGCGCCATGGTTCAAGATTCCCCTTAAGAAGCCATTATTGTTTATATTTTTCTTTTTTCCCTTTTGGGTTCTTGAAAAATTAGGAGGATATGAGACGGTTGCCGCAAGCTTTCTCTTTCGAGCACTCAAGAAATACATCCGGTTTGTTTATGGGTGGTACGCGGCCGCCATAAAGGTTCTTTATACCGACCGTATCGTATCGTCCGATTCGGGGGTGATCCGTTTGGATAACACGGCTTTACAGAATCCTTTTGAAAAAATTTTAGCCCATCACGCATCGGCGTACGGTACCGGATGGTTGTTCCGCAATTACACAGGGATGAAAACCTATCGTAAAGAGATACAGGAATATTTCGAACCGCAGGAAAAGCATAAGAGGAAAGCGTCGGCGCTGGTGAATGGTTGTCGCGAGAAGTACCGTTACATTATCGGAGTCCACATACGGCAGAGAAATCAATGGGACACCCGGGTTTCTTTCGAAGAGGATTGCGAAGCTTGGAAAACCTATGCCGCAAAACCGTTTTTTTATCCTTTACATTTCTCGTTTGTTCGGGTATTTTTGAAATCCTATTGCGACTTTTTTCATAAGAACCCGAATGAAACTTGTTTTGTCATCTGCTCCAATAAGTCCGTTCCAGAAGAAGACTTTCCGGGCATGCATTGCGTTTTGAGCAAGGGAAACTGCATCGAAGACATGCTGACCCTTGCCTCATGTGATTGCGTTATCGGGAGTGATTCCACATTAAGTGCGCTTTCGTCGTGGTGGGGAGACATTCCCTTGATAGCTATGCAAGAAAACCCCGATTGGGGCTATTATACGGACAAAAAAGGATATTTCGAAAATAAGTATGTGACGGCAGTACATTATTAAAATCACTATGTGCGGAATTTTGGGCGTAGCACAATTTGAAAAACATGGCGTGACCCGGGAAGTGTTCGAAAGAGCGTTGGATACGCTGTCTCATCGAGGTCCGGACAGTTTCGGTATATTTTCCGATCAAGAAGTGTATTTGGGAAACAGGAGGCTGTCCATTATTGATTTGAGTCCCGGAGGCGGTCAGCCCATGAGCCTGAGGTGTAAAAAAACCCGGAAAAAATTTCAACTAGTGTTCAACGGCGAGCTGTACAATTTTAAGGAGTTGCGGGTAATCCTGGAACAATCGGGACATGTCTTTCGGACCGGTTCCGATACCGAAGTTGTTCTGCATGCATTTGAACAGTGGGGAACAGATTCTTTTGAAAAATTAAGGGGGATGTTTGCTTTGGCCCTGTGGGATGAAGAAAAAAAGAAATTATTTCTTGCCCGGGATCGTTTTGGGATAAAACCGTTATATTTTTCGCAGAATCACGATTACTTTGCCTTTGCCTCGGAAATCAGAGCTTTGAAATCACTTATCGGGAATCATGTTTCGATCCGTCAAGAGGCAATTTACGAGTTTTTAAGACAAGGTTATATATCCCAGCCCGGAACGTTTTATCGTGGTATCCGAGCCTTGGAGGCCGGGTCATTTCTTGTCGTTTCTTCTGACGGCATTGAGGCGGGGAAATTTTTCGATCTTATTTCGTATTATGATCAGGAAAAATATCCGCATTCTTTTGGAGAAGCGGTCGGCGAAGCGCGGAGCGTTCTTCAAGACAGTGTGCGTCATCATATGCTTTCCGATGTTCCTACCGGTCTTTTTTTGAGCGGCGGGATAGATTCGACCACATTGCTGGTGAGTTTGCGCGAGCAGGGTTTCGAAAATTTATCGACCGTTTCGGCGGTTTTCCCGGACACTGCGTATGATGAATCTCCGAACATACACGCGCTTGCAAGTTCTTTCAAAACAGATCACTACGACGTTCCGATCAGTGGTCTGGATTTTCTTGTTTTTCTTGAGAGGATTTTCGAATACATGGATCAACCAACCAGCGACGGGGTCAATACGTTTTTTGTATCTTTGGCGGCGAAACAAGCCGGATTGAAGGTGGTGCTTTCCGGGCTTGGAGGAGACGAAATTTTCGGAGGATACCCGTCTTTTATTGATATTCCCCGTTTACGGAAAATAAATTTTGGTTTGCGTTCTTTCCGCAACTTGGGCGGGTTCGACGTTATGGCAAGATATCGCCCATTCTGGGGGAAGGCTTCGAAATTGGAAGAGTTTTCGGGTGAACGTTGCGTTTCTGATATGTGGCGGGCTTATCGTTCCCTCTTTACCGGAAGGCAGATAAGAATGATTATGCCGGATACGCCGGGCGATATGGACGATGGCTCCGGGAAAGAAACTTTTTGCGAGAAAAAGCATTCCGTACAAAGCACGATTTCATACTACGAGATGACCAGGTACATGAAAAATCAGCTTCTGCGCGACAGCGATGTATTTTCTATGGCGCATAGCGTTGAGCTCCGGGTTCCTTTTGTGGACGATTTTGTCATGAAGTTCGGTACTGCCCTGCCGGATTCCTATAAGATTTCCGGAGGCAAGACAAAACTAATTTTGAAGGAAGTGTTGCGTTCTTCCGTCCCGCGATCCATCCTGGAAGCTCCCAAGAAAGGATTTGTTTTACCGATTTCCCTGTGGATGAAAAATGAAGCCCAAGGGATTATCTGGGATGAGCTTGGATCTTCGGAGTTCTTCGATAAAAAAACCATACGGGATGTTTTGGGATTGTTCAAGAACAACCGAATTCATTGGTCGCGGGTTTGGTCATTATTTGTTTTACAGAGATTCTTACGGAAATGATGAAGATTCTGTTTGTTTCTAATGATTTTTCGGGATTCGGCGGGATACAACAGGTAGTCCGTGATTTTCTCGCTATGGTTGAACCGTTAGCGGACCTTCGCGTTGCCATGTGCAAAGGGAACAGTTTTGTTCAAAAGGTCTTTTTTGTGTTAGAAGTCTTTTGTCAGTCATTGTTTCACCCCCCGGAATTCATTATCTATAATCATATTAATTATTCTCCCGTTGCTCTTGTTTTATTCCGAATCACTAAAATTCCGTACGCATTAATGATATACGGGACAGATGCCTGGGACCTAAGAAACAAGATGAAAGTGCAAGCGATGCGGAAAGCACACTCCATTATTTCTTCTTCACGTTTTACCCAGTCCGTAGTGGAAAAGCAGCCGGGTATCCTCTCAACGAAGTTCTTTATTATGGAGCCGACCATTGATACCGGCGTGTTTTCAGTGAAGAACGATTCTGAGATTATGGCATTGCGCGCATCACAGGGGTTATCCGATAAAAAGATTATTCTTTATGTAGGTCGGCTTTCGAAAAAAGATCAATACAAGGGATATGATTTAGTGGTAAAGGCGCTGCCGGCCGTACTAAAAAGGATACCTAATGCGATGTATGTGATTTTTGGCGCTGGCGACGATATGGGGCGAGTCAAAGAATTGGTTACGGAAAGAAGCTTGGAAGGCAAAGTTGTTTTTTCCGGAATATCGGATGAGAAGAAAATTCAGTATTATCAATCGGCCGACGTATTTATTATGCCTTCAACCGGAGAAGGATTTGGTATAGTATATCTTGAGGCCTTATCGTGCGGGACGCCTGTTATCGCGGGGGACATTGATGCTTCTTCCGAGCCGCTTTTAGGCGGAGAGCTGGGATTGCTGATTGATCCCCGGGATGTTCAACAAATTGCGAATTCTCTTATTACCGTATTGAGCGGAGAAGCGAACCCCCTTTTCTACCGTAAAGCATATCTTCACGATCAGGTCGTAAAATATTTCGGACATTTGGCGTTCCAAGAGCGGGTACGTCATTATGTGCGCATTATCGAACATGAATTACAAAGATAAAATATACGATCGGTATGTCTCTTTGCAAACCAGCAACATACTTAAAATTCAAACATTTGCCGAATTTGAGAAGCAATTCCCTGTGTGGGACAAATATTTCGGGGATATCCTGACTTGTAAAGACGCGGCGATTGTTGATGTCGCCTGCGGGAATGGAGATCTTGTTCATTGGCTCAATACCAGAGGTTATAAGAATGTCGTCGGCATAGATATCAGTGAAGAGCAGGTTTCGGTTGCGCAAGGGTTGGGTTTGGGTAACGTTTCCCGGGCGGATTTTCGGGAATATCTGAAAGAGAAAATCGATTATTTCGATGCTGTTTTCGCTCTGGATATTTTGGAACATTTTCCCAAGGCAGAAATGCTGGAGGCGGTAGACCTGTTTTTCCGTTCTTTAAAGAAAGGCGGTCTTTTAATAATCAAAATGCCCAACGGCGATAGTCCGTTTTTTGGCAGATACGCGTTTGGCGATTTTACCCACGAAACTATCATGACGGACAGGAGCTTTAAAGAGGTTTTCTCTTTTATCGGATTTAGAGAATATCAATTCAAGGAAGCGGGACCGATTCCCCACGGGGTATTTTCTTTTGTGCGATATTGTTTATGGCAATTGTCGCGTTTGGTGGTGAATGTTTATCTTCTGGCGGAAACAGGCAGGAGGGGCAACGTGCTTACGCAAAATATTATCGCGATCGCAAAAAAATGAAACGGCTTGGCATTTTCATTTCTCACCCCATTCCGTACCATATTTTGGTCTACCGGGAGCTTGCGCGCCGTATTGATCTTAAAGTTTTTTTTTATTCTCGCTTCGGGGTAGAGAAATATTTTGACCCGCAGTTTAAGAAAGAGATTAGCTGGGACATTCCTTTACTGGATGGATATCAATATGTCTTTTTGAAGAACCGGAGTCCGGGTAAAAATTTTTCCTTTTGGGATTTTATAAATTTTGATATTTTAAAGGTTTTGAAACAAGAAAAATTCGACGCGGTATTATTAAATTCTTGGTCTTATGCGAGCGATTGGATCGCACTGTTCTTCTGTTTATTTTCAAGGATTCCAGTATTGTTTCGGGTCGAAAATGCCTATATCCACGAACTACAGAAACCGAAATGGAAGATTTATTTGAAAAAAATCGTTTTGGGAAAGTTTATTTTTTCTTTCGTGAACACTTTTTTGTATATCGGAGAACAAAACAGAAAATTTCTTCGTTACTATGAAGTCCCGGAGCGAAAACTTTTTCCGGCTCTTTATTGCATTGAAAACGATCGTTTTGCGAATGCATACGACAGGTTGTGCTCAAAACGTCGGGAGCTGCGGGATAAATGGGATATTCCCCAAGATGCGGTAGTGATATTTTCCGGCGGCACGAAGCTTTCCCGGAAAAAGAGATCCATGGATCTTATCAGGGCGTTTGCCGATCTTCCAACTGACCCCAAAGCCGTTTTGGTGCTTATCGGAGAAGGAGAATTGAAAGAAGAGGCACGTGCCTATATAAAGGAACGCAAGATTCGGAATATTGTGTTTACCGGTTTTGTCAATTATAGCGAAATGCCGGAACTTTACATTGCTTCGGATATATTGGTATTACCTTCCGGAGCAGGAGAGACATGGGGGGTAGTGGTCAATGAAGCAATGTGCTGTCGTCTCCCTGTGATTGTTTCCGATTTGGTTGGTTCGGGAGAAGATTTGGTTCATAACGGAGAAAACGGTTTTGTGTTCAAGTGCGGGGATATTACGGAATTGACCAAGAACATTCAGGCTTTGGTGGGAGATGATAATATGCGGCGCCGTTTCGGAGAAAAATCTTTTGAAATCGTTAAAAAATATTCATGCAGTGCCGTAGCCGAAGCTATAGAAAAAGCATTATGAAAGTTTTGTTTGGTGGACACATTAAAATAGGAAACCAAGAAGCATCTTTGTTTAAGGCTTTTACGGAGTTGAGGGTTGATCTTTCGATAATCAATTTTGAAGACCATTTTAAGCTTTCTTTTTTGAACAGAGCGTTTAATAAGGCTGGTTTCACCAAAGTCCCCCGTTATTTTGGAGTACGGTCTCTTAATGAAAATTTGATAAAACAAGCGCTTACGTCGCGTCCAGACTTCATTTTGTTGTTTAAGCCGATTTTGATTTTGCCGGAAACAGTCAGGCGGCTGGCTCGGGTAGCCAAGGTATATTCATGGTATCCGGATTATATATTGTTTCCCAAGACCTGTAGCTCTTATTTCTACGAAGCCATCCCTCTTTACGATTGTCATTTTTCCTTCAGTCCGGAGAATGCAAACGGATTATTGGAATATGGGGCGAAGAAATCGATCTTTCTGCCCTGTGCTGCCGATATATCCTGTCATATGCCGGTAAAGGTTACCGAGGAGGAGAAAAAATCATTGGGTGCCGATATCGTTTTCGTTGGCACTTTTGTCAATGAAGAAAGATTCTGGTACTTGGAAAAATTATGTCAAGAGGGTTATAATCTCAAAATTTACGGTAATTCATGGAGAAAATGTGCTCCAAATTCTTGTTTGGTAAAAACCGGGTGCATCCAGTTTAGGCAAGTCTGTTGCAAAGAAATGTCTAAAGTCTTCAATGCAAGCAAAATCGTGCTGTCTTTTCTCCGTAAACACAACAAAGACGTTTTGACCTGTCGTAGTTACGAGATTCCGGCTTGCGGAGCATTTATGCTTCACGAAAGGACTCCCGAAGCCGTCAAGCTTTTCCGGGAAGATCAAGAAGCGTCCTTTTTTGATTCATACGAAGAAATGAAGAAAAAAATCGATTTTTTTCTAAAAAACGAAGATTTGCGTTTGAAGGTTGCGCAGGCCGGCTATAAGAAGATTGTTGAAGGAGGACATTTGTTTACCAACAGAATTCAGGATATCATTACCGCTCATCACAAACTATCAAGGGGATAAAAAGACATGAATGTTACCATTTCCGTTCCGGGCAGGTTCCATCTTTTCAATCTCGCCCAACAGTTACTCAAGAGGAGTTATTTAAAACAGCTGATTACCTCGTATCCGAAATTCGAAGTGAGTAAGTATGGTATTCCGACAAACAAAGTCAGTTCAATCGTGATTAAGGAGATTCTATTCCGTGGATGGCAAAAGCTGCCCCGGGTAGTGCAGGAAGCTTATAATCCCCAGTATTTCATCCATCATCTTTTCGACATTTTGGCGCGTCAAGCTCTTCAGGAGACCGATATTATTGTCGGAAGTTCTTCGTCTTTTTTAGAAACCCTAAGGAGGGCAAAGAGATTCGGTGCGAAAACCATTGTCGAGAGGGGGAGTTCCCACATAACATATCAGAACTTTGTTTTAAAAGAAGAATACGAAAGATCCGGCATTCCGATTAAGTCTTTCCAGGTGCCGCATCCCAAAATCATCGAGCAGGAACTGTGCGAATATGAGGAGGCGGATTATATCGGCATTCCTTCGTCTTTTGTCCGAAAAACATTTTTAGAGCGGGGTGTACCGGAAAGTAAGCTTATTCAGGTTCCTTACGGCGTTGACCTTTCCCAGTTTAGGCAACTACCTAAAGAAGATGCCATATTCCGGATTGTGTTTGCCGGGACCATGACCATACGTAAAGGCGTTCATTATTTGCTCCGGGCATTTTCCGAGCTTAACCTCCCTCATGCGGAACTTTTATTGATAGGGTCATTAAGCAGTGAAGTAAATGAATTATTCAAAAAGTACGAAGGTGCGTTCAGATGGATTGGACGAATTCCCCAATCGGAATTACATAAGTATTATTCCCAGGGTTCTGTTTTCGCGATGATGTCGGTTGAAGAAGGATTGGCTATGGTTATTCCCCAAGCAATGGCGTGTGGGCTACCGGTTATCGCGACCACCAATACCGGTGCGGAAGATATTGTCGAAAACGGGAAACAGGGATTTATCATTCCGATCCGCGATATTGACGCCTTAAAGGAAAAGATTCTTTATTTCTACGAACATCGGGATAAGATCGAGGAAATGGGTCGTTGTGCCAAGGAAAGGGTTTCGACAGGTTTTACGTGGGACGATTACGGTGACAAGATTATTGCTGCGTATGGGAAAATTTTTAAATCATAAATTTTGGGGGATCATCAGGCAGGCGATAACAACCTTCGATTACTTTGAGATTAGGGCGATTTTTGCCGCGTGGTATTTTTTTGCGTATATGCTGGTTCCCGTAATTATCCCGTTAGGAGTTCGTTCTGCATATGTCCGGTATGTTGTCGGTCAAGAATTATACCTTTATACGTTGCCGGTTTTTTTGATCATTATGTTGGGTATAGCAAGTTTCTTAATTGGTTATCAGGTAATCATCTCTGTTTTAAAGAAAAACAATAAAGAACTTAGGGAAGGATCGGGGAATATTTTGATGTCAAAAATCATTGTTTTATTCTGTTTCGGGACGGGTCTTGTGGGCAAGATTGTTAAGATTTTCGGCGGTACATTTTTTCATCTGAATAAGAATCCACTTGTCACGACCTCGGTGTACTCTGGCCTTATCGGTGTTGCGGATAGCGTTGCTATTCTGGGGCTTGGTGTTGCGTGCGGGATATATTTTTCATTAAGGCGCAATGGATTGAAGTATCAAACATGGCAACTTATTGCTTACGCGTTGTTTTGTTTCGAGTTTTTGTTGGGATTTTTATCATTGGGAAAATTCGAGGTCTTTACCTCATTATTCATCTTTCTTTTTATCCGTCATTATTTGTATAAACCAAACATAAGAATCGTATTCGCATGGGTGTTTGCCCTGTTTCTCGTATTTTTTCCGATTCAGAGTTATATTGGAACACCGTCAAATATAGACAGTTACAAATCGTATTGGGCGTCTCGCAACGTCCAAAATACTACTTCCAACACTGCTGTTTCCGACATAACTACCCCCAGTACAATTATTCCAATAATGGATTTTATTAGTGATGGCGTGTTTGGTAGATTCGATTTGTCGAGGACCCTAGGAAAGATCGTTCTTATAACCAATGAAACAGGAAAGTTTTGGAACGGTAAATCATTGAAGAATTTCTTTATCAGTCTGGGGCCTCCGCGGATCTTGTGGCACAGCAAACCAGCGGTGAATACGGGGCATAATGAGTTCGGCAGGGAGTTCGGTATAATTGCACCAAATAACTACACCACTGCGGTTGCTCCGGGGTTGCTGGGTGATTGGTACTTGAACTTTGGTTTATGGGGGATAGCAATGGGCCTGATGATACACGGAGTTTTTTTGGGTTTTTTGGTCGGTTTTCTGTATCGGCACAGATGGTCCGTGTATTGGGTTGCGGCGTGCGGGACGCTTGTACCCAATATTCTCATTGCCGGCGAAGGGTGGGTGGGTGCGAGTATGGCGGGGGTAATCAAACTAATAATTGTATTTTGTGTGTTGTTTTTTGCATCGCGCACTGGTGTACAATGGGTTATGAACCGTAGACTCGCCAATAGAAGCATTCATTTTTGAATTCATCGGAAATATTTATGGATCCGGGATTTTTGTGGAAAAAGGAATTACGCACAAAGGGGTATGAATATCGGGCGTCCGCGAGATCGGTGCGCAAACTCGGTCGTTTCAGCAGGGTCTGGCACAGGATACTGAAATTGTCGGATATGGGCCCCCGAACAAAAAGGAGAACAGTCTTTGAGGTTGGTTGCGGAGGAGGGATACACTTGGTGCAGTTTGCCCTTCAAGGATGGAACTGTTTCGGTTTGGATGTGTCATCCGAAGTGCTTGACCGTGCCAAAAGGTTCATTGGTGAAATCGAACAATATGCAGGGAGGAAATTATCGATTCATTTATATACCGGCGATATTATAGATTTTGAAGTCGGTTCGTTCGAAAAATCTGATCTTGTTTTCCATGTCGGTGTTTTGGAGCATTTTTTGGATGACGCGCAACGGCTGCTTGCTCTCAAGAAAATGTTTGCCTTTGCCAAACCGGGAGGCTATGTTGTTTCCGTTGTGCCAAACGGAATGCATCCATGGAGGAAACCAATGAAAGAACAGCGGCTGGGAGGGTACAATATACCGGAAATCGATTATACTAATGTATTGATGGAACATGAATTCAAAGAATGTGGCGCGACAGACATCGTGATCCTTCCGCACAACCTATTTGATTATATGCGTTTAAAGAAAAACTTCTTATTTAAGATTGTTTACTATTTTGCGCAGATAGTTCCTCTTAGTTGGATTCCGAAAAGTTTTGCGTTTCGACATTCCGGGACTATTATAGGTATCGCACGAAGAATATCGTAGACATTTTATTGAACAATTATGAAGATTCTCCATATTACTCCCGCATATCACCCCGCTATTCAGTGGGGCGGTCCGGTTGTCTCGGTTCGGATTCTGGCAAAAGAGCAGAAAAAACTTGGGCATTCGGTTGAGGTGTACACTACAACACTCGGATTATCTTCGCGTAAAACGCAATCGGTTGAGGTCGACGGTTTGACGGTTCACTATTTCGATTTTTTCACCATTAAGCGCTGGTTTGTTTCATTTCCATTACTGCGAGCGCTTTGGAAGAACCGGGATACGTTCGATGTTTTTGATATTCACTTGGTTTGGGATCCCGTGTGCTGGATGTCGGGATTGATCTTGGCGATGACGGGCAAAAAGATTGTTATTTCTCCGCACGGAACCGTGGAAAAAACCCTCATCGACCGCCGGAGTAAAAATCTGAAACTTTTTGTGTACTACGTTTTCTTGCGTCCTATGTTTAAGCGCGTGGCCGGGTTTCGTTTTACCGCCCCCGATGAGCGCGATAAATTTTTCCAATTTACCGGTTTGGAAGCAGTACACCAGGCGGTAGTCATCAACCCGTTTAAGCGTGAATTATTCGAAAGTCCCGCCCAGAGCGAAGAATTCGACGAGCTCGGCCTGGAACATCGGAGATATTTCCTTTGTCTCTCTAGGGTAAATTGGAAAAAACGCCTTGAAATATTCATTGATGCCTTTTCATTGTTCGTTAAAAGATATCCGGAGCACAAACTTGTTATTGCCGGGGCAACGGATGAAGAATATGGTTATTTTTTAAAAAAAAGAGCTGAAGAAGCAGGGATTTTTGATCATTGCGTGTTCGTATTCCGACCGATTCCCGGTGATTCTCCTTTAAAAGTTGCCTTGTTTCAGAATGCTTACGCGTTTGTTTTGCCGTCATTTTCGGAAAACTTCGGGTTTGTTGCAGTCGAGGCATTGGCGTCCGGAACGCCCCTCATTGTCTCGGATGGCGTTGCTATAAAAGACCTCATTACCAAGTACGGGGCCGGTTGCGTATTCAAAGGCAGTAATCTGGATGATCGCGAGGCGGGGAATAATCTGCTGCAGGAAATGGAGAAGGTGGTTGTCCCGCGCCATCGGGAAAAAATGATTGCCAATGGCAAATTGTTGGTCAAGGCCGAGTTCGACAATGCCCGCATTGCCCAGCAGGTCATTGATTTATATCAAGGCAATTGATTATAAAATTCATGAAAGTAACCATTATCACCGTCTGTTATAACGCCGAAAAGACCATCGAGGATACCATTAAAAGTGTGTTGGGTCAGACGCATAAAAACATCGAGTATATTATTGTCGATGGCGCCTCGACCGATAACACCATGAAGGTTGTCGGAAAATACAAAGATCGAATTGCTAAGATTGTTTCCGAAAGAGACAGGGGTATGTACGATGCGCTTAATAAAGGGATTGCTATGGCAACGGGCGAAGTTATCGGATCCCTGAACAGCGATGATTTTTATTATAATGTGGGCGTGGTGGAACGGGTCGTGCAGGCTTTTGATGATTTCGGTTGCGATGCGGTATACGGAGATCTCCAATATATTTCTAAATTTAATACTGCGAAACTTGTTCGTTTTTGGAAGGCAGGTGAATACGCTCTTTGGAAACTCGCGGCAGGGTGGATGCCGCCACACCCGACATTTTTTGTAAAAAGGTCGATCTATATGCGCTACGGAGGTTATCGGTTGGATATGCGATTGGCAGCGGATTACGAGCTGATGTTGAGGTTTTTGAAAAAAGGGAATATCCGGGCCGGGTATATTCCCGAAGTACTGACCTATATGCGGGTCGGTGGCATGGGGGAAAAGAACTTTTCCAGCAAGCTGAACGAATGGCGCGATGTCTATCGGGCGTGGCTGGTGAACGGGTTCGGATTTCCCATCCTGATGCCTCTCCGGGCGTTTACCCGCGTTATCCAGTTGTTTTCAACCAAACGATAGGGTATAATGCCTATGCTGCCGAAGTAGTTCAGTGGCAGAACGCTTTCTTGGTAAGAAAGAGGTCGTGGGTCCGATTCCCACCTTCGGCTCAGATTCTAATGGCGAGGCGATTGGACCATTGGGAATCTATGTAGTATCAATATTTGTTATAGATATGGCAAAAACAGCTAAAAAATCGAAATATTCGGAAAACCTCATTAAGCTTCAGTGTACCGTGTGTAAACGTTACAATTATTATACGCGGAAGAACAAAAAGTTGGTGGAACGAAAAATCGAACTCTCCAAATATTGTCAATCTTGCAAAAAGCACACACCCCATAAGGAAACAAAGAAGAAATAGCTTTTTGACAGGTATATTTCCGTTGTATTTAATTTCATGATTTCCGCGGGCTGTCGCGTGGTGATTTTGGTTTGGGATTTTGCTATACTGGGGCAACGGGGCTTTAGTGTAATGGCAACATATCGGTCTCCAAAACCGCTGATGGGGGTTCGATTCCTCCAAGCCCCGCAAAACGACACAAAACAACCTTTCTCTTAACAGGGTAAGACGTGATACACTATAGTCAGTATGACATACGAACTTTACATGTCTCATCAGGATCTGGTAACGCGGCTCATTCAAAGCAATGTTTTGAAAACCTCTGCTATTATTGATGCGTTCAAGAAGATAGACCGGAAGGATTTTGTGCTTGAGGCGTTTGCCGACGAAGCCTATGGAAACTACCCGATCAGTATCGGCGGGGGGCAGACGATTTCTCAACCATGGACGGTTGCCTTTATGCTTGAATTATTGAATCCTCTTGCAGGAGACCGCGTACTGGATATTGGTTCCGGTTCCGGATGGACAACGGCGCTTTTGGCGCATATTGTTAAAGATTCCAAAAAACAAGGAAAAGTGTTCGGAATCGAGATTGTTCCCGAATTGTGCATCAGGAGTTACAGATCAGGCGCCATTCGACAAAATACTTTGCAGCGCGGCGCTTCAGACCACCGAATTGCCGCAATCATGGAAAGACCAGTTGCGCATCGGTGGCAGGATGGTGGTGCCCATGGGCAACAGCATTTTTGCATTCGATAAAGTCACGGAAAAAGATTTCATTCATCAGGAATACGAGGGATTTGCTTTTGTCCCCTTTATTACCTCCCAAAATATATAATCAATCACATGTGGAACGACCTAAAGCAGCGCCTCGAAGCGCTTCGAATTCAACTCCGTCGTTGGGCGGACTGTCTTTGACATTTCTGCCAAAGAAATCAGGATTAAAGAATTGGAGCACGAGCTGGAGGATCCCCATGCGTGGGAGGAATTCGAGCGCGCAGAGCAGTTATCCCGTGATCTGGGCGAGCTTAAGGAAATAGTTTTTGAGGTTTCGGAAGTGCAAAAAAGGCTCGACAACATTTTTCTTATTATCGGAATGGCGGATAGGAAAAATGAGGAAGAAAAAGTAGAGGATGGAATTCTGGAACAAGTCGGTCTTTTGGAAAAAATGTTGGCAGGGAAAGAACTCCAATTATTTTTATCGGGAAAGTACGATAACCGTCGCGCTACGTTGGCGGTATATGCAGGTGCGGGCGGAGACGATGCCGAGGATTGGGCACATATGCTCTGGGATATGTACCGTTCGTTTTGTGGAAAGCGCGGTTGGGAATTCAGGGTTATTGACGAGCACGGTTCCCAGGACGGGGGCATTAAAAGCGCGGTTGCGGAAATATCGGGAAGTTATGCCTACGGGTATTTGAAGGGCGAGTACGGGGTACACCGTCTGGTTCGCATCTCCCGATTCGATGCTTCAAAACAGCGCCACACTTCGTTTGCGCTGGTCGAGGTGCTCCCCGAGATAGCGGTAGATGAGGTGGTTATCCGTGATGAGGATATTGATTTGGATTTGTTCCGTTCGTCCGGTCCTGGTGGCCAGAATGTAAATAAAGTAGAGTCTGCGGTCCGCATTACCCATAAACCATCCGGTATTATTGTCGCCTGTCAGAGCGAACGCAGCCAAGAGCAGAACCGCAGGAAAGCTCTTTCGCTTTTGCGCGCCAAGCTGCATATACAAGCCGAGCAGTCCCGCACCAAGGAACGTAGCGGGCTTAAAGGCGAACGGAAAGAGATTGCCTGGGCCAATCAAATCAGATCGTACGTCCTCCATCCGTACAAAATGGTGAAAGATCACCGAACCGGCACGGAAACTTCACAGGTGGACAAGGTGCTTGCCGGAGATTTGGACATATTTGTTGAGGCCGAGCTCAAAGTAGGATATACTGCATAAGAGATGAATATCATTGCATTTGAAAACGTTTCCAAGATTTACAATTCCCATTCTGCGGCCGTAGATGGGGTTAGTTTTGCGGTTGAAAAAGGGGAATTTATTTCTTTGGCGGGGAAATCAGGTGCCGGGAAAACAACACTGCTCAAGCTTCTCATTGCCGAAGAGCGTCCCACCAAGGGACGGGTGTTATTCAACGGTCAAGACGTCAATAAGATGCCCTCCCGGTATTTATCCGTTTTGCGCCGTAAAATCGGTATGGTATTTCAGGATTATAAATTACTTTCCCATAAAACAGCCTATGAAAATGTCGGATATGCCATGGAAGTTGCGGGCATGTCGGATCAAGATATCAGGCGCGACGTACCGCAGGTTCTCGATATTGTCGGTCTAGGTGATCGTTGGGAGAACTTTCCTTCGGCTTTGTCGGGCGGAGAAAAACAGCGCGTGGCTATCGCCCGTGCTTTGGTCCAGCGGCCCGAGGTGATTGTTGCTGACGAGCCGACCGGGAATCTTGATCCGATTAACACCTGGGAAATTGTAAAATTACTGATAAAAATCAATGAGCTGGGAACAACCGTCGTATTGGCAACGCATAACAAGGAAATCGTCGATTCATTGGAGCGGCGGGTGGTTATTTTGGACGGTGGCAAGCTTATTAGGGATGAGCAAAAAGGAAAATATATCATAACGTAACTATGTTCATCGCATTACAGCGTATTATTCGGGCGGGATTCCATAATTTTCAGCGCAACCTTTGGATGGTATTCGCCACCATGGGGATTATGTCCATTACGCTTTTTATCGTGTCGTCGTTGACCTTATTTAATTTTTTGACCCGTGAGGTGGTGGGGATTATCCGTAACAAAATCGATCTAAGTGTTTATTTCGTGGTAACTGTCGAAGAAGCGGAAATTCTCAAGGTTCGCGATCTTATGAAGCAGCTTCCCGAAGTAAGCGATATTCAGTATGTCTCACGCGAAGAAGCTTATGCCAAGTTTCAGCAAAAGCACGCGAGTAACGACGTGATTACCAAGGCTTTGGAAGAGCTGGGTGGGAATCCCTTACAGGCGTCATTAAATATCAAGGCGGAAACAAGCGACCAGTACGCCGTGATTTTTAACTTCCTCGAGACTGCGCCGTTCCGTGAGTCCATCAGCAAGGTGAATTTTACGGAAAACAAACTCGTGATCGAGCGTTTGAATAAAATTATCCGCGCGATCCAGGGAGGGGGATTGGGGATTATTCTTGTGTTTGCCGGATTGGCAATTTTGGTGGCGTTCAATTCGATCAGAATGGCGATTTATTCGTTTCGCGAAGAAATAAACATTATGAAACTGGTAGGCGCTTCGAAATGGTTTGTTCGGGGGCCGTTTTTTGTCATGGGTGCCATGATCAGCTCCCTTTCGGCTCTGTTGGTATTTGGAATTTTATGGGCGGGGATCGCGGTTGCTTCGCCGCGTTTGGCGAACTTTTTGCCGGAAATCAGCCTGTACGGATTTTTCAGCCAACAGTGGTTTATTGTGTTTCTTATTGAGTTTCTGGCGGGTTTGGCGGTGATGTCTGTGTCAACCTACCTTGCCACGAGCAAGTATTTGAAAGAGAACTGATTTCGTGGTATAATCATTTACCTTAATTTCTAAATACTATGGAAGGTTCACGTCATTGGGCTGAAGATTCCAAACCGGAAGAATGGGAAAAGTTAAAACTAGAAACAAATAAGGAAAATCCTTCCGGGACAGAAACTGCGCCAGAAAAGGAAAAAGGAATAGAAGAAGCTTCAAAAATCGTGCAAGAGGCGTGCGGACGGATGTGTGAGATGCTTGATACTTTGATTGGTTACTATGAAGAGGTGGCTAAGCGTTTGGGTGTTATTCTTGATGGATTTTCTGAGCACGAACGCGCTATTAATGATTTTTTCGATAAATATCCAGAATATCGTGGTGATTGGACCGGGCTCGTTTCTTGGCGCCAGCTTTGCGAATACAGGAATTCTATGGACAGCTTGATGGGCCGTATTCTTGCCCGTCTTACTGAAGTCAGCAGGGAAAGGGGAGAAATCGCTGGGAAGGTGCAATCTGGCATTGCCTCTCTCCCAAAAACTAAGGATAAGGCAGCTGGACAATTATATGAGATTATGGATGATACAGTACGCAGTATCAGAATAGCCTTTGATCAAGTGCTGGAGTTTACACAAGGCATAGGTGAACAAGGCGGGTCAAAGCCGTTAACGTATTTTCTCTATGAGGCGCAAGACCAAGGATTGCATTTTGGCTGGTCGATGAGGAGCGGCGCTTTGGGCGGGCATTTCTCCGAGATACAAGGCGAAGTGGAATATATTGAACGCCTGGCGCAGAAACTTGATAGTATCCGGCCAGAATTGAAAGAAGAAGCGCTGTATAATCATAAAATGGATGCGATGCTGGTTGAAAAGCGCGCTGCCGAAGACCATATAGGCGCTTTGTTGGGGTAGGGGTTTAGTATTCCGTTTCCAAAATGCCGCGTTTCTGACGCAGCATTTTAATATTCGGGACAACCGATAAACAATAAATTATTGTGCTTCAGTTTGCTTCAGGACTTTTTCTCCGAGCGGTGATTCCGGAGAAAGCGTGATTATAGTCTCACCATCAACTGTTAAGGTCTTACCTCCGCCGTAAGGAACGATAAAGTACCACTGATCTTTATTGTTAAAATCTGTTTTTATAAACGACCCTATTCCGGGACGGGTAGGTTCTACATTGGGATCAAGCATTCGAAGTACTCTAATTGCATTTTCGATCCTTTGTTTCGCTGTCTGGTGCGCGATGGCTAGCTGGTACTGTTCTCTTCGGCGTCCATCTGATTGCGACTCGGTTCCCGAAGGAGAGCTTCGCGCTTCTTGCCACGCGTAATCAATCGCTGTTTGGATGTCGGCAGCGTCTTTCCCCAAATCTTCAAGAACCACGCGTATAACCTCTGTTTTTTCCATACTTTTTATGGTATAACTTTTCTTTACTGGCTGCGGGACTAGGAATCGAACCTAGATTAATGGATTCAGAGTCCACTGTCCTGCCTTTAGACGATCCCGCAATAAATACTCCGTAACTATATCAGTATTTGCGGTCTTTTTCAAAAAGCGCAGTGGTTGTGCTCTCTTGACCCGTTTTTTCATCTATGGTACTATAGTGTATCTAAAGGGATATTCTTTTTAAATTGTATCATTCACACTGAAACATTGTCGAAAAGTATGATAAACGTAAGCGCACTGGTAAAGCAAATCTTGGGAACCCTCCCTGATCGTACCCGGGGAATTTTGTCCCGGCGGTTCGGTCTTATAAGCGGCGCTCCCGAAACACTTGAAAAGATCGGTGCAAACCTTTCAATTACGCGCGAGCGTGTCCGTCAGATAGAAAAGAGCGGTTTTGCTCTTTTGGTCAAGAAGCTTCCGAAGGAAATGGACGGATTTTTTCATATTGCCGATGATCATTTGAAAACGTTCCGTGGCGTGCGCGAAGAGGGACGATTTTTGCGCGAGCTTTCCTATTTGCTTCATGAAGATGATTCGCGTTCGTTGCAGATTCGTTTTTTGCTTTTTCTCGATAAGCGCATGTTCTATTTTCCCGACGATCGTGCGTACCGTGCGTTTTGGAGCAATGATCAAAAAGCCGCACGCAAAGTCATTGGTTTCATCCGGCAGATCGACCAATCATTCATGCGCCGTTCTTCCCCCATTGCAGTTGAGACCATAGAATCTTATGCGTTGCAGTACGGAAAGAAGTCCGATATGGGTAAAGTGGATGTCGGTGTTCTTACCTCGTATTTATGTTTAAGCAAAGTTATCGTGTTTGGCCCTTTTGGTTATATCGGAGCGGATCATTTGAAGGAAATTGCTCCGGTCAATGTGGGCGAGAAAGCGTATCTGGTGCTCCGGAATACTAAACTCCCCATGCATTTCCGCGATTTGACTACTGTGATTAACGGCCAGGCTCGGGTTGCTTCCGGGTTCCATCCGGTGTGGCAAAAGACCGTGGAAGCCCAGACCGTGCATAACGAATTAATCAAAAATCAGCAATTTATCCTTATTGGTCGCGGCATGTACGCTCTTCAGGAATGGGGATATCAGGCGGGTACGGTTCGGGAGGTCATTCAAACTATTCTTTCCCGGGCCAAACATTCCCTCTCTTTCCGCGAGATCATAGAACGGATAAAAAAGTTCAAGATTGTCAAGGATGCGACCGTTTTGATTAATCTACAGAATAAAAGATTTTTCAAGCGTCTCCCTGACAAAACCTATGCGCTTGCCCGACCAGTCAAGAAAATCGAGCGCGTATAACATATTTCGTTTTTGTTTGCGGTATTTTGAGGTATACCCCCGCACATACACGGTTGCGGTTTTTGTTTTAGCCGTTTCCTTTGTAGTAATGGGTAAGGGTGCGGTTCCCCTTTGCGATACAATATGTGAGGGGGTATACTTATACTAAGGTATATGGATAGCTCAGTAATACTACATTTTATTTTATCCGGCGACATTCTTCGCGTGGTTGCTGCCTGGATTTGGCAAGGACTACTTGCGACCTGGTGGTTTGTGGTGCCGCTTATTTTGTTTTATATTTTTGCCGAGTATTGGGTGAACTACATTACTCTGGAGTTCAAGAAAAAAATCCAATGGGTGTTTCTTGAAGTGAAGGTGCCACGCGACGTGGAAACCACTCCTAAAGCAATGGAACAGGTGTTTTCCGGGTTTTACGGTATTATGTCCAGTCCGTTGCCGCAAGAGCGTTTTTTCAAAGGCAAGGTACCGTTGTGGGTTTCGTTTGAGATTGTCGGGGACAAGGGCGGAATACATTTTTATATCGTGACTCCCAAAGAATTCCGCCGTTTGGTAGAAACGCAGTTTTATTCTCAGTATCCTCAGGTTGAAATCCGCGAGGTAGAGAATTACACGAAACGTTTTACCGCGCTTCCGAATGGTTTTTACGATACGTGGGGAGCTCAGTTGCAATTCATCAAGGAATCGGTCTATCCGATCAAAACCTATCCGTTTTTTGAAGAAATTAAAGACGAAAAACGGCTTGATTCTTTATCTTCACTTTTGGAAACTTTAAGTCATTTGCGGGATGGGGAAGAGATTTGGATTCAAATGGTTTTTCGTCCCTTAACTTTAACGCAACTCAAGGCGTGGGAAGATCAGGCGAAAGGAAAGGTACAGGAACTGATGGGTAAAAAACCCGCTCCGGCGGCACCCTCGGGAGGAGCGGTCGACACGGTTATCGATTTTTCGAATCAAGTGAAAAATTCGTTCGGCGACGCCTTGCGCGATATCATCTCGTCTATCGCGGGAGGGGTTTTTGCCAGCAGCAGCGCCTCGGCGCCGGTAAAAGAAGAAAAAAAGGAAGAACGGGTTGATTTGAGCCCGGGTCAGCGTCATGCCATTGAAGATCTCGAGAAAAAGGTTGCGAAGCCGGTGTTCGAAACCGTAATCCGTACGATGTATGTTGCTCCGCGTGGCATCTTTGACAAGGGTTCGCAGAGTGCCGCTATTAGGGCATATTTCCAAACATTCAATATCGCTGGACTCAACGGGTTTATGGAAAAGGTAAAACTTTATGTGGACTGGAAGCGTTTCTGGAAATTAAATTTTCAGATTCAGGATCTAAAAATGCTTTTTATATTTTACAATTTCCGTGTTTGTCCCGATCCCGACGAGAAAGACATGCTCAAGAAAATGATTTTGAGTTCGGAAGAGCTTGCAACCTTATACCACTTTCCGATCAGTTCCGTGTCTGCTCCTGGTCTTTCCCGGACAGGCGTGAAGAAGAGCGAGCCACCCCATAATTTACCCCTTATTTGATGTTTTATGAACGAAGATATTGTTCTCATAGGGGAAACTGATTACCGGGATCGCAAACTGCAGTTCGGGATAAAAATCGACGACCGGCGCAGGCATTTTTATATTATCGGGCGTTCTGGTACCGGGAAAACCCAGCTGCAACAGACGCTCGCGATTCATGATATCCAGCACGGCCGCGGAGTCGGCATTATTGATCCGCATGGCGAGTTCACCGAACGACTTTTGAAATTCATTCCCAAAGAACGTATCAATGACGTGGTGTATTTTAATCCCGCCGACATTAATTATCCTATTGGTTTTAATGTGATGGAGTCGGTTGACTCCGAGCACCGGCATATTGTTGCGGCAAGTCTTTTATCTGTTTTCAAAAAGATTTGGCCCGATGTTTGGTCTGCCCGTATGGAATACATTTTGAACAATACGATTTTGGCGCTTCTGGAGTATCCCCAATCGACTCTTCTGAGCATCAACCGGATGCTCGCGGATAAGGATTTTCGCAAAGATGTGGTTATAAACCTCAAAGATCCGATTGTCAAAGCGTTTTGGACCGATGAGTTTGCCCGGTATCATGACCGGTTTCAGGTTGAGGCAATCGCGCCTATCCAAAACAAAGTCGGGCAGTTCGCCTCGAACCCCCTTATCCGTAATATTGTCGGTCAGGTTGTTTCAAAGATCAATATCCGGGAGATTATCGACAATAAAAAAATTCTCATTGCCAGGATGTCCACTGGCCTTATTGGGGAAGGGAATGCATCCCTTTTGGGCGGGCTTTTGATTACGAAATTGCAACAGGCAGCGATGTCGCGCATTGATGTACCCGAGGCGAGTCGCCAGGATTTTTTCCTTTTTATCGACGAATTTCAGAATTTTGCTACCGAATCGTTTCCCAATATTTTGGCTGAGGCCCGCAAGTACCGTCTTGATTTGACATTGGCGCACCAGTACGTCGAGCAGCTTCCGGATACCATCAAGGCCGCGATTTTCGGCAATGGCGTGGTGTCGGCTCCATTCATGGCCTCGACTTTGGCGCCGCTACCCGTTCCCGATCAGAGTTATGATATCGAGATTATCGATGCGTCGCGCGCCGCCTACGGGACGCCCAAAGAGCTTGTGGAGAACGCCATCAGTGAATGGATGCTGACTGTGGCAGGAGAGAAAATGGACAAAGAAGATAAAGAAAAGATTCTGGACAAAGAAACACCCTTGATACATACGGGAACGTGCCAAACCTGCGGGAGAGGGGTTCAGGTTCCGTTTGAGCCCGACCCCAAAAAACCCCTGTATTGCAAGCAGTGTCTTAAAAAAGTTAAACGCGAACGGGCGCCGAGTCCCGCTTCTGCCCCAGCTCCTGTTCCAGGGAAAGTAAAACCTCCTCTGCCAAAACAAGTTTCACCGGAGCATCAGGCTGCGGTTGCCGTGTCCGGAGCAAACCAGGAAAAGTTCAAACAGGATCTTGCCGATCTTCTGCAACGGGTTACCCCTCAAAGTTACGGAACTCCCGCCGACACCCCTGTTGATGATAAAAAACCGATTGAGGCATAGTGTATCTCGGATCATTTCATTTTTGCTTAAAGGACGTCATCCATGTTTTTTTCAATGAAACGAAAAGTTGTCTTCGTGGCCATGAGTGGTGGGGTTGATTCATCCGTTGCCGCCTTGCTTTTGCAGCGCCGGGGATTCGAGGTGGTGGGGGTGTTTATGAAAAATTGGTCGCAAAACATACCCGGCACTGTTGTGTGTTCCACTGAAGAAGACCAGCGATACGCTCGCCATGTGGCGTCCCAGTTGCGCATTCCTTTTTATTCATGGGATTTTGAGAAAGAATACCGCGAATTTGTTTTCGAACCAATGGTCCGTGCCTATACCCAGGGGCTTACGCCCAATCCCGATGTTGCGTGCAACCAGCACATCAAGTTCGGTGTTTTTTTCGAAAAAGCCATGAGCCTGGGGGCTGATTATATCGCCACGGGTCATTACGTGGGTAAAACGAAGAATTTCTTCAATAACGAGGATATCCTGCGTACGGCTAAAGACAAGAACAAAGACCAGTCGTATTTTCTGTGGACGCTTTCCCAAGACAAATTGAAGCATTGCTTTTTCCCCATAGGCTCGTATCAAAAATCGACAGTCAGGGCGATTGCGCGATCGGGTGGGCTTGTGACTGCCGATAAAAAAGATTCTCAAGGATTGTGTTTTGTGGGGCAGGTGGATTTTTCACGTTTTCTTGGGCGTCATATACCCGATCGCAAGGGCGAGGTTATTGCCGTGGACTGCCATACTGCGGGTGGGTATCACGGTAGGGTTATCGGAGCCCACGAAGGTCTACATTTCTTTACTTTGGGTCAGCGCCAGGGCATCCGGATCGGCGGTGGCGTCCCGTACTATGTGGCGGGTAAAGACGCGAAAACAAACCGTCTCTATGTCTCCACGTACGACTGCGCGCGCGATTTGTTTCCGGTTAAGGTTTCCCTCGGGCAATGTCATTTTATTTCTGCCAGAAGAGTTGAGGTCAAGAAAAACGTACTGGTCCGGCACCGGTATCGCCAGCCCTTGAGACGCGCAATAATATATATAGGTTCTGGTAAGAGAGGGGAAGCACGTTTTGCTGAACCGCCTTTCGGAATCGCTTCGGGTCAGTCATTGGTTTTTTATCAGGGCAATACGATGCTTGGCGGAGCGGTCATTGAGCCGTTTGCGCAAGATTGGATGAGGAATATTGTGATATAATGCAGATACTATGATGACCGCAGACGGACTCCGGAAAAAATATCTAGAATTTTTCGTGTCAAAAGGACATGCGGTAATTCCCGGTGCGTCGCTGATCCCCGAACACGACCCTTCGGTACTTTTCACCACTGCCGGCATGCACCCTTTAGTCCCGTTTTTATTGGGAGAAAAGCATCCTGCGGGTAAGCGGATTACCAATATACAGAAATGCGTACGCACGGATGATATTGACGAGGTGGGGGACTTTATCCACCATACGTTTTTCGAGATGATGGGCAGCTGGTCCCTGGGAGATTATTTCAAGAAAGAGATTATTGAATGGAGTTATGAGTTTATGACTTCGTCGCAGTGGCTCGGTCTGGAACCCCAAAATCTTGGAGTCTCGGTGTTCGAAGGAGATAGCGATGCGCCGGTAGATCAGGAAGCGTATGAGGCATGGCGCGCATTGGGCATTCCCGAGAAGCGTATTGCGAAGCTCCCCAAGAAAGCGAATTGGTGGGGTCCGGCGGGGATAACCGGTCCCTGCGGTCCGGATACGGAAATGTTTTATTGGACTGGCGACGATTCTGCGGTACCGGTTGAGTTTGATCCTGAAGATGTCCGTTGGGTGGAGATCGGCAATGACGTGTTCATGCAGTACAACAAAACAGCGCAGGGATCGTACGAATTGCTCGAACAGAAAAACGTCGATGTCGGGTGGGGTTTGGACCGGATGCTTGCCGTTACCAATGGTTATTACGACGATTATAAAACCGAGCAGTTCGCTCCGATTATCGAAGAAATAGAACGTTTGTCGGGAAAGGTCTATCAAAGCACTCAACAGGAAGACGATTATGCCATACGGGTGATTGCGGATCACATTCGGGCGGCTGCGTTTTTGTTGGCCGAAAAGCTAGAGCCTTCCAACACCGAGCAGGGATATATTTTACGCCGGCTTATCCGCAGGGCGGTTCGCTACGGCAGGCAAATCGGAATCAAGGACGTATTCCTGGGAACACTTGCCGATGTCGTGGCGAAAAAATACGGTCAAGTATATCCGGAGTTGCGCGATAGTTTCGATTTTATTCAGGAACGTATTGCGCGTGAGGAAGAAAAATTTGGAAAAACGCTGGGAAAGGGATTAATAGAAGCAAATAAGATAAAAGAGCAAAATCTTGCTGCGGGTTTAGAGTCCGGCCATGTTACAGGGGCGCAAGCTTCAACACTATATCAGAGCTATGGATTCCCGAAAGAGATGATTAAAGAAGAATTTTCTGATTTTGACGAAGAAGAATTTGAAAAAGAATTAAAAAAACACCAAGAGCTTTCCCGTGCGGGTTCGGGGCAAAAATTTAAAGGAGGTCTTGCGGACCATTCCGAACAGACCACCAAGTACCACACGGCGACCCATTTGCTTCAGGCCGCGTTACGTCAGATTCTCGGCAAACATGTGCGTCAAATGGGGTCGAATATTACGGCAGAAAGGATGCGGTTTGATTTTTCCCACCCCGGAGACATAACCTATGACCAGATAAAGGCCGTAGAAGCGTTGGTGAACGAGAAAATAAAGAAAGATCTGCCGGTGCAAAAGCAGGAGATGAGCAATAAAGAAGCGGATCAAAGCGGCGTCTTAAGCGTTCCCCGGGTCGTCTATGGCGCGTTGGTCTCCGTATATTCTGTTACGGACGGGGATATCGTTTTCTCCAAAGAAAAATGCGGTGGACCGCATGTTTCCCGGACTAGGGAACTGGGGGAGTTTAAAATCGTAAAATTAGAGTCTATCGGACAGGGGATAAAAAGAATAAAGGCGGTTCTGGTATAATATTGATAACAATACATAGTATGGCTACAAAATCATTTGATATTCGTCCCCGCGCGAAAACACCAAAGCGTGTCGAAGATTTTTCCATTGATTCTTCGGTTTTACCGCGGAAGCGCAAAAGGAAAACAGAAGAGAATTCTGATGTACCATCCGAGACGTCGGTTCGTCCCGTAATCGGTTCTAAAAATACGACAAGACGTGATGCGTTTTTGGAATATGTTTCCCAATCTCCGCGTGCCGACGAACCGTTTTCCGTTCCGATAAAGCAGTACTCAAAGTTTTCTATGATGTTGCGGAAAACTCTTCGTGCCATCGTATTTATCGGTCTTTGTGCCGGAGGAGTGTATGGTGCGGGAATGTTATTGGCCCGCGTTAATGTCCGGATGACTATTTCTCAAGCGGTACAGGAAGACATTTTTTCCTTGCGCCTTTCACGGATGGCTTCGGGAGTCGCAAGCACATCGGGTTTGTTTTTTGAAGACACTAAAAAGGAATTTTTCTATACACAGTCGTATCCGGCGACCGGCAAAGGCAATGCTTTAGGATATGCCAAAGGAACGCTTCTGGTGCAGAATTCCTATTCCGCCCAGTCCATGCGTTTTGTGGCGGGAACCAGGTTTCGTGACGATAAGGGATCGATATTCAGAACTCAGCAGGCAATTTTGATTCCGGGCTATACGAAACAGCAGGACAAAATTATTCCCGGAACCGTATCGGTCGAAGTGAAGGCGGATGCTGCGGGAGGAAGCGGTAATCTGCTTTCTGGGACCGTGTTGAGGGTGGTGGCATTTGAAGGAAGCGAAAAATATGAAGCCATATCCGGCGTTGTCAAGCAGGATTTCCAAGGAGGTGCACAAGGCGAAACGACCATCGTCAGCGCCGAAGATATTCAGAATGGCAAACAGCAGATTGTGGAGTATGCCTTCAGCAAAGCGAAAGAGGAGGTACTTCAATCTTTACCCGAAGGGACAAGAGTTCTCGATCGTGCGTTGCAGCTGAAGATTACCAAAATAACGACTAAGTTTGCACCCGGGGACGCTGTTTCGTCGTTCGAGGTGTCGGTTGAAGGAGAGCTTCGCATTCGTTTCTTTGACGAACGTCAGATTCGGCAGTATATCGAGGCCAATATGGAACAACCGGTCGTAAAGAATGATGTCGTTGAAAGTGAACTTCAGATTTCCTATGAAAATGTGAGCTCTTCGTTTGAAACCAGCGAGATGACTATGCAGGTCAGGGCCCGGCGCGTTGTCCGACCGGTTTTGGACACTTTGGCATTCAGGCAGCGCATTGCGGGCAAGGCGATTAACGATCTGCGGGCAGAGCTTTTGAAATTTGAGGGGTTGGAAAAGGTCGACATTTCCGTTTGGCCGTTTTGGCTCTCCCGTTCCCCGACCAATATTGACAACATTCGTATTATTTTGGAGTAATCGTTTTTCCGCCATAATACGTTGACTTTTGGCGGTTTTTCCATTAAAATACAAAAGCCTCGTAAATTGTATGCCAACTGATAAGGAACGTTGTGTTGAAGGGGAAGTGTCTGAAGCGCTCCCGAGTACTCTTTTTCGCGTGCAATTAGTGGACGGTAGGGAAGTGCTAGCATATCTGTCCGGGAAGTTGAGGATACATTATATCAAGATCGTAGTGGGGGACAAGGTTGTCGTGGAGCTTTCCCCGTATGACGATAAACGAGGGCGTATTACGTATAGGAAATAAGAGACGAGCGGACGGTCAGCGGGTAACGCAAAGCGTATATTCTGGTGACGGCTGCGGGCTAAGAAATATGAAGGTTCAAGCATCAGTAAAAAAAAGATGTGCCAAATGCAAAACCGTGCGCCGAAAAGGCCGTGTCTATATCATTTGTAGCACCAAGAGACATAAACAACGTCAAGGATAGATTTTTAAAATAGTATGCGACTGCTTGGTATCATTATTCCAGACGAAAAAAGAATCGAGGTAGCCCTAAGGTATATTTACGGTATCGGAGAAACGGCCGCCCAAAAAATCGTGCGGGATGCGGGGATAGATCCGAATAAGCGTACAAAAACACTTTCTCTTGAAGAAGCGAATCGCCTCAAAGAGATTATTGAGAAAAATTATAAAATTGAAGGAGACTTGCGTCGTGAGATCACCGGCAATATAAAACGTTTGAAAGACATAAAAAGTTATCGCGGAATGCGCCATATCCGTCGGCTGCCCTCCCATGGTCAAAGTACGAAACGGAATTCCCGTACCGTACGGGGGAACGTCAGGAAATCGGTTGGCTCAGGACGTAAGCCAGCGGGGCAGAAAACTTAAACTTAAATAGAAGCAGAAACGAAACTTTGTTATGGGTAAGAAAACAGTCATTAAGCAAGATGCTTCGGAAAGTCTCAAAGAGCAGGAGATTATTGAAGCGAACATAAAAAAGGACACTGGTTCTGGTGCGATCAAGCGTCTCGAAGGTACTTCGGTATTCATCAATTCTTCATACAATAATACGATTATTACCGTTGCCGATCATAGGGGTAATGTTTTGGGATGGTCTTCTGCGGGCACCCTTGGATTTAAGGGACCGAAAAAGGCGACTCCGTTTGCGGCGACCTCGGTTGTCGATGCATTGATCCAAAAACTGAAGCGTATCGAGCTTGGCAAGGTTTCGATTTTTGTCCGAGGTGTTGGAGGAGGACGTGAAGCAGCGGTACGTGCCTTTATTAATAAAGGTCTTGACGTTCAACTCATAAAAGATGTCACCCCTATTCCTCATAACGGTCCTCGTCCACCTAAGCCCCGCCGCGTGTAATGAATTATAATTTTACTATTTGATTTTTAATCTTTGATATAACTTGTATGGTATTCGTAAAGGGTCCTAAGGAAAAGAGAAGTAGGGCGGTTGGAGAAAATCTTTTATTGAAGGCACAGCGTTCCGCCTCCCAGAAATCGGCACTCATCCGCAAGCCCTATCGTCCCGGTCAGCACGGCAAGCGCCGTCGGATGCTTTCCGAATATGGTACCCAGCTTTTGGAAAAACAGAAGGTCAGATTATTGTACGGGCTTACCGAGAAACAAGTGGGTAAATATGCGGCACGGGCGAAGCGTTCCAAGACGCTGGCGGCCCCCGATGCCCTTATTCAAGAACTCGAATTACGCATGGATAATGTTGTTTTCCGTTCAGGATTCGCGCCGTCGCGAAGCGTTGCGCGGCATATGGTTTCCCATGGCCATATCTGGGTTGACGGCCGGCGCGTAGATATTCCTTCCCGTGCGTTATCAACAGGGTCGGTTATTTCCATACGTCCGGAATCAAAAGGTAAAAAGCTTTTCTCCGAAATACAGGCATATTTAAAACGGTATACCACCCCTACATGGCTGAACACAGATCCGGAACAATTAAAGGCAACTATTGTCCGATTGCCGACTTTCGACGATGCTCAAGTGAACGCCGACTTTGCCGAGGTTATGGAATATTATTCCCGATAGGACCAAGGGGATATTGATTATTCTTTAAATTACTAATTTTTACAATTATGATTTCATTACTGCAAAAAACGAAAATTCTCAGCAATACTCCGAGCCGTGCGATTATTCAAATCGACGGGGTCTATCCGGGGTACGGTATTACGTTAGGAAATGCGTTGCGAAGGGTTTTACTGTCTTCTCTTGAAGGGGCCGCAGTCACTTCGTTTCGCGTGGCGGGTGTGGCGCATGAGTTTTCCGTTGTCCCTGGCATGTACGAAGACGTCATACAACTTTCATTGAATCTTAAGAGGCTTCGCTTCAAGGTTTTTTCGGAAGAGGTGGAGAAGATTCGGGTAGCGGCTAAGGGGGCAAAAAAGATTACTGCCGCCGATCTGGATAAAAACGCTCAGGTGGAGGTTATTACGCCCGATTATCCCATTGCGACTCTCACCGATCCGAAGGCGTCATTGGAACTTGAGTTAACCATTGAGAGGGGTATCGGCTATATCCTTGCGGAAAAAAGAAAGAGGAAAGAAAAGCTCCCTATCGGGACCATTGAGCTTGATGCGAATTTTTCCCCGGTGACCCGAGTCAATATTTCTGTTGAGAACATGATGGTCGGGGAACGAACCGACTATAACCGGATCAAACTGGAGATAGATACCGACGGGTCTTTGGATCCCGTAGAAGCATTTCATCAATCCCTCGGGATTTTAATGGAGCAGTTTCAAGCATTGAGAGGCGATGTGGATAGTCCCAAAGTCAAGGAGCAGGAAAGCACGTTTGCGGTTTTGGAGAAGCGGGAAGATATCAAGGCGATTCCGGTAAGTGAAGCAAAGATTTCGGCTCGCACCGTCAATGTACTCACTAAACATCGGATTAAAATATTGGGCGATCTTGACGG
>Ga0076046_104_pt1 | contig 85863 bp, 75 predicted proteins | sample RifGroB1_FD_68143 | JGI IMG/M metagenome (GOLD analysis project Ga0076046, IMG submission 68143) | Parcubacteria bacterium GW2011_GWB1_46_8 | reverse complement strand
CCAGGCATAAGCATATTGGATAAAGCTGTCCAAAGAGTCACCCAAGACGTAACCGCCCGGTGCCGGCGGAGGGGCTGTTCCAGGCTCCCATTGATAGGCGGCGAAGATTGGGGACGCGCAGATGCAGCATATAATTAACAGGAACCAAAGTTTTTTCATGAAGCTATTTGCTAATGACCTTGAAGTTTTTTTGCGCTAACTCTAGGTCGAAGTAGGTGTTATAAACAACGCTTTTAAAATTATCTTGGGCCGGATATGGCGGCAGAGTTATTTCGAACAAGCCGTTCTGGTACGACTCTGTTGGGAGTTTTTTCCTTCCTTCATACCACAGGAACGATAATTGCAGCGGGTCAAAGACATTGAAAAAGTACGGGAGTGCGACGATCTTCATGGTTTGGCTCCGTACCCCGGTAATCGTATCAGTGCTTACGGGAATCAATTTGTCGTTAATGAACGGGTATAGGTATATTTCCGGATTGTTTTTTGTCGGGACAATAATCTTCTTTTGTGCCACTAAGGTGTTATCTTTGTTACGTACTTCTACGGCCATACTGATTCCTCCAAGGCGCACTCCGCGCGGAATAGTGTATTTGAACACACTATCTCCATTACCCTCCTGAAGCAGTCTTTCGTTGATGTACCAGGTGTATTGATATAAGGACGGTTCAAGTATTTGGTACTGCGACACCTTTTGTTTTTTAATCGTTGTTTCAGTGACCTGGAATAGGTTTGCGGCGAAGGTGATTACCGAGCCCTCGATAGGGAGAGTTTTGGCATATTGGGTATAATGGTAAGGTGCGTAAGTATCTGTCGAAACATCAATATGAAGGAAATAACTGGTTGCGGCATGAGCCATTCTTGTGCTTAGCGAGGTTATAGTAGCGACGACGAGAAACAGAACAATAGTGTTTTTCATAAGTTTAGTATACATAGTTTTTTATGAGGCGTCATGCACGGTTGAGTTTTGGGGATTGGGACATTCGTGTTTGAATTCCTTGGGCGATTTCGGCGCCACGTTCATAGGTTTCTCCTCCGGCCTCGATACTTTTTCTCATTTTTTCTCCACCGGCGCTGATCATTTCCGAAGCATGTGCGGCAAGAAGTTCGCGCGGGATTTTCTTGGAATACCAATAAACCAGTACAACCGAAATCATGGTCATAGGAATAATCTCTATTAATGGAATCGAGTCAGCCACCTGGAGCACGATGCTAATCGGTTTTATAAATTTTGCCACTTTTCTCAAGGTTTCGATAATGCGCATCAACTGCTGCTGGACCTCTCCCTTTTTGGCCTTAACCGCTTTAAGGGCGTCGCGCAAGTACTTGTCGCACAGCACCCAGGTAATAATGGCAAAGGCTCCCTGGGCCAGGATATTGAAGATCGTAGCCACAATCAACCAAACCCCCGACAAGTTAAAGACATTGTTTACAATATCGATAAGGTCAACCCCCATGGCGGCGCCCAAGAGGATAAGGAAAACCAGAAAACCCATTGGCTTCACTTCCGGCGGGGGCTCTTCTTCATCTTCCGTGTCGTCGGTAATGGCCTCGAGGCGAGAAATCCCTGTATTTATTTCTTCCGTAAGATTTCCTAATTCGGCATAGGTCTCATTTGGTATATCACTGAACTTTGAACGTTCCTGAAATGAAAGAGGTTTGTCTCCGGGTGCCTTGTTGAGTTCCCTGGATTGGTTAATACCCTGGCCCGTATCGGGTGTGGAAACCGCAGAGGAGCCGGTTTGTCCCGAGTCGGTGATTTGTGGTTGTGAAACCGGTTCCCGTCCGCTGTTTAGGGCAGCCCCCTTCTCTTCTTTCGGCAATGCGTTTAAGGAATTTGCCATAAGTTTATCCTATCTCTTCTTTTGCCTGTTTTATCTTCAGAAGCTGTTCAGGATTGGTGGTAATGATTTGGTCTTCGGTATATGACGGGACAGCCTTGATGATTTGATGTTTCGTGCCGGCGAATAACAACCCTTCTCCGACCGAGAGGTTGGTTAGAAGATCGGTTTCCGCGGGAGACAAGGAAAACACCTGCTGAAGAGACGGTATAGCGGCGCTCGCCTGTTTCATGAGAAATTGCAAAGACGAGTTGGTGATGATCGGTTTTCCATACGGCGATTTCAGGAAATCGTCCACGTCCTGGGTAATTGTGGTGAGTCCCAGGTAATATTTGCGGCTGCGTTTAGCAACCGAAAGCAGGAAGTTCGCGCTGTCGTTATTTTTCATCATATACCACGCTTCGTCGACTACCAGAATGCGGCGCTCCAATGTTTTACGGATAAGATTCCAAATATAGTTCAGAATCATGTACATAGCCACCGGCCGGAGTTCTTCGTCAAGATCACGGATAGAAAATACCGCAAAACGATTGGCCACGTCTATAGTGGTTGGTTGATTGACGAATCCGGCGAAGCTGCCCTTAGTGTATTTGTAGAGTTTTTCGGCGATACTCTTCCCTCCTTCCATAGACTCCAAAACCTGTTCAAGATCACTGATAACGGGCGGTTCTTTGCCGAAGAACGGCGTTTCAGGAGTGATGTCGCGTGAGGCATAGGTTTGCTTTATGGCTTGGTCGAGGATCGCTTCCTGTTCCGGTGAAAGTTCCCCCACCATAACTCTGATAAGTCCGATGAGGTCGATGACGTGTTGGCGGAACGCGCTTGCCGGGTCTTCGTCATCGGCCACCGTCGTGATGTCAAAAGGATTCAGATGGTCGGCAGAATCGATCGCAATCCTGAAGAAACTCCCTCCCAACGCTTCGGTCAGGTGTTTGTATTCGTTTTCAGGATCGATAACCAGTACTTTTGTTCCCCACATGAGTGAACGGATAATTTCGAGCTTGGTGAAGTATGATTTTCCGGCACCGGATTTCGCGAAAATAACCGAGTTCGAATTTTCCAACGAGAAGCGGTCAAAGATAACCGGACTATTGTTTTGCAGACTTACCCCGTAAAAAATACCACTATCCGAAATAAGTTGTGAAGAAATAAAAGGGAAACTGGTTGAAACAGGCCCGACATTGAGTGGTGTTTTAATATTCAAGCGGTCGGTTCCGATCGGTAGACATGATTCATAGGCTTCGAGCTGCTGAAATACCGCCGGTTTCATTTCAACCATTTTTTGTCCCAAGAGTCCCGTGATCTCTGATTCCAATACGCTTAAAGAATTTTGATCCGCAGCCATAATAGTGATATAGCAGCCAAGATAGAACATTTTATCTCTTCCCTGGGTCAGGGAATCACGGAGGCCTTCGATATCCTGAATAGCGGTTTCAAGCACGGGGTTGCGGATAAGTCCTTTACCCTGTTCTTCCATATATTGGGCCTGGAGCTGGGTTGATCGTTTCCGTAGATTTTTCAGCACCGACTCCGTGTCCATCGGGTGGAAAAATATGGAGAGGTTTACGTTTTGATTGGTATTGATAACCGGAGAAAGCCAGCCCACGGTAAGGTATTTGGGGTATGAAAGTACGAATAGTGTTTTGACGAGCCGGTCGGAGAATTGCAATGAAGTTGAGGTCACCGAGAGTCCGGCTGGGGTAATGACGTCTTTCAAGGAAAGGGACGATTTTTCGTACACCGCCTCTTCGGAAAGTTTACCGATGGTATCGATTTCGTCTTGATTCTTTTTTAGAAATGGCCAGTTGATCATAAGGAGAATTCTTGTGGGTTATAGAGCGAGTAGAAAAGCTTGATAAGCTCTTCGGTATCGAGTTGGCGGTACGGGATTCCCATACGCGCCAGTCCGTTTGAGACGATATTAAGGCGGTTTTCCAATTGTGCCCGATTGCGCGAGAACTCCTCATTTACGGAGTTTGTCTCTGGTTTTTTTTGGGAAAGCGGCAGCATGGAAGATAAATGGGAAAAAGTAGATTGGTTCAAGGCGGCCGGCTGATAAGGCACTACGACAAGGAACCGTTTGGTCATAATGTGATTTTCCTTGATGAACGTATCAAGGAAGCTGGTATAATCAGCCATTTGCGCCTTTAAAAGTTCGTTGGTTTCCATACTTTGACGCTCGGCGATTTTTTTCAAATACGGCTCTATGACTGCGACCTGCGAACGCACGACAATTTGGAGCGAGAAATCAATGCTCGTTAAAAATTCCTGAAACGAGGAGATCATTCCCGATTGTTCATCCGGTGATTTAAGATCGAAGTTGACTCCCTCTGCTTCAAGGATAATGCGCAATCCTCCATCCTTAAGAATGATTATTCCGTCCCGGATAGTTTCTATATTTATGAGTTGTTGGGAGGCGACTTTTTCCATGGAGTATTATTCGTTTCCTTTTTGATCAAGCCCCTTGGCGATTTCCTGTAATTGTTCCGATGAAAATATTTTTGAAGTTTGTTCCTGTTTCGGTTTTTCGATCATAATACGACGCTGTTCTTCGACGAAAATATCCTGGGTATTGATTTGCTGCTTGTGCCATACGTACGTTTTTGGGATCCAGACGTGCTTGATGGCGGCAAGGATAATTTCGGAAAGCTTTCTGCCGTTGTATTTTCCGAGCATGAGGGCGGTTGTCGCTCCGAGCACGATGACAGACAAGAAAATCGCCATGCCGAATTTAAACATTGAAAAGAAAACGGCGCAAAATAAAATACCCCCGAACAATATAAAGAACTGCCGTATATTGAACGGTCCCGCTATCCTAGCCTCTTCTTCTATATATTGTGGTACTTCGTACTGCATAGTGGATCATTCTTTAATCACGGGACAACACCTCCTGGCGCTGATTCTGGACATTTGCCCTGGTCCATTGGTATCTAGGCTGTGCTATTCTCGGGAATCTGGCGTTTCGGAATCAAGATTTGTTTTCAGGAGGATTATTGACCGAAAAATCAGTAAGGTCTATGATCTGTTTTCCTTGCATGGTCGTGGTGGGGACTATAGGAGCCGGAGGTACCTGAATATTTTTTTTCTCACTGGTTCCCTGGACTTCTTGTTTCAGTTCCGGTTTTTCCTGGATGGATTCGAACTGCATTCCCATAAATACCGGCTGGGGCGGTTTGGGGATATTGACTGCCGGGGTTTGTTGCGAAATTTTACTGTCGCCGACCTTAATCCGGGGCGACTGGGTCGGTACAAATGTCGGCGGCGGAGTCGGTTTGATCGGAGCAGCAGCGGGTTTCGGGGACTCGCCAATGACAATCAATTCCGGCGGAGTTGAAGGTGGAGCCGGTTTCGGCGGTTGCGACGCGGAAGGAACGTGACCCGGAATCGGCTCGTTTGGTTTTATTGACGGAGTTGAAGTAGACGGCTGCCCCTGGACAGGTTGTGCCGGTGGAGTTACAAGCGGCATTGGCGTTGTGGTTTTAACGGCATCCATCCGGGGTTGTGTCTGTTGGGCTTGTTTGGGTTGTGGGGCCTGTTCTTTTATGGGTTGGGGTTCAAACCTGGTGAGTTGCTTGTAAATGATATCACCCTTTGATAAATAGACATCAAACGGCGACCAGAGCATACTTTCAAGATCGTTCATGAAAGCGGCAAAATGTTTTTGGGGCACTGAAGAACCGATTACATTCACCAGTTCTTGGTCAGATATAAGCTTGGTCAGGTAATAAAAAATCGCGGCCGCGATATCCGTTCCCGTATCCGTGGTGAGAGAATATTTTTTTACGATTGTGCCCAGAATATTGCTCAAAGAAGGAGAAAACAACATCTCCTCGATGCTCTTCGGTGTTTTGCCCAGGGCGGTGTTTATTTCATTTAAGGAAAATGTTTTCATAAGTTTTAATTATCCCAGCCTTCCACCCGGGGGTTCTGGCCTCCTTGGGGCGTTACCAGCGACATATAAACCTGATTCTGTTCGCGTTTCCCCGGGTGTAGTTGGTGCTGCTGGCGCGCTTGGGGCCCGATAATAAGCAGAACATATTGGATCCACGCGAAGTTTCTTTGCCAGTTCATCTGGTCCCTTTTCCATTATTTGCATTGCTACTCTTTGGGACATTGCATGGTACCGCTCAGCCTCCACTGGGTCTTCGATTAATTCGGCCTGGCTGATTCGTCCGCGCACGGCCCTCATTAGGCTGAGCACCTTTCCTTCTGAGCTGAGATAACCGTCTTCTATGATTTTTTCCAGGATGATTCTTTGTGTGGCATTGCCGTCCCTATCCCTTACTGTCACTTCTCTACTAGCAAGCGCCATAAGCTCCTCGCCATTCATGGTGTCGACAACATCTCCAGCCGCGGTTCCGGCTATTAAGGGATTCAGCTTTCTTAGGGTCAGGATGGCAGCTTTTGCTTTGTCGGCAACCTCAGGTTCAGAGGTTTTAGCCAGTTCAACCATATCTTTAATATCCCTTTGAAGATTGGCAAGGTTGGTTCTGGCTACGTAATCATTACCATCTGGGTCACCATCCTTATTTCTCGAAAGGTAGGTTATAAGTGCTTTGGATCGTTTGGTTCTATCGGTTGGCAAGAGATCCTCATCGCCAGTAATACTTAGGTAGGTGCCGGCATAAGCGGTTTCGTCCGGTTTAACCTTGATTCCGTAAGTGTCGGCGATTGGTTTGAAAGACCCGAGGCGGTTGACCATGACCCTTCCTGTTTGTGGATCTGGCGCTCCGTCCATAGCCAACTGTTTGGAAAACCAAACCGAATGCTTGTCAGATAATATTTGATAAGCAGCTGTCCTGCGTTTCGGATCAGAATCACTAGTGAACATCTCAAATAATAGTTCTTTTGGCAGGGATTCAATGTCTTTTTGTATTGGTTCAACCTTTTGTTTATAGGCCGCTGTAGTCATTCTTTGGCGTGCATTGAGCATGGTTTTGCCATACCAACTTGCCAATTTCTTGTCGGAAGCCGCATATTCTTCCAATTTACCCTTATCAAGGCGTGATAAGGCCTTTGCACCCCATTGTGTTCCTATTTGTTTCGCTTGCTTCGGGGCCAATTTATCCACTCCCCAACCTTTGGCAGCCTTGTCTACAAATTCGCCGATTTTTCCTGCTGCACCACCAGCCGCGCTATTGGCGGTCTGGAATCCAAACAACAGGATACCGGTGAAAATCGCGGCCTGAAGCAGGCGCTGGAGCCAAAACTGGTCGTCATAGTTGTCGGCAGTGTAAAGGTCGCGTACCCGGTTCATCACCAAGAAGGTAAACCACAGGAAAAATCCCATTAAAGGTGGGAACATGATGGCACTCATAAACTGGGCTTGCCATGTTCCCCAGGCATCTTCCACACCCTTGACCTTAACCACACTGAATTTACCAAGGATGTAGGCAATCGGTAAGAAAATCAAAGCTATCCATAGGACGATAATACGCTTGAGCAAGGTGAAAAGGATGGCCCCGAATATTAGGGCGAGCATCACCATCATATTGACCGCCAAGAACAGCATAAAGATTCCGACCGCGACATTGTCGGTATCAAGCATCATGGCCGTGTAAACCGAGGTGATTTGCATGAGGCGGTTTGTCATATTCGCCCCGCCCTCGGAGAGGCCGATAAAATATACGGTAAGCGCGTTTGAGACACCGATAATAAACCCGGCAATGGTTAAGCTGAAATTGACGACAATAGCCGCCACCACATAATCCAGGAGTTTCTTATAATCAAAGGCTTTTTCTACGCCAAGAATAATCCGGTTGGCAATCAAAAGCATTCCCAGGACGATAATCAGATTGGCGATCTGGAGTGACATATACCAGCCGGCATGGACCAACGGTGAAGAAGCGAACTGGAAGTGGGCCGGATCCATGAGCCATGGGATAAGCATAGCTTCAAAGGCAATGACCGGCAAAAGAATATACTTGTTGAGCAAATGGAAAATGAAGGCCAAAACAGCGTTAAAGCCGCCGGTGAGCATACTCCAAACAGATGGATCATTCTCACTTCTAAGATTGCAGGCAGCCTGGACCTCGAAAAACGCCTCGTCGTCGATCGAGCCGTCTGGCATGGTGTAATACGGGGCAGGGTTCTCACAGTCAAATCCCCCTGCGGCATATACCGGTGTCGAGTTGTCCAAAGCGTATGTTAAGCCGATAATTGCAACAAGCGTGAGGGCAAGAAATATCTTTTGTTTTCCTTGGAGAAATTTCATAAATCAATCATCAGGGGCAGACATTTATGGACCAGGCATTGAATCCGTCGTTGAGGCGTACGCCGGTATAATAATCGCAATAAGACGTTCGGCAGCCGCCGCCGTAAGACTCGGTAACCATCGTATCTGCCGGGCAGCTTCCTCCTGTGCCGCATCCTGTCGGTGGTGGACACAAGGTTGTGCTGCTCCGGTAACCGCTTTTTATTTTTGTTCCGGCCGGTAAATAACATAACGGATCGGTCATTCCAAGGATAGTTAGACTGCCGGTTAGTTCTGATTCACCAAGATCGTTTATTTCCAGATTTCGGCCGTGTTTATTGCCTAACAGGAAATTTGACTGCGACGGTTGGGAAGTCGAGGGTAGGTCGGGGGTCAGAATAAATGATCGGTTATTAGCCCTGAGGTTATTGGTCATTTGCACATCCAAAGTGTTTATAAGTTGTGCCAAGGTAATTGCCGGAGTAAATGTTACATCGAATTTTATTCCTGCGTCCAGTAAGCCGCCATTCTGTTTTATTTGCGGATATTTTATACCGCCGCTGGTTTTCCAACTAAGGTTGGCGCCGGCCGCGGAAATAGTGGCACTATCAATATATTCAAAAGAAGCCGGAGCCATAGCAATCGAGCAAGTGCTGTCAGGGATAGTGTTGACCGTGACTTCTTGGGTGCAGGTATTGGTCTTAAATCCCGGTTTTGTGTTCTTTAAGTTTTCTACGTAAGCGGTAATGATAATTTTGTCCGTAACATCACTCGCATTATTGGCGGTAATGGTCGGTAGAATCTGTTCCATATCTCCGATTTTCCTTGTTGCCAGATCTTTCGACACCGCAGTCGTAGTGGGTAAGCCCGGGCTCCAGGTATAGCTGATATTATTGCCCATGTTTTGATCTATCACCAAATTCGCCACATTCGGTACTGTGTTGCCCAATTCTATTTTTTGGGTAATACCATTATTGGCGTAAACCGTAACGGTCAAAATTCTTTGTGAGCTTGTTGCCGAAGTACCCATCATCAACACATGTTGTTCAAATGGAGCCACCCTGATCTGGCAGGTTGGTTTGATTTCAGTCGGGCCCATTGCTCCCGGCATCATGAAGCCGATTCCTGAAGTGAGCGCCTGGTCAGTGAACAGTCCGGCTGTAGGGATACCATCGTCGTCAACCGCAAGGGTGGTGTATTCCTTTATTACATTGAAATACGTTGAGTTCATGGCGGCTTCGATATCGAGCGTGGGCAGGACGACATTGGCAATGGTGTTCATCTGGCCCGGGGTAATCACGTACGAATACCCGCCGTACGGGTCGCATCTTTCCTGGCCGGTGTCCATATTGACGATGTTGCGGATGCACTCCCATTTGCCGAACCAGCCGCCGCCGATCTCGGCCATAAACTTGGTCGTGTCTTTCATATCCTGAACATAGGAGTCGAAGTATTGTTTGAGGGCAATGGTCAGTTCGCCCCGATTGCCGTGAATACTGGTTCCACCTTCGGTGCCGGTGCCATCTTCGGAGAAAATATGATATGCCTCGCTCTTGTAAAGTTTTTTGATAAACTCTTCTATTACATTACCGACCGGATTGCGATCAATAATCAGTCCGAGGTTATCGATTATTTTTTGTTTTTGCAGGGGATCTCCGATAATTTCATTGGGCAGGCTGGCCAGATCGTTATAGAAAACGCGTTTGGCATTGTCCTCGACATCGCGCATCACCGCGTGCCAGTTTTCAACTCCCCGGCGGCAGGTCAGGGTATCGGGATATTTTTGTTCCTCGGGGCAAATAGTATCAGCCTGGTCGGTGATAAAGTTCATAATGTTGCCCTGAACGGTTTGGGCCAGCTGTATTTTGGAAACTTCACCGGCCGGCAGTTCGGTGGCAAAATACGTGTTTAAAACATTGTAAACAGCATCATCGTAAACCGGCAGGGGGTTTCCTGAATCGTTTGAGATTTCAACCTCGACACCCGGAGTATTCGGTTTATCTATAAATACGGGCAAAGGTAAAGGAACACTGATGTCGCAGTTGCACGTGCACCCTGTTCCAGAGCTGGAACTGCAGTCGCACGAGCACGAAAAGCTTCCGGTGGCCGCTTTGGCGATTTTGGTGCGGATGAGGCACGATAGAGATCGGTAAATACTGTCGCCGATATTTGACATGGTCAGGTTTTCGGCAGCAAGTGCGTCGGCGAATTTTTTATTGAACTCGAAGTATGTTTTGCCGAGATCGGGGTAGGTATAGGCCGCCAAAGATGTCCTGACCGGATCGTTGGTTTCAACCAAAAAACTAAGAGCCGTGTGCCGGGATTTGGCAATCAGGTTGATCAGGGAAACATGAAGCTCGGCAAAACTCTGCGGTACCGAGATGGCTTTTAGTTCATTGATAGCTTGTTCTGACTCGGTCGTATAAGCAGCGAGAGTTTTGCGGGCAAAGACATTGCCCTTGCGGTTGGCGTTGTAGGTCAAGAGCAGCAGATCCTGGTTTTGGAACTGATTGAGATGCCGGCGCCAGATTTCTTTCAATTCACCGAGGTAGGAAAGTTTTTCCAGGCGGCCATCTGATGTAATAGAAATATCGTCAACGGAAAAACCGGGAACTTCGGCCTTAAGCTGGGCAACAATATTTTTGGCCTGACTTAGTCCTATTTCGGCCAAAGGGAGCCGCTGTTTGTTTTCTTTAGTGACCGTTTCCGGGCCATCGGGATACCGGGTGACAATGCTTTTGGCGAATTCTTTCGAAAAAGATTTGGTAAAATTATTGCCCAGAAGGGTTTGGGCGTCCAGAGTCATGTACTGTGTCTTTTGTCGGGATTTATCCGTGGCAGAGATAGGGTTCTGTTTGAGATTGATACTGAATTTCTGGGTAAGGGAAAACGAAAACAACGATATGGCGACAATACCGGCAATGGTTGCTATTTGGAAAATCCTGCGTAAAACTGTCATTTATATCTATAAACTCTATTATAGATACGATACCATCGAAATGCAATGTCAACGAATTTATTTTTCAAGAGTTCGGTACAATGTAACCCACATTTTCGGAGGTATGGTCTCCGGTCTGGTTTGTACGGGAATTTTTATCTTTTGAAAGGCTTCGACAAGAACGGGAATCTGGTAGAGATTTTTCAGATTGTTGGTAAGGTACTTACGGGGACTGGAAAATCCTTTACCCACAAACGTCTTGAACCGTTCTTGCTTGAGTTCTGGCGGGACGGATGTATGCGGGGTTATGGTGATGATGCTTGAGACTACTTTTGGCGGCGGGGAAAATGCTCCAGGAGGAATATTTTCAACAAGAGAAACGTCGCCGTATAGTTGCACGAATACAGAGATTTTTGAAAACCGTTTTCGGTCAACCAGGCGCTGCGCAACCTCGCGCTGTACCGTCAAAGTGACATGATGCGGTTTCGGCCAGTTTTCCACAAGTGTGCGCAGAAATCTGCCGGTTATGTAATACGGTATATTACCGATAACACTGTAAGACGGTAATCCGAGCGCGGAGATATCGAAAGTAAGGGCATCTGCGTGCATAATGGTGACATTTGGGTTTCCGGCAAAAAGTTTTTTTGTTTTTGCGACAAGTAAAAGATCTTTTTCAAGGGAGATGATTTTGCAATTCGTGCGGGCAAGTTCGCGGGTAAGCGTTCCGGTCCCTGTCCCGATTTCCACAATCGTGTCACCTGCCTTAAGATCGCTCGTTTGTGCTATTCTTCTCAGAATATTTTTATCGGTGAGAAAATGCTGACCGAGAAATTTGTTGGGCATATTTTTATCCAAGCAGAACAATGTCCTCGTCGTCCTCCCGGTCGCGTTGGTATTCATAGAGCAAGCCGTCTTCACCCGCATAGGTTCGCGGGGTACCGGTTTGATAAACGAACTCCGCGTATAAAGGAGGGATATCCTGGAGAAATCTCGACGGAATATTGTACTGGAGGCTGCCGTGTATATAACGTGTTTGGCACAACGTAAGATGAAGCTGTGTCTGGGCGCGCGTCATGCCGACATATAACAAGCGGCGCTCTTCCTCGAGTTGATCAGGAATCGACAGCGACCTGTTATGAGGGAGGAGTCCTTCTTCAAGTCCGGAAATGAAAACAGTATCAAATTCAAGTCCTTTTGCACCATGAAGGGTCATCAAGGTCAGTTTTTCTTTTGAACTGTCCAGTTCGTCCGCATCCTGGAGCAATTGTAAGGCATGGAGAAATTCTCCAAGACCAGATGTTTCTGTTGAAGAAAATGTTTCCGCAATGCGCATCAGTTCCTGGATATTTTCCCATCGTTCCTGGCCTTCGTCGGTGTTGGGATCAAGATATTGTTTGTATTCAATAGTATGGACAACGTGCTCAATAAGCCCTTTTGTGGTCAGTTTTTGCGCCTTATCCCGTATTTGGGCCATCATGGTGAAAAACGTCTGAATGCGGTTTGCCGACGGAGAAGGGGTGAGCTTTTCGCTGTTCCACTGTTCCTTTTTGAGGCGTGCGATACTGGCCGCGCCGATACCCCGCGGAGGAACATTTATAATGCGTTCAAGTGCCGCTCCGTCTTTGGGATTATGGATCGCCCGAAGGTAGGCGACGATGTCGACTATTTCTTTGCGTTTGTAGAATTTAAATGCTCCGATAAGTTGGTACGGAATCCGTTCTTGTATGCACATATCTTCGAAGATCCTTGATTGGACATTAGTGCGGAAAAGGATCGCAATACGGGGAAGGTTAATCCCCTCACCCAAACGGGAAAATATTTTTTCTTTTATCCATAATGTTTCGTGTTGTTCGTCAACGAATTGAGTTACCGACACCAGAGATCCCGACGGATTTTCTGTAAACAATTTTTTTTCCGTCCTGGCGACATTTTTGCTGATGACGCCGTGGCTTGCGTTGAGAATATTCTGGGTTGATCGGTAATTTTGTTCCAGGTAAAATGTCCGAGCCTCGGGCCAGTCATGCTCGAAGTTCAAAAGGATCCGGTAGTCAGCGGACCTGAATCCGTAAATGGATTGCCAGTCGTCGCCGACCACGCATATATTGTTGTGTTTTCCGGCAAGGAGGCGAAGGAGCTCGTACTGCGGCTTATTGGTGTCCTGATACTCGTCGATAAGAAAGTGTGTATAGCGGCCATAGTACATGTTCAGGATTTCTGGATGTTTTTCGAGCAGTTCTACGGCTTTCAGGATGATGTTGTCGAAATCAAAGGCATTTTGTTCAAGAAGGATTTTTTCGTACTCTTCATATATGGTTTGCAACTTTTTAGGAAGCCTTCCGTTGCCCAGGGTATCCCCGCGGTTTTTAAGAAATGAAATTTTTTTGTAGATGGCGCGGGCGTTTTCCTGATAGTCCAGGCGCTCAAGCGCTTGTTTGGTTGCCGCGCAACTGTCCAGTTCGTCATAAATACTGAAGTTTTGTTCATGCCCGATTGTCCGGGCGTGTGAGCGTAAGATAGAAAGGGCAAACTTATGGAAAGTACCGATAAACGGAATCTTTACTGTTAACTTTTCCTTTTCGGAAAGGAGGGCAGTAATTCTTTTTTTCATTTCATCCGCTGCCTTGTTAGTGAAGGTCAAGGTAACTATTGCGGAAGCCGGTATCCTTTGGGACAAAAGGTGGGCGACGCGGTGGGTAAGAGTTTTTGTCTTGCCCGATCCGGCTCCGGCGACAATCAAAACAGGCCCGGCCACCGTTTGTACTGCTTGGCGTTGCCGTTCGTTCAATTCCGAAAAAATCTTTTCTTCACCACTGTTCATACAGTATGAAATATAACCTTTATTCCATTATATGTATACGAAAGAATTTTTTATAATGAAGCAGCCGGTTCTGGGGGTAATAAACGGCCTGGTTGCGGAATCCCTACCGTATGCTATACTGACCATTACAACTTTGTGTACTCATACAAAAGGCCGAAAAACCCTCCTTTCCGTTGTTTCGTGGCTGAAAACCAGGTTTGATCGGCTTCAGAACAAGTTTCTTTCTTTATATACAGTGCATTGGCTAACCAAGCGACTCCCTGGTTTATGCGCAGGTTGTTTCATGGTTTTTTTCGCATTTTCCGTTATTCAGGCGATAACTCCTGCCCATCTGTATGCGTCTTTTCCTTTACGAAACATTGTTATGGGGGGACCAGAGTCTTCATCAAGGATGCTTGCCCTTCAGTCTGCCCAATATGAAAATGAGAATCAGGAAAATCGGGTGCGACCCTATGCTTATAGCGCTGCTTCCGGGGCAGTGTATGGTTGGCCTTCGCAGAATGTTTCCGTTGATCCCTTAAAGGTAAACGACGCAGAGATATCGGGAGAGTCACCAATCGTTATTTATGACGTTGGCCAAGGGGAAACCATAGCAACTATCGCGGAAAATTTCCGGATTTCCATTGACACTATCGTGCAAGCGAATTCATTAGGGACGACAGATATTACTCCTGGCCAAAAGTTGATCATTTTGCCCGTTTCGGGAGTTTTACACGAAATCCAGCAGGGCGACACCCTCGAATCATTGAGTCAATACTATAATGTACCGGCGTCCCGTATCCGCACTTTGAATGGATTAACGGATAGTGAAGAGCTGTCTTCCGGTGAAAAAATCATTATTCCCGGAGCAACCGCGAAAACAAAACTCGCATTTGAAGAAACTACGGTTTCTGAAGTGAGGTTTCGTATGCCCACCATTGGGTGGAACTGGGGGGCGCTTCACCGTGTGAACGCGGTGGATATCGCGAATCGTTGCGGTACGCCCGTATACGCTTCCGCGGCGGGAACGGTGCTCGAGTCGGTTGAAACAGGATGGAACAACGGTTATGGTATCTATGTTCTTATGAGCCATCCCGATAAAACGAAAACACGATACGCGCATCTCTCGACAATTTTCGTTTCCGTCGGATCTTCAGTGAAACAAGGCCAGCTTATCGGAGCAATCGGGAAGTCGGGCAAGGTGGATGGGGTAAGCGGGTGCCATTTGCATTTCGAAATTTTGGGCGCCACGAACCCGTTTGCGAAATAACCTTCTTTTTGTGTAACCGCAAACAAACTCCGTGATCACGGAGTTTTTATATGGTAAAGTCTCGATACTGCAATGCTTCAGTGAGGTGGATATCCGCGATACTGTCCGAGGAATCAAGGTCGGCGATAGTCCGGCTTACCTTAAGAATGCGATGAATCGCTCGAGGGGAAAGCAGGAACTGTTTTTCTGATTGCATCAGGATCGCCTCGGATGACGTCCCAATGGCGCAGAAGTTTTTTATATTATTGAGTCCCATTTCGCTGTTGGTATGTATATTGTTTTTACGGAACCGTTCTTGCTGTATGGCACGGGCGCGTATGACTTGTTCTCGTAAGAAAGAAGATTCTTGGGTATTTTTATGGTGCAAGAGGTTCGCTATAGGGATACGCGGGACTTGTACAACAATGTCGATACGGTCCAGGATGGGACCGGAAACCTTCCGCTGATATTTTTGAATTGTTTGCATTGAACATGAGCAGGGATGTTTCGGGTCTCCGTAATAGCCGCATAGGCACGGGTTCATGGCGGCGACGAGCATGAATCTGGCGGGCATGGTCATATTTTGTTTCGCCCTCAATACACTGATAACACCGTCCTCAAGCGGTTGCCGCAATGCCTCAATAACGTCCCGGTGAAATTCAGGGAATTCGTCGAGAAACAAGACCCCACGATGAGCGAGACTGATTTCCCCGGGGCGTGGGTTCGATCCTCCTCCGATAATCGCACTTGCCGATGCGCTATGGTGGGGTTGCCGGAAGGGACGCTGGGTCACCCACGGTAATTCCCGGGAAAGGAGTCCGGCGATACTGTAGATTGCGGTAACTTCCTGAGACTCGTCTTTGCTCAGCGGGGGAAGGATAGAAGGAAGCGCTTTGGCAAGAATCGTTTTGCCGGTTCCGGGTGAACCCTTAAGAAGCATATGATGACCACCGGCTGCCGCTATGGAAAGCGCCCGTTTAATACTTTCGAGACCGGCAATTTCAGAAATATCGAGCTCGGGCGTAATTGACGGAGCGTCTGGAATAGCCGGAATGTCGGATACGATTCCTTTTTCACAATATTCAATCAGCTCTAGAATATTTTCAACAGGAATAATGCGTATGGAATCCTTGAAAAAACTTGCTTCGGCATAGTTGACCCGGGGAATAACAATATTTGCGTATTCATGATGTTTGATGGCTGCCATAATAATGGGAGCGATCCCGTGTATTCTTTGAAGCGATCCGTCAAGACCCAGTTCGCCGACAAAACAATGGTTCGGGATATTTTTTAGAGAAACTTGTTCAGTGGCGCACAGGAAACCAAGGGCAATGGGCAAATCAAATCCGCTCCCTTCTTTCTTAAGGTCTGCAGGGGCTAGGTTAACAATGATTTTTTTGTGGAATGAAGAAGGCGGCTTGAGGCCGCTGTTTTTAAGAGCGACATTGATACGCTCTTTCGATTCTTCTACTGCTTTGTCGCCGAGACCGACAATATGGAGGCCGGGAAGTCCGGGTGCCAAATCAACCTCGGCTCGTATGAGATGCGCTTCGATACCTATAGTTGTCGCGCAAAGAATTTTTACCGCCATTTATTTAGCACATTGAATGCACGTTGCTGCTGCGGGGTTGATGAGCAGACGTTCAATGGGGATCGGGGTACTGCATCGGGAGCACAGACCGTATTTTTTCGAATTGATTCCGGCAATGGCAGTTTGTATTTCTTCAAGCCGTTTCTCAAGGACCGCTTCAAGAGCTTTCCTCCTGCCGTATTCTTCGCTTACCTGGGCCTGGTCTTCTTGGCTGATTTCTTCTGAATTTTCAACGTACGATTCATGCCCGCCAGGGGTTGTTTGAATTTCCTTTGTGAAAGAGTCAAGTTCTTTTTCCAGCGCGATCAATTCTTGTTCCAATTTTGACTTAAGTTCTTTTTTTTGTTCTATGGTAATCATAAGGATTTATTCAGAAAGAGTATCGATAACAGTCTTGGTTAGTGTAGCATGGGTTGTGATGACAAAGTAGTTGTTTACAAATCCGTACGAAAATATAAGACCTCCAATAGAGCCACTAAGCGGTATGGTTCTGAATTCATGTCCTTTTATGGTCTCGGTGGTGAATTTTTGGTTTGTCCTTCGGGCTGTGCCATGGTGCGCGAACAAGGGTTTAAAGTATTCTTCCATGTTGGCGGTTTCCCAGTTCTGCATGATTGTTTTCGCTGTGGCAAGAGACCCCGGTTTTATACCGATAACCGCACCAAGGAATCGGGTTTGTTGTTCAGGAGCATACACAACCAAGGCGTACCCGGTATCTATGGTTGCTCGGAAGCTTTTTAAAGAATCAGGAGAAACATTTTCGATAAACGCGTCAGATTTAAGGTATTCACCATCGGTTCCTACGAGCGTTATGATGGCGAGCGATGTCGTTGCCAGGTATTGTTCTTCAAGGTGTGTTAAAACTGCAACAGGAAACGTACTTGACCCTAGAGTAAGCGTCGACGTTTTGGTGCTCTGGGAGAGCGTGATGGTTGGGTTTTCTTTAATCGGGTTTGGTGACGGAGATTCGGTTGGAGAAACGGTTGGCGTCGGTGTCGGCGCCGGAGATCCGCCCTTTCGGTATATAAACCAATAAGCAAGACTTCCGCCTAATACGACAACGATCGCGCCTAATACCATAAAGAGGCCAAAAGAGCTTCTGTCTTGTTTTTGCTGTGGCGGTGTTACTGAAGAAAGGTTTTGTGGTGAAGTGTTTTCCGCAGAAGGGCGTGGAGTTATCAGGGGAACTTGCTGTGCGGCTGGGTTCAAATCGGGAGTGACCAGCACAGGGACGACGATATTTATCGGCGTAGTTTGTGTTTGCGTGAACGGTTCGCTTTTCTCTATCGATTCTGGAGTATATGTAATAAGACCACCGCCCGTTTTTAGCGTTTCGAGGTCCTTACGCATAGTGCGTACTACCACGTTCGAAAAATACTGGGTTATCTTTTCCTTGTTCCCCGCCATATACTTTTCTTTATTATACCAGAGAAAAGCTTGGATTATGAGCGTCCGTAACGGTCATTTCTTGACTGACCATACGGTTGTCTGTTGTATGGGGGTGGGCGGCGTTCGTTCTGGGGTTGGCCCTGTTTGCGTTCCGGAAGATTCGGGTTGTCGGTTCCCAAAAGGGTCAATCTCATTTTCCCGTCAGGGAGAACTTCGGTTATTTTAACCGAAAGTTTTTGCCCGATCTTAAAGAGTTGTTCGGGGGTCTGGACTCCATAAGGTGTGATTTCGGAAATATGAAGCAAGGCGTCTTTGTTGGGACTTAACGCGATAAGCGCCCCGAACTCTATGAATCTTGCTACAGTTCCTTCAATCATCTCTCCTGCTTTGAATTCTTTAGTGATGGAGAGAATAGTGTCTTGGGCCTTTTGAACACCTGCGGCATCGGTTCCTGAAATGAAGATAGTGCCGTCGTCCTGTATGTCGATAAGAGTGTTGGTATCACGGATAATGCCCTGAACGGTTTTACCTCCTCCGCCGATAACCTCACCGATTTTTTCTACAGGGACGTGAATCGTGACAATCCGCGGGGCATACGGGGACAGGGTTTCGTTTGATTTTGGCTGGACCCGTTCCATAACCTGAATAACCGTGAGGCGTGCCGTACGGGCTTTGTCCAAAATTTCTTTGAGCAAATCCGTAGTGATGCCGGTGATTTTCACATCCATTTGCACAGCGGTGATGCCGTCCCTGGTTCCCGCAACTTTGCAGTCCATGTCTCCATAATGATCTTCGGGTCCCTGAATATCGGTTAAGACCACTGACTCACCATTTTCATTACTCATTAACCCCATTGCCATACCGGCAACGTGTTTTGACAGCGGTACCCCGGCATCCATTAAAGCCAAAGAGGTTCCGCACGTTGCTGCCATAGAACTGGAGCCGTTTGAAGAAAGGATTTCGGTTACGGCCCGTATCGTGTAAGGGAATATTTCTTGTTTCGGGAGTAAAGGCAAAATAGCGCGTTCGGCAAGGGCGCCATGACCGATTTCCCGCCTGCCCGGTCCCCTGAAAGGTCCGGTTTCACCGACAGAGTATGGAGGAAAATTATAATGGTGCATGAATCGTTTTTCACCGGTTGTTTCCATGCCCTGCATGACCAATGTTTCCCCGGGCGCCCCCAACGTGATAACCGAGAGTGCGTGTGTCTCACCGCGCATGAAAATCGCGGAACCATGGGTACGTGGCAAAACTTTCACCATAGCTTCGAGGTTACGTATTTCATCAATACCTCTTCCGTCGGGACGTTGCCGTTCGGTAATCGCTTTCTGGTGGACCAACGCATCTATGGCCCGATCAAGGAGTTGTTTGGCAATTTCTGTTTGTTCTGTTTTTTCGTGTTCTTCGAGAAAAGCGATGAATCGAGAATTAAGCAACGCGAAATTTTCTTTTGCATTTGATTTAGCGTTGAAAATAAACTGTTCTCCGTATTGGCCCACAAACTGTTCAACCAGGGCAGAAAGCTCCGTATCTGTTTCTTGGATGGTTATGGCAACGGTGGTGCTGGGGATTTCTTTGAGTACTTCTTTTTGCCACGCTACGAGTTCTTTAATTTGTTCGTGAGCTTGCGTGCCAAGTTCGTATATTTCTTGTTCTTGAGCTTCCGACCCGGCAACCTCGATCATATTTATGGTACTGTTGGTTCCGGCAAAAAATGCATCGCAATATATTTGATCGCGATCTTTGTACGATGGTTGGAGTATAATGGGGGTTTCGGGAGATTTTTTCGCAACACGTACTCCAGCAATCGGTCCTTTAAAAGGAACTCCGGATGCCTGGATCACCAACGAGGCGCCCAGAAGTGCGATGAGCTCCGGATCGTTTTCTTCGTCAATGGAAAGAACGGTGATAACGACCTGGACGTCCCGGCGGAGTTGTTTGTCGAAAAGAGGCCGGATGCTGCGGTCAATGAGCCGGCCGGTCAAAATCGCGGTTTCGGTCGGTCTTGTTTCACGACGCACGAAACGGGATCCGTAGATCTTTCCCGCGGCATAGTATTTTTCTTCGTATTCAACCGAAAGGGGTACAAAATCGATGCCGACACGGTCAGTCGCTCCGATAACAATCGTTACCAGCGCAACGGTTTCTCCGTATCGGATCAGGCATGACGCATCCGCTTGTTGTGCGAGCGGAGAAAATTCTACGATGAGTTCTTTTCCCGCGAACTCTTTGCGGAATACTTTCTTTTCCATAGGTTTATATTGTAGAAGCAATCACAGGAACACGGGCTCTACATTTTACCTTACAGGGTAAAACCAGTATGCTTATGATCACTTCTTGTTTATTTTATTTACTTTTTAGCAAAAAAACTTTTGGTTGGGATCCGAGATCTATGAAGTCATCCACAGCCTCTTTTAATTTTCCCGAGGCGCTCTTGGAAAATCCCAGGACTTCTACTTGCTTGCCGTGTCCCTGCAGGTATTCCACCAGCGGAATAAAGTCGCCGTCGCCGGTGACGAGCACGATGGTGTCGACGCTTTCGGAAAGGCGGATTGCGTCAACCGCCATGCCCACATCCCAGTCGGCTTTTTTCATTCCGCTGGAATATACCTGAAGATCTTTCATACGCAGGTCAACCCCCATATTTTCCAGGGCGTCGAAAAACGCGGTTTCGCCGGTCGGAATGACGCGCTCGTGTTCGTTCACCTCTTTTGTTTCCGAACGGACGACATAGGCGAAAATCCTGATCAACTGGCGCCCTGCGAGAGCCCTTCTGATAATTGCTTCGAAGTTTACCCGCGAGTGGAACAGGTTTTTTGCCGAATGGTATAGATTTTGAACGTCAATAAAAATAGCAACCCGTTGCGCTTTGTGCTTAATAGTGGTCATAGGAGAATTAATCCAATCCGAGTGATTTAGCTAACTTTTGGTATCGTTTTGGGGCATTGGCCTTAAGCCAGTTCATTAATCTCTTGCGTCGGATAATCATGCGCAATAATCCTTTGCGTGAGCTGGAATCTTTTTGGTGCGATTTAAGGTGCTGTGAAACCTCGGTGATCCGTTCTGAAAGAAGGGAGATCTGGACTTCCGGAGATCCGGTGTCGGTTTCATGAACTTTATGAAACCCGATAATCTTTGATTTTTTCTTTGTTTTCAGCATTAAGGCATTGTATCACGAGTTTACTTGAGCGGCAAGTTAGGAAACTTCCGTAGTTCCATCTTGTGTTTCCGGTGGTTCGTTTGGTTCCGTGGATTCCGTTGGTGGTGTTGATTGCGCTCCTTCTATACTTTCATCCGGTTTCGTGATTGAACGGATCTCGATATGCCAACCGGTGAGTTTGGCGGCAAGCCGGACATTTTGACCGCCTTTGCCGATTGCCAAAGAGAGTTGATCGGCGGCGACCAGGACCCGGACCTCTTTGGTTGCTTTCATTTCAACTTCTTCAACCTTTGCGGGAGCCAGGGCATGGGAGATGAAGGCTATGGGATCGTCCGACCAAAGGATAATATCGATTTTTTCCTCTTCCCCCAATTCATTGGTGACGGTGGTGACTCGGGTGCCTTTCTGGCCGACACATGCTCCGATAGGATCAATTGAACCGGTGTTTGAGCTAACCGCTATTTTTGTGCGCGAGCCGGCTTCACGGGCGATTGATTTAACTTCGACAATGCCATCGGAAATTTCCGGGACTTCATTGGCGAATAATTTCCCGATGAATTTGGGGTGGGAACGTGAAAGCGCCACCATGAGTCCGCGGGGAGTTTGTTCAACCGAAACAATATAAAATTTCATCCGGTTGCCGACGAAGTACCGTTCGCCCGGAATGGTTTCATCGGGAAACATCATCCCGACAGTCTTCCCTAGATCAACATAAACGCTTCTGTTGTCCATGCGCTGGATAATACCGCTTACGATTTCTCCTTCTTTGCTTTTGAAGAAGTCGAAAATAGTTTCTTTTTCTATTTCATGAAGCTTTTGCAGAAGCACCTGTTTTGCGGTTTGGGCAGCGATGCGGCCAAAGTCCAGTTTCTGTTCCAAGGGAAATTCCAGTTCTTCCCCGGGGAAAATGTTGGGATTCAAGGCTATCGCCTCCTCGAACATAATATGGCGTTCCGGGCTGAAGACAACCTTTTTTGCGGCAGTAAGCTGATCTTTCGGCTCTTCTTCTCCTTCCGCTTCGATCATACTTTCGTCAACAACAGTTTTTACCAGGAAAAACAAAACATCGCCGGTTTCCGGATTGAACTTTGTCCGGATAACCTCGTTTTTTTCCCGGTACTCTTTTTTATACGCATGCGCGAATGCGGTTTCGATGATTTCCTGGACTCTGCTCTCCGGGATCTCCCGCTCTTCGGCGATTTGCCGTATGGATGCGATAATGGTTTTTAAATCAAACATATATTTGTATTATAGAAATGTGATGTATCAACTAAAAGTTCCGCCTAGACGCGGAACTTTTACAGTGTAGCATGCGAGTTGTCCGTGTCAACCGATGGTTATGCCCCGAATATGCTTCTGATAATGAACACGACACCCTTGCTCAAAAGGACAACAACGAATCCGATTGCCGCGTAGATAATAATAGTGATTCCTTGTTGGAATTTTTCTGGTTTCCCCGAAGAAGTCATCATGACAAAGGCCGCGTAAAGAACTACGCCGGTGACGATCGGAAAGCTCATGGCGTAAACAAAATTGATGATCGCCTCGAGCAGCTCTTCAATGGTGCCGATCTTCGAAGGGTTTGGGAAAAGTCCGCTTGTACTCGCGGTAGTCGTCGCCTGGCATATCACCCCAGGTGACATGGCGATCAAAATTAGTCCGGTAATGGCAGTAATCGTTTTTAACTTGGACATTTTTTTTTATTACCTAATTAATAAAAACAGATAAGATTATATTACAAAGGACAGCAAATGAGGCCTATCCCGGTGCAGGATGCAGGAACCGGTTCGCTGATATTGGCCGGATCGTCAAAGCTGCAGAATTTATCCGTTAACGATAACGCCGGAGATTTACACACCATATGGATATTGAGGGGGTCGCGGAAATCAATACACCACAGGTGATTGGGTATCAGTGGTGGCATAAGTGGCCCAACGCAATGGTAGTCAAGGTATGTGCCGCTGCCACACGTGGCGGTTAGGAGGCACACCGGAGCGCTGGTGTCACATCCAAAAGGACAATCCATTGTTTTGACCCATGTTCCCTCATCGCACATGTACGCGGCATTACTTTCGCATTTGGCATCGCCGGCACTGCATTCGAGTGGGATACCGGCTCCCGGGGCGCACTCAATATTATTCCAGAATGTTGGTATGGATCCGGGTGCCGCGAACCAGTTGAGAATCGTATTTACGAAAATGAAGCTCGCCATGACAATGATAATTCCTATCACGACATTTTTTATGTTATCCAAAATCTTTTTTACGTTTCCGGGATTCCCTTGGCTCGAATAAAACAAAACTCCGTTATAAACCAAAATTCCCGTGGCGCCGATAAATACCAGTCCGATTATCCATTCGAATACTTTTTGAATGGTTTTTAAGAGTGCGCAGATGTCGCATGACCCGGGTTGAGGGATCGGGATGCTGGGGTCGCAAACCACGAGCCCTGCACCATGAGCAAAAACCGGCGTTAACGCAACTATGCTCAAAAGGAGCAAAAGGAAAAGGGAAAGATATTTGCGCATATGTTTCATTATACCCCCGCACTTTTTAAAGATCAAAAGTTTCATATCGGTCAGAATAAAGAGGTCGCGCGTATAATAATGTAGGCCTTTAAGTTTATAGTAAGTGAGAGGGTGTACCTTAAATAGCGTCAAACATTCTGTTTATCTGGGCGTTGAGGTATTGCATCGCGTTTTCAAGGGTAACGCGGCTGCGTACGATATTGTCGATTGTTTCATTAAATAGGGTTTTTATTCCCTCGGTATCGGGCTGAGGCCAGTTAAAGGCAGTGTAGGCCTGACGTGTGAAGACATCGAGAATAGGATCGTTGCGGAACTGCGAGATGATACTTTTTTTCGCGGGACTTACGTTGACCCGTTGGCTGTACCACTGTGCTTCCTGGGCGTCGGTTACGGCGGCAATCAGACTCCAGGCTTCGGTTTGGTTGCGTGATTGTTTGGAAACCGCGAGGCCCCAGTAATTCGAAAAATCTTTGCGCAATGTTGCCTTTTGCGGTTGGGGCATCAGGGCGATTTTGAAGGTGAAGTACGGGGCGACGCTGCGGATATAGGCGATATCTTTTGCATAAGCGAACACAAAAGCCACTTTGCCGCGGGCGAACTCATCGAGGGCGTTGGCCATACTGTTGTTCCAGGTGTAGACACCCGTTTGGTTATTCGAAAACTGGGTGTAGAAACTTAGAGCGTCTTTCGGATTGGTCCCGAGATCTGCGCGGAGGGTTTTGGCATTGATCATAGGTGATCCGGTTTGCATCATGAGAAGCATGGTAATATCCGCTGCATTCTCGATGTTGTTGCTCGTTCCCAGTGCCGCACCGCTATAAAGAATGTTTTTTCGGTCATCGAGTTTAGTGAGCTTGGGAACCATGGTGGTGAGTTCTTCCCATGTTTTCGGCGGAAACGGGATAGCAGCCTGGTCGAGAAGTGCGGGATTGTAAAGGAGTGCAAGCGAATCAATGAACAAGGGAAGAGCGATAACCTGATTGTTCGAAACAAAATCGTGGGTAATGGTGCTGGGATAGTTTTCTTCGATTGTTTTACTGGTAGCGATTGATTTCGGAGCAGCAACGATTTTTTGATAATGTTTCAAAAACCAGGTGTTGTGGAAATAAAATACATCCGGACCGCTTCCCGAAGCTAAGGCGTCGACCAGTTCGCGTTCGTATGTTTTTACATTTTTCTTGATATAGACGATTTTGTTTTTTGTTTCCTGCGTGTAGCGTTTGGTAAGGTTTTCCCAGATATTTTTATCATCGTCCACTCCCCAGACGGTAATAGTAAGGTTGCTGTTCGGTGCGGGTTTCAAACCTCTATACAAAAGGAATCCTCCGATTGCGATTACGAGAATTATTCCGCCGATGATAATTATTTGTTGTTTGGTGACCGGCATATATAGTGTGAGGATCGGTTATTTTTCGAAAACAATCGCATAATGGTACGGGTCGCATTCGAACTCTGTTTTCGCGTGTACGCCGCATTTTTCGGCCATGGCCTTCACTTGCGCGGATGCTACCGGGTAGTGGCCGCTGGCAATGATCATTTTTTCCGGATACCAATCGATAATAACAATATTACCCTTTGATTTTGCGATGCGCGTCGCTTCTTGGATAATTATTTCTTGCTGATCTGATTGAAACAGAATATTCGAGACGATCACCCAGTCGCAAGAATCATCAGGAAGCGTTGATCCGTTTGGCTTTTCAAGATTGGCGCGGATTGGTTTTACATTGAAGAGTTGTTGTTCACGCGCCTTTGTCGCGATGACCTCAAGGGATTCACTCAAGACATCGAGCGCGTACACGGTTCCTCCGGCTCCCACCCGTTTTGCGCATGACAGTGTTATAAAACCGGATAAATCCGCAACGGTTTGGCCGGGCTGGATTTCTAATTTGCCGACTAGCTTTTCCGCATCGAATAATATCTGTTCCATACATATATTATATAGCGCAAATAAGTGTTTGCAATAAGAATCTGTTTTTAGAGAAGGTCAGATGCACACCTTATTATTGAGCTAAGATATTTTGATTATCGATTTACACGGAATTTTTTGTAATTCAGGCTTTTTTCAAATCTCCAATAGCTAACATGTGAGGATTGTTAGTGGGGTTCCGGTGTTCGCTTTTGTCTTACAATGATGCGATAGACCATTTTGTTTCTATAACTCTTTTTTGTTTCACCCTATTAGAAGCTGTATTACAGCTTCTAATAAGTTTCACGTGGAACATTTTATTGTGAAACCACGTAAAACGTGGCACGGCATGTTTTACAAAATGCGTGAAACAAGTGTTTCACAGAATTGTTATATTTTGAAATGTTTCACGTGGAACAAAAACCTGTGAAACATGTTTCACAGGTTTTTGTGAAACAAATATGTTTCACAAGGTCAGAAAATCTAAGATTTTTTATCTTTTTTATATAATTTTCGCCAATCAAATAGCCATTCATTTAAAGAGTCCCCAGGGCACTCTGTGGCTGACCCTGGGACTTCACGATGCCCGAGTACGTTCGGTATTTCTATTTTATACTTTGCCACGAGAATTCTGAGAACTGTGTTAAGGGAGGAGAGTTGTCTTTGGGTTGGGTCTTCTTTATCAAAATCGCCTGCCAGGCATACCCCGATACTTTTTTCGTTCATATTACTCGCCTTGGTATGGGTGCCGGCGGTCGATTCGTTCCTCCCCCGCCGTGTTTTACCGTCGTTTTCGATAAAGTAGTGATAGGCGATGTTGCCCATGCCCTGGTAGAGGTGGAATTTTTTGATTTTTTCAAAAGTAGTGGTATCCCTATTGGTAGCACTCTGATGGACAATAATATAGCGGATGTTTTCCTTAACAAGCTTCATGTCTTCAGTATAGCGGTGACAGACCGGTTTGACAAAGTTTTGTACCGAGCATACAATGGAAATGTTCACGAGCGCACAGTTGATCGGCTATTGAACGATAGTAAATAATGGTGCCCGTGGATCTGCGGAAATTGAGTGGGTTGTCAGGAATACCCGACTTTATCTTTTTATTGATTGTGATTCTATGATTTGTATTCTCATGTGCGTGTTGAGCGTAACGGGAATTTAGGAATACCCATTTTTTTTCGTGGATCAGGGCATATATCAAATATGTCTGTTTATACATTGGTTGCAGGTCTCATAGCTTTCGGTATTGGAGGAGGTATTGGTTATGTGATGCGGCGATACGTTGTCCAAAAAAAGATGGGGAGCATTGAGACAACGGTTCGCGAGAAAGTCGAGAAAGCCCAGGAAGAAGCAAAGCAGATGATCCTTGAGGCCAAGGATAAAGCGGTTTCTTTGCTTGCCTCGGCAGAAGAAAGTTTAAAAAAGGAAAAAGATCAGTTAAATCGGACTCAAGAACGGCTTTTGCAAAAAGAGGTCGGTCTTGATGACCGGGCGAAAAAACTCGAGGGCAAGGAAGAAAAATTACTGGAGCAGGCCGAGAAAATAAAAAACATAAAAATCGAACTTGAAGCCGCTCAGGAAAAAGAATTTGAACGGCTCGAAGAGTTGTCTCATTTATCACGCCAGCAGGCACAGGAAGAATTGTTTGAGCGCATGAAACAGGTGCATCATCAGGACCTTCTTGAATCGCTTCGAAAGCTTGAGAACGAACGGGCTGGAGAAATTGAAAGACGGGCATCCGATCTGGTGGCGACTGTCATTCAGCGGTACTCGCGTCCCATGGTTTCGGAGATCACCACCTCGATTATTACGTTGCCGAGTGAGGAAATAAAAGGGAGAATTATAGGGAAAGAAGGAAGGAATATTAAGCATTTCGAGAAATTGACGGGCGTTGAGGTAATGATTGACGAAACCCCGGATTCTATTATGCTGTCGTGCTTTGATCCGGTGCGCCGTGAAGTCGGGCGGGTTGCCCTGGAGCGTCTTATTCAAGACGGCAGAATCCAACCGGCACGTATCGAAGAACAAATTGAAGAAGCGAAGAAGATCGTGAGCCAGGCAATCAAGGAAGCGGGCGAGCACGCGGTTTATGAAGTCGGTATCATTGATTTCCCTCCGGAGATTATTCATCTTATCGGTCGTCTGAAATTCCGCACCAGTTACGGGCAAAATGTATTGAATCATTCCATGGAGGTCGCGACTATTGCGCGCATGCTTGCCGAAGAACTGGGGCTCGATGCCGATGTCGCCAAAAAGGCAGGACTTACTCATGATATCGGTAAAGCTGTTGACCATGAAATCGAGGGGGATCATATGGAATTGGGCATTAAAATCCTGCAAAAATACAAGGTGGACGAGCGGGTTATTATGGCGATGCGGTCCCATCACGAAGATTACCCGATTGCTATTCCGGAAGCCCATGTGGTTAATGCCGCTGATGCGATTTCCGGGGCTCGACCAGGGGCGCGCCGCGATGCCTTGGAAGAATATCTGAAACGGCTTGGCGACCTTGAGCGTATTGCCAATGAATTTCCGGGTGTTGAAAAGTCTTACGCGATTCAATCAGGACGAGAATTGCGTGTCTTCGTCACCCCGGGGCAGCTTGATGATTACAGTTCAGCGCAGCTCGCCCGCAATATCGCAACCCGTATTGGTCAGGAACTGAAGTTTCCTGGAGAAATCAGGGTAGTGGTTATCAGGGAAACCAGGGCCATAGAATACGCAAAATAGCCTTATTTTAAAGGGATTTTATCAATAGTGAAAAAATCTTGATTTCATGGGCTTTACAAGCGTATTTTTGGGATTTATACTGGTTACTATATAAAACGTCGGAAAAAATAAAAGTAAAATAATGTTTTCTATGAAAAAAACAGATCTTGCAAACAAGCTTGCAGAAAAATATCAGTTTTCCAAGAGACAAGGAACTGAGATGGTTGAAATGATTTTGGGCGACATCATGGAAACTGTGCGTAAGGGAGACGAGGTTTCGTTTTCCGGATTCGGAGTTTTCAAATTAGTAGATCGCAAAGAGCGCATGGGCATTAATCCAAAGACAGGAGAGCGCATCAAGATTGCTGCATCACGGAAGCTTAAGTTTCGTGTCGCAAAAGCATTCAAAGACCTCGTGAAATAAACAGTTTTACGGCATTAAACAAAAACCCGCATATAATGCGGGTTTTTGTTTATGGTATTTCTGCTTATTTTCCTGGTTCCGAGTGGTATTCGAGCATAAGCCGTTTCTCGGTGTTGTCGATTTCGGTAATCGTGAATGAATATTCTCGGTCAACGCTCAGGATTTGCTTAAGAGCATCCAAGTCGCCCTTAAATGTCGCCACGGGACAAATGCCATAAATACCCTGGTTAAAACTCACAAACGCACCAATAGGGTTTATTTTGATAACCTTCCCTGTGTACGAATTTTGTTTTTGGTATGTTTCACTAACCAGAGACCACGGATCAGGTTTGAGCGCCTTGAGCGACAGGAAAATACGATCATCTTTAATGTTGATGATTTGTGCTTTTATCCTCTCACCTACCTGTACGTACTTCGAAGGATCGTCAACCAACGCATAGTCGATTTCCGAGATATGAATGAGTCCTTCAAGAGCGAATTCTCCGCCGAACTTTACAAAGACACCGAAGTCGGCAAGCCCAGTGATTTCACCTTCAATAGTGTCCCCGATTTGATAGTGCGCCACTGCCTGCTGGATGGCTTCTTTTTGCGCTTCCCGTTCGGAGAATATGAGTTTTCCTTCTTTTTCGTCAAGATCAAGTATCCTGACCTTCATCTCTTTTCCTGTAAACTTGCGCAATTCTTCAAGGATCTTCGACTTATCGCCGCCGTCTACTCTAGGGTAATGTTCAAGAGAGAGTTGAGAAACAGGGAGGAATCCTTCGATGCCGTTGAGCTGGAGCAAGAGCCCACCATAGTTTACCCCCATGACCGCCATAGAAAGAGTTTCTTTCTTGTCCTTAAGGTCTCTCATGCGCTGCCAGGCGGCCTCTTTATCCGCTTCGGATAGAGAAAGCTCCCAGTAACTGTCTTCATTAAGGGATCCTATAATTTTTACCGATATTTCAGCACCAATTTTCAGTCCTTTGATGGTTCCCAGGGCGTTAAGGTATTCTCTGCCAAGAACTACCCCTGTCCCGAAAGAGCCCAGATCAATAAAGATGCGGCGTGCTTCCTTATGAAGGACTGCTCCTGTTAAAACATCGCCCACTTTGGCGATTTTTCGTTTGCTTAAATCTAAAAGTTGTTGCATAGGTTTAATTTTAATTGCCCACAAGCGCCTATGCTAGTCGAGTACAGAAAGAGTACTGGACGAGCAGGATATAAATCACTTGTAGGGTACAACACGAGTATAGCGAAAATCAGTAGAAAAATCAAACCTTTAATGCTCTTATAATATTCGTAAACACCTCGTCAGGCGTTCCGGTGCCGTCAATCCGTAAGAAATTATGTGTAAATAATTCATGTTTGCTTAGGAAATCGTACCCATCGCGCACTTTGTTATAAAAGTCCATCCCCATTGACTCAAATTTATCCCCCTTTTCGTCAAATGTCCGCTCCAAACCAATTTTAAGGGGAACATCCAGAAATATAATATGGGTTGGCAAAATATCACCAGTAGCTATCCGGTTGATGGCAAAAACAGTTTCAAAACCAATTTCCCTCCCATAAGCTTGATTGGTTAAAGAAGTCAAAACACTTCGATCAGAAACTACTATCCCCCCTCATCTAAAACCGGTTTAACCACTGTGCGGAGAGATTGCGCGCGGGATGCGGCGTAAAGGCATATTTCGCAGATCGGTTCCATGTTTTCTTCGAATGCAGTCCCTTGTACAATTGTTCTTATTGCGTCAGAAATCTTGGTGCCGCCCGGTTCCCGAGTCCAGATAATTTTCTTATCAAGGCACCTATCTTTCAAATACTCAAAAAGCCTTTTGGATTGCGTAGTTTTGCCCGTTCCGACAATTCCTTCAAAAACAATATACATACGTACATTATACTATAAATAGTGACGATTTTTAACGCGTTTTTAGTTCAATCCACTTGTCTTTACGGCGTTTATTCATTAAAATGGCGATAGCGCAGGCTAATCTTCATTGCTACCTATAGCGTTGCTGACGGGCCTGTCCGCCGAAGCTTCAGCGAAGGCGGGTATCGTATAATGGCATTACCTCAGCTTTCCAAGCTGATGACGGGGGTTCGATTCCCCCTACCCGCTCAAAGTTTATTAAATAGCATTTGTAGTATTTAAAAACGATTATGAAAATAGATTCTTTTGAAGAAATTTTTCGAGACGTAAAAAGGGTTTTAGTTGTTATGGCGCACCCTGACGATATGGAATTGATTTGCGGAGGAACTGTCGCACGCCTTATTGCAACGGGAAGGAAAGTTCGTTCTGTAGTTATGACCAACGGCGGTAAGGGGATGCAAAACAGGATCGATGTTACTGAAAATGATTTTGGTAAAATAAGGGTAGGTGAACAGATGGCGGCGGGGAAGGTATTAGGGATACCCGACGACGAGAACTTTAATTTGAATATTCCCGACGGGGAGCTCGAGCCGTCCATCGAGAATATAGAAAAGATTGCATTCTATATAAGGCAATTTAAGCCCGATATTGTCATATCCCAAAACCCCAAGGAAATACTAGTAAGGTTTTCAGACAGCTCAAGATGGGTTAACCATCGAGACCATCGGAATGCGGGCTTGGTTACTTGGGACGCAGTATATCCATATTCAAGAGACAGAGGATTCTTCCCGAAACATTTCGGGCGAGAGGGTTTGGCGCCGCATATTGTTAATTACATTTTATTTAGCGATGCATATTCCGACTCTAGCGTGAAATATTTTGACGTGACCAGTTTTATTGATAAAAGAAAAAACGCCCTATTGCAGTATAAAAGTTCTTTAAGCGAACAAGAAGTTAATGACTTAATGGATGAGATTAAAGACGGTGATGGGTATTTTGAACCATTAGGATACACAGATCAACTTTTCTGACAGTTTTTACGGTTTTATAGACCAAGATTCATCTACTTTTATCTTTCGAGCTTCAGCTTCACTGTAAGGAGTAATAAATACCAAGACTAATCCGTCCGGGTCTTTGACTACCATCTCTAAAGTCCCCCAATAATAATGTCGGGGGTAGACTGCTATGGGTATATGGTATCGGCGGCAGAGCCTTAAAATAGCTGAAATTTTATTTACGCTAATTGTCAAGGAAATTTTCGAGGTGGTGATTCTTTGCTTGAAAACATCGTGTTTCACGGCCCGGTGGCCGTCGGCAATTTCCAACTTGCATCCGCTGTGCTCGAAAATCGCGCCAGAATAATCTTCTTTAATTTTTTTTGTCGGGCCATACTCAAAAACTTTCTTAAACCCTAAAGATTTGTAAAATCTTTCAGATTTTCTGAAGTTTGAAACCTTTATGTGTGTACCGATGGTATTGATAGACATAAGTATATGTATATTTACCACAATGATACGATTAGTTGACTTATTGTCAACAATTATGATATACATATATCAGTATGAGAATATTCTATACCTGTTCTTATTACGGAAAAAACAGATATCAAAAGTATTATGATTTGGTTTTGCGGGCTATCCAACAGATCTGCGTGGAGGTCATTTCGCCGGAGCTGGGAAATTATTTATCGCTTTTGTCGAAGCAAGAAATAGCACAACTCGGCGATCAGAATAAAGTTCACAGAGAAGCAATCCGGCGGGGCATAGAGTGGGCCGACGCGGTTATTATCGAGATCAGCCATGAGGATTTCCAGCTTGGCCATGAAGCAACGATCGCAGTCCAGAGCAAGAAGCATGTATTGTGCGTTTCCGTCCACGAGAATATTGACAACAAAATCAACCTTCGTTATTTTCACGGCACAATGTACAACGAGCAGAACATTGAGGGTATTGTTGCTAAGTTTGTGGAAACCGCCCAGAAATCACTGTTAAGCGAAAGGTTTAACTTGTTTTTGTCACCGAGCCAAGTGCGATACCTTCGAGAATCTTCGCGTAAGTATGGCCTGAATCAGTCGGAATATTTGAGAAAATTAATTGATCAGGATAAAATCGGAGCTTAACTGATTAGTTTACCCGCGTAGGGAATTTTCCCCGTGTTGCATTAACAATATCTTTTCTTAATAAGGAGAGACTTTCTTTGTTGAAGCAAGGCGCCTATCTCGTTAATATTGCCGGAGAAACTGCGTGGGACACAGAATGGGTTATACAAATGGTGAAAGACGGACGAATTGCAGGTGCAGCGCTTGAGAGTACTAGTAGGAATTTGAATGATTTTCCTGGGAATTTACCAATATTGCCTCCGCTCGGCTGGCACACCAAAGAATCTCAACTTCGCACGTTTGAGATTTGGTATAACAATATTATTTCCTGCGTTTCGGGTGCGCCAAAGAACGTGGTAAGTTTGTGATTACTCCACGAACGGGCCCTTGAATTCAATCGTGCCATCGGGATGCAAGGTAGTCTGTGCGCCTATGGGAATAACCATTTGGTCCTTCGCTCCGTGGGCAGGATCTTCGTGGCCGAAATCATTAACTTTCAAAATATAGAGTGGATCGCGGTCTTCAGTGCGCTCTTCAATAACGTCACTGATCAGGTACTCGAACATGTGATCAGCCATGGATTCGTTGGTGAACGTGCGGTTAAGCTGCATCCAGCTTTTCCTGAAAGATTTTTCGTTCATAAGGCCCAACACCACTGCCTTGACGTGCATAAACACTCCCTTTTGATCAAGGGAAATGATGATGCGGTGCAGGTCTTCCATATCCAGGTCAATATCTTCTACAAACAAGATGTAGTCTTCCCATGAGCGCGGTTTAATCTGACAAATATCGAGAAGATCGCGGAAGGTTCCCAGGTTGCCGCCGATTGCGGTACCGACAATCGGTTCAGACGGTCCGGTGTTGTTTGGCGTGAGCCAGCTGTATTCCGGGCGATGGTACGAAAGGGTTGTGATTTTCCCCGAGATGGCGTCAAAGAAATCTTCATGGTTCGTGTAGTAAAAAAGGCCGCAAGCATTGGAAAAGTGGAAAGTTACAAGTTTAATCTTAAACCACAGGAAATTGAGCAAAAAAGTAGCATCACTGAAGCCGTTGACAATGGGCCGGTATTTTCTGATAAGGGCCAGGTCTTCTTTTCTTATATAGCGCACCACATCGGCGCACCCCGTGCCCCCGTAAATCGGTATCAGCCAGTTTGCGCCCTCGCGGATGGCGCGCTTCAAGATGCGGAGGCGTTCGTTTTCAGAACCCGCCAAATATCGCGGATCAAGGTTCTTGTGTTGGATATCGAAGACCTTGGTGTGCGGATACGCTTCTTTCAAACGTTTTACCGCGTCCGCGAATAATTCGGCATCTGATTTTTGGACAGGTGAGGAAATGGGTACGAGATGGATTTTACTATCAGTATTCAGTTTTTTCGGTAAAAGTATCTGCATACATCATTATCATTATATGAACCATTCTCTACTCCAATGATACAATATTTACATGCAAAGCGAAACCGGCCAACGAGGAGAGGATTGTGCAACGAAGTATCTTGAAAGTTACGGATACAAAATATGTGAGCGGAATTTCCGCACCCCGTTCGGCGAGCTCGATATCGTGTGTCGGAAAGAAAACGTTATTATTTTTGTTGAAGTGAAGACTTTAAAGGAAAACGCGAACGGCTTTACACCGGAACTCCATTTTACGGAAAACAAAATGCAAAAAATGCAGCGCACTATTCGCGCCTACCTGAAAGACAGGCGAGTGATTGGTACTGACTACCAGCTAGATTTGGTTGCCGTGGAATTAAAAGGGAACAGTGAGGTTAAAGACATCCGGCATTACGAAAATATTACCATGTGAAACATTGTGAAACGTTTTGCATGTTTCACAAAATAGGATTATTGGATTTCCGTGAAACAGATGTTTCACGGACGCGGCTTCTTGGCCAAAAGCGCTGCGCCAATTGCACCGGACCATTTATCGAATTTAGCTTTGATAATCTTGGTTTTTCTGGCAGCAATAGGAGACAACACTAATTTTTTAAATGTTTTTTTGGTGTAAGGAATAAACAGGGGCCAGGCGTGGTTGAGCCCACCGCCAATGATAATAATCTCCGGCTCAATCAGGTTGGTGATATTGGCGAGGGCAATCCCCAGGCTTTCTCCAAGTTCTTTCCAGAGTCTTTTATGTGTTTGGCTTCCTAGATAAGCGCGCTGTTCCGAGACTAATGGGGCGAGTCCTTTTGTTTTGAAAAACTTTCGGGCGCAAAAATCCTCCAATTCGAGAAAATGCTTTTGTTTTTTGTCTATAATCATCTGACCGAGCTCGTAAGCCGTGCCGAAACTTCCCTTCATAATCTGTTTATTTTGCCACCAGGCTGCGCCAATGCCGGTTCCCAAAGTGAGCATAAAAATGGATGAGTATTTGGGCAAAAGAGTTGCCTCGGCGCGAAGTGCGGTTTTAACATCATTATCCAGGAGCACTTTTATCTTGTATTTCTTTTCAATGAGTTTTTTTATATCCAAACGCGATAGGATTTTTACGTTACCGGCGCCAACCACACGATTTTTTGTGATAACTCCAGGCAGACCAATGCCAACTCGCTTTAATTTTGGCGAAAACAAAGCATTAAGTACAAAGAAAAGAGACTCAAGGAATATTTTTTTGGTAGGATTGGGTACGCCATGAAGTTTTTCCGCACGTTTCAGTATTTTTTTACCCGCCATCAGCACACCCCTGACTTTTGTGCCGCCCGCGTCAATACCGATGATAAGGTTATTTTTTTTCATAATTTTTCTCCAGTTTTTTCCTCACGAATTTTCATTCTTTGTTCTCGGGTTAATCTCGGGAATAATTTTCATTGATTGTCCGGCCATGTCTATAGATTTGGTGAAGTATAAATCCCAATGTTTATAAGTTCTTTTTCGATGTCTTTAAGGGTTTCGGCAGTCCAGGGGTCGGTATCAGTTATTTCTAACAATGGGGTGATACTATCTTTGTAGGTTTTAATCATTTCAATCCTGTCTATTTGCGCCCAGAAACTTTGCTTGGCTTCTTGCAATTCTGGTCCAGTGATTGTCTCGTCAAGCCCTACCCTAATAAATAATGGTTTTAAAAGGTTTTCTATTACTTTTTCAAGCATAAGCACGGGTGCTTGTTCGCGGTATGCGCCCGGGCGTGTTGGCATTAAGGGAACAATGCTTTTTCTTCTTATCATTTTCATTTTTTAGTGTTAGCTTCGTGCATCAGGCGATCAATAAAATCTTGAATTTTAATCTGTCCCGTATCACCCTTACCGCGTTCCCGTAAGGCCACCGAGTCAGCTGAAATTTCTTTGTCGCCAATTATGGCAATATATGGGATTTTTTGCATTTCCGCATTGCGAATGCGTTTTGAAATAGTATCTTCGTCATAAAGATCAACGCGGATGTTATTTTGCTTAAGCATCTGCATAACGTTTTTCGCAAAGTCCACATGTTTTAATCCGATGGGCATCACGGCGACCTGAACCGGCGCGAGCCACAAAGGGAAGGCACCGGCGTAGTGCTCGATCAGGAGTGCCATGATGCGTTCGAATGCGCCGATGGAGGAGCGGTGCACCACCACCACTTCTCGTTCTTTTCCTTCATTGTCGACATAAGTGAGCTCGAACCGTTTCGGCATAACAAAGTCGTATTGCACGGTGAATGCGGTTTCTTCCTGGCCATTCACTTTTTTCATTTGAATGTCTATTTTCGGGCCATAAAATGCCGCTTCTTTTTCCGCTTCGAAAAACGGAGCGTTAACTTCTTGAAGCACTTCGCGCAATACGTTTTCCGCATTGTCCCAGGCAGAATCATCTTTGTAGTATTTTTTGTCGTCATTGCGGTCACCTAAGGACAACCGGTAGCGGTAATCAGTACCCTTTTTAAGCCCGAAAATGTTGTTCGCGTAGTCAATAAGCTCGAGTACGTTTTTAATTTCGTCTTTCGCCTGTTCTTTGGCACACATAATATGAGCATCAGCCAAACAGAACATGCGTACCCGGGTGAGACCCGATAATTCCCCTGATTTTTCATACCGGAACTGGGGAGAGATTTCCGCGAATCGTACCGGCAGTTCTTTATAGCTGTGCGGCCGTGATTTGTAGAGCATGAAATGATGGGGACAGGTCATGGGGCGCAGGATAAGTTCTTCTTCGTCGATAGCCATGACCGGGTACATGGTGTCCTTGTAGTACGGGAAATGGCCTGATTTTTTATACAGGTCAACCTTTGCCAAAGGAGGGGTAACCACGTGTTGATAGCCTCGCTTGGTTTCTTCTTCAAGTATGAATTTTTCGAGCTCTTTGCGGATAACCGTTCCTTTGGGAGTCAGCAGCGGCAAGCCCTTTCCGACCAGGTCAGAGAACACGAACAAATCTAGTTCTTTGCCTAATTTACGGTGATCGCGCTTTTCCGCCTCTTCTTGCATACAAAGGTACTCATCGAGTTCTTTTCGAGAAAAGAAACAGGTTCCGTACATGCGCTGGAGCATTTTATTTTTCTCGTCGCCGTGCCAGTATGCACCCGCAACCGAAAGAAGTTTAAATGCCTTAATATCTCCGGTTGATTTTACGTGCGGGCCGCTGCATAAATCCAGATCTTCGTCACCCATTTTGTAAATAGATACTTCTTCCCCGCGCTTTTCGATGTCGCTGATCCATTCGAGTTTATATGGATTATCTTTAAAGATTTCCCGGGCTTTCTGGGGGGAAACCATTTCTTGGATCATAGGGAAATCGGCCTTAATCAGGCGCTGCATTTCTTTTTCGATTTTCGGAAAATCTTCTTCAGTTATTTTTTCATCCAGATCGAAGTCGTGGTAAAATCCATCGCTCGTTGCCGGCCCCATGGCTTTCTTGAGCCCTGGATACAGGTTCTGCATGGCGCAATGGAGCACGTGCTCGGCGGTGTGGCGCAGCGCCCAGAGCTGCTGTTCCTTGTCCGATTTTTGGGACAGTTTTTCATCAAGAATTTTAGACATATATTTATTTTACATTATTTTTTGATATTTGTGGGGGTTGGATTGCCAGCCCCCGGACTGCTCAGGTAGTTTCCGCAGCCATGGCGTTTTCCTCCTTTCCGCAGAAATTAAAAATCGCTGCTTGGGGCAGCGGTTTTTCACTGAAGAGCATCACTTTAACGTCCTAAAACCACTGCCTATACAAAGGAGTTGCTGTGGTTGTAGTAGTTGTGGTGAATTTTTGCATGTATTGATTATAGTACGCTATCTGTTGGCGTCAATATGCGGCATGTAGTATCTGTCCCCCCGGAAGGGCTCGAACCTTCAACCAGCAGATTAAGAGTCTGTTGCTCTACCATTGAGCTACGAGGGGATGATTTTTTATAGCATGTTTGCGGCTGATTTTCTATGATTTTATACTTTTAGTTCAGTTAAAATTCCGTAATGATCGGATAGGTGTATAAACCTTCTTTTTATTTTATACGGCGTATCGAAGATTATTTTTTGTTTGTGTAGTTTTTTCAAAAGACTTTTCGAAAGCCAGGTATAGTCGTGACGTACCGAATATTTGGGCCAGATAAAACTCTTTTTACGATTGGTATTTTTAGGAGAAACCGTAGGAAAGTAAGTGATTTCAAGGGGATCTGTAAGTCCGCCAGCTTTTTCCATAAAGCGATGTTCCTGGTCGTGCGGTGTAAAATTATAGTCTCCCGTTGAGATTATATTCCCTTTTGTTTTGACTATCGCGTCTAAGAGTTGGCGCACGTGGACAAAACGGGTTTGCAATTGTTTTTTACTTTTTTTCCTGAAAATACTCGCCACATGAGTGTTAAAAACCGTGACGGGAAAGGTGTCGGTTTGGAGTTTTACGCATTGGTATCCCTTTTTAATAATGCGTTCCGCAAGCTGGAGCGACACGTGAACTCCTTGATTTTTGAACGGAGTAAACTCATGTTTTATAACCGGTAGCTTCACGGCGCAGACCAGGCCGCCATGGTTAAAGATTCTTTTGGGTTGGATGAATGTCCGGTATCCGTACGGCTGTAATAATTTTTGTATGCGTCGTGCCGTTTTTGCCTTAATGATTTCCTGGAGGCAGATAATGTCGGGCTTGAGCCGCAGCAGTTCTTCGGTCAGCTTTTTCAGGCGGATTTTGTTCGTCCTCGACAAAGGGGATTCGAACGCGTTGAGGGAAACGATTTTCATAATTTTTTGCTTTATTGTGGGCAAGGGGAGACTTGAACCCCCATGCCTTGCGGCATCCCACATAAAGTGCTGGGGGCGGGAGTTGAACCCGCAAACCTTACGGTGCTAGCTCCTAAAGCTAGTGTGTCTGCCAATTCCACCACCCCAGCACTTTATACGGGACTGGTCTGCCATTTCCTGCCTACCTCAGGCAGGCACCACCTGCCCATTACTACAATCAACAGTATAACAAAACCCTGCTCGAAGGCAGGGTTTTGTTGTTTCCCAGGGTTGGCGTATTACGAAAGTACGGTCGGGATAATATTGCGCAAAACATTAGACAAGAGAGCAATAATCAATCCGATTGCCGCGTAGACAATCATATTGGTCGCTTCCTTGATCTTTGCGGGATCTCCTTTTGAGGTGACATAGGTGTATGCAGCCATAAGAATGACCACCGCAGACATGATGAGCAGGATGGCGAATAACCAACCCAAAATTGTATTAACGATAGCCAAGAGTTCGTCGTAATTTTGTGGTCCTGGTGGGATTTCCGGGACGTCCGCTGCGAACGCGAAAGGTGCCATTATGGCTCCGATCACCGCAACTGCAAGAAGAATTTTTGCTATTTTCATAAAACAAATATTACTTATAGTATGTATTGTAAGCGAACCTGTATTGGTGTCAAGCCCCGTTAGAAGCTTAAGGCTTCTAACGGGGCGGGCCCCTATGTTCAAGCTCATATTTAATGATACAATTTCCCCCAGAGGGCAAGAGGCCTCATCGACCCATTGGTTCGTTTTGCGCGCTTAGCTCAGTGGCAGACTTGCCTACCGGCAGGCAGGTCGACTCGTCCACCTACCAGCAAACAGGTTTACACCCCTTCATATTTATAAGGGCGTTTAGCTCAGTGGCAGAGCGTCTCGTTTACACCGAGAAGGTCGTAGGTTCAATCCCTACAACGCCCACTGTTAAAAATTTAACAGGGTGCACCGAGTAGGCCGGGGGTTCAATCCCCTCAGCGCGCACATTTTATCCGGCAATCTGAATTCCGCGCGATTGTCCTTCGTAATTCGGTATGATATAGTTTTGAGTATGATTATTACGTGGTACGGGCTGTCCTGTATAAAATTAGAAACCCAGGATACGGTTTTGGTATGTAACCCGTTCGGAAAAGATGCGGAGTGGGGGGCCGATCGTTCCCCGAGATTCCGGGCGAATATTGCCTGCGTTTCAGCTGATAACCCTTTGTACAACACCGTTTCCGGAATCGAAGGAACCCCTTTTATTATTACCTCGCCGGGCGAGTACGAGATCGGAGGGATTACGGTTGTCGGTGTTCCCTGTGTTTCCGACAAAGGCGGCGCAAACACCGTTTTTGTTATTCGGGCAGAAGGATTAACCGTGGTCCATCTGGGCGCTTGGAGCGGATCGAAGATTCCCGAACAGGTTCGCACTTTCTGCAGCGGGTCCGATATTTTTTGTGTGCCTATAGGCGGAGACGGACTTGCGGACAGCGGTCAAGCGGCAACGGTTGCCATGCAGCTGGAGGCAAATATTGTCATCCCTCTCATGTATCACGACGCATCTGCGCAGAAAGAATCCGGTCCCGTGGCAAAACTGGTTAAGGCCATGAATGTTTCCGTTGAATACCAGGATCGGTTGAGCATCCGGAAAAAAGATATATCCCGCGACCGTACCTCAATTATCGTATTGCACTCACAGCTTGCAAAATAATTCATCAGGGCATGAAAATCACCGAACGTTTACAGCAGATGAGAAAGTTGCCGAAGGCAAAACGGGAAAAGGTGCACCAGACAATTATATGGATTATTATTCCCTTTGTTATTCTGATATGGGCAGTGTCTTTTGCGGGCATCTTGCGTCAAGTCAGCAATCCCCAGGCATCGCCGCCTCCGGCGTTAGGGGAGAGGGTTGTCCAGGGTATTTCCTTATTTTCCGGTCAACTTTTCTTGGGTTTGAATAAAATTTATGTCGCGGGAGGTGATTTTATCGGTGCCATGAACATTTCGGAAGTTTTCTACGGATGGTGGCGCCGGATATTGGGGAAACCAGTTGTTTTACCGCTTGAATCAACAATCCCGGTGTTTCTTCCCATAGTCTCCCCCTCTCCTGCATTATAATTTTTTATGCCACGCATCCCTATTCATAAACAAGAAGAAACGGTGTCACGTGAAAGCGTGTCGCCCAGAGAGATTACGCAAGAAATGCGCGAGTCTTATTTGGCATATGCCATGAGTGTGATTGTTTCCCGGGCACTGCCCGACGTACGCGACGGCCTGAAGCCTGTTCAGCGTCGCATCTTGTATGCCATGAACGAAATGGGTTTGCGTCATGGTGCGAAAACAGTGAAATCGGCCCGTGTTGTCGGTGAAGTTATGGGCAAGTACCATCCCCACGGCAATCTGGCCATTTACGATGCGCTGGTGCGCATGGCTCAAAAATTTTCCTATCGATATCCTTTAGTCACAGGTCAAGGGAACTTCGGAAGCGTCGACGGAGACCCTCCGGCGGCAGAACGGTACACTGAAGCGAAGCTTTCGGTATACGCGGATGCGTTGCTGGAGGATATTGAAAAAGAAACCGTTGCGTTCCGGCAGAACTACGACAACACGCGAACCGAACCGGCGGTTCTCCCTACACGGATTCCCAATTTATTGGTGAACGGTTCGGTGGGTATTGCGGTTGGTATGGCAACCAATATTCCTCCCCATAATTTAACCGAAGTGTGTGGTGCCCTGGAGCATCTTTTAAGTCACCCCGATGCCACTACCGAACAACTTTTGGAATATATCCAGGGACCAGATTTCCCGACGGGAGGAATCATTTTCAACCGCGACGATATTACCACTGCTTACAGCACAGGGAAAGGCTCTTTGGTTACGCGCGGGAGAGCGGAGGTCGTGGAGCGGGCAAAGAAGAAAGGGGAGTACGACATTGTTATTACCGAGATCCCTTACGAGGTTAATAAAGCAACGCTCATAGAGAAAATAGCGGCGCTAGTGGAAGACAAAAAATTCGAAGGGATCAGGGATATCAGGGACGAGTCGGACAAAGACGGGCTTCGTGTTGTGATCGAGCTGAAATCATCCGCTCAACCGCAGCGGCTCTTGAATCAACTATTTCATTATACCGATCTCGAAAAAACGTACCACATGAATCTGCTTGCACTTGTTGACGGGATCCAGCCGCAGACACTTTCCCTTAAAGAGATTCTTGCCGCTTTCTTGGAACATCGAAAAAACGTGGTGTCGCGCCGGACCGCCTTTGATCTGGCGAAAACGAAAGAGCGTATTCATATTTTAGAGGGGCTCGCGAGAGCGCTCGATCATCTTGACGCGATTATCAAAATCATCAGGGGGGCTGTCAGCCGTGAGGCGGCAAAAAAGAGCTTAATGGCAACCTTTAAGTTTTCTGATCAGCAGACAGAAGCGATTCTCCTTATGCGTCTTGAGAGTTTGGCAAAGCTGGAGCGCCAAAAAATTCTGGATGAACTAGTGATAAAACAGCGTATGGCCAAAGAGTTTCAGGAAATCCTGGATACCCCGAAAAAATTATTGTCCGTGGTGGGCACCGAGATTAAAGAAATACAGACGGCCTACGGCGATAAGCGTAAAACCGAGATTATCCGTTCCGAGAAAAAAGAACTCCGCGAAGAAGAGTTGGTTTCTGAAAAACAGGTCATTGTCGCGTTATCCCAGTCCGATTACATCAAACGGATTGAACAGGACGTTTTCCGGGTTCAGAAACGGGGAGGGAAAGGGGTCGCCGGATTCGAGACCAAGAGCGACGAAGATGTGCTTCGTATGGTGGCGGCATGCAGCACCCATGACACCCTTTTCTTGCTCACCAATTCCGGGAAACTCTTTTTCTCCCGCGTCTACGATTTGCCCGAGGCAACACGGACAAGCCGCGGGAAGCCTGTAAACAATTTCGTCGGCATCACCGCCCAAGAAAGTATCGCTACGTTTATCGCCTACCCGCACAACACTTCTTTGCAACAATTTTCTCATTTACTTTTGGTAACCAAGATGGGGGTGATTAAAAAACTTCCCCTCCAAGATATTATGGGATCGGTGCGCTCCGGAATTCGGGTTCTAAATCTGCGCAAAGACGATGAATTGATCGCCGCCCAGTTTATAAGGAGCGACAACGAATGTATTATTGTTTCGGCTCATGGGCAGTTGATCCGCTTCCCAGGAAGCCAGGTGAAAGCGCAAGGTAGGGTTGCCCAAGGGGTGAAAGGTATGGAGCTTCGGGAGCATGATTATGTTGTCGGCATGGGCGTCGCCAGAGCCGAAAAAGGAAAGACCAACAACCTTTTAGTGGTCACAAGGGCCGGATTCGGGAAACAGTCCTTGCTTTCGGAGTATCGCATCCAGAAGCGTGGCGGTATTGGCATAAAAGCGACTCAAGTAACGGAAAAAACAGGCAACCTGACCGGCGCATTCGTTGTTACGAACCAGGAAGAAGCATTCCTGGCGTCGCGCGCTGGCCAAACCATTAGAATGAGCTTGAACACCATCCCTATTCAGGGCAGAAGCACCCAGGGAGTTCACCTTATGCGCCTAGATCAAGGAGATGAAGTTACGGGTACAAGTTGCGTATAATTATTAATCGTTAAGCATTCATGAAATCAGAGATAAAAAAACTTCCGAAATCAGAGGTAGAACTAACGTGTATAGTCGAGCCTCATGAGTTTGCTCCGTTTGTGGAAAATGCGATTAAGACTATCGGAGAAGGAGTGGAAATACCCGGATTTCGCAGGGGTAAAGCGCCAAAATCAATGATCTTGGACAGGGTGGGTATAATGCATATTTACGAAGAGGCGGCGCGCGATGCTATCAGTCATTTTTATGCGCAGTGCGCGAATCAGCACCAGGTTGATCCTTTAGGGACACCCCAAGTGACGCTCTTCCTGAAATAGAGTTACCCGATTACTCCGAGTTACTCAAACCCTTGGCTAAGGAACGCCGTACGGTTACGGTTACCGAAGCAATGATAGAAGATTCTTTGGTGTGGTTGCAAAAATCCCGTGCCACGCGCGTAAGTAGAATCGGGGCGAGCCAACAAACCGATCATGTGATTGTTGATTTTTCAATGACGCACAATGGGGTTGCTATAGAACAAGGAGAACAAAAAGATTTTATGGTCCGTTTGGGTCAGCATCAGGCAGTCTCCGGATTTGAGGAACGCTTAATCGGTGTTTCCAAGGGAGAGAATCTGGAGTTCGACCTTCCGGTCACCGCCGATTATTGGAATAAGACAATCGCCGGGAAAACGATTCATTTTTCGGTAACCGTGAAAGATATTCAGCAGGAAGTTTTACCCGAAGCCAATGATGCGTTCGCGGAGTCACTGGGAAATTTCAAAACCACCGCGGATTTACGTCATTCCATAAAAGAAGGATTGGAACTCGAGGAGCGGGAAAAAGAAAGGCAACGGTTTCGGGTTCGCATTCTTAAAGAGATCGACAGCCACACTATCTGTGAACCCCCAGAGGTTCTAGTTGTTTCCGAACTTGACACTTCGATTAAAAACATCAAAAACTCCATTGAATCAACTGGTATTGCGTGGGAAGAATATTTGAAGCAAATCGGCAAAACCGAAGACGGTTTACGCCAAGAGTTTTTGCCGCAGGCGCAGGAACGTATCCGTTTTGCCTTGATTATCAATGCCATTGCGAAAAAAGAAAAGGTTGAAGTGAGTGACGAAGAGGTGCAGGCCGAAGTGGACAAGTATTTGATCAAATACCGGTCTTTGGTACAGGCCGGAAAAGACATTGATCCCAAGACACTGATCGCCCAAACCCGTGATATACTAAAGAATGAAAAGGTTTCTCGGCATCTGGAATCGTTGGCCGATAAGGGAGATATAAAATAATTCTTTATACATGCGAGAATCTATGCATAATCAACTCATTCCAATGGTGGTGGACAAGACCCCTTATGGCGATCGGGCTTTTGACGTGTACTCGAAACTCCTTCAGCACCGTGTGATTTTCTTGAGCGGGCCTATTGATGACGGTGTCGCCAACACTTTGATTGCCCAGTTTTTGTATCTGCAATTCGCGGACCCGAACAAGGCAATCAGTTTTTACATCAATTCTCCCGGAGGCGTTATTTCTTCCGCGCTGGCGGTCTACGATACTATGCAGCTTATTAAGCCGCAGGTGGAAACTATTTGTATCGGGAACGCTTCTTCGGCTGCCGCGATTCTTCTTTCGAGTGGGGCAAAAGGCAAGCGATTCGCCTTGCCGAATTCAGAGGTGGTCATCCATCAGCCCATGACGGGTGCCGGAATTGAAGGTCAGGCAACGGATGTGGCAATTGCCGCGAAGCAGATGATGCGATTGAGAAATCTCTTAAATGAAATCTTGGCAAAAAATACCGGTCAGCCATTGAGCCGGATCGAGAAAGATACGGATCGTGATTTTTTTATGACCGCTCAGGAAGCGAAGGTATATGGTATTGTTGACGAGATTATCGGCGAATCCGAAAAGAAAAAATCGGAAAAAGCGAAATAAAGTTAATCGTGAACTATGAAAAATCCCGGTCAGTGTACCGGGATTTTTTATACGTTCCCTTCGGGTCAGATCCTTTCCGTATACGCTTTAATAATATCCTGGTAAAGGTAAAAGCTCGGCCGGGGAGTTGCGGTCATGTGTTCGTAATCCATTTCCATAAGCCCGAAGCGCGGTTGTTTTCCCCGCTGCCATTCCACATTGTCCATCAATGACCAGTGCAGATATCCGATTACCGGAATACCTTCTTTATAAGCTTCATGGAGCCACGCGATATGGTCGCGAATAAACGATTGCCGGATCGTGTCATGATTATCCGCGACTCCGTTTTCGGTGATGAAGATAGGTTTTTTGCATTGCGCGTATGCTTTTACCATAACTTGATACATTCCCCGCGGGCATACGTCCCAGCGCAGATCCGATTTATCCAGATGGCGTTTGCGCTGTTTGCCCGGAATCCAGCTGATTTGGTTGTGGAAATAATAATTAATGCCCAAAAAGTCGATACGGTTTTTGACGTAGGAAAGGAATCCCCAGTCGGAGTAGTGTCCCAAAATCATCTCGACAAATCGTTCCCCCCAGTTTGCCGGATGAACAAGTTCATCATGGGAAAGATTCAGGCTGACGCCGATATGATTATCTTTGTTTTTTAAAATAGCGTAGGCGTTCCGGTGGGCTTGGATCAGTCCATGGAGCGTTGAAATAAACTTGAAAATCGAATGCTTCCCCGGAGGCCAGTATCCGGTGAGGTATCCCATGGCCGCGTAAGCGCCGGGTTCATTGAGAGTTACCCAATAACGTACGTCTTTCGCCAGTGTGTCTCGGAGTTTTTCGCAGTAGGCGTTCCAGTACCCCCGATTATAGCTCCTGGTCCAGCCTCCTTTTTTTGCGAACCATTGGGGCAAGCTGAAATGCCAAACGGTTATCACCGGTTCCATGTTGTGGCTTTTGATCGTTTGGATAATTTCGTTGTACTGGGAAAGAGCGTGTTCGTCCCAGGTTGTAGGGGTTGGTTGAATACGTGACCATTCAAGAGAAATGCGGAATGCCCGCGATCCCAGCGCTGCGGCATGTTCTATATATGTTTCGTAGCGGTTCCAGAAATCGCACGCCGATCCGCACCGGGAATTATCCGGTGGTGGATGTTGTTTTTCCCACTGCCACCAGTCGGCATTGGCGGTATTACCTTCGGTTTGGTAGGAAGAAATCGCTGTACCCCACAGAAAATTTTTGGGAAAAAGTTTCATGAAAAGAATTGTGTATTTCCGGTTTCCGGTCTAGAGTTTTTGTTTTTGCTCCCTGACAAATCCAAACCATTCTTCAAGAATAGAGGTAAGGGATTTGATCGGTGTTTCGATGAGGAAATCGAAGATAAAGGCGGTGAGGTTTAAGGCAGAGAGTCCCTGGGACAGGAATCTTCCCAGTTCTACGGTCGGTAGGAGGATGATTTCGACAACGGTCATGAAGAGATTTTCTTTTTGCTCAACAGCCGTTATTTCATTCGCCGTTTTACGCAAACGAAACGCGAAGAAGCTGACCAGGCTTAAGAAGAATACGAAGACGAATCCATCAACCACATTATATGAAAAAGTCCGGAATATGTTAAGGAACAACCATCCGGTAAACCCGAAGTTGAGACCATAAAGCATCCCCAAACTTATTTCGACTGGCACCGAGCGTTTGCGTGGGGCTTTCACGCTTTCGAGGGCGCCATTAGGATCGGGCTCTTTGATGATTTTTACGAAATCACTAACCACCTTAACGAAGTTTTGTTCTTCTCCAGGCATGCGGATCATGGAACTGAATCCGATCAGAAGGAATGGCGGGATCAGGGTATTTAAGAGAAGGACGGGGATATTCAACTGTCCTTCATGAATGCGTTGGTACGGGATTTCGGTTACGAACAAGAGCGCCATTTTGGTGAGTACCAAAAAAATTATTGCCCGGATCGCCGCGGTTTGGAGTTTTGCCCGTCCTGCTAAGTACCGCTTGTCGTAAAATTCTTTGAGCTTTCCTTCGAGAAGTTCGGGATTTTCTAGGGTTGCGGCGGTTTGGCCGTTTTGTTCTTCGATGATGTCGCGCAGAAGCGAAATCAGGAGACCTCGGCGTTTCATAATGGAGTCGAGCTTTTTGCGCAAGGGAAATCTTAAAGCATGGTCGAAACTGAGCTTGATGGATTCGATATTATTGGCAAGGGAGTGTTCGATGGCCGTGGAATCGGTAAACCATTGGGGGTACTGGAGACGGAAGAGTTCGAACGATTCAAGCTGGACGTCCGCCTGGAGGAAGTTTCGAAATACCGATAAATAGAGTTGTTGGTCGAACTCCGGGGAAGCCAGCTCGGGATCGACAATGAGACGTTCCTTGATGCTGCTCCAGAAATAATCGATATAGAGCCGGTCATAGTGGTTTTTTTGGAAACTATTTTCCAGCTCCACTGCCGCAATACCCAAAAACCATTGCTCGAGCCGGCTCGTGGTTTTTTCCGGGAGCGCGGTTTGGGTTTCCAGTATCTCGAGTACCCTCCGGTATTTCTCTAAAATGTCGTCTATTTGCTGTGTTTTTGACTCTTCCCAGTGATTGTTTTCAAGGTAGCGGCCTCGGATAAGCTCTTCGACTAGACCTCTACCCACTGATTGCTTGGCGAGAATTTCGTCAAGACGGCGTTTGAGAATGCGCAAAATCGCATTTTTCAGCCATAAATGTTCTTCGTGGTAATCAAGGGCATTACGTATTTTTTCGTATACGAACTCAATTCCGCTGGTGAGGTTGCTGACACTGATGAGATCTATGTCCGATTGGCGTTCTTGTTTTTGTTCGTTGAGTTTCTGGATGTGCTCAAGGAGTTCTTTTGTCTGGATTGAGAGCCGAGAAGTTGATTCCATAGAATAAGAGTATTATACGCATGGGTTTACTCAAACCGCAATGCGCCCACAGGAAATCCCCAATTCCATTGACATTTTTGGGTATTATAGGTATACTCAAAATCTAAGCATTGTATGATATCTGAATAGGGACAACGGAATTTTTATACCAGGATTTTTCCGTACGTGCTTCATTAATACTTTATTTACCATACTTTTCCCCCTCGTACATATTTAAGGGATACTGTATGCACCTCTTTTGCTCAAGAGGGAATCTCGTATTGGTAATAAAGGAAATTATCGGCATATGTTTGTAAAAACAAAGGTCTTCACTTCGCACCCTCATACGCCCGTTGAGATTCCCCCGCTCAGCAAAATCCAGTTTGATTCATTCCGGTGGCTTATAGAGAAGGGGGTTGAGCGCGTTTTTAAGGAATATTCACCGATTCACGACTATACAGCAAAAGAGCTGGAACTTTCCTTTACCAATTATTGGTTTGATGATCCGAAAGTTTCCGAGACCAAAGCCCGTCATGACGGCTTGAGTTACGAAGCGCCGCTTCGGGTAAAGACGGCCTTGGTTAATTTGAAAACCAAAGAAAAGAAGGAACAGGATATCTATTTCGGCGATTTTCCCATGATGACCTCCCGAGGGACTTTCGTGGTCAACGGGGTGGAGCGGACCGTGGTTTCGCAACTTACAAAATCAGCAGGAGTTTATTTTTCCTTGAGTCCATTCAAGCAGCGCCAGTTATTTGGCGCTCAAATTTTGCCTGCACGGGGGAGCTGGGTTGAGTTTGATACCGATCCTCAGGGCGTCATCGGCGTCCGTATCGACAAGAAGCGCCGGGTTCCAGTGACCGCGTTTCTGCGTATTTTCGGGCTTGGAACCAACGAAGCCATATTGAAGCTGTTCCAGGACATTGATTCCACCTCGCAGCATATAACCAAAACTCTGAAACACGACGCTGCGGAAACGGTTCCTGACGCGTATTTGGAACTATACCGTCGTTTGAAGCCTGGTGAACCACCGGTGTACGACAATGCCCGTTCGTTTTTGGACAACATGTTCAAGAAAGAGGAACGGTATGATTTTGGCGAAGTAGGGAGGTTCAAGTTCAATCAGCGCGTCTACGGGAAAATGGACTTCAAGACCGACGGAACATACGCCAAGCTGCTTTGTCTCGACGATGTGGTTGCCGTGCTGCGTCAGATTATCGTAATGAACAACGACCACAAGGCGAAGCCCGACGATATTGATCACCTGGGAAACCGCCGCATCAAGGCCGTTGGGGAGATGCTCCAGGAGCGGCTCATGGTTGGTATGGTCAGGATGCGTCGCGCGATTCAAGACCGCATGTCGACGTGCGATCCACTTACGGCATTGCCGGCTCAATTAGTGGTAACCAGCGCGCTCCTTAAGCCCGTTAAAGATTTTCTCATGAACTCGCAGCTTTCGCAGTTCATGGATCAGGTGAATCCCCTTGCTCAACTCGAGCACAAGCGCACCATTTCTTCCATGGGGCCCGGCGGATTGAAGCGGGAGCGTGCGGGATTCGAGGTGCGCGATGTCCACATTTCCCACTACGGACGGCTTTGTCCTATCCAGACTCCGGAAGGAGCCAATATCGGGCTGGTAGTCCGCTTTGCCGCTTATAGCCGTCTTAACCCATTCGGGTTCATCGAGACCCCTTATCTTAAAGTTGATAAAGGCAAGGTAACCTCGGAAATCATCTGGCTTGATGCCTATGAAGAAGAGAAATATCGGATTGCTCATGGCAGCACCGCTTATGATGCCAGGGGAATTATTCAGGAAAAAGAAGTGAAGGTTAGGTATGCAGGAGAAGTGCATATTATCGTACCTAAAGACGTTGACTGTATCGATGTTTCTCCCCAACAGCTTGTTTCCATGAGTGCCGGTCTTATTCCGTTTTTGGAAAATACCGATCCCAACCGTGCGCTGATGGCGGCGAACATGCAACGTCAGGCGGTTCCCTGCATCAGATCGCAGGCGCCGTTGGTGAGCACGGGGTTCGAGGAACGGTCTGCTCAGGATTCCGGACAGTTGCTAGTTGCCGACCGGGACGGCGAAGTGACGAAAGTTGACGCGGGCCAGATCACGATTTTATATAACGACAATGGCAAACAAAAACCCCATGTGTATTCATTGACGATTTTTTCGCGCAGCAACCAGGATACCTGTATTAGCCAGCGTCCATTGGTACGGGTTGGTGACAGGATAAAGCGCGGCCAGATTATTGCCGATGGCGAATCAACCAATCAGGGCGTCCTGTCTTTGGGCCAGAATCTATTGGTCGCTTTCCTGCCCTGGTATGGGTACAATTTCGAAGATGCGATTGTTATTTCGGAGCGGGTCTTGAAAGAAGACCGGTTTACTTCGATTACGATCAAGGAATTCGTGTGCGAGGTCCGCGATACGAAATTGGGGCCTGAAATCACCACCTTTGATATTCCCAATGTTTCGGAAGAAAGGCTTAAAGATCTCGATGAAGAGGGAGTGGTGCGTATCGGTGCGGAAGTCGAGGCCAACGATATTTTAGTCGGCAAGATTACGCCGCGCGGTGAGGCGGAACTGTCCGCCGAAGAAAAACTGTTACGGGCTATTTTCGGAGAGAAAGCGAAAGAAGTGAAAGATACTTCGTTGCGGCTCGAACACGGTCGTAAGGGACGGGTTATCGGTATTAAGGTATTTTCGCGCGATAAGGGAGACAAGCTTTCCCCGGGCGTGATTAAACGTATTCATGTTGAAATAGCGGAACTCCGTAAAGTTACGGCAGGTGACAAGCTCGCCGGCCGCCACGGAAACAAAGGAGTGGTTTCCATCGTGGTTCCCGAAGAGGATATGCCTTATTTGGCGGATGGAACTCCGGTTGATGTTGTCCTTAACCCGTTGGGGGTGGTGGGGCGTATGAATATCGGACAGATTCTTGAAACCCATTTAGGGTGGGCTGCCCATACGTTGGGGTATCGTGCCATCACGCCGGTATTTGCTGGTGCCAAAGAGCAGGATATCAAGCAGGAACTCAAGGTCGCCGGGCTTCCCGAATCGGGTCAGGCGTCGGTTTATGACGGGAAAACAGGCGACTGTATCGGAAGCCACATCACCGTCGGATATATTTATATTATGAAACTCTCGCATATGGTTGAGGATAAGATCCATATGCGCGCGACCGGTCCGTACGCGTTGATTACTCAACAGCCGCTCGGCGGAAAGGCCCGCATGGGCGGTCAGCGTTTCGGAGAAATGGAGGTGTGGGCTCTTGAAGGATATGGCGCTGCCCATACTCTGCAGGAGATGCTTACCATAAAATCAGACGACATATTCGGACGTACCAGCACTATGGAGTCTCTTATTAAAGGGGAGAAAATAAAAAAACCGAATCTTCCGGCATCGTTTGCGGTATTGGTTTCCGAACTGCGCGCTTTGGGCTTTAAGGTGGATTTGATCGGCGCTCAATATTTCAAGGATCGGGAACGGACCCGGCCGATGCAACTTGAGGTCCCGCCAGAAGCAATTGTGGAAATTTCCAAGGAAGAAAAACTGACCGAAGGAGAGGTCGTTGAAGAAGGATTGGTCAAGACCGAAGAAGAATAATTGCCACACGTATGAAGCAAAAACCCGACATACAATCAAAGAAACACGAAGAGCGAAAGCCGAGCATGATGGGTGTTTACGATTTTGACGCACTCAAGCTGATGCTGGCGTCTTCCGACGAGATTTTATCGTGGTCATACGGCGAGGTTCTTAAACCGGAAACCATTAACTATCGGACCCAGCGTCCAGAAAAAGACGGTTTGTTCTCGGAAAGGATTTTCGGTCCCACCAAAGATTACGAATGCTATTGCGGGAAATATAAAAAAGTACGGTGGCGTGGAGTTGTCTGTGACCGTTGTGGCGTCGAGGTGACCAATTCTATTGTCCGGCGCGAACGCATGGGACATATCACCCTTGCGGCATCCTGCGTGCATATTTGGTTTTTGCGCAGTATCCCGTCGCGTATCGGGTTGCTGTTGGATATTCCCGTAAATCAGGTGGAAAAGGTCGTTTACTACACGGGCTATATTATCACCAACGTTGACGCGAAAGCCCGTGCCGGAGTTCTTAAGGAACTGGATCAGGAATATGCGACCAAGGTGAAACAAATCAAGGCGGCCAAGAAAGGAGACCCGCGCAAGCAGGACATTTCCAATCTTGATGCGTCATTCAAAAAAGCGAAAGAAGAAGTTACCGGACTCGCGGCACTCAAGGTTATTTCTGAGGTGGAGTATCAATATCTGGCGATGCGTTACGGTCATATGTTCGATGCCCAAACCGGCTCCGAGCCGATTATCGAGTTGTTGAAGCGCATTGATTTGAAGAAGCTTTATGACGAATTGTCCGTTCAGTACGCGAAGACCAAAGTGTTCAATAAAAAAATATTCCAGCGTCTGCGCGCGGTGCGCTCCCTTTTGAATAACAATATTCGTCCGGAATCCATGTTCTTTTCGGTGCTTCCCGTTCTTCCTCCCGACCTGCGCCCGATGGTTCAGCTTGATGGGGGAAGATTCGCTTCTTCCGATTTGAACGATTTGTATCGGCGGATCATCAACCGCAATAACCGTTTGAAAAAACTTATCGAATTGAGCTCTCCGGAGGTCATTATCCGCAATGAAAAGCGTATGTTGCAGGAAGCGGTAGACGCTTTGATCGACAACTCCGCCCGCCGGTCCCAGGGTATGAAGTCCATGGCCATGACATTGACCCGCAGGCCGTTGCGGTCGTTGGCCGATATTCTTAAAGGTAAAACCGGGCGATTCCGGCAGAACCTTTTGGGTAAGCGTGTTGACTACTCCGGCCGTTCGGTTATTGTCGTTGGTCCGGAACTCAAGCTGTACGAATGCGGAATCCCGAAAGTGATGGCCTTGGAAATATTCAAGCCGTTTGTGGTACATGAATTGGTTGCACGGGAACTGGCGCACAATATGAAGGCGGCGGCGAAAATGATCGATGACCAGGATGAGCAAGTCTGGCAGATTCTCGAAGAAGTCATCCAGGACAAGTACGTTCTTTTGAACCGTGCCCCGACCCTGCACCGCATTTCGGTTCAGGCATTCAAGCCGATCCTGATCGGCGGCCTTTCCATTCAGATTCCTCCCATGGTGTGTTCCGCGTTCAATGCCGATTTTGACGGCGACATGATGGCAATCCATCTTCCTTTGTCGGAAGAGGCGCAACGCGAATCACGGGAGATCATGCTTTCATCACTGAACCTTTTGAAGCCTTCGGCCGGCATCCCCATTACCGAACCGACTAAAGACATGCGCCTTGGCCTGTATTGGCTTACCGCGGTTCCCGTTGAAACAGAAACGCCACAGGCATTCGGGTCGCCCGCGGAGGCTTTGTACGCGTATGAAGTTGGAATGGTTGGATTGCGCGATCAGATAAAAATCCAGATTGACCCGGCACTGCCGCGTTTTGCGGGAATCAAGGATCCATATTTGGTGACCTCGGTCGGTCGTGTTATTTTCAACAATATTTTGCCGGCCGAGCTACCGTTTGTTAATTCCGTTATAAATAAGGGCCTAGCGCGCAAGGTCATTGCCGATTTCATTAGCCTGTTGGGAGTAGAGCGGTCCTATGAAATTCTGGACAGCATGAAATCTTTGGGATTTTTGTACGCCACCAAGTCGGGCATTTCCTGGGGCATGGATGATTTGGTTACTCCCCCGGAAAAATATGCGATTATCGCGGAAGCGAAACTGAAGATTACCCAAAACAACGACCAATTTGCGCAGGGATTTGTTTCGGAAGCCGAACGAAAACAAAAAGCAATCAATATTTGGCAGGCTGTCGAAAAGACGCTTGCCGAGACAACCGTCAAGCATCTCGATCAAAACAGTCCGGCGGTTATTATCATGAAGTCGGATGCTTCGAAAGCAAACCAATTAACCCTGAAACAAATGGCTACGATGAAAGGGTTGGTTACCGACCCGAGCGGTGGCATTGTCGAGATTCCCGTTGAATCTTCGTATAAAGAAGGATTGAACTCTCTTGAATACTTCACGTCGTTGCACGGTTCCCGCAAGGGCTTGGTGGACACGGCACTGCGCACCTCCGAAGCGGGATATCTGACCCGCCGTTTGGTGGACGTGGCTCAAGACATGGTGATTATCGAAGAAGATTGCAAAGATGCGGTCGGTCGCGTGATATCGCGGGTGCGCGCCCAGAAAGCGGGAGACGCGAACTTTGCGGACAAGATATTTTCCCGCATTGCCGCGGAAGACGTGGTTTCGGGTAAAACCGTTTTTGTTAAGCGGGGAGAAATGATTACCAAAGAAAAGGCCGACGTGATAGATAAAGCCGGCGTTGAGCGCGTACGTATCCGTTCCATTTTGTCCTGCCAAACCCGTTTCGGTATCTGCCGGACGTGCTATGGGTACGATTTGGGATACAACAACATGGTGCGCATGGGAACCGCAGTCGGTATTGTGGCGGCGCAGTCAATCGGGGAACCCGGTACTCAGCTCACTCTGCGCACATTCCACGGCGGAGGCGCGGCTGTTTCCGATATTACCCAGGGACTTCCCCGTGTTGAAGAAGTATTGGAGCTCCATCCGCCTAAAGGAAAAGGAGCGCTTGCCCGTCATGCCGGGATCATTGCCGAAATAGAAGAAATCGGAAACGAAAAAATCATCAAGATTCAACCGACAAAAGATCGTAAAGCCAAAACAGGCCGGAGATCGAAACTGGGAAGTACCCTCGATGAATATCCGATCTCCATTAATCTCGATACCTTGATCAAAGAAGGGGACAAAGTTGAGGCCGGCCAGCGCCTGTCCGAAGGAAGTTTGGATATCAAGGATATCCTGATGACCTTGGGCAAGAGGGCAGCCGAAGAGTACATGATCCAGGAAATCAAGAAAATCTACAATCTTCAGGGAGCGGATATCAACGACAAGCACCTGGAAGTTATTGCGCGGCAGATGTTTTCGCTGGTGCGCGTCGTTGAATCGGGCGACAGCGAATATTTGAGGGGCGAGATTTTGCACCGGAGCAGGTTCTTTGCCCTGAATGAAACACTGAAAGCGCAAAAGAAAAAGCCGGCACGAGCAATCCAGCTCGTCGTGGGCGTCTCGAACGTCGCCTTGGCTGCCGAAGGATTTTTGGCGGCCGCATCGTTTCAGAACGTGGTGCGCATCTTGACCGAGGCCGCGATTGACGGCAGGGTTGATTCTTTGCGCGGGCTCAAGGAAAACGTCATCATCGGAAAACTTATTCCCGCGGGTACGGGTTTGGACAAAGAACCCGTGGAGGTATTGGGAGTCGCGGAGTAGTTCTCCGGTACATTCATATTCCGTTTTAATCAGTGTCAATCCCCGGTGCGTCCAATGGATTGATTGTCGTAGTCCGGTTGAGTATAATATATAATGATGGCGCGCAAAAAATCGCGAAAAATCTTTCACGTTCCCGCATTACATTTTCCCGAACTGACCATAAGCGATAACCACCGCCGTGTCGTGCACGCAATCGTCAGCGTCACGGTCGGAATCATTATTGTTTTGAGTTTTTTTGAATTTGGCGGGCTCATCGGAAATTGGCTAAACAGTGCCGCGATATTTTTGTTGGGATCCGCGAAATGGGCTTTGGTGGCGGCGTGTCTGATTTGGGCCCTGCTTTTGATAAAGCCCATCAATCAGGAGTCCGGTATCTATGGCGTACGTTTTGTCGGCATGATGTTTTTTCTTGTTGCGGTTTTGGGGATCATTGATATTCTGTCGCCCCAAAGTGCGGGAGAGCTGGGTAAGGCCATCGGCTCCATTCAATATTTGTTCGGATTTTGGGCGAGTTTCGTTATTTTCATAAGCTTATGCATTATCGGGTTGGTTTTGGATTTTTGGCTTTTGATGCAGTCATGGGTCAGTCAATACCGTGCCCGTAAATCAGCGGAAGCCGAAAGTTCCGTGTTAAAAAAGAAACCGCTTCCCGAAATTCCCGTAACGGTTTCCGAGCCGGAAAGGCCAGAACCGGAGCCGGTACCGGCAAGGCGCGAACCAAAACCAATCAAGGAAGAATCGTTTCATGCCCGAATGAAATCGTTTTCCGGATGGCAGTTTCCCAGCCTTGATCTGCTCGAAGCCGACGGTGCCAAGCCGTCAAGCGGCGACATTAAAGTGTTAACCCAGATTATTCAGAGAACTTTGGAGGATTTCGGTATTCCGGTTGAAATGGGTGATGTCAATGTCGGCCCGACGGTTACCCAGTATACCCTTAAGCCGGCCCAGGGCGTGAAGCTTGCCCGCATTCTGGCGCTCCAAAACGATCTTGCTTTGGCTCTGGCGGCACACCCGATTCGAATTGAGGCGCCGATCCCCGGAAAATCACTGGTGGGCATAGAGGTCCCCAACAGGGTTTTTGCCCTGGTGCGGTTGCGCGTACTCCTGGAGCACGAAGGATACCGCAGTGACAGTAAGCCGTTGTTGTTCACCCTCGGCCGCGACGTCATGGGGTCTCCGGTCTACGCGGATTTGGCGAAACTGCCGCACCTGCTTGTGGCGGGCGCCACTGGTTCCGGGAAATCAATTTTTATCCATACCATGCTGGTATCCATGCTGTATCGCAACCCGCCCCAGTTTTTACGCTTTATTTTGATTGACCCGAAACGGGTAGAATTGACGGCTTACGACGGCATTCCCTATCTGCTTTCACCGGTCATTACCGAGGGCAAGAAGGCAATTTTGGCCCTAAAGTGGGCGGTTTCCGAAATGGAGCGCCGCTACAACGTACTGCTCGAGGCGAAGTCGCGAGACATCGGTTCGTATAATCTGAAAATGGGCAACGATCCCAACAAAATCCTTCCCAATATCGTTATCTTTATCGATGAACTCGCGGACTTGATGGCGGTGTACGGCAAGGAGCTTGAAGGGATCATTATCCGGCTTTCCCAAATGGCCCGTGCCACCGGCATTCATCTGGTGGTTTCCACTCAGCGGCCGTCGGTTGAGGTGATTACCGGGCTTATAAAAGCAAACATCACCAGCCGCATCGCGTTTCAGGTTGCTTCACAAATCGACTCGCGCACGATTTTGGATTGTGCGGGTTCGGAAAAACTTTTGGGTCATGGAGATTTGTTGTTCATATCGGCCGACACCAGCAAGCCGCGTCGCGTTCAGGGACCGTTTGTCAGCGAAAAAGAAGTCGAGAGCGTGGTTGAGGCCGTCAAGAGTATTGCCCAGAAGTTCATGACCGACGAATCATGGAACGATCACGAGCTTGAAGAAATGATGACGGAAAATCCAAACCAGGATGAGGCGCCGTGGCTCATGGATGGCGAAGACGAACTGTATAACGAGGCCTATCATATTATTGTCGAGGCCCGCAAGGCATCGGCATCCCTGTTACAGCGGCGGCTCCGGATCGGTTATGCCCGTGCCGCGCGCCTTTTGGATTTACTGGAGTCCCGTGGCGTTATCGGGCCGGGCCAGGGAGCCAAGCCTCGCGAGGTATATCATACCGATTTTAATCAGGATAAAATTTCTCCCACTCTGCCGCCTTCCGATGAAGACGGAAATGCGATAGAATAGGAACATGGATGAAGAGATTCGTGAACCGCAGACGGTTGATTCACAGACGTCTCTTTGTTCGTACCTGCACGACTTGCGCATTGACCGCGGCATTGAACAGGAAAAGCTTTCCAATATTTTAGGAATCCCTCAACGACTTATCGAGACAGTCGAAGCAGGCGACCGGAATAAATTGCCGGGTGACGCGTACATGTTGGGCATTGCGAAAAAATACTCGGTGTATTTCCGGATTCCGTACGAAGAGCTTGAGGCGATGTGGCAGCGCGAACAAATCCATGTCGTGTCAGGGGAAAGCGATGTGCTTCCCCAAAACCGTTTCATTACCCCGCGGCGCAGGGCGGTATCGCTGCGTTTGTCGGGAGCAATCATATTTTTTCTGTTTACCTTCGCTTATCTGGGAATTCAGTTCATTATGGCGATAGCGCCAATACGGGTCACGTTCAATGATCTGCCCACTGTCACCAACCAGTCCACTATCGAGGTTTCCGGGAGTTTCACGGGCAAGCCGAAATCGGCATATCTCAACAACCAATCAATCAGGATCGATAACAACGGATTCAAGACCGAGGTATTTTTGGTGCCCGGACCTAACCGTATCCGTATCGTGACGGAAAACTATATGGGCGCCTCGACCACCATCGAGCGTATCGTGGTGTACCAGGAATAGCTGTATTTTGCGCTTCGGATGCCTTATACTACGAAATGAATTAACCCGATTAATTTTTTATTTATGATTCGCGCACCCAAAAAAGAACCGGAAAAAAGAGAGGATCACACCAAAGCCCTTGATGATGTGATGAGTGTTATCCAGGAAAAGTACGGCGAAGGGGCCCTGATGAAGCTCGGCGAGGTCCGCCGCGTCGACGTTGACGTTATTCCCACGGGCGCGGTGTCCTTGGACATCGCCCTGGGAGTGCGGGGACTTCCCCGTGGCAGGATTATAGAGATTTACGGACCGGAATCGAGCGGTAAGACCACGTTGGCCCTGCATGTGGTTGCCCAAGCCCAGAAAAAAGGCGGCAAAGCCGCGTTCATCGATGCCGAGCACGGCCTTGACCCGGAGTATGCCAAGCGTATCGGGGTCAACATTGATGATCTTTTGATTTCCCAGCCGGACAACGGAGAGCAGGCCTTGGGAATCGTCGAGACATTGGTCAAGAGCGAAGCGATTGACGTGATTGTGGTTGACTCGGTGGCGGCCCTGACTCCGCGGGTGGAAATAGAGGGCGAGATGGGCGACCAGTTCATGGGGCTCCAGGCGCGCCTGATGGGCCAGGCATTGCGCAAGCTCACCGCGATTGCCGCCAAAACCAAGACCGCGATTATTTTCATCAACCAGATACGGATGCAGATCGGCACCTACGGCAATCCCGAAACAACGCCCGGGGGAAAAGCCCTGAAGTTTTATTCGTCGGTGAGAATCGAAATCCGCCGGAGCGCGCAGATCAAGAAAGGCGACGATATCGTTGGGAACCGTGTTAAGGCAAAGGTGGTCAAGAACAAGGTGGCGGCACCGTTTAAGATTGCCGAGTTCGATATTATGTACAACGAAGGGATTTCCTACGACGCGGATCTGATTAATACCTGCATGAAGTACGGGGTGGTCAAGCGCGCCGGCGCAAGCTACACTTTCGGCGAGATAAAGCTGGGGGTGGGCATGGAAACCGCCAAAGCGTATTTGAAAGAACAGCCAAGTATCCGCAAGGCAATGCTGGCCGACCTTGAAAAAGCAGTCAAGCACGGCGGCATTGTGGCAACAGTGGTAGGCGAGCCCGAACCAGTGGAATAGAATCCAGAAAATAGAAATTAGTAAGTATTGGTATTCTAAAACCGCCCCAATGGGGCGGTTTTAGATAGTGATAAATTAGGATAATTTATCGGGAAACTCTGATGTCATCTGAACCAGGTATTTCTACCATTCCTTGTGGTGCATCAACAGTAACTCTGTTGGTTGTTGAATCTTGGAAAATTCTATATTTAGTGTCACCTAATGCGCCACCATTAGGATCCATCAACATTGATGCTAAGTAGTTAGGAACTAAGCATAGCGCGAGGTTAGTACCACTGTCGCCGATGGCAGTTGATGTCGCCTGCATGACAACTGTCGAGGTTCCGCAGGATGTATTCCAGACTCCCTTATTCTCTGCCATTCTTTGGCCGACCGCGTTCAAAATCGCGTTGACATTGCTCCAGCGCTGGGAATTACGCGCCAACGCGAACTGCCTCGCCGGGTTCAAGGCGATAATCACGACCCCTGCCAGGAGCACGATGATGCCGATTACGATGAGGAGCTCAATAAGGGTAAACCCTTTTCTTGCTTTCATATTTTTTCTTTTTAATAAATAAACGACCCTGTTAATTGTTTACAGTATACCACAAAGCTTACAGAACCGGGATTTCTTTCCACTGCAAGAGCACAGGGCCGGTTGAAAGCATATCCACCATGATCACGAGGTTGGTGGTGGTGTACTCGTCTATAGCTTTTGTTTTCACGGTTTTTTGCGTGCCATTGGTTTCTACAAGAAGTATCTGGCACTGATAGGTCCCCAGCGGAATAGTTTCACCGCCCACGTAATCCTTGTCCTCCAGAGCCTTGCGCAAGGCAATGTTGGCGCATGATGACGAGTGATCGTAGGACGAGTTTTTCGAGTACGCGCTATTGATGTTCTGCCTGGTCGAGAACCCCGCAAAGCTCACGGTAAAGACCAACGCCATGGAAAATAGGCTTAGGATGATAATCGAGGTCAGTGCCATATATCCGGGTTGTGCTTTAACTAATGGTTTCATTTTTGGATATAGGTTTTGGTTTTATACTCCCGACCCGACACGGTGAAACGCACGGTCAAAAAATTCGGGGTGGTCGTGGTTACCTCGTAGGAGAAATTAAGGTTTTCAACCTGCATGATGTTGCTGTGCAGGGGGAGTGTCGGATTTGCGCCCTGTTGAAGGGTGATAGCGTCTCCGGACAGCTGGAACACGATAGGGTTTTGCGAGAAAGATTGCTTGGAAACCGATAATATAGATGAGGTCGCGTTCTCCGGGGGCGACGACACGACCGAAACATCGGTTAACGCCCAGTTGATCTTATCCATGATGAACCTGATTTCCTGTTCGCGGATAATCGTGCCATTGAGCTTTTCCGAGCTTGAAATTATCTGATAGACTGCGCCCAATGACCCGCCGATGACAATGGCAACTAGGGCCGAGTAAATCACGAGCTCGATAATGGTAAATCCTTTGTGCACTCGATTGGATTTTTTTATGGGCATGGCGGTGCTCCCGAGGTGATAATACGAAGGGCATCGTTGCTTCTGACCGAGGTGTAGACCACGTTGTCGCGGTAGGTGACGCCGGTTGCCATTTGCGGGAAGTTGAGGGACGAATACAGATACGGCGACGTGGTGGCGATATGTGCGATTTGCAGTTCCTTGTTACTGTTGGAGTTTGCGAGGAAAGACAGGTAACCGCGCGCATAAGTGTCGTACACCGCGCCATTAGCATTGTATTGTCCTTGTACTTGTATGGGTGTTGTCGAGGCCGATAATTTAACAAGTTGGCTGTTGGTTCCCAGGAAAATATCGTTGGTATTGGGCGCGAACACGCTCATGCCCTGGGTCGATCCGCTGCACTGGCTGGCGCAATCGAAGCTGTCGATCTGCGTTGGCGCGTTCGGGTTCGACACATCAACGACTGCAAGTTCCTGATTGAAACCGCTTGTTGCCAGATAGGCCCGATCATCGAATATATAGATGTCGTTGATATTCATATTAAGGTTCAGTCCTGCAATCGGTACGGGCGTTTGGGGATTTGACACGTCAAAAATTTGGAGCTCGTTTCCTGTCCCGAATTCGGTGCCGATATATACATAATGTTTGTATTCAAAAATACTCAATCCCGGCTTGTTGCTGGAAACCAGGGTGGTGGAGCTGACCAGGAGCATGGCTCCGGGATTTGAAACATCAATGATTTGGAGTTGGTTGGCGGTATCGTTTTGGGCGGCGTAGAGGTAGTTGCCGTTGATTGCCAAAGAATTGATACCTTTGCCTGTATTGATGTTCGATATTTCCGATGGGCTGTAAATATCGGAGACATCTATGGTATAGATGTCCGGTTTCGCGCTTGCCGAGGCAACGCCGGAAATGAACACGGTCGTGTCCTTGATGACGATGTCCGTACCCTGGTTGCCCGGTCCCAGGTCAACAGTTCCCGCAGTAATCGGACACTGCCATTCTCCGGTGGGGTCCTCGCCCGGTCCGGTGCCGTCGTCTGGCAAGAGCGAGCGCCAGTTGGTGATGATGCTTACCAGCTCAACGTTACTCGTGCGGCCGGGGCTTACGTACCAGGTCGTTCTGCTGGTCAGCTTTTTTGTCAGGAAATCAATCTGCTCAACCATAAGTTCGTTGGTGTACCCGCTGTTACTGGTGGTCGAGGACCCCAAGGCGTCAAAATTGTTCTGGGCGAATGCTTTGGCCTGTTCGATGTATTCTTGGCTTACGCGCAGCGCGTCGTGCTGCTGGCCGGCATACTGCGCCATGAACTGGTTGCCGAACACTACAGTGATCAGGGCCACCGAGCATACTACCAAGATGCTCAAGGCTACCATAACCTCGAGTGTGCTTTGGCCGGTCCGCGACTGGTGCTTGATCATATGATTAGAAAATAATGGCGCCCTCTTCGTTGATAATAATGGACATTGACCGTGAGTCCTGGGCTAGGGTGATACTTACCGGCGTCGGAAGTTTCGCATTAAGCTGTTCGAAGACCGCCTCGCTGTGTCCGCTGACGACGATAACAGGATCGCGCTCTACAACCTCGTCGTATGAAGGGGTGCGGGTTAGGTACGATCCGCCCTGAAAAAGAATAAATTGGGTTGGGGCAATATAGATGCCGTGGCTCGCCTGGTTGGTGTTATATAAGGACTGCGAGCGCGCTTTCTGCATCAGGGTGACAAGCTGGTCGCGCTGCGAAACCAGGGTGTAGCCGTGGTACAGGTTCATGGAAACGAAGATACCGATGCTGGCGAGCGCGGCAACGATGCCTATTACGATCAAAACCTCAATAAGCGTGAGTCCGGGTAAAAGACGTGTCTTCATGGTTAATGGGAAAGGCTTTGCGTGATTTGGTAGATCGGCGTAATAATCGAGATCGCCACGAACCCAACCAAGGCTCCCATCAAAAGAAGCATGGCAGGTTCGATGGTGCTGGTGAGGTTCTTGATGAGCTCGTCCAACTCGTTTTCGTAAAAATCGGAAAGGTAGTTAAGGTTGGTGTCGAGGTTCCCCGTGCGCTCCCCGATTTCGATGATGCGGGTTGCCATAGAAGGGAAGAGTCGCTCCTGGGTCGCGAAATATTTGTAAATCGTGCTGCCTCGCTGTACCTGGTCTCTCGTTTCCTCGAGCGCCTTGCGGTACGCGGAGTTCGTCATGATGCTCGTGCAGATCTCGAGAGCGTCGATAATCTTGATGCCGCTCTTTAAAAGCACGCCCATGGTGCGGGTAATATTGGCGGTGTGGTAGTACGAGGAAATTTTTCCCAAAAGGGGAAGCGTCAATGTCCCGCGATCCCACCGGTAGCGTATCGACGGGATGCGCAAAAACCAGGCCACGGCGAATACGATTGCCGTTATGCCTATGATAAGAAGCAGGAAATAGTCTTTGACGAAACTGATGCTGCCGATGAGAATCCTGGTGGTCAACGGCAGAGTAATTTTCAGGCTCGCAAAGATCGGCAGAATTTTCGGGATAACGAAGAAGATGATGCCCGAGGTGATGCTGATCGTGGTAATCAGGATGATGACGGGATAAATCATGGCCGACCGGACCTTTGACTCGAGCTGTTGGCGCTTGCGCATTTCCTGGGAGAGGTACAATAGGTTTTCCGAAAGGGTGCCGCTGGTTTCCCCGAGACGTATCATATTAATGAAGAACGCCCCGAACACGTTGGGATATTTATTGAGCGTGCGGGACAGGAACTGTCCGTTCTGGACGTCCTTAATGACCGTTCCCAGGATTTTTTTGAATCCGGTATTTTTTGTCTGATTTTGAATCAGCTCGATTCCTTCGATGGTGCTCATGCCCGATTTAATGATCATGGCAAGGTGCTGGGCAAAGAATATCTTTTCCTGATTGGAAACGTGGAAAAACGGGTTGGGCAGGGTAATATTTGATTTCAGGGACAGTTTCATAACTTCTATTCGCGCATAACACGGAATACTTCTTCAAGCGTGGTAACGCCCTGCACCGCTTTACGCACCCCGTCTTCAAGCACCGTGGTCATACCCTCTTCGAGCGCTATTTTTTTGATTTCGGGAGCGGAAGCGCGGGTGGTAATCGCGGTTCTGATGCGGTCGGTAATTTCCATAATTTCGTAAATACCAACCCTGCCAAGATACCCGGTTTGATTGCAGGTTTTACACCCTTCTCCGATATAGAATTCCGTTTCGTCGAAGGTAACGGTTTCAGGGAGTTCGGCGCGCAGCGCAGCGCACTCTTCTTTTGAGAATTTCTTTTTTGCCTTGCAATCCGGACAAATTTTTCTGACCAGACGTTGGGCAACGGCAATATTGACGGTTGAAGCGATAAGAAACGGTTCGACTTTCATATCAAAAAGCCGGGGAAGCGTGGTGGCGGCGTCATTGGTATGGATAGTGGACAGCAAGAGGTGGCCGGTCAGGGCCGCATTGACGGCGATATTGGCGGTTTCCTGATCCCTGATTTCTCCCACCATAATGATATTGGGATCCTGGCGCAGGATAGAGCGCAGGCCATTGGCGAAACTCAAACTGGTTTGGTTGTTCACCTGAATCTGGTTGACGCCTTCGAGCGAATACTCGATAGGGTCTTCAATGGTGATAATCGACACATCGGGCGTATGCAGTGTTTTGAGGATGGTATAGAGGGTGGTGGTTTTTCCGGATCCGGTTGGACCAGTCACCAGGATCATGCCATAGGGTTTCTTGATGGCCTTTTTGATTTTTTCGTAGTCGTTTTTAGAAAATCCGACATCTTCAAGGGTGAAGTTGCGGCCTTGCTCGACCAAAAGTCGGAGGACCGCATTTTCGCCGTAATAGGTCGGGGCAATGGAAACACGTATATCGAACTTAACAGATTCTTTCCCCTCGGGAATGGTGACGCGAAACCGTCCGTCCTGCGCCGCCTGGTGTTCGTCCATGCGCATTTCGGCAAGCACTTTGATGCGGCTAACCACCTCGTCGTGGATGGCCTTGGGTATGATAAATGTTTCGTGCATGACTCCATCGATGCGCAGGCGCAGTTTTACCCGGTCTTCAGAGGGATCGATGTGGATGTCGGAGGCGCGGGCAAGATAGGCATAGGCGATAAATTCATCGACGAGCTTGATGATGGAGATATCGGCAACGGGCTTCTGTAGCTCATGTTCAACAGTGGTTTTGTCGAGGGTCATAATAGGTGTAGTGTTATGGTATAGGAGTATGATACTGTTTGCTTTCGCATTTCGCAATGGTAAACATAGATTTTATGCCGAGAAATTGACTTATGGTTTTCTGCGTGATACAGTGAAATCCAGAATATATGGATACTCTTGATACAAAAAAGTACGAGCTGTGCTTTTGGCTTAAGGACGACGGAACAGGTGTCGCACCAATCGTATTTTTCGATTCGGTAAAGGGCGTGGTGCAAAAGGCAGGCGGATTTATCATCAGCGAGCGCCAGCCGGAAAAACGAAACCTTGCCTATGCGATTCAGAAGCAGCGCGTCGGATATTGGTGCGAGATCATGTTTTCCGGAGCCCCCGAAATACTTTTTCAGATTAAAACCGATTTAAAGTACGAAACCGCCATCCTACGCAAGATTATCGTGGTAGTTCCCGATGTAAAAGAAAAGAAGGTCCGTTCCACGCGGGCGGTGAGGAAACCCGAGTCTTCCGAAGGAGAACCGGAGCGCGCGACAGGATCCCCCCAGGAAATGCAGGAACAGCTGGACTCTAAACTAAAAGAGATTTTGGAGTCATAATAACGGTATGAACGTAAATAAAGTATTTCTCATCGGCCGGATCACCAACGACATTACCTTGCGGGTAACTCCTGCGGGCCAGTCGGTGGCATCTTTTTCCGTGGCGACCAACCGTACATGGGTGGACAAGGCGGGCCAAAAGCAGGAGTCTGCCGAGTTTCATAATATCGTGGTATGGGGCAAGCAAGCCGAGCTTTGTAACCAGTATTTGGGTAAGGGGCGTGAGGTGTTTATCGAAGGACGCCTACAAACCCGATCGTACCAGGCGCAAACCGGAGAAAAGAAATACCGCACCGAAGTGATTTGTGGAACCGCCCGTACCCGCAGGAGAAACCATTAATTTTGACGAGCAGAATCCTCCGTTTTAAAATTTTGTCACGAAAAACTATCATTATCCGGAACTATGCAAAGGAAAGATAAAAGCGATCAGTGTTATTTTTGCGGACGAGCAGACGTCAGCTGGAAAGATGCAGTAACGTTGCGCAAGTTTTTATCCGCCGCGTTCAAAATAAGAACCAGGAACAAGAGCGGGTTGTGCGCGAAACATCAGCGCGCGGTGGCTCATGCTATCAAGCGGGCCCGGCAGATGGCTCTCTTGTCGTACCTGTCAGAATAAATATTGGTTATATGTTTTCAACAACACTCCGGCCGTTTTGGTCGAGGTGTTGTTTTTACGTCATTGTTGCGATCTCCGGGTGGGTGGAGGGATTTAAACCTTTGGTCCAAGATTGCCTTATTGCGCAACGTACTGGACGCTGTTGGAACTAAGATACGAGATAATCAAGACTGTATTTTTATTCCCGATTTAGCAAATGGGGAAAATATTTCTCCGTAAGGCGTCGTGTGTACTCCTCGTGTGGTTCAAGACCCATCTTCGCTCTTCGTTGGTTCAAATGTTCTGCATCTTCTATCGACCGAGGCTCGAAGCGTATGGCATTTCCTGACGCATCTCTTATCTCGTGGAATTGAGTCCCGTAGACTTGACCTTGTTTCCTATTAACTCTTACCCTGTCTTCGAGGTATGCTATGTCCGCCGTACTAACATTATTTTCTGATTCCTTTTTCATAAGTGCCAAACACTGTTCTTGAAACTCCGGATCATGGTCGGAATGTTGAACCAGTAGCCATGCAGATGAGGCCTGTTTACCCACCTTTGAGACTGTAGGCCATCCGATCTCACTCACTATCCGCTTCATGGACTCTGTATTCCTACGATCAACTTCCTCGTCCCATGCCGCATAGGCTCTTTTCTCGCATCTCTTGATCAATAACAACCATCTGCTCTATCTCGGTAGCTATTTGAGGAAATTTTGGTTCATTGCCTTTATCGTCATTATTTTTGAGACCTTCGATGTTCATTTTTTAATTGTAGCAAAATAGCACCCGAAAGTGCTATTTTGAACCGATCTACGGTTATTTTGCGCAGCGGACGGGATTCGAACCCGCGATCTCTGCCGTGACAGGGCAGCGCTTTAAACCGGGCTAAGCTACCGCTGCATATATACTGCGTACAAGAGTAAAAGGTACGTGGCGGGCATCGCAGCGCTTTAAACCGGGCTAACCTGCCTGCCGGTAGGCAGGGCTACCGCTGCAATGTGGTTATTGTAGCGAATACACAAGTGTTTTGCAATGTACGATATCTGTGTTATACTGTTTTCGCGCCTCAAGGGCGCTTTTATTTGACCCTTCTTATGGTGCTCGCCAAAACAGAAATTTTAAAAGAAATTGCATCAGGGAAACTGAAAATAGAACCGTTTCAAGAAGCGGCGCTTCACGCGTGCGCGTACGATTTGGCGCTCAGTAACGAACTTCGCATATTCAAAGATCACAAAGAGGTGGTGTCGCTGAACGAGGAAATTGATTGGAGTAAAATCAAGGACACGGATCTTACCGAAAAAATAGATATTTCCGGAGGATACGTGCTGGAACCGGGAAAATTGGTCATCGGCATCTCGGAAGAAAAACTCACACTCCCCAATAATCTGTTCGGGATTATGAGCGGCCGCACGCGATTCGCCCGGCTGGGGCTTGTCGTGCACACGACTGCACAGTTTATCAGCCCTAATACGGAAAACCGGCAGGTATTCGAGATCGCGAATATGGGACCGCTTACCCTGAAACTTATTCCCGGTGAGCGTATTTGTCAGGTTATTTTTTTACGTTGCGAAGGAGATTTTCAAAAGTGCGGTACCTGTACCCGTCAGCACTCGTTGTAATATATTCTTTTTGCTACACTGGTTATATGCCTGCGTAGTTCAACAGCTAGAACGAGGGATTCATAACCCCTAGAAGGAAGTGCGACTCTTCCCGCAGGCACCATAAAAACGATACGGCCGCTATTAGCGGCCGTATGTCATTCGCGTGCGAAGATTCCGGGGTTATATATGTTCGACGGGTTCCAAAGGTACCAACCGGAGTCATTGTTCGTGTCCAGGGTTGCCTGGATTTGCTTGCGCACCATCTCGGGGGTATAGGTTGCGCCGATATCGAACACCTGAAGCCATGGCCTGAGCTTGGCGATCTTACTGTTACGGGGCAATAATCCGGTTTTGATATAAGAAACATCGGGAGCTTTCAAAGGGGTGCTGGTCGAGTTTTCGGGAGTGGGAGAGGGTACGTAAGAAAGAACCGCATCGAGCTTGCTTCTGCGGACCTGCGCTTTTTCTAACGAATAAAAAATTACTTCATACGGGTAGCTTGCGGGATTTTGATATCCAAGGAATCCTTTCGCGTAATGGGACGGATAGACCATAGGGGCGATGTAGTCGAAATACGGATACGCGTATTCGATAATTTGTCCGATACCGAGATCGTCCTCATTGATCGTCGCCAGTCCGAACAGGTCAACCGATGTTTTTACGGGCATAGGCCCGAGCACTTCATGTACATAGGCGAAAAACTTTTGCATTTGTTCCGCTTTGGAAAGTGCGTTCGGGTTATATAACGGGTACGACAAGACCGTCATGTCTCCGTCCGAGGGAAAGCGGACATAATCGAAGTTGATTTCATCGACGCCTAAGGCGATTGCTTCCCGGGCGACCTCGAGATTATAATCCCATACGTCACGCGATCCCGGGTCTACCCAGGACAATCCCTTGCGGTCTTTCCAGATCGCACCGGTTTGCGAATTTTTTATTGCCAAGTCTGGTCTTACCTTGGAAAGGTGAGCGTCCTGGAACACTGCGATGCGGGCGCTTACATATATATGGTGTTCGTGAAGGGTCGCAATAAGGTTTTTGAAATCAGGAATGCGGATTTCTTCGGATCCGATAGAGTGGATCAGCGTCGAATTGGTTTGGAAAAATATCTTTCCCGCGTAATCCTTGATATCGATAACCACCCCATTCAGTTCGGTTGTATCCGCAAGGTCTATAATTTCCTTGATTTTTTTGCTGTTGCCGGTGGAATATCCGGTAAGGTAAACGGCGTTGACGGTCTGGGGAACGGGCTCAAGCCGCCAGGGCGTTGGTGAAGGCACCGGGGTCGGTGTTTTAAGGGAGGCGTCCGGAACGGGCCGGAACGCGGTGTGGGACGAGAAGGCAAATAACGAAGATAAGGCAATCATGCCGATGCCAAGATGGACGTAGGGATTTTTCATCCACAAAGGGCCGGGGGGAAGTGAAAGTTTCATAAAACCGATGACGGTAATGAGGGAGTAATGTTTTCACTATAGCAAAAATACCTGTTAGAATACAGTTATGATGCGTCGTTTATTCGTGCTGTTGAAAATGTTTCTTATTGCCGGAACCGTTATTGTAATTGCCGCGGGAGCCGTTTTTGTTTGGTATGGGATTCAACACGGATGGATTTCCAGGATATTCAAGCAAATCACGATTCCCGTGTTCACTCCGACTTCAACGCAGTTTGTGAGTTTTGAAATTCCCCGATTCGTGCAGTCGGATGTGCTGCAAAAGATTCATAATCAATTCATTCAAGAAGAGGCAAGCTTCATCGAGGCGGATTTGAGCACTTTGCGCCTGACCGTATTTCATAACGGAACCGCGGTTAAAGAAGTCCCGATTGTCGCAATCGGCAAACAAGGATCATGGTGGGAAACCCCCGCGGGCCTCTACGAGATTCAGACAAAAGAAAAAAATCATCTTTCCGGGATCGGGCATGTGTACATGCCGTATTCAATGCAGTTTCAGGGAAACTTTTTCATCCACGGGTGGCCTTATTACCCCAATGGTACCGAGGTGGAGAGTGCGTTTTCGGGCGGGTGCATCCGTTTAAGGACTGCGGATGCCAGGGCGATATACGATGTCATTACTATCGGTATGCCCCTTTTGGTTTTCAAACAGGAATTATTCAACGACGCGCAGTGGTACGGATTGCGCGGGCCGACCATTAACGCACAAGCGTATCTGGTGGCGGATCTGAAAAGCAACTTCGTTTTCACCCACAAGAACATTGAGGCGGAACTCCCAATCGCTTCGGTTACGAAACTGATAACGTCTTTGGTTGCCTCGGAACATGTGTATCTGGATGGTGAAATCCGCATCATCGATCCGATGCTTCAGAAAACATCGATTCCTCGTTTAAGGTTGGGTGAACGGATTACGGCAGCGGATTTGTTTTTCCCTCTTTTGCTCGAGTCCTCGAACGAAGCCGCTTATGCCCTGGCCTACGGATATTACGGTGGCTATGATTCCTTCGTCGGTTTTTTGAACAAGAAAGCAAAAGCACTCGGCATGGAGCACACGATCCTGGTGGATCCCGCCGGTATCGGTTCGGGCAATATGGCAACCATTCGCGATCTTGTGTATTTGGCAAAATACCTTTATTTCAATAAAAGTTTCATTTTAAACATTACGGCAAGCACGGCAGATTCATTGGATTATCCTCCCAGATTTTCCGATCTGAAAAATCTCAATATGTTCGCATTCGATTCCGAGTTCCGGGGAGGAAAAATCGGTAAAAGTTCGACCGCCCAAGAATCCATGCTGGCGGTCTTTGAGATGATGCTTGACGGCACACGCCGGCCCATTGTTATTGTGGTATTGGGTTCTTCCGATGTGACCCGGGACATAGATGTTTTACGGGAATACGTTCGCGAATTTCATCCAATCCAAGCCCCTTAATAAGTATTGATTTCACTCCTCTTTTGTGCTATACTGCCTATTGTGAGCGATAAAAGGAAGTAGCTTTGCTACAACCTTACCGATTGTATGTGCAAACGCCCCCGTAAGGGGGCGTTTGTTTTTGATCATCCGTACATTCATCCCCGCTGGAAGTTTGCTCCGATTGTATGATTACGTGAGCGCTGTCCAGTCGGGGTGGATATACGCATGTTCCAATGTATTATTGCTTGTTCCGATTACCTTGTCAAAAAGTATTATGCTTGAGAAGTACGCGGTTATCGGAGTGTTACAATATGGTGTATGAAGATTCGTACACATGTTCCCTTGAGACCCTATACCACCTTTGACATAGGGGGCGAAGCGGATTTTTTTTCTTCCGTGAAAACATTGGAGGATTTGAAAGAAGCATGGAATTTCAGTCAACATCACGAACTGGCACGTATTGTTATCGGTGGGGGGAGCAATCTTCTTGTTTCGGAACGCGGTGTCGCTGGCATGGTTATACATATTGTTTATGATCGATGCGAATTCAAGGGAACAGACGTGCGTGTGGGAGCGGGTTGCATGCTTGATGAGTGTGTCGGGAAAACAATCGAGTGCGGTTTGCGCGGGATGGAAAGTTTGTCGGGAATTCCGGGAACGGTTGGGGGTGCGGTTTATGGAAACGCAGGAGCATGGGGGAAAAGCGTGGGGGACGTGATTGCTTGGGTGAGGTGTTTCAACGGGAGCGAACTTAAAGAATTTTCAAAAAATGAATGTGCGTTCGGTTATCGGACAAGTGTTTTCAAGCAGGCAGGGGAAGGGGTAATCTGGGAGATCGGATGCAATTTAGAGACGGGCGATAGGGCACCGCTTCGCAATACCCGTCAGGCGATTCTGGCGTATCGTAGCGTGCGGTATCCACGGCGCGCAAAAAGCGCCGGGAGTTTCTTTAAAAACGTTTCCGCAACAGAATTTTCCGAAGATCTACTGTCTTCTTTTCCGTCTTATGCGTTTTCCGGCAATGAAATAAGTGCCGGATACCTTATTGAACAAGCGGGATTATTGGGTATGCGTTCAGGAGGTCTTTACGTGTGTCCGCATCAGGGGAACTTTTTGATTAATAAGGGTCACGGAGACAGTAATAATGTTATTACTTTGGCACGTACCGTGCAGAGCGCCGTGCATGATCGTTTCGGAGTTATATTGGAACCGGAGGTGCGGTGTGTGGGGTTTACGGAAAATCCTTTTTCGTGAATGTTAACGTGCGCCACGGAGAAATTCTTCCTCAAAAAGTTATCCACAATTGTCAAATGTATTTTCTCCTTTACAATTATAATTATAGAGAGAAGGAAATATTTTTATACGAGATTATGTAAGTGCTGTGTCCCCATGACTGGGATGGTCGGGCGCTTACCAAAATAATTTCATCCATAACCTCGAGGCGCGGATGAACTACAACCATGGCAGTCAAGAAAGCAAAAAAGGTTGCAAAGAGAAAGGTTGCGAAGAAACCGGTGAAGAAAGCAGCGAAGAAACCGGCGAAGAAAGCGAAAAAAGCACGCAGATAATATTCACCACTTTTACAAAATACTCCCCGTACGGGGAGTATTTTGTTTCCCGTACTGGTAAAGCGCCTTCGTTTTGATATACTGATCATATCGTATATGCGTGTCGTTATTCATAATAATCATGCACAGCTTACCCCGGCGCTGGCGGCGTATCTAGAGGGGAAAATCGGAAAATTGGAAGAACTTCTCGGGAAATCCCATCGTGAGCATGTGGTTGACGTTCATGTTAATGATTGTGGACGCTACGAGGGGAAGGCCACGTTCAAAATAGGAGCGAGTATTTTTTTCCAGGGAAAAAAGATTTTCACCGAAGAACAGGGACACGATCTCTATGCGGTCATTGATACGGTGCAGGCCGAGCTGCGTCGCCATCTGACGAAACAGAAAGAGCGTCCTTTCAGCCTTCTTCGTCGCGGCGCCTTGCGGGTCAAGAATTTTTTCCGGTCAGGAGGCTTGCGCGATCACGATAACGATTCTCCGGACAATCGGTAAGCCTTTGTCTTTTCATGTATGTTCATAACACAGTTACTTCGCTTTTTTATTCCCCGCAACTCTTCCGATATACGTAAACGCTTCGGTCGTTTTATCTTTGCCATTAACGATAAAGAAGAATCGGTTGCGGTCAAGAGCCGCGGAGAGTTGGTTACAAAGACAAAAGAGTTACGCGAAGTATTCCAACATGAAGGGATGAGCGATAAGGTCGTCATCGATGGATTTTCTCTGGTACGCGAGGCGGCCAAAAGGACGATCGGTCAGCGTCATTTTGACGAGCAGCTTATAGGCGGGATTGCGTTGGCTCAAGGAGTAGTAGTCGAGTTAAAAACAGGAGAAGGCAAAACTCTTATGGCGACGCTTGCCGCATATGTGCGGGCGCTTTCCGGCAAGGGCGTTCATATTGTGACGGTGAACGATTATCTGGCTCAGCGTGACGCCGTGTGGATGGGTCAATTATATGATTACTTGGGCTTAAGTGTCGGGTGCTTGGTTCACGATCAGGCATTTTTATACGATTCCGCGTATACGGAGAATGAGCATCCCGAAGCAGTAAAAAAGGATAAAGATCGTGATGTCCGCGGAGGGTTCAAGGTGTTTCACGAGTATTTGCGCCCCGTCGAGAGAATTGAAGCATACCGCGCGGATATCGTCTACGGGACCAATCATGAGTTCGGTTTTGATTATTTACGGGATCATCTGATATACGATCCGGCGCGATGTGTCCAGCGTGGTCAGTATTACGTTATTGTCGATGAAGTGGACAGCATTTTGATTGATGAAGCACGGACACCGCTTATCATTTCCGGGCCAGATGCTGACGCAAGCCGCATTTATCGCGAGTTCAGCCGGTTGGCTCCCCGTCTTTCGCGGGAAACCGATTATACGATCGACGAGAAGCAGCGGACATTGATTTTAACCGAAGCCGGTATCCGGCGCGTTGAAGATCTTTTGGGGAGACCTATTTATACCGAAAACAATTTGGTCCTTATTCATCATCTTGAGCAGGCATTGCGCGCCGACGCGCTGTTCCAGCGCGACAAGCACTATGTGGTGAAAGGGGGCGAGGTGATTATTGTCGATGAATTTACCGGACGATTGATGCAGGGTCGCCGGTACGAAGGCGGTCTTCACCAGGCGCTTGAAGCAAAGGAAGGAGTGCGGGTGCAGGAAGAAAATCGTACGGTTGCCACCATTACGATACAGAATTATTTCAGGATGTACGAAGTTCTTTCGGGGATGACAGGGACAGCTCTTACCTCGGCAGAAGAATTTCATAAGGTGTACGGGCGCGAAGTGGTTGCCATCCCGACCCATAAACCGATGATACGTGCCGATGCCCCCGATCAGGTATATGTGAGCGAAAAAGCGAAATTAAAAGGTGTTGTCGGGGAAATCCGCAAACGTCATGAAAACGGCCAGCCGGTTCTGGTGGGAACTATTTCTATTGAAAAAAACGAATATCTGTCCCGCCTTTTGGATATTGAAGGAATTCCCTATGCGATACTCAACGCCAAACAGCACGAACAAGAGGCGGAAACTATCGCCCAGGCGGGAAAGCGCGGCGCGGTGACTGTGGCCACCAATATGGCCGGTCGGGGGGTTGATATCATCTTAGGAGGAAATCCTCCCGATAATGCCGAGGCAGAGTTTGTTAAAAGCGTCGGCGGCCTCCATATTATCGGGACAGAGCGTCACGAGTCCAAGCGCATTGATAACCAGTTGAGGGGGCGTGCGGGCAGACAAGGAGATCCCGGATCGAGCCAGTTTTTTGTTTCTTTCGAAGATGATTTGATGCGTATTTTCGGGTCCGATCGCATGAAACGCATGGTTTCTTCGATGGGGATCAACGAGGATAACCCGGTTGTCATTGAAAACAGGCTAGTCTCACGCGCCCTTGATGCCGCTCAAGCCAAGGTGGAAGGTTTTAATTTCGATACCCGTAAACACGTGCTCGAGTACGACGATGTTTTGAACAAACAACGTACCACGCTTTATCGAAAGCGGCAGGACATCCTTTTTTCGTCAATGGACACCTTGAAGGGAATAGTGAGCGATGCCATCCGTACGGTTATTGAAAGGGGATGTGATTCGGAGATGCACCAAGAGGAATCAAAGGAAGGTTTTTTCCATTCTTTGCGGGAATCCGGTGTTATCGATGAGGCACAATATAAAACGATGGCGACACTTGATGTTTTGAAACAGAAAGAACAGCTCGAAACATGGTGCCTTGGGAGGTTGCAGGGGCGGTTAAAGGAGGATACGTGGCGTGCGGTCCTGACGTTATTGTTGCAAATTCTCGATGTCCTATGGATCGAACACCTGGACATGATGCAGTCGTTAAGCGATGCCGCGCGATTGCGCGGGTATCATGGCCATTACGACTCTCTTGTGGTATATAAAACCGAGGGGCATCGTGCATTTCAATCTCTTTTGGAAACATTTTCCTTTCATGTATTCTGGTCTTTGATGCGCGGACAAATCAAATGATATGGATTTTAAATTGAAACAATTTGAAGGACCTCTTGAGCTTTTGATGCAGCTGATTGAGCAGGAAAAGCTTTCCATTACCGAAATCGCGCTTGCCGAGGTGACCGATCAATACCTTTCCATTATCAGCAATCAGGAGATTGATACGGCTCGACTTGCCGACTTTCTTCTTATTGCCTCCCGCCTTTTGCTTATCAAATCAAAAACACTTCTGCCGTTTCTGGAACTTTCTTCGGAAGAGGAGCAGGAGATCAGACAGTTTACCTTTTCGCTTCAGGAATACCAGCGATATAAGCGGCAATCGGAAGTTATTAAAGGATTGTGCGGGAGTGGTCGCCGGTGCGTAAGGCGGATTTTATGGCAAGGGAGGGGGCAATATTTCTTTCCGCCATCGGAACTTTCGACAACCGGGTTGCGCGACCTGTGCCGTCAACTTTTTTCAAGTCTCGAAACATTTGTGATTCCGCGCGAGGAAAGGATAGTCGACAAATCGGTAACGATTGAAGAAAAAATAGGGCACATCATCGATCGTATTCGTGACGGAGCCGAGCGCGGGTTGCGTACTCTTGCGGGAGATCGCGCCCAGAAGATCGATATCATCCTTTGCTTTCTGGCAGTTTTGTTTTTATTTAAACAGAAATTAGTCGCTCTTGATCAGGCGTCGTACGAAAGCGACGTTATGATTAAAAGTATGCACGTAAGCAATGGTTGATTATCCTTTACATAAGGCAAAAATCGAAGCGTTATTGTTCGCCCATGGCGAACCAATTTCTCTAACAAACCTCGCGCAAGCACTGGGTCTTAGGCCGGAAGAAGTTCGCGACATCATGAATACGTGGTCTTTGAGCTTAGCGACAAACCCAGAGAGCGGTCTCTGTATCATTGCTCATAATGATGCCTATCAGCTGGTCACAAAACAGGAGTATGGTCCGCTGGTGGAGGATTTTATGAAAAAAGATTTTAGTCAGGAATTGAGCCCGGCCGCCCTGGAAACATTGACGATTATTCTTTACCGCGGGCCATTGTCGCGTTCCGAAATAGACTATATTCGGGGAGTGAACTCGAGTTTTATGGTGCGCACCTTATTGTTGCGCGGTCTCGTCGAGCGCATTGCCGATACGAAAAGCCGTCATTTCTTCGTGTATCAGGCATCATTTTCGCTTCTGCGTCTTTTAGGGATTCAGTCTCCGTCGGAACTTCCCGATTATGAAGAGTTGCAAAAAAAGTATGAAGACATCTTGGCCCATGTTTCTTCGGAGAGTCAGAATAATCCAGAAACCGATGCCTAATACCGAACATAATGAAACGGGAACTATTTTTGTCATTGCTTGCATCCTGCTTTCTATATGGGGAGTGGTGTTTGTTCAGGCGATACGGGTGAAGGATCTTTCTCCTGTTGCGACAACCAATCCTACCTCAACCGATGCGTCGGTTTCTTCGATTTCGTATCCATGGGTAACATATTTTCCTGTAGCCATGGTTCAACCGAGTCCTTCCCCTACCTCTTCGGAGTTTCCCTGGATACAGGCGCAATCAGCCCTTTTATTCGATTTTTCCCAAGACACTCCTTTATTAGCGTATCGTGCATCGCTTGTCTATCCTATCGCGTCAATTACGAAACTTATGACCGGTCTTCTTGTTTCCGAACAGTACGGGGTGAATGCGTCGACGACGCTTGTCGTGGAGGGTGAGGATCTGGCGGTCGAGTATCCGAGCAAAATTTTGGTGGCTGGTGACGAGTTGCGGATAAGCGAAGCGGTTCGCATCCTTTTGATAGGATCCGATAATTCCGTAGCCCATCTTCTGGCACGCCATACGGCATCGACCACGGATGCATTTGTCAGTCGCATGAACGTGCGCGCATATTCTTTTGGCATGACCAATACCAGGTTCGTCGATCCTATAGGATTCTCGGGGAACGTTTCGACCGCTTTCGACCTCGTTTCGTTTATTGCGTATGTCCTTGGCCACAACTCCGAACTTTTGAGGATTTCTTCTTATCCTTCTTTAACTTTGATTTTAGGATCAGGGAAGGCCGTTACCATACAAAATACCAATATTCTGGCGGACAAAATACCGGGGTTTATAGGGGGGAAAACTGGATTTCTCGACGAAGCAGGAGGAAGCCTGGTGAGTGTATTCAAGATACGTGACAAGGTTTTGGCGACAGTCATTCTCGGGTCGCCCGACAGGTTCGGCGACACGACCCAGCTTATTCAGTGGTATTTAAAACAGCCTCTACAAGGGATAGAATAGTAGTGGGGCATGGCGTTGTTTCGATATTTCGTTATGGAACTTTTTACCCAACTCATCAGAATTCTTGTGACTGCTTTGTTTTCTTTCGGTATTGCCATGATTTTGGTTTCTCCGGTTGACCGCCTTATCCGGAAACTGAAGGTGGGCAAGCATATCGAAAAAGAAGCGGCCCCTATTTTTTCCCAAATGCATGCTGCCAAAGAAGGTACGCCCGTTATGGCGGGGATCATTATTTGGGGAGCGGTTTGTCTTTCTGTTTTTTTTCTCTGGCTTTGTTCTTTGCTGTTTGACGGATTCTGGTCACAAGTGAATATTCTTGATCGTTCGCAAACCTATCTGCCGCTTGCGGGGTTCATTATTGCGGCGTTGATCGGTGCCGCCGACGATATCATCGGCATCTTTAAAATAAAAGGAAAAAAGGGATTATCGGTGAAACAGCGGTTATTTTTATATGCGGGAGTCGGGTTCTTGGCGGCTTGGTGGTTTGCGGCAAAGCTCCACTGGGATGTTCTTCATGTGCCGTTTATCGGGAATATGTTTATCGGTATTTGGGGGTATGCTGCATTCGTTTTCTTTATAGTAATCGCGACCTCGCATTCGACCAATATTACCAATGGTCTTGATGGTCTTGCCGAGGGTGTTTCTTTAATTACGCTTATTTGTTTGATGGTGGTGGCGTTCGCCTATGGCAGGTATGATCTGGCGGCATTCACGGCATCGATCATAGGGTCGTTGGTTGCGTTCCTATGGTTCAATATCTATCCCGCGAGATTCTTTATGGGAGATACGGGATCCATGTCATTAGGGGTGGTGATTGCCCTTATCGCGCTCCAGACCAACACCGGTCTTTTTATTCCGTTTTTCAGTTTCATTCTCATTGTAGAGTCCCTTTCAGTATTGCTGCAAACGTTTTCGAAAAAGGTTTTCAAAAAAAAGATATTTATTTCCACTCCCATTCATCATCATTTCGAAGCCAAGGGATGGCTTGAGCCGCAAATCACGATGCGGTTCTGGATTGTGTCCGGCATTGCCGCCGTTTTCGGACTCATATTTTTCTTCGTGGATCTGCTTTTATTAAAATAAGCAGCACAAGCCTATGGAATTATTTACGATTCGCGGCGGAAAACCGCTTTCCGGGATCATCCCTATTTCGGGATCAAAAAATGCGGCCCTGCCTATTATTGCGGCAACGGTCTTAAATAGCGGCATCACCCGGCTTTATAACGTCCCCATGATACAGGACGTTTTAAATCTTTGCGAGATTCTGCGCCTATGGGGGAGCCGTATTACGGTAGACCAATCAGCCCATGCGGTTACAATCGATAACAGTAAGCTGGTAATACAGATCAATGAAACGATTTTCGGTTTGGTGCGCAAGCTTCGCGGATCAATTTTATTGGTGGGGTCAATATTGGCGAAATTCGGATCTCTCACGATTCCTTTACCGGGCGGCGATATCATCGGTGCCCGTCCTTTGGATGTCCATTTTGACGGGTTTCAGTCTCTTGGAGCAGAGATCAATCAAACCGGAGAAACCGTTACCTTAAGCGTACCAAAAGGGCTCACCGGTTCCTCGATGGTACTTAAGGAGCCAAGCGTAACCGCAACGGAAAACCTGATTATGGCTGCTGCGGGGGCAAAAGGTGAAACCACTATCAGGCTTGCGGCCATTGAGCCGCACGTCCAGGATCTGTGTCATTTTCTTGAGAAATTTGGAGTCGGGTTCGATGGTATTGGAACTCATTGGATTACTATTTTGGGGAAAGATTTTTCATCGTGGTCGCAGGATATCGAGTATACGATCATCCCCGATTCTGACGAGGCGATGAATTTATCGGCCCTTGTTGCCGCAACCCGATCAGAGGTCGATCTCCGGGGGATCAGGCCCGAATACTGCGAAGCAGGAATAAATAAATTGCAGGAAATCGGAGTGAATGTTTCTTTAGTTGAAACCAGTATGATTTTTCGAAAGCCCACCAGCGGGTATCGGGCTGCGAAATACCAATGCGGTTTGTATCCCAAGTTGATGTCGGACCAGATTCCGCCGTTTGCGGTTTTGGCAACGCAGGCAAACGGCGTTTCCATGATCCAGGAATGGATGTACGAGGGTCGCTTGGGCTATGTTACAGAGCTTTCTAAAATGGGTGCCAATGCCATGATTTTAGATCCTCATCGCGCCATTATCGTGGGCCCGACGTCCTTACGCGGTGCAGAGCTCAAGAGCCTGGATATCAGGGCGGGTATGACTATGATTGTGGCCGGCCTCGTTGCCGAGGGCGAGACAACAATTTTGGACGCCCAAATTATCGATCGCGGGTTCGAGGCCATTGATAATCGTTTACGCGCTATCGGTGCGGATATTATCCGTTCAAGTAAGTAAGTATTATTGAATGTTAACGATGCGGAGCTGCCCTCCGCATCACCTTATCCGTTTAGCATTCCCAGTCCGCGTACCGTAAATTTTCCGTTTTTCTGTATTGTTTCGCCGTCAACAATAACCTCTCCGCCGCCATATTCAGGACGCATCATAATCGTGATGTCCCAGTGGATTTTACTGATATTGCCGTTGAACAATTTTACAGTTTTCCCTTTATAGGTTTCGTTTTGATACGATCTTCCCAGGGCGAGGTGGAAACTTCCACCCACTTTTTCGTTCAATAAGGGGTTGAATAATCTTTGCCGTAATCCCGGATTGGTACCCAGGGCAATTTCTCCCAGGTACCGCGACCCTTCGTCAGTATCGATTATTTCAAGTAAATATTTTTCGCCTGATTGTGCTGTTGCCGAAACAACCCTGCCGTTTTCAAAACGCAGCGATATGTTTTTCATGCGTTTGCCGTTATACGAGTACATTCCTTCGGCAAACACTTGGCCATTTACCGAGTTTTTTATCGGGGCGCTGAAAATTTCCGCGCCGGGGTAGTTTTTGTCGATTGTGCAATTGGAAAATGTCATACCCTTGATTGACATTTCTAGTTTTGTTCGTTTGCGCGGATCCTTGTCGTTCGGGTTGGCGGTTAAGGTGAGCAATTTGCCTTTGTCGAGGATGTTTTTAAGTTTGTCCTGCGTCTTTTGGATTTTATCCCATGGTTGATTGCACGACGCGAAGAAGAGTCTTACATAATTCTCATAACTCATTCCTTCGATATCTGCTTCTTCGGGCGTGGGCCAGTAGATCAAACACCAGCGCGAGTGATTCACGCGGTATTCCATAAGGGCTGGATTCATGGCATCGTTGAACAGGTTTATGGCCGGTGACGGAACGGATTCGTATGCAAACGCCGTTTTGGGAGACCGGATAATGAATGTTACGTCCGCTTCGTAGAATTTAGCGTTGTCGAAAGAGAAAAACCGCACGATATCTTTTTTACCCGAGTTTTTCATAATTTCGGCGTTAAGTTCTCGGTCCTGGATGTGATAATACACGCGGGCACCTTTTAGTGCGGAGAGGCGCGCGAGTTCAAGCGCCAACTGGCGTCCGCCCGGCTCAAAGTGGATTAACACATTTTCACCCGACCGCACCTTAGTGGAAATGTTCACCATGTCGCCGGCGATTTTATTCACCAGCATTTGGTCAACGTATACGATTTCTTTTGAGAATCCCGTAATAAGCTTTTTCATCTTCCGTTTTTGATTATTATTCTTTACTCAGGAATCGTTTACTGAACGCAAGGCCCTTTTCGCAATAGTCGACGGCGAAATTTTCGTTGGCGCCGTGCATGTTGCAATCCTCGTTCGCCAGTGGAATGAGTACCTGCGGTATGTTCAGGATGCTGTCGAAATAGGTGGCAATAGGAAGTCCTCCGCCATTGTATTTTAATATCGCGTTTTTTTGCCAGATCAATTCCAGAATTATTTTTGCTTTTTGCACGTACGGGTTATTTGTGTCCAAAACAACGCCTTCATACGGGCCAACTGTTTCAAACACGAAGTCGGCGTATTCGGGCAGTATCGAACGCACCTGTTGTTTAAACTTTTCTATAATGGTTTGGGCGTTCTGGTTTTTCACCAGCCGGAAATTTATTTTTGCGGTTGCCTTATACGGAATTGCGTTCCGGTATCCGTCGCCCATATAGCCTGCCTGGATGCCAGAAATCTCGATCGCCGGCCGTAGCCCGGTTTGGGTGTAAAAGTCGTATCCTTGCTCCGAAAGCATGGCGTGGCGACCCGTGATCCTTTTGTATTCTTCCGTGCTATAGGGAATGGTTTTGTTGTTGTCCAGAAGTTCTTGGGTGACGGGCAATACGTCGTCGTAAAATCCCGGAACGGCTACCTTGTTTTCCTTATCGTACAAAGAGGCAATGACTTTTCCCAGTTCATGAATAGCATTGGGCGCAGCGCTGCCATAAAGTCCGGAGTGCAGATCTTGGGTGCCGACGGTTACGGTCAAGGTGCTATTGAACCCACCGCGGAAGCTCACCTCGATATTAGGAACGCCGCCCGATATTTCTCCGTCAGATATCATCACGAAATCTGCTTCAAGAAGCTCTTGATTGTCTTTAATAAAGGTTTCCAGGTGCGGCGATCCGGTTTCTTCATTGCCTTCGATCATGAAGGTGACATTGTATCCCAGAGACTTTTCTTTAATAAGTTCAATGACGGTCGAGATATGGACAAGATTTTGACCCTTGTTGTCAATCACGCCGCGGGCAACGAGCCGTCCGTTTTTCTCGGTGAGAGTAAACGGATCATTATCCCATCCTTCGTTTTTGCTTGCCGGCTGGACATCATAGTGACCATAGATGAGACAGGTCTTGTATTGTGGGTCGGCTGCATATGAGGCAATAATTATCGGATTATCATAGCCGGTAATCACATTGACCTTGAAGCCATCGGTTTCAAAAATATTTTTATACCAGTTAACGGTTTTTTGGATTTCATCCTGGTACTGTGCATCGGTTGAGGCGCTTTGGAATTTAATAACCTCCGATAGAAGTTGTTTGTAGTTCATAAGTTTATTGTATTATAAATGATTTTGAATTATTGAGTAGGCAAGGGTAAACGCCCGAGAGGATGTTTACCCTTGCCATTGGTTATCGGATTTGAATAATTGTTGTTTCGTCGCTTCCCTCCGATGGGGGAATAACGATCGTGCCGTTGGCTTGTCCGCCTTCCAGGGGCGGGTCTTGGGGGTTTGGCGTGGTTGCGGACATGACCACCTACCGGGGGTGGGAAGGGATGTGTTCCTCCCATTGGTGATGGGGTGCCGGCGATTCAGCTATTTGCGCTTTTTTCGCTGCTTTGGTTTCGGCGACAATCCGTCTGGCAACCCGGGTGTCGTCGTGGCACTGCCAGCATGGCTGGGCCCCGGTATCGCCATAGTTGTTTGCCCCGCATAAGGGGCAGGTCCAGGTTAAACCTTGTTCGCACATTTCTTCCTCCTTTAAATGGACCGAACCGGGTACTATTGGCTCACTGGGCGCCTGTGGGTTGGGGGATGCGGCATTAGGATTGTATCCGCACATACAGACGGATTTTTTGTAGTTCCTAGCCTGGCAATCCGGACAGATCCAGAAATCCGCTTCGTCCAAGCCCATGGAGCCGTGCACATTGAACGGGAAATCATTCATCTTACACCTCCTAGTAAGATTGTGATAAAATCCGAGTGAGGGGCGGGCGCCCGAGAGGATTGGCTCGCCCCTCACTGTTTACCCGTTAGGGGCCAGTTTTACCGAGAAACTGGCAAACAGCCGCGGACGACATTGGGACTATTCCCGGCAGTCGTCGTAATGATCGAAATCGCGGTGGTCGCTGGTGTAGTCCCAGTCACGCTTGAACACGGCTATTCACCTCCTTTCGCTTTTGGATTCTGCTGTTTCAGCTTGCACTTGGCAGCAGTTGCTTATCCTTTAATATTTTTAGAACAAACAACTACTGCTAAAAACAAAATCGGCTCTCTTTGCAGAAAGCCGATTTTCTATAGCAAGGGTATTGGTCTACGTTTTATCTATCATGCGAAAAATCAGCCTTCTGTATAAGGATCCAGACAAAATGACGATAAGACTTACAATTGTTCTGAAAGCTGATCATAGTTTCGTAGGGGTATTATGTACGAGTTTTTATTTTTGTCAATACAACACAAAATCCCGCTGGTATGCGGGACTTTGTGTTCAAACCCCTCCTTTTATTTATGTTGTGGTTGGAGACGGGCTGGGGGATACGGATGGACTTGGGGATGGCGATGCTGCGGGTGTGGGAGTCGGAGATATTGTCGGAGTGGGCGTCGGAGTCGGGCTGGGTGCGCCGATAGCGGCTTTAAATATGTTCTTTGCGGTTTCCAGGGCTGTCTTAAAAGATGTCTGCGCGTTTTTTACAGCTGTCTGATGGGCATTGCGCGCCACTTCCAGTTTACCCTGGATTTTTTCTATTTCCTGGCGTCCTGATTGGAATTTATCGCGGGCTGCTTTAATGGCAACGCGAAGTGTTTCGCGGACCTGGACAGGGTCGGATCCTGTGGAGCAGTCGTTTTTTGCTTTCTGGATTGCCGCTTGAACCTCTGTCCGGAATTGTGCGGCAAGGGTATCAACCGATGACTTTCGTTCATTAATTACTTGCTGAACCGTGGCCTTGAATATTCCGTTTGCGGTTTCGATTGCGGTCCGTTTTGCCTGGATTGCGGCTAAGACCGCTTTTTTGAAGTTCAGTACCGCCTGTTTCTGGGCGTCGGTTTGAGCTTTTGCCTCCATTTTGGCAAAATATTCTTCCCAGCGCTTGTCGTTTTCCTGTTTTCGATTCGCGTTTCGCTCGTCCCGATTTTCTTTACGGTCGTCAAAACGGTTTTGTCGCTCGGTTCTTATTTGGTTGAGCTTATTGACGCGTTCCTGCATGTTGATTTCCCATTTTTCGGTTCGGGAAACTATGTTCGTACAGATGGTTTGTTTGTCGAATTTCGGAGAAAACCGGGGACTCGACGACGGGATGTTGAATGCGCCCAAGGTAAGTGATGGTGCGAAGAGTACGACAATTATTAGGGCGCGAAAAGTTTTAGAGTTGATTTTCGTCATATGCGTTGTAGATGTCGTTAATAATATTTGCATCGAGTGACACCAGCTCGATGTCGGTGTACAGATCTTCTTCCGGGAACTCCTGATCCGCCATGCTTATAATAGCGGAAACTAGTTCATCGGAGTTTTGTAGGGACACATCCGAGGCTTTAAGAACCACGGTTTCTCCCGCTGATTTTCCGGGCGCTCCACTTACGTCCAGCTGGGCCGCGGGAGTGTTTTCATATGAAATCTTTCCGTTTTTCATAAGAATATACCCGCTTCCTGCGGCAATAATAACGATTGCCGCAATGGTTGCCCCAAGGACAATTTTTGTTTTCATGCCTATATATATTAATTGATTTATGAAAGAGTTTCGACGATCACCCTCCTCTATTATAGAACGATTTTCAAGGTCAGGTGTGACAGGAAGCTTTTTGATAAAGGAAGCGAAAGCATTCTTGCCGTCCGGCACAGTGAGCCCTTCATGGTCTAATATCTCAATAATGGAAAGAACGTGTTCGGCTTCCGGAGAAGCGGACACGGCATTTTTAATCTTTTCGACAGGATTTCCTTGTTCGTAGAAATCCAGTATTTGTTCTTCAATTGTTTTTTTATTGGCGTTATTTCTCATAATGGTTTCGTAATTCTTTAAGGGCGCGGCACTGCATTTGCCTGACGTTATCAACGGAGGTTTGAAGGATTTGCGCGATTTCTTCTGTGCGGTATCCGTTGATGAACTTAAGGATCAGAATGTCACGGTGTTTTTCGTCGAGCATATTGAGTAGCAGGACAATATCGTGGCGGGTTTGGGGGGAAACTGGGGGAGTTGCGGGGATATTTTCTACGTAATCAAGTGGTTCTGTTTTTTTCTTGCGGATATGGTCGATCACCGTGTTGCGAGCAATGGTAAAGAAATATGCGAGAGGATCTTTCTGGTACGAAAACCTTGGAAGAGACTGGTAGAATTTCAGGAATACGGCTTGAGCCAGGTCTTCGGCATCCTGTTGATTGCGAAGCCGTATGAAAATATAACGGAAGACGGGGTTGAAATATGACAGGTAAATCCGGTCTTGAGCATCCTTATTCCCGTTTTTTGCCGATTCGAAAAGCAATTGTAATGATTCAGGCTCCATTAAAGTTTAATCTTGGTGCGTTTATTCTACCAAATCAGAACCTATTTTCAAAATCAGTAATCAATGGAGTTCCCCGCGCGCTACGCGCCTCTGTGCGAAGCACAGAGCTTCT